>Ga0213878_10001003_pt1 | contig 10079 bp, 8 predicted proteins | sample VelepicoBEBS_R02_FD_161053 | JGI IMG/M metagenome (GOLD analysis project Ga0213878, IMG submission 161053) | Vellozia epidendroides bulk soil microbial communities from rupestrian grasslands, the National Park of Serra do Cipo, Brazil - BS_R02 | ecosystem: Environmental > Terrestrial > Soil >... | reverse complement strand
ACCCGTTTGCTGGATATGGGGATCGAGCCCTTCTTGGTGGCAAGTTCAGTTCGCGCATTTATCGCTCAACGATTGGTGCGCGTCCTGTGTACGCGCTGCAAACAGCCAGGTGAGTACTCTTTTGAATATTTTCGAAAGGTCGGCTTCGCTCCTGATAAAGACCATGTTCCCTATGCCGCGGGCGCATGCCATGCTTGCCGCAACACCGGCTATCAAGGCAGAGCTGCCATTTACGAAATTTGTATGGTCTCGCCGCGGATTCAGGACATGATCGTTGCGGGCAAAGCCGCTTCTGCCCTGCGCGCTGCGGCTGTCGAAGAAGGAATGGTGCCGCTGCGACAGTATGGTTGGACCAAGGTGTATGAAGGTGTTACTACCATTGAAGAAGTGGCTAGGGTAACCGCGTCAGACCTCGAGATGGCCGAGGAGTGAGCGGAACGTAAAAGGTGAAAAGTGAAAGGTGAAACGTGGTCCACCACCCAGCCCGGAGGGGAGCCGCATTCCGTGTTCCCTTACGCGGGACGGTCTGCTCACTGCGTGACGTCTTTCGTCCGGATGGCGTTGTTTGTTGCGGCTCCCTTGAGCGTGCCCCAAAGACGTGCAACCTCCCATGGGATGACACGGTTTCGGGGCGTCGCGTCTATCCCTTGCGCATTACCTACAGCGGTCTGGAGGCGACGACACCCGTGCGAGCTAATAGAGCGGAATGCAACGCCCCTCCGCTCGACCGAGGCTCACCTTTCACTTTTCATTTCTCACGTCTCACATAGCGAACAGTGATAGGGAGCTCAGTATGCCGGTATTTGTTTTCGAGGCAGTAAACCGAGGAGGGAAACGAGTTCGCGGAGAACTGACGGCCCAAAGCCGGGCGGAAGTCTTCAAGAAACTCGATATCGATCGGCTTCAGCCGATCAAGATCGAGGAAAAAGACGGTGTAAACGGTCGCAAACAGGCCGTGGCGGAGCGTGCCGCTGTAACCACCAAATTCCGTCTTTCTCGGACACAGATCATTCGCTTTACCGAAGAGCTAAGTGATCTTTTGGATGCCGGCTTGCAGATCGACCCCGCCTTGCAGGTAATGGAAAAGCGCAAAGAGCTTTCCGCTCTGAAGAATGTAGCGGGTGCGCTTCGTTCCCATGTTCGTGAGGGCAGCAGCCTTTCCTCAGCGATGCGTGCTGTTTGCCCGAGTTTCGGGGATTTGTACTGCAACTTGGTGTCTGCCGGGGAATTAAGCGGATCGTTAGCTCAGCTATTGCGCAGGCAAGCGCAATTTCTGGTCACCATGGATGATCTGCAACGCAAGGTGTTTGCCGCCTTGACCTACCCGGCAATGATTTTTGTCGTCGGCATTGGGTTGATTTTCATTTTCATGACCTACCTGGTGCCGCAGATCACGGTGCTTTTTGAAAAAACCGGAAAAGAGATTCCGCTATTGACTCGGTTACTGATCCAAACCAGCGGGTTTATGGCGAATTACTGGTGGGCGATCCTGGCAACTGTCGTGCTGCTCATTGTCGGGTTTTGGCAGTTAATCCATACGCCGGGAGGCCGCCGATGGTGGCATCAAACTCAGATCGGACTCCCTGTAGTCGGAGGCGTGCTTCGCGGACGGTTCTACGCGCAATTCGCTCAAACATTGGCGAACTTGGTTCAAAATGGTCTTCCTTTGCTGAATGGCCTGCAGCTCGTGAGGGGAGGGACAGGTAACGAACACTGGCAGACGCTCATTCAAAAGGTAACCGACTATGTGGGAGAAGGCGGATCTTTTTCGAGAGGATTAGAGAAGCTGACCGATTTTCCACCGATGTTTATCGATATGGTCGCAGTCGGCGAGCAGACCGGTGATCTGGCTAAGGCGCTGGATAAGGTCGGGCAGAAGTATGACAAGGAATTGAATCTCAAGATTCAGCGACTGACCGCGCTGATCCAACCGGTCGTGATTTTCGTAATGGCCGGCATGGTCGGTATTATCGCTTACTCAATCATCAACGGCATCTTTGACGCCGTCTCCGGGTTGCAGAATGGATGAGCTATCTGCGCTCATCCATTGTGAGAAGTAAGCAGTGAGCAGTGAGGAGTAAGCGGTAAGCGTTACCTATGAATGACTTAGATGAAGCGTTTCGGCCATTGAGCAAAGGGTTTGTGAAGGATTACACAGATCTCCTTGCGTATCGAACTAGCTTTCAGCTGAGCAGTCAGGCCGAGAAAATGAACGAAAGATTGCTAGAAATCGGTCGCCTTTTAAATGGCATGATCGAAAGGTCATCTGCTTTTGTGATCAGGGATGATCGCATGCGGGAGGACCCTTCGATCGATGAAGTCTTTCAGCCCACCGAAACTGGGTGACATTAGGTTGCTGCTTACCGCTAACTGCTTACCGCTTACTTTCGAACCATGTCTCACGGCGTTGTTAGCTTATGACCGCAATTCGTCTGTTAAGCCTCGATTTCGACGGCACAATGGTCGGTCCTTGGTTGGACGGGAAAGCGGCGGTTAGTGAAGAATTAGTTCGTTGTCTGTCGGCGTTAAGGAAAGGGGGTGCTCTGCTCGCTATAAATACCGGGCGCAATTTGGCTCTGGTGGACCAAGGCATGGAACTTTTCCCGGCTATACCCGACTTCGCGCTAACGACTGAACGCGAGATCTTTTGCAGGACGAAACAAGGTTGGGAACCGCTATCCGAATGGAATGAACGATGCCACCAAGATCACGAGGAGCTCTACGCCCAGGCCGCCATACTTTTGGCTGAGATTGAGGCCTACATCATGAATGAGCGACAGGTGCGTTCCTATCGGGAGCACGGGCGGATGGTTGGATTGATTGCGCAAAACAACGACGAGATGGACCGGACCGTGGAATACTTGCGCTTGAAATGCGGGCCCGTAGCAAATTTGTCTTTCCAGAGAAATTCCATTTATCTCCGGTTCTGCCACGCGTTCTATCATAAGGGGTCGGTACTCAAAGCGTTGCAAACTCATCTGGGAGTCGAACCGGGCGAGACTTTTGCCGCGGGTGACAACTTCAACGATTTACCGATGCTCGACTCTGAGATCGCTCATCATTTGGCTTGTCCCGCCAACAGCGTGGATGAGGTCAAAGAAACAGTCAGACGCCAAGGCGGTTACGTAGCAGACTTGGCCGGTGGGGACGGAGTCGCTGAGGCGCTCCGCAGGATCTGTCCTGGGCTATAAAGATTTGGCTCTATTGAGCCGTTTTCAACAGCCTGCTATGTCCCGGGAGGCTTCGCCGGGCAAGCGGCCGGCTGAGATTGGCAATCTGACGACGTCATTTCGACGCTCCGCTACATGTCATCTCACCGGAGCGATTACATGTCGCCAAAGTTCTAAATTGCCGGCTCATGAGACAGGACCAGCACCGAAAATGTTCAAAAAAAAAACACGTTTCGGCTAGACAATTAGACACAACTTTCGGTACTCCTAGGATGCCCTTCAACCATAATCCCCCGAAAACGAGGAGTAAATAAAACAAAACAATGTGTCTTCCGGTTAGTTTCCCCAGACTCCCGGGCCTAAGACCGTTGCTAGCAGCGAGCCTTACGTTGCTGGCTTCCGGCGGGCTTTTCGCCCAGAGTGCTGACCAAAACAGTGGTCAGAGTAATCAGAATGACGTTTCTGCATTGAAGACCCAAATGCAGAAGATGCAGAAGGAGTACGAAGATCGTATTTCTGCGATGGAAGCCGAGATGAAATCCTTGGAATCCAAGGCTGACACCGGTTCGATCCTGAATACCCGCATCCTGACCGATGCCGATGGCAAGGAAGTTGCCGCAGCGCCAACGCTTGACGAGTCATTCTTAAAGTCGTTGACCCGGAATTTCACGTTCTCTGCGTATGTTCGTGCTGGCTTCCAGTTCAACGGTAACGGGGGTGGCGGCAACTTCAGTTTTGAATTGCCAAACGAGCCCGGTGGACGTGAGCGTCTCGGTAATGAAAACGACACCTACTTTGAATTGACCTGGATGCAGGCCCACATGTTGGGTGACAGCCCGGATGTCATGGATGTCTCCATGACGTTCACTCCGGCTATCCGTTACGTTCAGCAGCGCGCCTCGTTCGTCGGTAATGTCCTTGGCAATAAAGTCGAAAACAGTGGAAACGACTTCGATTTCATTATGCGCCAGGCCTTCCTGTCAATGAGCAATGTGTTCAAGGGTGCTCCTGAAATTACGTTCTGGGGTGGTCAACGGTTCTACGACCGGTTCAACACTGATCCGAACGACTGGTTCTGGTTGGATACCTCCGGGTACGGTGCTGGGGTCCAAAACATCAACGTTGGAATCGGACAACTTGAGTTCGCCTGGATTGGCGGTCAGGACGTTAGCAACGTATCGCCGGGGATCGGCTCTTACTTCAACCACACGTTCGATCTCCGGTTGGAGAAAATCTCCCTTGGTCCCGTTCCGGGTACCTTGGCGCTGGTTCTGATCGGTAACGTCGAAAAGGGTGGCACCTTTAACCAGACATACAACAGTGCCGGTAATATCGTTGACCTGACCAATCCGGTCCACACGGATACTGCTTGGGGCATCGGTGGCGGCGCAATCTATAATGTCCAGTTTGGGCCCGGTGGCGGGAACAATTCGTTTACTGCCTTTGCGCTGTTCGGCAAAGGTATAACGACCTTTGGCTCCGGCGCTACCACTGGGGCATACGGAGCGGCCGAGAGTCTGTTCTTACACTACCATCCAAACACCCCGGCTGGCCAAGAGATCAATGTCGGCGACGTACAAGACCATGGGTTTACCTATAGGGCTGGGTTCCAGGCCTATGTTGCTTTGCCATGGTACCACGCAGCACCTGCTCCGGCTCCCGGAATGTCGAAAGATGGTAAAGCGGTAGCACCTGTGGGCCCGGCTCCGGCACCTACGCTGCCATGGTTCTCGGTTGGTCTGTGGGCCGACTGGAACGATAACTACAACGGTTCAGCAGTCGCTGGAACCGTTGGACCTGGCGTTGGCCTCGGCGGTAACGTCGCGAACCCAAATGAAGGGGTATCGTCGAAAGTTGCATCAGGTCATACCCACTGGGTTGAGTTTGGTACCCGTCCGGCCTTCTGGATTACGGATAATATCGCCATCCAAGGGCAATTTGCGGGCACCTACGAGAGCAACACCACGAACGGCGCTTCGGGTTTCCCTGGCTTTGGCCACTCGGGTTGGTTGGGCGTCTTCGACGTTGGCCCAGTCATCAAGCCGAAAGGCGGTTATTATACCCGGCCTGAGCTCCGTTTCTTTGCCACTTACTCCATTTGGTCTGATCACCTTAAAGGGGTGACGACACCGATTCAGGAAGGTGGTGGTGGTGACTACGCTCCACCGTACAACGGTAACACCAATCATGGGTGGCTGTTCGGCACCCAAGTTGAGTGGTACTTCTAAGCCGAATCACATCGCTTAGTTAGCAGCAAATTGATCTCCCCGCCTGGAAACAGGCGGGGAGATTTTTGTTCACCGTTCGCAGTTCGCTGTTCACAGTTGGGGGTTGGGGTCGCGTCGGTGCTTGGCGGCGGCAAATGTGAACCAATATTGCGATGTACTTGTGTATGTCCCGCGTGGGAATGGGCCTGCTAAACCTTAAGACCCGAGATCGATAGCAACGATGGTGCCACTTCGTATAGAATTGATGGCCGCGACAATCTGATCAGCGTGTGTCAAGAGGCGGCCTAATTCGTTGCTGCTTAGAATCACAACCGAAATTTTGCGGCGCTGGATATTCTGCTGGTATTGTATCGCCTTCGCACCGTATTAGTCTGGGACGATCGGATCGGCACTGCGGGCAATGAAATCAAGGAGAGTGCGAACCTGGACCACGGTTACTGAAGGGAACTCCTGAACGACCTCGTCAACGCTTAGCTCTTTTAAGTTCTTCAAGACGGCTGATATAGGAACGCGTGTGCCACGGAACACCCAAGCACCGCTCACCTTACCCGGGATGCTCTCAATCACGGAACATTGAGACCAGTCTATGGCTGTCTTTACCATTGGCTTATTACCCAATATCTTAACCGAGATTCTGGGCTGAACCAGCTTTCATATCCATGCGTCAGCGAAGTCCACCTTACGGACAACGGCGCTGAAGCTCTTCCTTTAACGTCACCCAAGACACTGCCCGGCGGCGAGAAGTGTCAAGGCTCGCCATTAAAGCCCCTGTGGCGGTCCCTGTGGTCCGTTGCCAAAGTCGTTGGTTTTCATTGATTCTGGGACTTGAGGAGTTCCCGCCGGAGCAGCGACTGCCGCGTCGCCGACCGCCCCGACGTTGTCCTGATCACCAAAGGAGCAGCCGGACACACTTAGCCCACAAACTGCGAGGGTTACAGACGCCAACATTGCGGCGGGAAGCAAAAACTTTCGACAGATCACGAACCCAATCATTGCCGCAGAGATGGCGCCGTTGCAAGACTGACGTTGTGTTAAGCCGCGCGACCTGTTGAGCGGCATTCCTTGTCAATGCGCAGCGGCCCGACGAAAATTTCAGTGAAGAATTCCGAGGCCTTCGCGCTTAGCCACATTTCGCTGACGCATAGTAAAGATGAACAGTCTAACCTAAAAACCGATTTTATCCTTGGGGGATGTGGGATTAAAATCGTTTTAATTCAAGCAAGCATTCGAATGTCGGAAAAAAGGCATCAGCTAAGGCCGCGTTTCCGGGTGATGTCCAACGAGACGATCGCTCTCGGTCCGGGAAAGGTCGATCTCCTCCGATTAGTCGCCGAGACCGGCAGTATCAGCGAAGCGGCGAGGAAGTTGGGAATGTCTTATATGCGGGCGTGGACTTTGGTCCGGACTATGAATCGTTGTTTCACTTCGGATTTGATTCTATCCGCGCGAGGAGGGAAGACCGGAGGTGGAGCTCATCTCAGCCCGCTGGGTCATAGAATCCTTGAGTTGTACACGGAGATAGAGAGGAACTCGATGGAAGCGGCGACTCCGGCGTGGAATCAGATCAAGAGTTTTCTAGCGCGGTGAGCCGGGCAACGAGCGTAGTCCCGCGGCTGCCTATGTGTGTCAACATAAGAGAAGGTGCGTCCGCGGTCCGGCAGCCGCCCATGCGCGTCAACTTAAGGTCGGTAGGTCTATGCCCCGAAGGGGCAATAGGACTGAGCCAGGGCCGAAAGCTTTCGGCCCTGGTTTAGGTATTTTTAAACGATGTTCCTCACGAGGCACCAGACTGGCGTGATTTGGTCGAGCTAGTGAACCGATACCCGTGGCCACAATCTTCTAGCGCCACTTTCAGGGCGCCTCGCACCGCGCAACTAACCCGGGGTTAAAACCAGGTTAAAACCCCGGGCTCAGTCCTGTTGCCCCTTCGGGGCAGAGACTAAAAACGATCTTGTCTTTCCGATTTGCTGTGATGGCCTAGCTGCGAAGTTTTACCCCGGCGTTATTTCGGGCTGCGGATCATAAATTCGGTTCTTTGGTTAGTAAGATTTACGTCCTGCTGCCTTTTTTCCGTTCGCGTGCCGGCTTCTTTGCGAGGATGATGACGGTCGGGAATGAAGCGCCTTTGCTTAGAGCAAGCCAATTTCCCGAGGGGACCGAGGATCAGATTTGTATTCCGGGCTTGCGTCTTTTTTTTGCTCGGTTTTACCATGGTCGTTTCGCGTACGTTTAATGAGTGAACGGATTCTAATCGTTGAGGACGAAGCCGATGTGGCGGACCTGATTGCGCATCACCTCGGCAAGGCCGGGTTCTCTGTCGAGGTGACAGCCGATGGCCTGTCCGCCTTGGATTTGATTAAAAGTAATCCACCGGCTTTGGTTGTTCTCGATCTGATGCTGCCCCAGATGTCGGGGCTTGATCTCTGTCGCGCGATTAAATCGGATGTTCGGACACACGAGGTGGTGGTTCTGATCCTTTCGGCTAGAGCCGACGAAATTGACCGAGTAATCGGGTTTGAGCTTGGCGCCGATGATTATGTGGTCAAGCCGTTCAGTCCGAGGGAGCTCGTTCTTCGCATCCGGGCGATCTTTCGCCGGTATGGCTCCACCAGGGATAAGGATGACGGCGAACGGATTAGGGTCGGAGAGCTGCTCCTTGATTGTTCTCGCCACGAGGTAAAGGCAGCGAATCGACTCGTAGAATGCACGGCCACTGAGTTCAAGCTCCTTCGGATATTGATGGAGCGGCACGGCCGGGTGCAAGGCCGGGACCGGCTACTAAGCGATGTCTGGGGCTATGACTCGGTAATCGATACACGGACCGTAGATACCCATATGCGTAGGCTCAGAGATAAACTCGGCGACTGCGCCCGGTATATCGAGACTGTTCGCGGATTCGGTTATCGGCTGGCAGCCCCGGGCAGGTGAGGGTTCGGACTAGGGGTTTCGTAATCGTTCTCGTCCTCGAAAAGGTGTGTTAGGAAAAGAACTGATCGATTCAAGTGGGGCTATCGCGGAGCCGTCGATCCCTGGAGGGGAGCCGCTTTTAACCGCTGCCAGACCGCTGGCATGATCACGCCAAGAAATCGTGGCGCTACCCAACGTTAGGTAGCAGGCGGCTCCCGGAAACGTCTCCACGGGTGAATATCGGCGAGGTGTCGGATCGGTCGGATCAACGGAAACGATACAGGAGGTGGCAACACCAGGAGACGTTTGCGGGAGCCGCCTGCCAGCACATCTCGCTCTAGCAAACGCTGAGTCTGATGAATACGGGTTCAAGTCAGGCCACATTGCAAAGCGGCTCCCCTCCAGGCGCTGGGACGGGATAGGTCTCCGTGCGCGAATATCGGCGAGGTGTCGTATGAGTCCCATAGGTCTACTCTTTCCGTGTCATCCTCCTGCTCGTCCCAACCGCCGTATCGCAGTTATCTGGCAGCGTTCGGAGTTTCATATTGAGTTGATCCAACTTGGAAATCGAGCGCTGCTCGCAGAATCTCGTAATCGTATTTGGCCGCGGCAGAGGCGATCTCGGCCTGGGTGTCACTGAGCTGCGCCTGGCTTAACTCAATGATCGAAGTTTGGCCGGCTCGATATTGAGCCTCAGCCAACGCCAGAGCTTGAGCCGAACTGGCGGCGAACGACTCGGCGACGGTGATGTTCTTAAGTGCGGTGCTGGCATCCAGCCATGCGGAGTGAACCGCCGCGACTACCTCAGTCTCGGTATCATCGAGTGCCTTCTGAACTGAATTTGCGCGTAGAGAGGCTTCATCTTGCCGCGCCGATAATAGGCCTCCGGTGAAGACCGGAATTTCAACATTAATCCCAGCCGCAGCATAGTTACCTTGCACGCCGGGATCGCCGATCGGTGTCCGGCCAATGGTGCCAAGCGCTTCAACTCGTGGAAAGCGAGCGTCGCATTCGGCCAGGGTCCGTTTTTGGGCTGATAGCACCTGGTCGCGCATCGCAATCACGTCGGGCCGAACTCGAAGTGCCACCGCGGTAAGCATGTCCGCGGTCGCTTTGGGAAACGCTGGCAATCCCTGGTCGGATACATCGAACTGATATGAAGCCTTATAACCAAGCGCTGCTGAAAGCTCAGCATAAGCGGAGCCGATCGCGTTTTGAGTTTGAAGCAGCAGTTGTTCCGCCTGCTCGAGGTTGGCCTTGGCCTGGGCCAGATCCAGATCGAACTTCAGTTTATTCTGGGCCAAGGCAGTGACATCATCGAAGACGACCTGCCGATCGTTCACGGTCTGCTCGGCGACGCTCAGCAGCGCTTTCGCCTTTAGCACGTTAAAATAAGCCCGATCCACACGGTAAACCACTTGGGCTCGGACCAGTTCTGTTCTTTGGGCTTGGGACAAGGCGTCGAATTGAGCAGCCGCCGCCAGGTTCGCGGTCCGGCCGAAATCAAAAATCAGTTGGGAGATATTGAGCCCCTGCGATTCGCGGCTCAGAACAGTCGGGTTATTAAGCGCGCCCGACGCTCCGATGGGGATCTGAGGGACGCTATTGCTCGTGCCGGCGAACTCGTTTCGAATCGCGTTCGATGTACCGACAGCGCTGATATCGCCTTGAATCTGAGGGAAGAATTGTGAGCGAACTTCTTTTACGACGTCCTTTGCGGCTTGGGCGTTAAAATAGGCGGATCCCAGTAGAGGTGCTTTGCGGAGAGCGATGG
>Ga0213878_10001002_pt1 | contig 10101 bp, 8 predicted proteins | sample VelepicoBEBS_R02_FD_161053 | JGI IMG/M metagenome (GOLD analysis project Ga0213878, IMG submission 161053) | Vellozia epidendroides bulk soil microbial communities from rupestrian grasslands, the National Park of Serra do Cipo, Brazil - BS_R02 | ecosystem: Environmental > Terrestrial > Soil >... | reverse complement strand
GTATTGGCGCGCAGGTTCGCGACGACGCCGTCGGTCACGATCGGATGATCGTCCACGATCGCGACGCGAATCGCACGCTGCGGCTCGCCGGCGGCGCTCATGTGCGAACTTTCGGGAAGACCGCTTCGATCACCGTTCCGCTCGCGCGGTCGGACTCGACGCGCAACGTCCCGCCCGCGAGCCGGGCGCGCTCCTCCATCCCGCGCAAACCGTAGCGCTCGTCGTCGCGCACCGAGGTGTCGAAGCCGACGCCGTCGTCGCGAACACGCAGCGCGACAGTCCCCTCGCGCTCGTCGAGCTCGATTCGGATCCGCGACGCGTCGGCGTGCAGCCGCGCGTTGGTGAGCGCCTCCGACGCGATGCGGAACAGCTCGCCTTCCGCTTCGTACGGCAGCGCCGTGTCGCCACGCTCCTCGAGCGTCACCAGCATCCCGGTCTCCGAGCTGATGCGGCGCGCGAGCGCGCCGAGCGCGGTCGTGAGCGCGCGGCCGGCGAGCGGGTCGGAGCGCAGGCTCAGCACCGACGCGCGCGCCTGCGCGACCGAGGCGCGCGCGACCTCGAGCGCCGTCGCGATGCGCGCGGCGGCCGGCGAGTCGCCCGGGACGTCGCGCAGCGCGCTCTCGAGCTGCAGCGCGATCGCGGTCAGGTCTTGCGCGAGCGTGTCGTGGATCTCGCGCGCGAGGCGCGTGCGCTCGGCGGAGCGCGCCGCGCTCGACTCTTCTTCCGCCAACCGCCCGCGCTCGACCGCGAGCCCGATCTGCGCGCCGGTGACCGCGAGGACGCGCAGATCGCGCTCGGAGAGCTTGCGGGGGATCGCCGGACACACGTTCATGATCCCGAGGCGGCGCTCGCCGAAGCGCAGCACCACCGATGCGTGCGACTGCAATCCGAGCGTCAGCGCGGCGCCGCCCTCCTCCGCGCCGCGCCGCAGCCGCGAGCACGCGATGATGTCGACGTTCTTCGAGTCGAAGTCGCCGTCGGTGAACGACTCCATGCACCAGCACGGATCGCCGGTCATCTGCACCGGCTCCCGCAGGTACGGCGGCAGCTCGTGCGCCGCGGCGAGATAGAACCGTTCGGTGTCGGGATCGACCAGCCAGATCCAGCCCGCCGCCAGCTCCAGCGCGCGCACGATCTCGCGCAGAGCGCCGCCGAGCGCGCGCTCTACGCCGCTCGCTGCGAGCGCGCCGGCGAGCGCGTCGAACAGCGCGACGTCACGTTCGTGCACGGCGCGCCTCTTCGCGCCGCGCACGAACGCGTACTCCCGCGGGGCGCTCAGTCCGTGCGCTTAACCGGCGGTTTCTTCCCGGCGGGAGGACGCGGGATGTCGAACTGAATCGACTGCGGCGCGAGAACCCGAGCCTCCGGCGAAGGCGCGGGCGCGGGAACCGTCATCGGCGGCGGCGCGGTGCGCGGCAGCACCGACATCCCGCCCCCGCCGCAACCGGCGAGCGCGATCACGCAGAGTACGAGACCCAGACGCCGCATGCGGGGCTGCTCCTGCCGCCGAGCAGCAAACCCCTTCGCCGCCGCCCCGCGATGGCAGGTGGACGGCAGAAACGGCGTTCGGGCCACCGGCATGCCGCTACGGCGTGAGCAGTCGGCCTCCGTGCGGTCCGGTGCGGCGGAACGATCCGTTGCGCGTCGTCGCTCCCGGGATCGCCGGCGCGGCACCCGGCGAGAGCGCGAGCGCGGTGATGGTCTTCCCGCCGGGATCGCTCGCCGGAACCGGGTCGGTCAGCGTCCACAGTGGCGACACCGCGCCGCTCGCGTTCGACGAGTAGACCTCGACGCGCGTGCTCGTCAAGTTCTGTGTTCGAAGGGCGACGTAGACCAGGCCCGGCGCTTCGCACGACAGCGCGGTGATGATGTCCGTGAACGATCCGAAGGTACGGGCGACCGACGAGCCGCCCGGCGGCACGGCGAAGATCACGCTCGGCGGCCCGCCTGCTTGCGCGGACACGCCCTCGACGCCGAACAGCGAGCCGTCCGGGGCGGCGCACAACGCCTGGCCCGAATAGTTCGGCGGCGCGAACAGCGCGAAGGAACGAACGGAGGGCGCGAGATCCTGCGCGAGATGATTGTACACGGCGACCGCGGTGCTGTTGTCCGACAGCAACTCGACGACGAACATCTCGCCGGCCGCATCGGTCGTGAAGGTTTGGACTCCTACTCCGTTGGTCCGGATGCGCAATCGGCTCGCGAACGCTCCGTCGATCGTGCGGACGACGTCGGGCGCATAGCCCCAGTCCGTCGCCAGGAAATCGATCTCACCCATGTCGCCGCGCGCGGCGTCCCGACCTGCGAGGTAGTTGCCGCATGGCGGCCGGCTCAGCACGCCGGACGTCCCGCTGGCGTCGGGCGCAAAGATGGTCAGCGTGCAGCCCGTCTCCTCGACCTCGCCCTCCGGCCCCGTCTCCGTTAGATTTTGCACCGCGGTGACCGTTCCGTCGAGCCCGGTCGCGATCGACGCGAGCGCGCCGCTCTTCCACGGGCCCGGCCCGCCGTTGACCGGCGGACTGCCGTTGAAATAATACAACGAGCCGAAGGTCCGCTGCGGCGTGGCGGCTCCGCTCGCGTTCGCGGAGAACGCGTAGATCGTGCTTTGCGACGCGACGTAGAGCGTCGCCGGCGGCGGCTTCGCGAGCGTTGAAAGGACGGGGCCGATCGCCAGCGACGTCAAGTACGTGCTGAACGCCGGCGTGGCGATCGTGCGCGAGGCCGGCGTTCCGCTCGGCTGGCCCGGGACGTACTCTTCGACGCGAACGGTTCCGTCGTTCGCGGCGAGGCCGATGTAAAGGTCGCCGGCCGCGTCGACGGTGATGCCGCCGGTCGGCGCGCTCATCGTCTTCCCGGGCGGCGCGACGTCGGCGCTCTCGTAGAACGGCCCGATCGTCCACGACGGCGATGGACCGTTGTTCGCCGGCGCGTAAACGAGCACGTTCGCCGTCTCCGCGCGCGTGTCGTCAGCGAGCACGTACACCGTTCCGTCGTCGCTCACCGCGAGCGCGCGCGCCGTTGCGGTGCCCGTCGCGACGGTGCGCAGCGGAGCGCCCGCGCTCGTCGCGGCGGCGGGGTAGACCGTGACGGTCCCGTCCTTGTGCGCGATGTAGATTCGGTCGTAGCGGTCGGTACCCGCGTCGAGGACGTTCGAACCGAGCGCAACGATGCGCACCGGTGCGGCGTTGCTCGCCGTGCCGTAAGCATACGTCGAGAGCGTTCCGGTACCGGCGCCGTTCGGGCCGCTCGTGGTCAGAACGTCGATCCCGTCACCGACGAGGAACACTTGTCGCGAGTAGCCGCTCCCGGAGAGCGTCAGTTCCGGCGTCGCGCGGCCGGTCGTTCCGGGCGCGTAGATCCGCAGCTGCCAGCCCGGCGGGCCGTCGGCGTTGTTCTGGATGAGCTCGTACACCGTGCCGTCGCGTGAGACGGTCATCGCGCGCGACGAAGGCCCGACCAGCCCCGCATACGAGCCGTCGATCTCCGCGCTCGGGCCGTACGTGAGCGCGACGCCGCGCAGCGAACGGTCGTCGCCGTACCACAGCGTGCCGTTGAACGTGTCGACGTTCGAGCTTCGCGGCACCACGCGGTGGCCGCTCGTCGTCTCGCCCGGCCCGGCGCCGGCGGGGAGGACGCTGCGCGCACCGCCGTGGCCGCATCCGGCGAGAACGGCGCCCGCCGCCAGCGCGCCGAGCGCGGGGCGCAGGGAGAGGGAGATCAGCCTGAAGAGCGTCATTCGGACACCGCCAATACGTAGATCGTGCCGTATGGAACGGGGTTGAGAATCGTGCGGATCGGCGTCGCGTTACCGCTTGCGCCCGGGGCGAAAACCCGCACCGAGCTGTTTCCCGACCTGTCGTTCACGGCCACGAACAGCTCGCCGGCCGAGTCCACGGCCATCGATGCGACGCCGGAGTCGGGAATGGTGATGGTTCGCGTCGGTGATGTCGCTCCGGGCGCGACGACGTAGATACTCGTGGGCCCGCGCCCCGGAAGATTCGGCGCGCTCGCGAACAGCGTTCCGTCGGCCGCAGCCGCCAGCACGCCCTGGTCGCCCGGAATCGTGATCGTCCGTACGGGCGGCGCGTGGTTCGGCGCGTCGGCCGCGTACTCGGCGACCGCCGTGGTGAACGCCGTAGAGGAATAGTTGGCGACGTACATCTCACCACGGGGATCCGTCGTAAACCCGGAGGCGACGTACGGCAAGTAGAACACGTCGGAGCTGCCGGGCGGAACGCCGCGGCGAATCTCGGTGTGCTCGATGACCGGGTCGAAGAACAGACGCGCTTCGTCGACGAGGCCGGTCGGGCCGCGCGCCAGCAACGTCATCGCCTGGTTGCCGGGGAGGCAGGGCGTCTGCGAGAGCAACCCGTTCGAACCGTTCGCGTCGGCGCTGTACTCTCCGATCGAGCACGTCCGCGGTGCGGCGGACGGGTCCGTGATCCGAACGGCGAAAAGGCGGCCGTCGGACGTCGTCGCCATCGACTGCGAGGCGACGAACGCGGGACCGCCGGCGTAGTCCGGATTGAGAAGCCCGGTGATCGAACGCTGCGGCGCGGCCGCTCCGTTCGCGGAGAGCGCGTACGCGTTCACCACGGTGCCGTTCAGGGCGTACAGCGTCCCCCGGGGTGCCGGCGGCGGATTGGACGTCATCAGCGGGCCGATCGCGATCGCCGTGACGTATCCGCCTTGCACCGGCGTGTCGACCGAACGTTCCGGCGCGACGGCGCCGTTGCTGGTCGGCGCGTACACGTCGACGCTGTTGTGATTCCGCGCGTCCTTGAAGTTGACGTAGACCTTCCCGTCGGAGTCGACGGTGATCCCGCCGGTCGGCGTCCCGCGCGATGGGGAGATCGGACCGATGCTGCGCGACGGCGAGGGGCCGTTGTTCGACGGCGCGTACGCGTCGATCGTCACGGCGCCGCTGCTCGGATCCTTGCTGAGCACGTACGCGATTCCGTCGCGCGAGACCGCGATCGCGTCGTTCGACTTCGCTCCGGTCTGGATCGTGCGGATCGGGCTGCAGTTGCAGGTCGCCCCGGCGGCGTACACCGAGATACCGCCGCCGCGCCGCGCGACGTAGAGATGGTCGTAGTTGTCGGTCGCGACGTCGTTCACGTTCACGCCGAGGTTCAGCCGGCGAATCGGCTGAGGCCGGTTGCCCGCGCCGTACGCGAACGTCCACAGCGTCGAGGCGGCGCTGTTGGTGTTGAAGTTCACCGTCGAGAGCACGTCGATCCCGTCTCCGACGAGGACGACCTGCTGAGGGTAGCCGGTTCCGGCGATGGTCGCTTCCGGCCGCGCGCTTCCGAACGTTCCGGGCGCGTAGGCCTGGAGCTGCCAGGCCGTCTCGTCGTCGGAGATCAGGTCGTAGAGCGTCCCGTCGCGCGCGATCGTCATCGCGACCGGAACGGGATCGACGATGCCGTCCATCGTCCCGTCCAGCTCGGCGCTCCCGCCGCCGGGCTGCAGCGGGACGCCGTACAGCGAGGCGCCGGCACCGTACCACAGCGTGCCGTTGAACAGGTCGACGTTGGAGCTCGTCGGGACGACGATCCCGCCGCTTCGTGCGCTTCCGGACCCCGCGCCGCCGGGGAGGACGCTGCGCGCGCCGCCGCCGCAGGCGGTCAAGAATGCACCGAGCACCACGGCGATGACGACGGGACGAAGCATGGCGACACTCCCCGGTACGTGCGACGGAACGGCGGGTGCACGAACGGCACTCAGCCCTTTCTCAGTTGCCCACCGGCACGGGCGCGGCATAGCCCGGAAGTCCTGATTCTAGGCGGGCATTTCGCACCGTCTCGGGGGCTTGCAGGTTTTCAGCAAGCGGGCCACTGGAATAGGCCGCTCATGGAGACCCATGCGCTCGAATATGCCTTCGTGCGGTCGACGGAGGCCGCCGCCATCGCGGCGGGCCGCCTCGTCGGGCTCGGCGACAAGAACGCCGTCGACGGCGCCGCGGTGGAGGCGATGCGCAGCACCCTGGCCACCGCGATCCTCTCCGGCGTCGTCGTGATCGGCGAAGGCGAGAAGGACGAAGCGCCGATGCTCTACCACGGCGAGGAGATCGGGACCGGCGACGGTCCCTCGCTCGACGTCGCGGTCGACCCGATCGACGGCACGACGCTGGCCTCGCGCGGGGGCCCGGGGGCGATCTCCGTGATCGCGGCCGCGCCGCGCGGCGCGCTCTTCCGCACCCGCGTTCCGTACATGGACAAGCTCGTCACCGGCCCGGCCGGGCGCGGCGTCGTCTCGATCGACCTCCCGCTCGAGGAGAATCTGCGCGCGCTGGCGCGAGCGAAAGGCCGCGAGGTCTCCGACCTCACCGTCGCGCTGCTCGACCGGCCGCGCAACGAGCCGCTGATGCGCCAGGTTCGCGCCGCCGGGGCGCGCGTGCGGGTCTTCGGCGACGGCGACGTCTCGAACGCGGTCTACGCGATCCTCGAGGAGCGCGCGAACGTCGACGTGCTCGCCGGGATCGGCGGCTCACCGGAAGGTGTGATCGCGGCCTGCGCCGCCCGCGCGCTCGGCGGCGAGATGCAAGGACGGCTCTGGCCGCGCGACGAGGCCGACGAAGCGATCGCGGCGGCCGAAGGCCACGACGTTCGCAAGACGCTGACGCTCGACGACCTGTGCGCGAGCGAGGACGCGCTCTTCGCGGCGAGCGGCGTCACCGACGGCGAGTTCCTCGACGGCGTGCGCTATCGGCGCGGTTCGGCCTTCACGCAGTCGATCGTGATCTCGACCTACACGCGCTCGGTGCGCACGATCGACGCCAAGCACGTGCTGCGACCGCGCGAGCTGCGGCTCGATCCGATGCAGCCGCAAAAGGGCGCGACGACGAGCTGACGCCCGCCGCCGCGCCGGCTGGGTTCAGCGGCGGTCGTGGTCGCGGTCGCGGCGGTGCCGGTCGTCGCGATCGGCGCGGCGGGGGTGGCTGGTGTTCCAGTAGCCGCCGTTCGTGTTCCAGTAGGTGTTGCCGTTGTTGGCCCAGCGGCGGCCGTTGTTCCAGTGGCCGGCGTTGTTCCAGCCGCCTTGGTTGACGTACGTGTTGCCGTGACGGTGACGATCGTCACGGTCCCAGCGCTGGTGGTGCGCGTAGCGGTGATCGTCCTGGTCGGCGAGCGCGGGGCGCGCGCTTTGCAACATCACCAGCGAGCTCGACGCGGCCAGAACGGCGGCGAAGGCGATCGCGGCGGATCTCGGTGCGGGCATCTCGTTCCTCCGAATGATTGCGAGGGCGGGATCGAATGATGACAACCCGGTACCCGCTCAACGGAACTTCAGTCGAGCGCGGTTTCCTCCGCCACCGAGCGTCCGCTCAGCGGTTCGTCGAGACCCAGCGAGGCCACGGCCGAGGAGAGGTCGTGGAAGACGTCGAGCTTCCTTCCGATGTTCGCGATGTCGAAGACCTTGGCAACGCTGCCGCGCGACGCGATCACGACCGCGACCGGAGCCGGCCGGCGGCGGCGCTTGAAGAGCAGCAGCTCCGAAAGGAACACGGAATCCAGGCCGGTCGCGTCTTGCAGATCGACGAGGACCGGGACGACGGGCGGAGCGTTCTCGAACGCTTCGCGGATCTCGGGATACCGGCCGATGTCCAAGTATCCGTCGAGCCGCAACAGATGATAGTTGGTGGGCACAGCGGCAACGAAAAGGCGGAACACTCATCGGTACCCTGCCGTACCAAAAACATAACGAGCACCGGGAGCGTCCCGGTGCTCGTTCGTTCGTCAAGCGGGTTTACCGGACGGCGAGCGCGTTTACCAGACGACGTGCCAGTCGACGATCGGAACCTGCGTGCCGTTCGCGAGCGTGAGGATGCCGTTGCCGCTCGCGTCGGTCGTGAACGTAGCGACCGGCGCCCCGGAGGACGAGGTGATCGTGCCGTTCACCGTCACCGCGCCGTTCGCCGCCGTCGAGCTCGACACGACGAGGTGGTTGCCGCCCGCCAGCGTGCCGGTCAGCGAGACCGCGACGAGGTTGCCGTCCGGGTCGAACGTGACGCTGCCGTTGAGTGACGACGTGCCGAGCTGTGAACCGCCGGAGATCGTGAACGGCGGTGCGCTGGAGAGCGTGAGCCCGCCGAGCGCGGCCTTGAACGACGTGCCGTTGCGCGTCCCGGTGAACGTGACGTCGCCGGATGCGTCGGTCGCGACCGTCGCGTTCGTCGCCGACTGGTGCCCGTAGGAGGCGTTGATCGACGGCTTCGCGTCGTTGGCGATGCGGCCCGTCGACGCGCTGTACGCGCTCGAGCTGAGCGAGGCCGCGTGGCCGTACTGCGTGAGCGGCGTGCTCGAGGTGCCGGGATAGAACGCGGAGACGACGGTCCACGAGCCGTTGTTCGACGCGCCCGTCAGCGTGTACGTGCTCTTGCGAACGCCGAGCTGCAGGTGCGCTTGGTTGAAGGTCGTGACGGTGCGCGCGATGGTCATCGTACCGTTCGCGACGCTGCGGACGGCGACGGCGTCGCGCTCGACCTGCGTGCACGCGTCGTCGTAGTAGTGGATCGTCTCGACGGTGACGGAGCCGTCGGAGTTCACCGTGACGGTACGAGTGGTGCGGTTCTTGCACGCATGGCCGGCGTCGCGAACGCTCCGGGCCGACGACGCCGTGCCGGACGAACCGTTCTGGATCTGGGCGTCGGCTTCACCGGTGTCGACCGGCTCGAACGCCGCGTCGGTGCCGGACTGCGCGCTGTCTTGCGTGCTGAGCGTGGAGACGTTGCCGGACGGCGGTGCGTTCGAGCCGGGGACTGCGGACGACGTGCCGCCGCCTCCGCCGCACCCGGCGAGAAGCGCCGCGGCGAGAAAAGCCGCGAGCGAGGATGGACGCATGGGGTGACCTCCTGTCGGAACGAGAGCGAATTCGATGGCTGGAGCGTACGCTGGGCGCGCACGCCGTGCATTGGACGACGCTGAGGGCCGGATGAAAACTGCATTGGTCGCGTGACGGGCGTCACGACGCGAGGAAACCGATGTTCCGGCGTGAAGGATCAGCCGACAACGCAACGCGCTCGAGAGGGGTTCGCATGGACCTTGGTCGTCGTGGTTTTCTGGTTGGGGCGGGCGCAGCGCTCGCCGCGGGCGCGGTCCCGCGCGGCGCGCTGGCTCAAACCGTGCAGATGCCGTTCGCGAACGGTGAGCGGCCGCTGGTCGCGTTCCCGCAGAAACGCCCGCTGATTCTGCTGACGCCGCGCCCGCCGCAGCTCGAGACGCCCTTCGCGGTCTTCGATCAGGGCGTCTTCACGCCGAACGACGCGTTCTTCGTGCGCTGGCATCTCTCGAACATCCCGCAGACGGTCGACGCGAGCGCGCACCGCATCGCGGTGAGCGGCGAGGTGAACCGGACGCTGTCGCTCTCGATGGACGATCTCGCGGCGATGCCGCAGGTCGAGGTGGCGGCGGTGAACCAGTGCTCGGGAAACTCGCGCGGGCTCTTCACGCCGCGCGTCGCCGGCGGCGAGTGGGGGAACGGCGCGATGGGCAACGCGCTGTGGACCGGCGTGCGGCTGCGCGACATCCTCGACCGCGCGGGACTCAAGGCGACGGCGAAGCAGGTGCAGTTCGACGGGCTCGACGGGCCGCCGCTGCCGGCGACGCCGGATTTCAAGAAGTCGCTCGACGTCGACGTCGCGCGCGGCGACGACGTCATCGTCGCCTACGCGATGAACGGCGAGCCGCTCCCCGTGCTGAACGGGTATCCGGTGCGGCTGATCGTCCCCGGCTGGTTCGCGACGTATTGGGTGAAGATGCTCTCGTCGATCACCGTCCTCGACCACGTCGACGACAACTTCTGGATGAAGACCGCGTACCGGATCCCCGACACGCCGGGGAACAGCGTGGCGCCGGGAACGACCGGGTATCCGACGATCCCGATCAACCGGCTCGCGGTCCGGTCGTTCGTCACCAACCTGACCGACGGCGGGACGGTGAAGCCCGGGCGGACCGAGCTGCGCGGGATCGCGTTCGACGGCGGCAGCGGGATCAGAACCGTCGAGGTGTCGATCGACGGCGGCGCGACGTGGCGCGCGATGGAGCTCGAGCGCGACTACGGGCGGTACAGCTTCCGGCGCTGGAAGGGCGAGCTCGTCTCGCC
>Ga0213878_10001000_pt1 | contig 10105 bp, 6 predicted proteins | sample VelepicoBEBS_R02_FD_161053 | JGI IMG/M metagenome (GOLD analysis project Ga0213878, IMG submission 161053) | Vellozia epidendroides bulk soil microbial communities from rupestrian grasslands, the National Park of Serra do Cipo, Brazil - BS_R02 | ecosystem: Environmental > Terrestrial > Soil >... | reverse complement strand
AGAGATTACCGTGTTCAACGGCGATAAACGCGCCAGCGCCCGTAGCCTTAACGGACTTGCTATGCTCGGTATTCGCTGTGGCGACGAGATCCTGTTTCAGATTTCAGGCGCTGATGCCGACCAGGCATCCCAACTGATGACTGCGCTGGCGGAAAGCCATTTTGGCGAATCTCATGCGCTTGAAAATGTTGAGCGCGAGACGCCGCCGGACCCGGGCGTCACCGTCGATGGCGCGGTATCCGGCCTGCCGGTAAACGAAGGAATAGCCATCGGCTGCGCGAAGTGGTTCTCCTGCGAACTGCCCGAGTTCCCGCGCCGTATCCCGGCGAGCCCTGAGGAGGAAATGGCCAAAATAGACTCAGCGATTTGCGCCGTACTCCACGCGCTAAAACAAAAAGCGCTCGGCCCTGAAGGCGACATTTTTGCCGCGCACCAGGCAATGTTAGACGACCCGGAGATTCGCCTGCAGGCACTACAGGAACTGGGGAAAGGTGAGCAAGCCGAAACCGCGTGGATGAACGTGATGCAGGCGGTAGCAAGCCAGTATCGCCATGCAAGCAGTCCTTATTTCCGCGAGCGAGAAGCCGACGTGCACGATCTTGCCCGCCAGGTGCTTCTTCAGCTTTGCGGCGTCAGCGAGGGGGCATTTGTCACTCATGAACCCTGCATATTGCTGGCGGACGATCTTCTTCCCTCTCAGGTGGCGAATCTGGATAAGGACCATATCCTGGGTATTTGTCTGCGCAACGGCGGCGCCACTTCGCATAGCGCGATTCTCGCCAGAGCGATGGGGATCCCGGCGGTGGTCAAAGCCGCGATCGCCAGCACGCTCATCCCTGAGGGTACGGATGTGATTCTCGATGGCGGCAAAGGACAGCTCTGGTTTGATCCGGATGACATTACTCGCCTGAGCCTTACCCAGCGCCACGACGAATGGCGGCAATCCAAAGCAAACGCGCTTGCTAGCGCCGCGCAGCCGGCGATGACTCAGCAGGGTCAACGCATTAATGTACTGGCAAACATCGGCGGCCCGGAAGATGTCGATGCCGCGCTGACGCAGGGCGCGGAAGGCGTGGGGTTATTCCGTACCGAGTTCTTATTCCACGCCGCCGCCGAACTGCCCGGCGAGGAGGAGCAGTTCCAGGTTTACTGTGATATCGCCCGAGCGTTTGGCGATAACCCGGTCACCATCCGCACGCTGGATATCGGCGGAGACAAGCCGTTAGCCGCCCTTGTGCTTGCGAAGGAGGACAATCCTTTTCTCGGCCTGCGTGGCATCCGCCTTTGCCTGGCCTCGCCGCACATTTTTATTCCGCAATTACGCGCATTGCTGCGGGCAGGCGCCTTGCATCCCAATCTGCAAATTATGCTGCCGATGATATCAACGCAGGACGAAGTGACTGCCGTGCAGACGCTGGTACAGCAGCAGGCGCAATTGCTGAGTATTCCTCAGGAAAGCCTCCCGGCGCTCGGTATCATGATAGAAGTGCCGGCTGCCGTGATGATTGCGGATGCGCTGGCGCAACAGGTGGATTTTTTCTCGATAGGCACCAACGATCTGACGCAATACATCATGGCGGCCGATCGCGGCAACAGCGCGGTGGCGGAACTGGTCGATTATCGCAACGAGGCGGTCGTTAGCGCTATCGCCCGCGTTTGCGAAGCCGGACGCACCTACGGGATTCCGGTCAGCATGTGTGGCGAAATGGCGGGCGATGTCACACAAACCGCACTCCTGCTGCGCCTGGGCATTGACAAGCTCAGCGCCAGCGCCGCGCGGCTACCCGCGTTAAAAGCCACGATCAGAACGTTATAATCTGTATCAAGCGGTCACCATGACCGCTTTTTTCCCCCAACCCCGCCACCGCTCATGCTACAGTGAAAAGACGCCGTAAAATGGGAGTCTCAATTGTGCCTGGTTTAAAAATAACTCTGCTGCAGCAACCTCTTGTGTGGATGGATGGACCTGCCAACCTGCGCCATTTCGATCGTCAACTGGAAGGGATACAGGGACGAGACATCATCGTCTTACCGGAAATGTTTACCACGGGTTTCGCCATGGAGGCCGCGACGCAGTCGCTTCCTGAAAATGACGTGGTCGCGTGGATGCAGAACAAAGCGCGGCAAAGCAATGCCCTTATCGCCGGGAGCGCCGCTCTGCAAACGGAAAGAGGCCCCGTAAACCGTTTTCTGCTGGTCGAGCCTGAAGGCCGGATTCATCGTTATGATAAGCGCCATTTGTTCCGGATGGCCGGTGAGCATCATCACTACGAAGCGGGCAATGAGCGCGTGGTCTTTGAATGGCGAGGCTGGCGTATTCTGCCGCTGGTGTGTTACGACCTGCGTTTCCCGGTATGGTCGCGCAACCGTGGCGATTACGATCTGGCGCTGTATGTCGCGAACTGGCCTGCGCCACGCTCGCTGCACTGGCAGGCGCTGCTGGTCGCCCGGGCGATTGAGAACCTCGCCTATGTGGTGGGCTGTAACCGCGTCGGCACCGACGGCAACGGCCACCACTATCGCGGCGACAGCCGCGTCGTGAGCCCGCAAGGAGAGGTCATCGCCACCGCAGACCCGCATCAGGCCACGCGTATTGATGCCGAACTGTCGCTCACGGCGTTAAAAGAGTATCGCGAGAAGTTCCCGGCCTGGCAGGATGCAGATCCCTTCACGCTGGATTAACCGCGCCTCCCGCCCTGTTCACCGGGACAAAAAGTGAAGATAATGGCCTGAAGCGTTATGCATTCAGGCTGTATTTCTCAAAATCTTTATTTATCAATGCGATCACGCATTGTATTGCAGGCTAACAATCTCTTTTAGCAAACCTGAATAATTACCGCTTAATATTTGCTTATTCCCACGGGCTTTCTGTTCTACACTAATAAAACGGATAAAATTCAACATAAATGAGAGCCATTTTTAAATAACTTCCAGCATTTACTAAAACGAGTACGTTTCTATACTGGCCTGCTTTTTGCGCCAGGCCCAGGCGGTTGGGTATGCATATCAACTGGAACAAACGATCATGGAAAATAATAATCTGCTCATTGTTGAAAAAAGACTTGTTGCCAGGTTTATGGATATGTTCATCAAGTTTGGACTTATCCTGGCATTAGCCTCTTTCTGTTATACGGTATTCTCCCCCTTTCTGAATATGATGCTGTGGGCGATTATTCTGGCGGTAACGCTGTACCCGCTCCACCAGTATTTCGCGGCTCGCCTGGGTGGAAAACAGGGCCGGGCATCCACGCTGCTGGTCCTGCTTGGTATTCTGTTAATCGTCGCGCCGACAGTCGCGATGGTGAGCTCTCTGGGAGAAAGCGTTAGCGGCCTTATCGACAAGATGAGCAGCGGTAGCCTGGTGATCCCCCCACCTTCCGAGAGCATCGCCTCTATTCCGGTTATCGGCGGTAAACTGCACGGGCTGTGGCTCAAGGCATCCGTGGATTTACCCGGGCTGATTAGCACCTACCGCTCTCAGTTGGGTGATATCGCGAAACAGGTGCTGAGCATTCTGGCCAGCATGGGCGGCGGACTGCTGGGCTTTGTCGCCTCCTTTATCGTCGCGGGCATTATGATGGCCTGGGGCGCCGCAGGCGCTAACAGCACCAGACGCATCGCCATGCGCATTACGGATGAGAATAAAGGCCTTGCCCTGACGAAACTGTGCACCAGCACCATCCGTGCGGTGGCACAAGGGGTTATCGGCGTGGCGCTGATCCAGGCGCTGTTGGCGGGGGTGGTTATGGCGGTGGCCGGAATTCCTGCCGTCGGCATCTTCTTTATTCTGGCGCTGATTCTGGGGATCGCGCAGATCCCGGTGATTCTGGTGACGGCGCCGGCAATCGCCATCATGTGGAGCATGGGCGATCACGGCACCGGCCTGAACATTATCTACACCGTACTGCTGCTTATCGCCGGTATGGCCGATAACGTGCTCAAACCGCTGTTGCTCGGCCGCGGCGTTGATGCGCCAATGCCGGTTGTGCTGCTGGGCGCGCTGGGCGGTATGGCTGCCAGCGGTATTCTCGGCATGTTCATCGGCGCAACGCTGCTTTCCATCGGTTATCGCATCTTTATGGCCTGGGTCAACGAGGGCCTGGCTAACGCATCGAGCGGAAACGATGTTAAATGACGGTCGTCTTGGGCGCCTCCTGTTAACCGGGGGCGCCTGCCTGGTTCTGACCGCCTGCACAAAACTGGGGCCGGACTACACCCCACCGAAAACCCCGGAACTGACGCAGTGGCAGCCAGCAACGAAAGGGGTAGCTCCGCACGCGGCTCAGGCGTCCTACGACCAGTGGTGGACGCAGCTCAACGATCCCACCCTCACCGCGCTCGTCAACGAAGCGCTGCGTAAAAACCCTGACGTTAAGATTGCCGGACTGCGCCTGCTCGAATCACGCGCCCAGTTAGGCATTGCGGAAAGCCTGTTGGGGCCGCAGGCCACCATCGGCAGCGGTGAGGTGGTCCGTACGGGCCAGGTGCGCGATCACCACTCCAGCACGGCGACCAGCTATAGCGCAGGTTTCAATCTGGGCTGGGAAATTGATTTCTGGGGCAAATTCCAGCGCGGCGTTGAATCCGCCGATGCGCTCTATTTCGCCACGCTTGCGCAATACGACGATATTCAGGTGCTGATGGCCGCTCAGGTCGCGCAACTGTACGTCAATATCCGCACGCTGGAAGCCCGGCTGGACATTACCCGCAACAACGCCAACATTCAAAAACGCAGCCTGCAAATCACCGAACGTTTATTCCTGAGCGGCAACAGCGCCGAACTGGACGTTCAGCAGGCGAAAACCCAGTACCTGTCGACCCTCTCTAGCATCCCGCAATTGGAAACCAGTCTGCGTCAGAGCCAAAACGCGCTGAGCGTGCTGCTGGCCAGAAAGCCGGGGCCGCTGCCGGAGATGGCAAACAATACCGGGGTGATCCCACAAGGCGATTTATCGCTGGTGTCCGAACTGCCGGCCGACCTGATGCGCCGCCGTCCTGACGTCAGAACGGCCGAGCGGCAACTGGCGGCGCAGTCAGCGCTGATAGGTGTCGCGGAAAGCGAGCTCTATCCGTCGATTTCGCTTATCGGCAGCGTCGGGATCAGCGCCCGCACCGGCAGCAGCAGTACGCTTTCGTGGGTCGCAGGCCCGACGTTTAGCTGGAACCTGCTGGATCAGGGCCGCCTCGGCAACCAGGTGCTGGTGCAGGATGCCCGTTTCCTGCAACTGCACGAACGGTACCGCGACACTGTTTTCCAGGCCGCACGCGAAGTCGACGATGCCGCCATCGCCTACGCCAACGATAAAGACGAAATTACGCTGCTTATCGAAACCGGCAAAGCGGCGACCCGCTCGCTGGAGATTGCCAACACGCAGTATCGTGAAGGGATGGCGGATTTCCAGCGCGTGCTGGATTCGCAGCGTGCCTTGTTTAACCAGCAGGAGCGTCTGGTGAACAGCCGCGGCGCGATGATGCGCGACCTGATCACCCTGTATAAAGCGCTAGGCGGCGGTTGGGAGAAAGGACGCCAGCGTCCGCTGGTCGACAGTGAAACCGAGTCGCACCTGCGCCAGCGGGATAACTGGATTCCGCTTCTTGATGCCCCAATGCCCTCAGCCACCGAGACCAAAGAAGGTAACTCGCCATGACCTCACCCTCATCCCCGGCCGGCCAGGCCAGCCGTCGTGGAGTGACAGGCATTCTTGTCCTGATCGTTATTCTGCTCTGCTGGTATCTGGTGTCTGACCGGTTCACCCCCTATACCTCGCAGGCCAGAGTCCAGGCCTTCGTGGTGCCCGTCGCCGCCGAGGTCACCGGGCAGATCCAGAAAGTGTACGTCCGCGATAACCAGCAGGTTGCCGTTGGCGATCCGTTATTTGCGCTTGATCCTGAGCCGTACGATATTTCGCTGGCGCGCGCGCGTTCAGATTACGACACCGTGCTGAGCTCAGTGAAAGCCAATACCGAAGGGATTGCCGCCGCGAAAGCAGGCTATCAGGCCGCCGTTGCCGCCTACGAAAACGCCGCTAAAGATGCTGAGCGTCAGGAGCGGTTATATCGCGAAGATCCCGGCACGATCTCCGTGCGCCGTCTCGAAATCGCCCAGGCGACCCGAGAAACCGCCCGCAGCCAGATGGCCGCCGCTGCCGCCGATGTCCGAAAGGCAACCGAGGCTGCCGGTATCTCGGGTGACAAAAACTCACAGTTGCTGAGCGCCCGCGCGGCGGTCAGCAAAGCGGAGCTGGACCGAAAAAATACCCTTATCGTCGCCAGCAACCGCGGCCTGGTGACCGACCTGCGTACGGACATTGGTGAATTCGTCGGCGCTGGCGCGCCGGTCATGACGCTGGTGGCAATCAATGATGTCTGGATCAGCGCCGACATGACGGAGAACAACCTCGGCCACATGAAGCCGGGCGATGAAGTCGCGATTCTGCTCGACAGCATGCCCGGCCACGTCTTTAAAGGGGAGGTCCGCAGCATCGGCTACGGCGTCAATACCTCCTCCCCTCAGGCGGCGGGCGCGCTGCCCACCATCGATAATAACCGCGACTGGCTGCGTCAGGCCCAGCGTTTCCCGGTCAAAGTCGCTTTCGCTAAAGAGGATTTACCCCCGCCCGACAGCCTGCGGGTGGGCGGCCAGGCGGACGTTCTCGTCTACGCCAGCGGCAGTGGCGTGCTGAACTTCTTCGGTAGCCTGTATATTCGCCTGATGAGCCTCTTCTCGTATATCTATTGAGGTGCATTATGCATAACGCCGACCGTGCGGTACTGAGGATAGGAAGCGGGATCGCCGTGGCGGCGCTGGTCTGCTACGGTGTTGGCCTGCCGATGCCGCACCTCGGCTGTATTATGGCCTGGATAGTGCTGTGTCAGGGCAAACCCCTGCCTGTCAAGAAAGGCGTCATCGTCGGTCTGATGCTGACGGCAACGATGATTGGCGGGGTGCTGATGGTGCCGCTGCTGACCTATTATCCCCTTCCGGCGCTGCTGCTGACGGGGCTGTTGCTTTACCGGCTGATGCTGATGGGATTGTCGGGGAAAGGCACTCAGTCAATGCTGCTGATTGTCGCTATCGCCATTATCCCCATCGCCGGGCTGATTGAGCAGTCGCTTGCCATTGGTATCGCCCAGATGATGGGCGTTGGTATTATCACCGGCACGCTGGTGAACCGTCTGACGCTGGCGCTGTTTCCGCCACAACCCGCCGCGGCGACAGCGGGTAAAGCGCCCCCAGCGCTGCCTGAATCACCGCACTATCTGGCGCTGCGCGCGGTGCTGATTGTGATGCCGGTATGGCTGCTTGCGTTGAGCAACCCGGCGTTTTATATCCCGGCCATCATGAAAACCGTCATGCTGGCGCAGCAGGCTAACACGCTGTCGGCGAAAACCGCCGGGCGAGAGCTGGTTCTGTCTACGCTGATGGGCGCTCTGCTGGCGGCGGGATTGTGGTTCGGCCTCAGTATCTGGCCATCGCTGCTGATGCTCGCACTCTGGCTGGGGTTGCTCAGCGTGTGGGTCGCCCGCCGGATGATACGGCTGGCCGCCACCCGGTTTCCCCCCTCATTCTGGAGTAATGCCTGGATAACCTGTCTCATCCTGTTTGGCCCGGCCATTCAGGATAGCGCGTCAGGAAAAGACGTGTGGGTGGCATCAGCCATGCGTTGTTCTTTATATATCGTGGTCGCGCTTTATGGCTGGGCCTGCGTCGCGCTGCTTGAGCGCTGGCGCGCCAGCGGCAGACCCGCTGTCGATATTATGTCTGGAGATTAATACTATGTTATTGCCATTGCTGATGGGGATGCCGGTTATTCTGTGCAATATGCTGCTGCAGTCGCTGGTGTCCGTCTGGTGTATACGTTTTTACATCAAACGCTTCCACAATAAAGAAGGCGCGATAGCGGGCGTTATGGCGCTGTTTGGTATTATCACGATTGTTCTTTTTGGCAACCTGATGCAGATCTTGCTCTGGGGCGTGCTCTTTATGTGGCTGGGAGAATTCACGATGCTAAAAGAGGCGGTGTATCACTCCGGCGTTAACTTTGCCACCCTGGGCTATGGCGACATCGTGATGAGCGCGAAATGGAAATTGCTTGGCCCGCTGGAAGCCGTCAACGGCGCGATGATGATAGGGCTTTCCGGCGCCAGTATGCTGGCCGTTTTGCAACATCATATCCGCAAGCAGCTCACGCCTCCCTGAGCCCTGTACAACACGCCGGGCGCATAAGGCCCGGCTAAAAAAGCATGCATGCTCACTGCGCCCTGTCCCGTCTCGCTGCGCCATCAAATAAAAGACAGCGCGCCTGTTCCCCTTCCGTATCCGCGATCACCCTCACCGTATTTAGCTTAAAACCAATAATGGAATAAGAATACTCCTAAAATTTGTGACCACAGATGTCTTGTGTTTACGTTTTGCTTTTAAATGTGTTCTAATTCCCGACAAAATGTAAGTAGATGTTATTTTCATAAACAAAGATCATTATAAATAACCAGCCGGATCACGGATGAAACGTTTATTTCCGGTGCTGCCATCTCTGGCCCTGAGCCCGTTTGTCTTTGCAGCACCGTTGCCTCAACACGATACCAACCAGCAATTTCTAAACCAACAGCAACGGCAGAAAGCCCAGGAGCAACAGGTGACCCCTGTCGCCCCTGATATCCGCCTTTCTCCGGAACCCTCCTCCGCGCCTTCAACCTCTGGTTTTCCGGATGAAAAGCCCTGTTTTACGCTTTCTCAGGTTGCGCTGAGCGGCACGCAGGCATTGCCCCACTGGCTGCCGTTGCAGCGTCAGGCGAATAAAGCACTCGGCCACTGTCTCGGCGCCAAAGGGATTAACATCCTGATGGGGCAGTTACAGAATACGCTGATTGGTCATGGCTATGTCACCACCCGCGTGCTGGCTCCTCAGCAGGATTTAAACAGCGGCGTGCTGCGTCTGGTCGTGATGCCGGGCTATGTGCGCCAGGTTCGTCTGACGGATAACAGCGATAAGTACGCCACCCTCTATAGCGCATTTCCGGCGCACAGCGGTGACGTGCTGGATTTGCGGGATATCGAGCAGGGGCTGGAAAACTTGCAGCGCCTGCCAACAGTGCAGACGAGCATGGAGATTGTTCCGGGTGATAAGCCCGGCGAAAGCGATATCGTTATCACCCGTCATCAGGAACGCATCTGGCGCGTGGATGCATCGCTGGATGACTCCGGCTCACAATCCACTGGCGAGTATCAGGGCAATCTCACCCTGTCGCTGGATAACCCGCTGTCGCTGAGCGACCTGTTTTATCTTTCCGGCTCTCATAACCTTGACGGCAACGGGGGCAAAAAATCACAGAGCCTGACCGGGCATTACTCGGTGCCATTTGGTTACTGGCAGGCGGGTATCACCGCCAGTGGTTATGACTACGTGCAGACCGTCGCAGGGCTTAACGGTGACTACCAGTACAGCGGCAGCAGCAAGAATATCGATTTTCAGCTGAGCCGTATCCTGCACCGCAGCGGGAGTCAGAAAACCACCCTTTCCGCAGACGTGATTGCCCGCGAACAACGCAACTATATCAACGATACCGAAATTGAAGTCCAGCGCCGACAGACTGCCGCCTGGAAACTCGGTTTACAGCACCGTCACTACATCGGCAGCGCCACACTTGATGCAGGCGCCAGCTATCAGCGCGGTACCCGCTGGTTTGGCGCTCAACCGGCACCGGAAGAGTATTACGGTTATGGCACCGCGCTCAGCAAAATCCTGCAACTGAATGCGAACCTGAATATCCCGTTCGCGTTGGGTAACCAGAACTTTCGCTTTAACACCCAGTACCAACGTCAGGTCAGCAACACCCCGCTGACCTCGCCGGATATGTTCTCCATCGGCAACCGCTGGACGGTGCGCGGCTTCGACGGCGAGCGCACCCTGACCGCCAGCCACGGCTGGTATGTGCGTAATGATATCGCCTGGACAACACCCGTCCCCGCGCAGGAGCTGTATCTCGGTGCGGATTATGGCGAAGTCGGTGGCAGCGGCAGTGAAACGCTGGTCGGTAAACATCTGGCTGGTGGGGTGATGGGTCTGCGTGGCCAGTTCCTGCGGGCCAGCTATGACCTGTTTGC
>Ga0213878_10000999_pt1 | contig 10106 bp, 11 predicted proteins | sample VelepicoBEBS_R02_FD_161053 | JGI IMG/M metagenome (GOLD analysis project Ga0213878, IMG submission 161053) | Vellozia epidendroides bulk soil microbial communities from rupestrian grasslands, the National Park of Serra do Cipo, Brazil - BS_R02 | ecosystem: Environmental > Terrestrial > Soil >... | reverse complement strand
AGGAAAAGCTATTGCGCAAGCTGCCGCCCGGCATGATCGCCGACGAGGCGCTGGACCTCAAGGAGCGGATCGAGGCGCTCAAGGGCGAGCTGGTCCGCCGCGGGCTGACGCGCGCCGAGGGTGCCGCCGGCAGGGTGACCCTGTCGCCGCCAGGCGAGCAGGACCGCACCGACCGCCGGCTGCTGCTCGGCGTGCTCGGTATCGGCGAGGCCGAATTTGTCTCGCGGTTTACGCACAAGGTGCAGACCGATTGGCGGCTGACGGTCAGCCGCAAGCGCAGCTTCCAGCGCGCCGCCTAAATGGCGCAGCCGCGGCTCGCGCGCGAGCCGATCCTGACGGCACTCTACAATCTGCTGGTGCCGGGGCTGACGGCGTCGTTTTTTGCCACGGTCAGCAGCGGCAGCGCAGTGTTGACCGGGGTCAGCGCGATTGCCGGCAATCTGTGGCAGGGGCTGCCATTGTTTGGGCCGGGGCTCGCGCCGGGAACCTACATCCAGGCCATTGGCGCCGGAACGGTAACGATGACCCTGCCGGCGGCCGCCTCCTCGGCGGGCGAGGTGCAGATCACCTCGGGTCTGCAGACCAGCGGCCGGCGGCTGCAGCCATGGGGCGAGGTCGCGGCCCAGCCGGCATTGTTTCTGCGCCACATTGGCGACGAGTTTCTGCCGCGGCGGCCGCGGCTGCCGGGGCGGGTCGAGATCGAGGCCGAGATCTGGCTCTATTCCGCCGGCGGCGACGATGTCGATGTCGCCCCGGAGATAGCACTCAATTACCTGATCGATGCCGTCGCCGAGCTGATCGAGCCCCAGGGTGCCACGGAAACCCAGACCCTGGGCGTGCCGGCGCTGGTCACGCATTGCTGGCTCGACGGCAAGGCTGCACTCTACCCGGGCGATCTCGGCGGCTCGGCGATCGCCGTGCTGCCGGTCAAGATTTTAGTGCCCGGTGTGAGCCCGACCGGCGGCCCCAACCGCGGCTAGAAGACCTCGTTTTCGACTCGGTTTGCCCCAGGCGCCGCTTGGGCAACGGCATCACGCAGCGTCGTGACGACGCGGCATTCCCTAGAGATGGAGCGCCCATTTAATGGCTTCCGCTTATTCGCAACAGATCGGCTTTGCCGCCGGCATCATGGTGGCGACCGCGGTCAACGACATTGTCCCGATCCGCTTTGGCATCCTGCAGGACGCCTCGATCGAGTACCGGCCGGAGACCAAGTCGCTGTTTGGCCAGAACCGCTATGCCTTCGCACTGGCGCAGGGCAAGACCCAGGTGACCATCAAGGCGAAATTCGCCGGCATTCGGGGTCTGCTTTACAATAAATTCATGTTTGGCGGCACCGTGACGTCAGGCAGCGAAACGTTGTTTGTCGACTCGGAATCGCACACCTATGCGACCTCGGTCGCGGTGACCAATTCCAGTCTCTTCCGCGCCGATGAGGGTGTCACCGACCTGACCACCGGCAACCCATTGCTGGCGGTTGCCTCGAGCCCGGCGGTGGGCCAGTACTCTGTCAGCGCCGGCACCTATACGTTCAATGCCGGGCAGACCGGCACCGCGCTGATCAGCTATACCTATACCGCCGCACAGGGCCAGCGGACCGCGTTTGGCAACCCGCAGATGGGTAGCCAGCCGTTTTTCAGCGTCGTGCTGAACCAGCCCTATGACGGCCGGCAGCAGACCTGGGAATTCAACCGCTGCATTGCCGACCGGTTCATGGTCCCGACCCGGCTCGACGATTTCATCATCAACGAATTTGACATTATCGCGAGCGCCGACCCGAGCGGCAATTTGGGCTACTGCTCGACGGATATTTCCTAACCGCAGTCCCCGGGCGGCTCGGTTGCGAGCCGACCCGGGGATCCATTCAAGGGGGTGATTGTGGATCTGCCGAAAGTACGCATCGGCGGCGAGGACATCGTCCTGCCGGCGATCATGAATTTCACCACATTGGAGCGCGCCTGGCCGGCATTGCAGGCGCTCGACGATGCGCCCGACCATGTCGCCCGGGTGGCGCGCAGCCTGGCGTTCCTCGCCCAGGTGCTGCTCGAAACCCGGCCCGATCTCTCTCTGCCGGAGCTCAAAAAGCGGGTCCGGGTGCAGCGCTTTGACCCCGACAGCGGCGAGCCGGTCGAGGTCGACGAGCGCCCGGGGGTTATCGCCGCCGTGCGCCAGCTTTGCATCGCCTCTGGGCTGATCTCAAAAAACCCGCCCCGGCCGGAGGAGGAGGGCTCGACTCCGGCGGACCACCCGATGACGGGCCCCTCGCCAGAGGCGATTTCGGCTACCTCGTAGCCGAGCTCGCCGCCGCCGGCATCATGGGCGGCGACCCGCAGGCGATCTGGCAGCGCGGCACCCTGCCGATGTATTACGCTCTGCAGCGCTATTGGGGCGACCATCCCCGGGTCGACCAGCTGGCCCGTGCCTATCTGCAAATCCCTCCCCGCTACACCCCGCCGCCCGCGGCCGACGGCACGCCGGCCGCTCCCCCGCTCGACTGGTCGTTGCTCGACGACCCGCAGCCCTTTGCGCCGGTGCGCCCGCGCCAGATGCGTAAGATCGACGACGAGCTGCGCGAGCGCTTTCCGGCACGATGACCAGCTACTACGACACCCGGCACTGGCGCGCGCTGCGCCGTGCGGCACTGATGCGCGACCGCGGGCATTGCACCGCGCCCGGCTGCACCGCCCCCGCCGACGTGGTCGACCACATTACCACACGCCCGCGTGTGCCCTACGCCACCGACGCCGACCGGCTCGACAATCTGCGCTCGCTGTGCGGCCCGCACGACCGCCAGATCAAGGAGCTCGCCTCGGGTGCCAGGCGGCGCGGCGGCATGCCGCGGCGCGGCTGCGACGCCGACGGCTGGCCTCTTGGCCTCGATTAACGTCCGGCAATGGCGGCTAGCCGTGCAGCAGACGGTAGACCACTGAGGCGGCGCCGATCAGCGAACCGATGCCGGCGCCGACGCCGATAATCGGTGCCAGCCAACGGTCGCGGTCGAGCTTGCGCCGCTCCGCTTCGAGCTTGTGTGCCTCGGCGACAAATTTGCGGGTTTCTTCCAGCATGCGCTGGAGCTCGGCTTGCTGGCGCGGGTCACTCATTTGGGCCGCTATCCCTCTCAGTGCGGCGGCCAGAGATGCTGGACCGCGACCAGGATCGCCACCGCCGCTGCGACGATTGATCCGGTCCAGATTTTGAGGTCGCGAACGGCGATCGCCAGGTCATTTTTCGTTGCCACCAGATCCGCACCGGCCATAGCGTCGGCGATCGCCGCCGCCATGTCGCCGGCCTGCTTGGCTTCGAACCCGGCGGCCTCGAATTGGCGCGCCAGCTTCAGCGTGTCAAAGGGTGCCGCCATCAGTGTGGCGGCCAGTAATGCAGGGCCGCGAAGAGCAGCCCGGCGATGACCACTATGAGGCTGCCGAGCCGGACAACGATGCGGTCGATCCTGGCTTCCAGGGCTGCTCTTAGAAGCTCCAGGTCCTGCTTGGTCGCGAGATTGGCACCCGACATGGCGTCGGCGAGCGCGGCAGCCATGTCGCCGGCTTGCTTGGTTTCGAACCCGGCGGCCTCGAATTGGCGGGCCAGCTTTAGCGTGTCAAAGGGTGCCGGCACGGCGGCTAATCGCTGAGCGGCTCAAAGGCGACGATCTGGCGACCTTCGAGTGAGCCGTCTCTGAAGTAGAGATAGCCAACGCCGTCGTAGACCCATTGGGAGACCCTGCCGCCGCCTGTTTCGGTGATGTTTATCTTGTCCGGCCTGCACGACAACCCTTCGGTTGCGGTGACCGGGTCGCCGATTTGCAGCGATTCAAGCTGCGCGACGCAGCCGCGGTAACCCGCGAGCCATTGGTCTTGGATGGCGACCTTCTTGGCGGCGTAGGCGGCGTAGCGCTCGTTGATCTGGATGATCTCAGGATCCGCCCACACGTCATAGGGCTGTGGCGCACACCCGCCGACGGCGGCGGCCAGCGCGGTTGCGGCAATCGGCACCAGTAGGGCAGATTTGATTTTGGCTCTGAGCATAGATGCACCTGTGCTTGGAGTTGGGCTGGGCGGGGTGTGGCAAGCACCTCGCTCGGCCGCCCGCGCGCCAGCGAGGGCCCCGCATTTCAACGCCGGCAGTTTGGTTAAAGGCAAGCGAATTTATCGTTAAATGGCTGACTCACTCACCCTGCAGATCGGCGTCGACACGACTGCGCTGACGGCGAAGCTCGCCCAGGCGCAGGCCGATGTGCGCGCCTATGCGGCCGAGGTCAGAAAGCTCGCCGACCAGCTGCGCACCGCCGGTGCCGACCCGCAGCTGCAGCAGCAGCTCGAACGCGTCTCGGGGCAGCTGGCGCGCGCCCAGGGTGCGGCCGCCGGCTTTCGCAACGAATTGCGCGGCCACAAGGCCGAGGTCGAAGGCCTCGGCGCCAAATTCGGCGAGCTGACCAAGGGCGTGCAGGAACTCGCCGGTGCCTTTGGCATCGGCTTTGGCGTCGAGCGCCTCGTTGAAGGCGTCAAGGCGATTGCCGAGCTCGGCGAGCACACCAAGAACATGGCCGCCGCCGTCGGCCTCAGCACCGAGCAATACTCGGAAATGGCGCAGGCGATGGGGCTGGCCGGCGGCAACGCCGAGCTGGTCACACGCAACCTCAACCAGGTCCAGCGCAAGCTCGAAGAGGCGATCACCAACCCGGCGAGCCAGGCCCGGATCGCGATGCGCGCCCTCGGCCTGACCGTCGAGGACATGAAGGCGCAGCTCAACGACCTGCCCGGGTTTATCGGCAAATCTGCCGACGCCTGGGTCCGCATGGGCCCGAGCGCCAACCGCCAGACGATCTTTAGCGAACTCTACGGGACCCGCGGGATTGCCCAGCTGGCGCCGATCTTTGACCAGGGCTCGGCCGGCTGGGAGAAGCTCAAGGCCGAGGCGCGCGCCACCGGCTCGGTTATCGATGGCGAGGTCGCCGAAAAGCTCGAAGCGATCGCCCGCAAGATCAACACGATCGGCGAGGAGTTCCAGGGTCTCGGCATCAAGATCGTCGAGGGGCTGAGCAAGCCGCTCGAGGGTGCGCTCGGCATCCTCGACCGCATGGTCAAGGACGCCCAGGACTTCTGGGCCGGCATGCGCGCCGGCGAGATCGCCGAGCAGATCGTCCAGCCGACCGACCGCACCGAGGCGCTCTTAAAGCGGCGCGAGGCCGAAAAGGAACGGCTGACCGATTTGAACCTGTCGCGCGGGTTTGCCGGTCTGCCGCCGCTGCCCGAATTGCCGCCCGAGGAAAAGGCGGCGATCGCCAAGCAATACCCGGTCCCGGAGCGCGCCACGCCGGCGCCGCCCGAAAAGACCGACGAGGAAAAGGCCGCCGACAAGGCCAAGGAAGAGGCGGCCAAGCCGTCGCCGGAGCCGCTGGCCAACGCCCAGCAGCAACAGAAAGACCTCGCGCGCGAGATCAAGCTCGTCGCCGACTGGCTCCAAGTCGAAGAGGCCGCACTCGACGACTCGATCGCCAAGGCCGGCAAAAACGAGGCTGAGATCGAGCGGCTGTCGCTCGCCAAGATCGCCGCAGCGCGCAATGCGGCCGAGGCCGAGCAGGCGGTGCGCGAGCGCTATGCCGCGGCCGCCGATAAATATTCGGGCAAGGACCTCGGCGACCAGATCCGCAGCGGCGGCGGCGATCTTCGGGCCAAGGAATACGAGCTCGACAAGCAGCGGGTCGAGATCGAGCAGCGCTTTGCCGAGCAGAAGATCACCGCGGCGATTTCCGGCATGGAGGCACAGCGCCGGGTCCTCGACCAGGCCGAGGCGGCCGATATCGCCTCGGTCGAGCGCCGGCGCTCCTCAAACCAGATTACCGCCGATGCAGCGGCCGCGGCCGAAATCCAGATCGTCGAAGCGCACCGCAGGGCGGCCGAGCAGATCCTGGCGCGCGAGGAGGAGGCCGCGCAGGGCCAGGTCAAGATCCTGCAGGAGGTCGCCAACCGCCGCGCCGAGCTCGAACAGCAGAGCGACGACAAGATCGCCGCCATCAAGGAAAAGGCGGCGGCTGAAGACAAGGCGCGCGCCGACAAGATCGACCAGGACCTCGCCGCGGGGCTCGCCCGCGCGCTGACGGGTGAGAGCCACGAGTCGATCGGCCAGGCGATCCAGAAGGTCATCAAGCAGGAAGAGACCAAGGTCCTCGAAAGCGGGATCAAGCAACTGCTCGACGCGTCAGGTGTTGGCGCGGCGATCGACAAGCTCGAGCAGGGCTTTTCCGGCAAAAAGACCGAGACCACCGGGCCCGACAAGCTCAACGCGGCGCTAGCCAAGACCTCACCCGAGGTCGACCGCCTCGGCGACGCCGCGGCCCGGGCTGCGGCCAAGATTTCCGGCGGCGCGACTCCATCCGCGGCCGGAGCCCCCGGGTCATCCGGGGAAGGCACGGCGCCCGCGCTTCCCCCCGGCGCGGGCGCCGGCACGCCGCCCGGCGGCGAGAAATACGCCGGGCAGATCGCCGCGGCCGCGCAGCAATACGGCGTTCCCGAGGCGATCCTCTACAACCTGCTCGGCGCCGAGAGCGGGTTCAACCCAAAGGCGGGTCCGTCGAGCGCCGGCGCGCGCGGCATCGCCCAATTCATTCCGTCGACCGCGGCGCGCTATGGCGTCGACGTCACCAGCGCCGAGTCCTCGATTACCGGTGCGGCGCACTACCTTTCCGACCTCTACGCCCAGCACGGCAGCTGGGTCGGCGCGCTCGGCGCGTACAGCGGCCAGGGGCCGGCGCTGGCGACCTATGCCGCGGAAAAGAACCCCTGGGGCCCGGCGCTGGTCGCCGCTGCCCGCGCCCGCGGAGGCGCTACGGCGGACCTGGCGCCGGCAGACGTGCCGGCTTTGGCCGAGGGCGGGTCGGTCGAGTCGACCGGGCTCGCCACCGTGCACGCCGGCGAAGACGTCGTGCCGGTCGGCTTCTGGGCGCAGATCGGCCGTGACATTTCGGATTTCATCGCCAACCCGCTCGAGCACGCCAAGGAGCAGCTGAGCGGCCTATTCGGTTCGACCGGGGCGACATTGGGCGAGGGCTTTCCGGCCTCTCCACCGCGAGCGCTGCCGCCGGCGCAGCCGGCACCCCTGGTGCCGCCTGATGAGGTCAAGGCGGTCGACCCTGACCTCGTCAGCGCCATCACCACCGACCAGCAGGTTCAGAAGGACAACACCGCCGCGACGGTGCAGCTGACCCGAGCGATCGAGGCGGCACCGGCAAAAACCGCATCGAGCGGCACCCCGACGCCAGCCTCCGCACCCGCCGGCACCAGCAGCGGCGACAGCAGCAGCGACAGTTTTCTCTCGGGGCTCCTGGGCCTCGGTGCCATCGGCGGCCTCGTCGCGCTGACGAGCCGGCGCCGCACCGTCGGCACGCCGTCGACGACCACACCGCGCACAGTCTTTACCAGCGGCGGCATCACCAGCGAGACGCCGGGCTCGGCGACACCGGCATTGGTGCCGGCCAACCAGCAGCAGCAGTCACCGCGCTGGCAAACGGTGGGCGGCGAGCTCCTCGGCGGTGTCGCGGTCGTCGGCGCGCTGTCAAAGCTCTTTGGCGGCGGCGGCGGTAAGACCGGCAGCGGCACCGACGCGCAAAAGAGCAGCACTGACGCCAACACCCAGGCGACGCACGCCAACACCACCGCGGTCCAGGCCAATACGCAGGCTAAGGGCGGGACGACGACCGCACCCGCCGGCACCGCGGCGGCAACCGGTACGGCCCCGACCCGTGCTGCAGCCACCGCGACCGGCGCGGGCGCCGCGGGTGGCACGGCCGCGACCAGCGACGGCAGCGCCGCGACCGACGCCTATCTGGCGGCCTACGACAAGGGCATCGACGAGCAGATAGCGGCCGGCACGCTCACGCCGGAAGAGGGAATGGCGGCCGCCGTGAAGGCCGGCGGCACGGGCTACGTCGCCCAGATGAAAGTCTCGGGCGGCAGCATCCTTACCGGCGGCACGGTTACCAGCGGGCAGTGGGCCGGCTCGCAGCTCGTAGTCGGCGGCAATGCCAGCGGCAATGTAACCAGTATTTCAACGACGTCGCCGAGCGGGGATCAGGATTTCGTCGGCGGCACCAGCCTCGGCAATGTTTCCGGCTACAGCAGCAGCGGGACGAGCTGGTCCGACGTCAACAGCACGATCGACAATACGCTTGCCACCGGCACCGTGGCACCGGCGACTGCCGTCGGCAGCTTTGGCGATGTCAGCGGCTTGGGGCTCATGGGCGACCAATTCGCCGCCGCCTATTCGAATTCGTTTGACAGCAGCGGTGCGGCGGCCGCGTCGGGCGGCGGCGGCGGATTTTTCGGCCTCGGCAATCTGTTCGGCGGCGGCGGCAGCAGCGGTTCTGGCGGCGGTAGTTCCGGCGGCGGGTTTGGCAATCTCAACATTGGCGGGACGGCGTCGAGCATCAACCAGCTCGGCAGCGCCATCGGGACCCTGGATCCGGCAGCCAAGCCCGCAGTCAGCGCGATCACCGGCGTCGTTGGGGCCTTCACCGGCCTGATCGGCCTCTTTAAGGGCCTGTTTGGCGGCGGCGGCCTCGGTCTTGGCTCGCTGCTCGGGTTTGCCGGCGGCGGGACGACACCCGCGGGGCCGATCCTGGTTGGCGAGCGCGGGCCCGAGATCATCACCCAGCCGGGCGGTCTCTCGGTGATCCCGGCCGGGCTGACGCGCGATATCATGGCCGGGATCCCGGCCGCGGCGATGGGTTTTGCCATCGCGCGCGCCCCCGCGCCCTCGGTGATTTCTCCAGATTTTGCCGGGGGTGGCCTGGGTTTGCCGCCCGGCGCCGGCGGGTCCGGCAGCGGGCTGGTCGCCGGCCATCCGGCGGGCGGCGGGATCTCGGTGAACATCACCTCCTTTGACGGCCACGATGTGCGCCGCGTGCTGACGAGCCAAGCCGGGCGCGCGGCGATTGCCGAGGCCTTTGCCCGCGAGCGCCGCGGCAACAGCCGCCATTACCTCTCGGACGGCTGAGCTATGAGCAACCTGGTCTACCCGACCCTGCCGGGGCTCGCCTGGCCGGTCGAGCGCACCTCGAATTGGGGCACGCGCATGCAGCGCGCGGTCAGCGGCCGCACACTGCGGCTCAGAGATTACGTCAACCCGATCTGGAACTGGACCCTGACCTACAGCGGGCTCGAGGACAATCCGGCCGCCGGCGGCGCCTGGACCCAGCCGAGCGCCCCCGGCACCCAGCCGCAGACCTCGCAGCCCAATGCGCTGCGCATCCTGCTCGACTTTTTCAACTCGCGCGCCGGCGCCTGGGATGATTTTCTGTTCTGGGACCCGACCGACAACCTGGCGACCGGGCAGCCGGCGATCCCGTTCCCGGCCGTCGGGTGCGGCGCGGTTGACCCGACCTTGTTTCAGCTGACCCGGGCATTGGTGCCGGGCGGCTTTCAGGAGTGGATCCTGCAGCCTGCGGTCGTGCCGCAATCGGGCATCCCCAACCTCAACACGGTCGCCAATGTCTATTTCAACGGCAGCCTGCAGAGCCCGGCGAGCTACCAGGTGCTGCCAGGCGGGATCTTGCAGTTCAACAACGCCGTCGGCGGCGGCATCACGGTGACCGCTGATTTTTCCTACTACTTCCGCAGCTACTTCACTGATCGGCTGAGCCCCAGCTATTTCATCCAGCGGCTGGCCGAATTGAAGCAGGTGCGCATCACCAGCGAAGTGCTGTAATGGGACCTGCGACCGCCTCTCGGCGAAAGCGTGCTTTCGCCCCTGCCCCGCTTTCGCGGGGCCATGGTTCACTTCATGCCAGGGGCAGGCCCTGTCGGATAGGTCGCAGGTCATGAGACCTGCGACCGCGGCGGTGCAGAATTTCCTCGGCGGCTGGGGGCCCTCGACCGACGCCAGCATTGCCGAGCTCTACACCTTCACCCTGCAGACCGGTGAGATACTGCGCTATTCGGGCTTTCAGATCGGCATCTGCGCGCCGGCGCCCAACACGACGAGCCCCTCTAATTTTTTTGCGCTCGGTCCCAAATTCGACCATGGCGGCAACAAATGCGCGGTCGGGGTCGCGATCGCCGAGCTCGAGATCAAGGTCTATGCCGGCGTCAATGACGAGATCGGCTTTCCCG
>Ga0213878_10000998_pt1 | contig 10107 bp, 10 predicted proteins | sample VelepicoBEBS_R02_FD_161053 | JGI IMG/M metagenome (GOLD analysis project Ga0213878, IMG submission 161053) | Vellozia epidendroides bulk soil microbial communities from rupestrian grasslands, the National Park of Serra do Cipo, Brazil - BS_R02 | ecosystem: Environmental > Terrestrial > Soil >... | reverse complement strand
ACCGCGTTCTTGTCGCCCAGCCCCACCAGCCGGCCCGCGGCGATCGCAGCGGCTTCGGTCGAGCGGACAAAGGCATATTCAAGAGCATGGGTCTCCATGAAAGACCTATATCCGGGTGCCCGCTTGCTCAAAACCTTCCGGTACCGTTTGTTTCGGGCCCGAGAAAGGCCTAGCCTAGTTAGGCCATCCGACACGAGGAGCCCCGGGAAGCGGCGGGCACAGGAAGCGCAGGATCAGGAGGGGCTTCGATGCGCCACGTCTCGGCTGTGTTCGTTCTTGCGTTGCTGCTGGCGGGGTGCGGCGGGCGTGCGGCGCATCTGCTCCCGTCCGGCCGGCTCGGTCCGGACAACGGCGCGCGCGCGCCGCGCAGCTCGAACACGACCACGTTCAACGGCACGCTGTGGTACGGCGACGACCGTTCGCTGTACGGCATTCCGCTGACCAACGGCCCGGCGCCGGTGCGCCTCGACGGCTCGTACGCGGGCCTGGTCGGGCCGTCGTCGCGCGCGATGACGATCGCCCGCGACGGCACCGTTTACGAGCTGATCCAAAACAATGCGCGGTCGTTGCCGGTGGGGTGGCAACTGCGCATCTACGCGCCCGGCTCGCACGGCGCCGCGACTCCGGAAGAGACGCTCTCCGGCTCGGGCTATCCGCTGCAAGTCCTGCTCGTGGCCGACGGGATCGACGTGCTCTCGAGCACCAAGCCGCGCGGGATCGGCGGGACCTCGACGCTGTCGACCTTTGCGTACGGCACCGCGAGCAATGCGCAGCCGACGCGTACCCTCTCGCTCGGCGCGAACGTGACCGACGCCGCCAGCGACCGCAACAACCAGATCTACGTTGCGCGCAACGGCGCCGGAATCGCGGTGTACGGGGCCGGCGCGCGCTGCATGTGCTCGCCGATCAGAACCATCGCAACCGGACTCACCTACGAACGCTCGCTCGCCGTCGCGGACGACGGCACGGTCTACGTTTTGAGCGACGACCCGCGCAACGAAGTTGCGAACGTGAATGCATACGCACCGGGAAACAACGGTCCGGCCGCGTCGCGCGTGCTGGGGCCGTTCTACGAGAGCATCGACGTCGCGCCGATGTTCGCGCCGGTGAGCTCGCCGACCGGCGGGATCACGGTCGACGCGGCCGGCGACGTCTACATCGGCTTCGCCGACAACGCCGGCCAAGTCCGGGTCGAGATGTACGGCCCGCACGACTCCGGCGCGCCGAATCCAGCCCGCACGATTGCGACGCCCGCGTTCAGCACTTACATCACCTCGATCACGATCGGCCCGGCGCTGCCGTCCGCAGCCGTTGCGCCGACGCTCTACGTCGCGTCGGCCGACCACGTCTTCGCCTTCGACGCGAACGCGAGCGGCAGTACGCCACCGCAGCGCACGATCGGATTCTTCTATGTCAAAGGCCCCGTTTTGGGCGGACCGCAGAGCCCCCCGGTGGACATCACGCAACTGGCCGGAATCGCAACGGCACCCGACGGGACGCTGGCCACGATCTCGAACACGATCTCCTTCGGCTTCCCGCCGAATCCCAGTTGCCAGTTCGCTTTCTTCGCCGCGGACGCGAACGGAACGGCGGCTCACCTGAGCACGCCGTACTGTCCGGGATATGCGACGCGCGGCATCGCGCGCGGTCTCGACGGCGAGTTGGACGTCCTCATGACCGCCTACAACACGAACGTGCAGATCGTGGAGCGCCTCGTGAACGGCGTCCCCGTGGGCTCGTTCCAGCCGCACGGACCGTCCGTGCGCAACGGAATCGCGGTCGACGGCTCGGGCAACGTCTTCTTGAGCACCGAAGACGGCCATGTCGAGCAGTACCCGCGGAACAGCGCAGGGGACACGCCGTTCACCCGTTCCTTCCCGCTCGCGGGAGATCTCGGGGCGATGTGCTTCGCGCCCGACGGAACGCAGTACGTCGCCGGCGAGATCCGAACGACCTCGCCGCAGCCGCCGTTCGACGTGACGTCGCAGGATTACATCTACGCGGTTCTGCCGGGCGCGTTCGGCGCGGCGCGAACGGCGGGGCCGTATGCGGACCGAGTCACGGCGCTCGCGTGCGACTCGCAAGGCCGCCTGTACGCCGGATTTTACCGGTTCGGCAACCAAGAGACCGCGGTGGGCGTGTTCCCGCCGAACTTCGGCGGAGGTCCGCCGCTGTGGACCCTCAACAACCCGGTCCCGGCGAACGAGCCGGGCGGGCAAGTGGTCACCGGGCTCGCGCTATCGCCCTGACCGCGGAATCGGCGAGCGCGGCACGAACCTCGGCCGGGTGGCCGAACGGGACGTCGCGCTCTTCGATGCGATCGCGAACGCGCTGACCGCGAGCGACCTGGAGCAGGCCCTCGAGGCGGCGCTGCGCGAGATCGTGCGCGCGCTCGATCTCTCCACCGGCTGGATCTGGCTGGTCGACCCGCAGACCGAACGCTTCTACCTGGCCGCGGCGCACGAGCTGCCGCCGTACCTGCGCGCGCCGGTGCAGATGACCGGCGACGAATGTTGGTGCATGGAGTCGTTCAACGACGGCGACTTCGACTCGAAGAACGTCGACATCATCGCCTGCTCGCGGCTGCAGCGCGGCGCGGAGGAAGGCGGTCCGGCGCTCACGCTGGGGCTGCAGTCGCACGCCTCGGTCGTGCTGCGCTTCGCCGACCGGCACTTGGGGATTCTGAACGTCTGCCCGCGGATTCCGGCGAAGCTTTCTGCAGCGGATCTGCGTCTGCTCTCGGTGACCGGCGCGCAGATCGGGCTGGCGATCGAGCGCGCGCGGCTGGCGGAAGAAGAGGCGAGCGCGGCGCGCTCGGCGGAGCGAACGCGGCTCGCGCGCGAGATCCACGACACGCTCGCCCAAGACCTGACCGCGATCGCGCTGCAGCTCGAGAGCGCGCTGCGCGACGTGCCGCGCGACTCGCCCGCGAGCGCGCGCGTCACGACCGCGCTCGACGTCGCGCGCGCGTCGCTGGCGCAGGCGCGCGCCTCCGTGCTCGAGCTGCGCGCCGACCCGCTCGCCGGCCGTGCCCTGGCGACGGCGCTCGCCGCGCTCGCCCGCCGGCTCACGTCGGAAACGGGGATGCGGGTGACGCTGCAGCAGCACGGGGCCACCGCGCTGCCGTACGAGACGGAAGGCGAGCTGTTTCGCATCGCCTCCGAAGCGTTGACGAACGCGCGGCTGCACGCGAGCGCCTCGCGGATCGAGATCGAGTTGCGCGGGGACGACGAGCAGGTCGCGCTGCGCGTTCGGGACGACGGCACCGGCTTCGAGCCGGCGCTGCGTGACGGCGACCGCTACGGTTTGGTCGGGATGGAAGAGCGCGCGCGGATCGCCGGCGGAACCTTGCGCGTGGCCTCCGCCCCCGGCGAAGGAACGCTGATCGAAGCGGTCGTCCCGCGAGCGCGGGCATGATTCGGGTTGCGATCGTCGACGACCATCCGATCGTCACCGACGGCGTCGTCGCGAACCTGCGCGCGGCCGGCGAGATCGAGGTCGTCGCGACGGGCGCCGGCGCCGCGGACGCGGTCGCGCTGGCGAGCGCGCAGCGGCCCGACGTGCTGATCCTCGATTTGGAGCTCGGCGGGCGCAGCGGGCTCGACGCGATATCGGAGATCAAAGCAGCCTCGCCGGCGACGCGGATCGTGGTCTTCAGCGCCTACGCCGGCGAGGAGCGCGTCGCGAGCGCGTTCGAGCGCGGCGCCGACTCGTACGTGCTCAAAGGAACCTCGAGCGACGAGCTGGTCGCGGTCGTGCGCGCCGTCGCCGCGGGGAAGCCGCTGATTCCCGGCGAGATCGCCGCGCAGCTCGCGCGCGCGGTGCGCCAGCCACGCCGCGACCGGCTCACCGAGCGCGAGCGCGAGATCCTGGGGTTCCTCGCCGCCGGCCTCTCGAACCGCGCGATCGGCGAGCGGCTCGGGATCACCGAGCGGACCGTGAAGTTCCACGTCGGCGAGATCCTGGCGCGGCTCGGCGCCAGCAACCGCGCCCAGGCGGTCGCGATCGCGAAGGCGCGCGGGCTGGCCTGACGGAAGCGGGCAAGCATGAAGCGTTTCGACGTCTTCCTCAGCGACGGTCACCGTCTCACCACGAACGAAGACGGCTACCGCGCGATCAAAGCCGGCCTCGACGCGACCGGAGGAGCGCGGCTGATCACGCTGCGCACGGCCCGCGGCGAGCGGCTCGTCCACACCGTGGAGATCAACGTCGACCAAGTGGTCACGATCAGCGCCGTCGACGACGACGCCTGAGGCTGTCCGAACGGACAGGGGCGGGACGGTTCGTTCGAGCGTCGTGCGAGCGCCGCCGCGTGCGCTACGCTCGGCGCATGGAAGACTACACCTGGTTCGAGCGCTCGCACGTCGCGATCGTCACCGGCGCTTCGAAAGGACTCGGCCTCGCGGTCGCGCGCGAGCTGGCCCGCGCCGGCATCTCGCTCGTGATCGACGCGCGCGGCGCCGACGCGCTCGCGGCCGCGGAGCGCGAGCTCTCGCAGCTCACGCCGGTCGTCGCGCTCGCCGGCGACGTCGCCGACGGCGCGCACGTCCACCGGCTGGTCGAAGCCGCCGAGCAGCACTTCGGCCGCATCGACCTGATCGTCAACAACGCCTCGACGATCGGCCGCTCCCCCCTACCGGCGCTCGATCAACTTTCGCCCGCGGTCTTCGACCGCATCTTCACCACCAACGTCTACGCCCCGCTGCACCTGATCCAGCACGCGCTCCCCATCATGCGCCGCAACGGCGGCGGAACGATCGTGAACGTCAGCTCCGACGCGGCGGTCGAAGCATACGCCGGCTGGGGCGGTTACGGCTCGGCGAAAGCCGCGCTCGAGCACCTCTCGCGCATCCTCGCCGAAGAGCTCGACGGCAGCGGGATCGGCGTGATCGTCGCGGACCCCGGCGACATGGACACCGAGCTGCACCACGCCGCCGTCCCCGACGCGGACCGCTCAGCGCTCGCCGACCCGCGCGACGTCGCGCCAGCGCTCTTGCGCGCGATCGCCTCCCCGCGCGGCGCCTTCACGCGCGTGCAGCTCCAGTCGCCGGCGTTCGCGTCGCCAGCGGTCGCAACGTCTGCGTCGCCCGCTGCCGCCCTGTCATCCTGAGCTTGTCGAAGGATGACCGCAAGCATCTCATTCGCGCTCTCGGCAGCGAACGAAGCGACGGCGCCGCCAGAGCGCCGCGGCGTCGCGCGCGACGGCGTGCGGCTGCTCGTCACCGACGTCGCGGCGCGCGCGCAGCACCACGCGACGTTCCGCGAGCTCGCAGTGTTTTTGCGCCGCGGCGATCTGCTCGTCGCGAACGACTCCGCGACGATCCCGGCCGCGCTCCTCGCTCGCCGCCGCGACGGCACTGCGTTCGCGTTGCACCTCTCGACGAAGATCGCCGACGATCTCTGGATCGCCGAGCCGCGCGAGCTGCGGGAACCGCTAGCCGAAGGCGAGCGCGCAACGCTCGCGGAGGACGCCAACGCGACGTTCCTCGCGCCTGCCGATGCGGCGCACCCGCGGCTGTGGTACGTGCTGTTGAACGCGGCGCCGCCGCTCGACGCGTTTCTCGCGCGCAACGGCGCGCCGATCCGCTACCGCTACGTCACCGAACAGTTCTCGCTCGCCGACTACCAAACGATCTTCGCGCGCGTCCCCGGCTCGGCGGAGATGCCGTCGGCCGGCCGGCCGTTCACGCCGCGCGTCCTCACGAGCCTGCGAACGGCGGGGATCGACCTCGCGACGATCACGCTGCACACCGGCGTCTCGAGCCCCGAGCGGCACGAGCGCCCGTATCACGAGTGGTTCGACGTCTCGCCCGCGACCGCCGCCGCCGTCAACGCGACGCGCCTGCGCGGCGGCCGCGTGATCGCGGTCGGCACGACCGTCGTGCGCGCGCTCGAATCGGCGTACGCCGACGGCGAATCGATCGCAGCGAGCGGCTGGACCGAGTTGATCGTCACGCCGGAACGCGGCGTCCACGTTGTGGACGGGCTCCTCACCGGCTTCCACGAGCCCGAAGCAAGCCATCTCGACATGCTGCGCGCCTTCGCCGACGCGCCGCTCCTCGAGCGCGCCTATGCGGAAGCACTCGACGCCGGCTATCTTTGGCACGAGTTCGGTGACACGCACCTCATCGCCCCCCGCCATGTGAAGAACTGATCATAGCGGTCCAGGGAGATATTTCGATCGTGGGCCGAGTGCTGAGTTAGGTATTGTTCTACGTGGAAATGCCCCCTACAATGCTCGTACGCCACCTGAAGCGATGGGGGGAACACATATCAACGATGAAGCTATTTAACCCAGACGATCCCGACTTGCTGCGCAAGTTCGAGAAGGCAATCGAGAAAGCCGGTCGGCGCTCGCTCAAGTCCAAGCGGACTGCTCGCGCCGCTCTTATGAAGGAAGGGTTCATTACGAAGTCCGGACGCCTTACGAAGAGATACGGGGGATAAGGCTAGGAGGGCATGCATCACCTATCGTCGTCGTTTGTTCTCGGGTATCATGGCTGCGACCGGAGTGTCGGAGAGCGTCTGCTGAGCGGCGAGGACTTCAACCCGAGCGGCAATGACTACGACTGGCTCGGGCCGGGCGTGTATTTTTGGGAGAATAACTGGGCCCGCGGTCTAGAGTTCGCCAACGAACAGATGAAACGCAAGGGGACTGCGGTAGAGCACCCGTTCGTCGTGGGAGCCGTCATTGATCTCGGCGCCTGCCTCGATTTAACAACAAAAAGCAGCATCGATCTCGTGCGAAAGGCCTACGCGTTTCTGGCCGAGGACTTCGAGAAGTCGAGCACGCCGCTTCCGAAAAACGATGTGGCGGCGCGAAAACACTACCTGGATTGCGCCGTAATCAAGCGTGTGCACACGCTTGCTAAAAGCAGCGAGGAAATCGGCAGTATTCAAAGTGTTAAAGGAGTCTTTGTTGGAGAAGGAGGGCCTGCGTATCCTGGTTCCGTGTTTTATGCGAAGACGCATATTCAGATCGCGGTGTGCGACCCGGCCTGCATTAAAGCGATCTTTCGAGTTCGCGAGATGAGCGGCTGGACGCCGCGAAGGCGAAGGCGTCCTGCGCTCGACAACCGTCTAGCGTGCCAGCGGGCGTGTTACGCGCGCGCGGAGTTCCCTTATCTACGACTACTCGAGGTGGTCGGTGACGTCACCGGCGCCGGTGGTGTCGGCACCGCCCCAGGTGCCGGCGCATTCGTCGCGGTCGCTGGAACCGGCGCGGCGGTCGCTGCCGCCGGTGCCGGCGTCGCTGCTGGCGGCGGCGTCACGACGGGCGGCGGCGTTTCGCCCGGGTTCGGCGGGCGGCAGGTGCCGAGGGCGGCGTCGTCGCCGATGAAGACGCCGACGCGGGTGCCGCGCGGGATCGTCGCGTCCTTGCCATGGTGCATCGCGTCGTAGCCGCCCACCGCGTAGCCGACGATCGGGATCCAGCCTAAAATTCCGGGTGCGTTCGCCGAGGCGCCGAGCGCGGACGACGCCTGATCGCTCGCGCGGTCGATGATCGCCTGCACGTGCCGGCCGTCGTCGAGGACGAAGAAGCGCGTCTCCAGCGCGAGGTAGCCGCCGCGCCCGCCGCTCCCCGCGTGTGCGGCGTTCGCGACGATCCCGTAGCCAAGCGTTCCGCGCGGAACGATCGTCCCGTCGGAAGTCGTCGCCGAATCGACCAGCGCGAAGGTGAAGACGTCGCCGGCCTTCGCGTGCGCGGAATCGACGGTCTCGTTCATCGCGACCAGCGCGAACCGGCACGGCGGCCGCGCTTCGCCTTGCGCCGGTGCCGATGCCGGCGCCGGAGTTTGCGCGCGGAGCGGAAGTCCCGCCGCCACCGCGAGCACGAGCGTCACCGCCGCGGCGCTCGCGCGCCGCGCTCCCCGCGAAGCCACCCCGCTACCGCGCCGCCGAGCCGTCGATGAACGGGCGCATCGCGCCGACGAACTTGTCGGTGTTGCGGATGCTGCGCAGCACGACGACGATCGCCTCGGACGGGAAACCGGACTCCAGCGTGACCGTGTAGCCGCTGAACACGTCGTAGGTGTCGTCGGCGCCCCAGAACAAGAAGTTCTGGTCGCTGTAGTACAGCAGCTTGCGCATCAGCCCGGTCGGGTCCGTGGCGCGGTTGAGGTTGATGTAGTTGTTGCGGTAGTGCGGGTAGACGCGGAACCCGATCGTGTCCGACTGCGTCACGCTGACGACGATCTCGAGGTAGTCGGAGTTCGCCAGCCCGCTCATCGTCCCGACGAAGTTGTACGGGTTCTTCGTGCTCTGCCGGAACGCGACGTTGACGTCGCTGCGCGCGCCGGCGGAGGCGAGCACGGAGCGAAGCTGTTCCCGCGTCGTGTCCCGGTTGGTGCTCTGCGCGCTCGCCGGCGGCGCTGTGAAGAACAGCACGACCGGCAGCAGCGCCGCGAAAATCTTCAGGCGCATCCCGCTACATCCGCCCGGCCGCCGCGGACTCCTCCCGCGAACGGCCGCGGGCGCGGCTGCGTTATCGGCCCAAGCAATACTCCCCGGAGGTTCCACGTGCGTCATTCGTTCTTCGCCGCGGCGGCCTGCGCGGCGCTGCTCGCCATGACGGCCTCGGCGCGGGCCGACAACCGCACGACGGTCGTGCCCGTCGACACCGGCGGAATACGGCTCTCCGCCGCGCACCCGATTGCCACCCAAGTCGCCACCCAACCCGGGCCGGTGCGGATCGACGGCTGCTACTCCGACGGGCGCGGCACCGACGGGCTGACGCTAGTTCACCACGCGCTGCGGATCACCAACACCGGAACCCGCGCCGTGACCGCGGTCCGCGTGCGGTTCGCGTTCTACGACGCGTTCGGCGACGTCAACGCGACCCGCACGAACATCAGCGAGTCAAAGCTCGACCCCGGTCAGACCGTCGACCGCATCAACCTGGCGGAGTTGAGCGACGCCGGGCCGCCGGCCAAGATCGTCTGCAGCATCGACGCGGTCCGCTACCAGGACGGAACGCTGGCGCGCACCGGGCCGCCGAGCACGGGGTCGCCCTGAGCCCAAAGACTCAGTAAGCCGGCCGCGCCCGCCGGGAACGAGTTTGAGCGATGGTTCGCTCGCTCGAAACGCTCATGATCCTGTTGGGCCGGCCCGGCTCGCACCTCGTCGTCGCGGACGGGCGCGAACGCGTGCGGCTGTCGGTGGACTGGGCGTGCGGGTGCGTCGCGTCGGGCGCGACCTCCGCGCGGCTCGATCTGATCTCGTGCGAGCGGCACGACGCGCGCCGCGGCGCACGCGTGCTCACTGCCTGCTGAGCACCGCTCCCGCATCGACGCAGCGCGCCTTGCCGGCGTGCTTCGCCTCGTACATCGCGCGGTCCGCAGCGGCCAGGATCTCTTCGGGCTCGCGGCCCGCGCGCAGGTGCACGATCCCGATGCTCGCCGTGACCGGCGGCGCGCCGGCGACCGAGCGCGCCGCGCCGGTGATGCGCGCGATCATCTCGTCGCCGATCGCCCCCGCGTCGGTCCCGCTGCGCGACTGAAGAAGCACGGCGAACTCGTCGCCGCCGAGCCGGCCGACCGTGTCCTCGACGCGCGTGCGGTCGCGGATCCCGCCGGCGACCGCGATCAGCAGGGCGTCGCCGCCGGCGTGCCCGAGCGTGTCGTTCACTTCCTTGAAGCCGTCGAGGTCGATCAGCATCAAAATCCAGTCGGTGCCGGCGCGCCGGTTGCGGTCGAGCGCGCCGAGCCGCTCGCGCAGCACGTGGATGAAGCTGCGCCGGTTGTGCACGCCGGTGAGCGGATCGCGCTCGGCGAGCTGGCGCAGCCGCGCTTCGCGCCGACGCCGTTCGGTCACGTCGTTGATCAGCAGCAGGATCGCGGCGTCCGGTAAACCCGCGCGCATCGCGACCGCGGTGATCTCGCACCAGATCGTCGCGCCGGTCGGCTGCTGCATCCGCGTCTCGATGCGCACCGAGGGCGTGCGGCCGTCCATCAAGCGCGCCAGCTCCTCGCGCAGCTGCGTGCGGTCGTCCTCCGGGATCAGCTGGAAGATCGAGGTGGCTTCTGCGCCGCCGAGGGTCAGAAACGCCATGTTGCCGCGCAGGACGTTGCCCTCCACGTCGACGCTGCACATCCCGATCGGCGACTC
>Ga0213878_10000997_pt1 | contig 10111 bp, 6 predicted proteins | sample VelepicoBEBS_R02_FD_161053 | JGI IMG/M metagenome (GOLD analysis project Ga0213878, IMG submission 161053) | Vellozia epidendroides bulk soil microbial communities from rupestrian grasslands, the National Park of Serra do Cipo, Brazil - BS_R02 | ecosystem: Environmental > Terrestrial > Soil >... | reverse complement strand
GGACCTTCATTCGGTTTTGGAGCAACCGGAGGACCTTCATTCGGTTTTGGAGCAACCGGAGGACCTTCATTCGGTTTTGGAGCAACAGGAGGACCTTCATTCGGTTTTGGAGCAACAGGAGGACCTTCATTTGGCCATGGAGCAACCGGAGGACCTTCATTCGGTTTTGGAGCAACCGGAGGACAACCTTCATTCGGTTTTGGAGCAACCGGAGGACAACCTTCATTCGGTTTTGGAGCAACCGGAGGGCGACCAACTTCATTTGGACCAAACAAAAATCCATTCGGCCATGGAGCAACCGGAGGGACGATTACGCCACTCGGAATCACCCACCCCAATCCCGGATCGCAAACTAAAAAACAACAAGCTAAAACCAAACAGTCGGAGACTGTTAAACAAACAGAACAGGCTCATGCAAGTGGATTTTCGTTTAATATCGGGCAAACAACTCAGCCTCCATTTACATTTGGCAAACCTACCGATAAAAAAGGACCACAGTCGCCCGTTGGATTTAATAAAGGTAAAAATCGAATTGCACACGAATCACAATTTTCTGTCAATACCGGTAATAAACTCGCCCCTGGTAATTTAACTAATTCTAACTTTGCTTTCGGCCAACAAGCATCGAGTCAGTTCGGTAATAAAAATGCAACGGATATTGTGCGTTCAAAATTTGGTGTAACTGCTTCCGGCCAACAAGCATCGAATTCATTCGGTAATAAATTCACACCTGTTAATCCAACGGATATTGTGCGTTCAAAATTTGGTGTAACTGCTTTCGGACAACAAGCATCGAATCCATTCGGTAACAAATTCACCCCTATTAATCAAACGAATCTTACGCAATCAAAATGGGGTGGAACTGCGTTTGGCCAACAAGCATCGAGTCAGTTCGGTAATAAAAATGCAACGGATATTGTGCGTTCAAAATTTGGTGTAACTGCTTCCGGCCAACAAGCATCAAATCCATTCATAGATAAATTCGCCTCTAAACAGCCGTTTGAGTTTCGTACGCAATCAAAATGGGGTGAAACTGCTTTTGGTCAACAAGCACCAAATCCGTTCAATTTCTCTCCATTATATAAAAGTTCTGTTAAATATAACATACCTGAACCCACTGTACATAAATTCGGAGTTTACCCCACGTTTAAGCCAACCTCATATATAACCGTTAAGCCAGAATCGCCAAAATCGCCTGAACTCGCTAAACCATTTTCTCCGCTCAGAACTAAACCTAAACCATCTACGTTACCTATAACTCATCCGTTAAGAATTACCTATCCGAACAAACCAATAGCCGATGTATGGGGTTTACACGGTGGTATAGAACAACCACGCGGACCCCGCGAACCATGGGAGGAACTTTTTGAGTTTAAAGGTCCGAAATCGGAATCGAATCTAAATATACCCCCAATAATAGTTCCGGCTGGATATGAACCTTCGTCCGACCTACAAGGACCTGATAATCCGGGAGTTTACCAATCTACTGGTATTTGGACTAATACACTAATACCTTCATCAACCGGTAAAAACCCGTATAGAAATCCCAAAAAACCGACCGGAACTAAATATACTTATATTTCACCATCTACCGTACTTCCAAAAAAACGTGTTCAAGAAAAACAATCACTTACCACTAAAACACCTTCGACAAAACAACTCCTTAACGCAAAACGTGGTGAACCAATTCCTACAACACCCTCCGCCGTGTTACAACCCCAAACTATTCAATCGGCTAAACGCAATCCCGTTTCGCAAAAACCACAAACCAAAGAATCCCAGCCTAAACCACCTGCTACAACCGAAGGACCTCGTTCTCCTACAACAGTTGGATCATTTCCTTTTAAACCACCCGCTGCAACCGCAGGACCGCCTCCTACAACATTCGGGCCCGCTAAAATTGTCGAAAGTAAAGTTCCCCCTACAACAGTTGAATCATTTCCTTTTAAACCACCCGCTGCAACCGCAGGACCGCCTCCTACAACATTCGGGCCTGCTAAAATTGGCGAAAGTAAAGTTCCTCCTACAACATTCGGGCCCGCTAAAATTGGCGAAAGTAAAGTTCTCCCTACGACAGTTGGATCATTTCCTTTTAAACCACCTGTTGCAACCGAAGGACCGCCCCCTACAACATTTGGATCATTTCCTTTTAAACCACCTGCTACAACCGAGGGACCTCGTTCGCCTCTTACAACATTCGGGCCCGCTAAAATTGGCGAAAGTAAAGTTCCTCTTACAACATTCGGGCCCGCTAAAATTGGCGAAAGTAAAATTCCTCTTACAACATTCGGGCCCGCTAAAATTGGCGAAAGTAAAATTCCTATCGGTGCAGCTCAACAATCTCCTACTAAATCCAACCAAAATACAAATACAAACGAAGCAAACGAATTAGGTAAAAACGCCAATTTACCTAATATAATCAAAAAATTAGGTAAATCAGATAATGTTAATTCACAAACATATACGATAAAAAGTTCTGAAAATGGTCGTGAAATAAATTTACAATTTAATTTCGTTAACGTGTAATAGTTAGTATACGTGGTTCATCGTCACATTTAACGATGAACCTTTTCGCACCGATTAGCGTCTTTTCATTATTCGACGATACTATTTTAACTTTTTTAAAGTTTTAAGCCATAATCGACCGTATCGAAGTATATCGGTATTTTTGATGGCACCGTTGCTCGTATTTACGATATGTTCAAGCAATTTTGTATCGATCTTTCCATTTCGACTTACCGAATATCCGCAAAAAAAAGCGTCCGGATTTTTATATTGCGGATTGTTGATTAATTTAATTTGTTTTAAAACAATCGGAATTTCTTTTACCGATATGTTCGGTATAATTTCTTCGTCGATTAATCTACGGGCAGCGGCGTTTACGTATACGTAAAACCTCCATATTTTACTCACAAACATATCACCCTTTTTTCTATTTTCAGCGTGCACGCCCGCTTCAAGAGCAATTTTGTCCAAACTATCGTCATCATCGAATACCACTCTATTGAACACGTCTACTTCTGGTAAATATTGTTCGTCGTCGTAATCGTACGCGTCATCTTCCATTTTATTCGGGTTGTGTTAATTCGTTTGTTTATATTTCCGAGCGCGCGTCTTTTTCGGTATACATTTTTTAAGTATAAATGTGTGAAGACCGGATTGGTTGAGATCTGATAATACGCTATTTAAATTTCCACAACCCGGTTTAGTAGAATCGTAAATTACAAATAATTTACTATTATTATCGAACACCATTACTCTATCGCAATCTTTCGCGACGTGTTCAAAATTATTGTAAGATTTTAGTCTTATATCCGAGATATATTCCAACGAACAATCCGCGGGCTGCTTACGAGATTTACATCGTATTATTTCGTTTTCTAAAAACAAGTACGGAATCGTTAGAAGAACATGATATCCGTATTGTTTAACGAAATCTATTACGTATTTAATATACGATCTATCTCTGCCAGTTGTTTCCCATATAATATTATTTCTAAAAATTATAGCGTTTACCAACATTTTATTAGATTGTTCATCTGCATCCGAACGTAATTGCCAATACGTTCGTTGATCGAGATCGGCAATATCGGTACCGCCTCGATAGAAATAGATGTCGGAAACGATAGTGTCTACATCTATATCTGAAAAATTCGAATCTATTAAATTTACAATTTCTTGAGTGGTTTTTACGTTAGTCTTGCCAGAAGCAGGAGGCCCGTAATTAATAACGAACCATCTAATATCATTCGTTCGTATAGAAAATATACCCGAATTTGACATAGTCAGCCTTAATAAATCCTCAAGCCGCATTTTACATAACGACGATGATAATTAAATTGTGAACAAAACTACAATTAATTTTAGATGTCTATTAGAATGAACATTAATATTGAATTATCTCATTCCCGCTCGATACATGCACGCCGAAGAGCCGTACGTTCTAGTACACGGAGGCGTCTGACATCCGAATCCACTTTCCCAACACGGAAAATTAGTGGATGGCGCTGTTTCGAAACAACCGTCTGGAAGACTAAATAAAGGTTGCGTTTTAATCCGATAATTAAATTTTAATTCGGGTTTATATCCCGCATAACGCGCCTGTGGCAAAGGAAAATATTCGCTACGAAACATTCCACGAGTGTCGTACGGATATACCATTGGAGGACTAGAATACACGCTCGGAATTAACGATGCTTTAAGAGCTATAGATTTTTGAAGATGTGTCATTTTAATGTCTATACTAAATTTAGTATAGACATTAGAGTGGTATTGAAACAGATGAATTCGGGCTAAAGAATACGTATGGCTGGACCTATAACTTGAAAGTCGAAGGTTTTGACATACATACGTATTCTTTAACCATGCCACGCGCACGATTTATTAAAGGAACTTAATACACGCACACCGTTATCGTATCCGTGCAGTTAATATGAGCCATCGTTGTACAGTTTCCCATTACTTCACACGTCATCATATTCGAAACCGTAATATTCGCTCCATAGAAATTTAATTTTTTACTACATTGGTATGGAATAGTGACATTAGTATACGCGTCTGCTATAAATGAGTTCTTGAATGTGGGTACCGTAAAATTACCGCGAATATGTTCTAATATGGTTTCGTTTCGTACGGATATAACTATTGGATTTACCAGCTTATTTAATATACTATCATTCGTTTCGCCCGTGCATATCACAGTTTCGCGATCGGATTCTACGGAAATTATAACAGAACAGTTTTGAAACTTTAATATTACCGACCCCGAAACTAATACGATTTTATTATCGATCGTTATCGAATTATTATTTATCGATTTGTTTATCGTCCAATCCGCCGACAACCCAAACACGACGATTTTAGATAAATGACTCGCGTTAAGAGTAACTATTGCGTTTACGTCTGTTACGGTCAACACAACACTCGCAAACGAATCGACGGTTATATTAGTGCGACCTCCCGTAATATGAATATTAGCCATTGCGAATTTGTCTACTTTAATCGCATTATCGCGGCCAGATAATGTAACGATTGCATTTTCGCGGATTGCAATCGAGCACGTAGTAAGATGTAAAACGGGTGCAGTTTGATTCGTGGTTACTACGATCGTCGAGTCCGCAATGCTGACGATCGTAGAATTTATCACGGTAGTCATATTATTTATCAATACATAATCGTCTGCGATTAAAACTGATAAATTAGTAGGTCTTACGATCAATTTATTTTTTCCTTCTAGTCTCCAATAGTCTTCAATTTCCATTATTATAAACTCGTTGTCGTAAGAGTTTGACACAGACACGGTTATATGATTACGCTTATTGTTTTTGTTTGGTTTATACACGTATACGCGTGCGGGATAATTATCTATAGTAGTCATCGCTGTATTGGTAGATTCAGACGCCGGAATTCCGAGATAATCTATACGCCCACCGTGTTTACGCGGATTTACGAGAATGTAAGGAGCTACAATTTTATTCCATTTCAACATGTCTTGACATTCGGATGATGATGCATCTATAACCGTACCGTTTGCAACGCTTATGAAATTAAAATCGTAATCTTCCGGATTGACGAATGGAAGTACGTACTCGGTTGATCCGGCCAATACTACGAATATCTTTTCTCGGTTTCTTAAATCTTGTCTCATACGTTCGATTTGTCCACACGCGGGTCCTGTAAGTGTCGTGCCATCCAGCAATACGCACCCGACTCCAAAATCAGCACCCCTGTGTCTGACTCGTGATGTTTGCGCTATAACGGCTACAAACCATTCCCAACCTGTAAGTTCCTGAGGCGCGCATTGAGTTTCAACGTCCGCAAGACACATTCGCATACGAGCGGGTGATAAACTATCTCTTATAGTAGGTAGAGAAATTAGTCTCGTTGTTTTAAGATCTGTGTAATAGTCGTTGTAATTGTTATAAATTACGCGTTCGGTCGTTTTACATATAGTAGTAGTAGGATAGCCCACGACACCATACGCGTCAGTCATGAGACTTCTAAGTTTATTCACTGTTGGATTTACGACATTAGCCTTAAAAATTCCACCGTTTTGAACATTAGAAGTCCATGCCGTCGATACTCCGAAAAAGCTTAGTGCGTGAAAATGCGTTCTTTCTGCCCGCGTTAATAATATATTATTTTGAACAATCGCCAAACTCCAAGAAGCGGATATAATTTGCTTCGTCACGATGAGCGTAATATCTATCGGAATAAAAAATTTATTGAGAGGCGTAAATAAAGTAATAGATCTAGACAGCCAGTACCACGCTTTCAAGTCATGCGGATTTTTTGATAGTACAATAGACGAATCGACCAAGAAATATATCGCCGTTGCGACGTTTAAGGTTTTGAATATTCTGCCTATATTAACGGCGGCCGCGACAGAAAGCGATTTACCGAATAATCGGGCGATACCCGTCGCCGATTTATACCCCAGTTCGGTTAAGCCTGCAGTTCCTATAGTACCTAAAGCTATTTTATGCGCAATGTCTTCGTTCGAATAAATAGAATGTGCTAAAAACTGCGTGCTGAACGCTAGCATTGTTGCGTATCCCACTGCAAATTTCATTCTGTTAAATCTTCGTATTAATGGTGAAGAAGTTCCATGAATCACTTTATAATTACGCTCTATACGAATCGGATCTTCTAGTTTCATATATTGATTACGCAAATTGTACATCGCTTGTCGTCCGCTTGGAAGACGTAGAATTCGTTCTATATTCGCCGTTAATTGTGATTTGAGAGTCGTTAATTTACGTTTCACAGAATCTATCGCCGTGTATTTGTAACGTTTATATTTATCGCGAAGGTAAACGAATCGAGATACAAAAGTTACTTCTTTGCCATCAAACATTATAGCGTCTTCTGTCATAGTATATTTGTCTGGATCGTCTCGGTTACATATCGAACCGAGCGAACGTTTGCGTTTAGTTCCGCAAAACATATTTAAAGAACCGATATCTATAGCGTTTTCGTCCAGCGCGCGTAAATCTGCATTTTCGTCGTATTCTTCGTAGTCGGAGTAATCTTCGGTATCGCTAGCTTCGGGTTCGATCGGCTCGGCATCTAACGTTTCAACATCTCCAACAACACCGCTAGAGTCGCCTTGCCAATCGATAGTATTTTTACGCGTGACTGCTCCGAATACGATGGGATCTGCGATATAATCTAGTATAAAATTTATTACACCCTGTGAATCTCCTCTAAGCTCTAAATTACTAAGTTTAAATCTTCGCTCAGCGATAGCATACGGATCGTCTTCATCCTGCGGCGGAAGCGGAACGAGGTATTTTGTATTAAAGATTCGCTGAAGAACGCTCTCGTATTGGTAAATCGAAGCTGCAAACGTAAATTTCATTTGAATGGCTTTTCGCGATAGCCCTGCTGTAAATTCGTTACGCGTTTCCAAAGAGTTTGGCGTGTCATGACCAACGATATACATATATTCGTTAATATCTACAAGAGTAAACGTTTCGTCGGAAGATGTTGTTACGATGTCTTGTAGCGTGGTGCGTCTACCGGTCGATGAAATAAATTCTTTAGTTAAACTATTGTCAAAATAAGTACATACCTTTTCGATATATTCAGTTAATATATCAATCGCTTCGGATTTACTAACGCAGATTAAATCTGTGTTAATATTTGCTCCCATTAAATTTGCATCTTGCGTAGGATACAATATCGCTCGTAATTCCCAGTTTTTACTTAAATGGTTCATGTTGCGCGTACCAATCATAGCGGATGACATTGGCTGTGAAAGAGATCCGGTAAATGCATTTTGAATTTTAACATCTACATCGTGGTATACGAATTCGTTACCGTCTAATCCCAAAAAACTTACAACTCGTAATATATCAGATGCCGCTGCTGGGTTAGCTAATTTAATTCGATCGTATACGCTTTCCATACTAGATACTTTTTGAGCAAGCGACGGATGATTGGTGCGTGCTTTTTCGAACAAAGGTTTGTCTAGTAAGACCCGCGAATGATCGGTTACAAATGGTTTAACAGCGTCATCAACGATCAATACATCGTTAAATCTTGCGTTTTGATCTTTAAGTTGTGGAAGAAATGGTGTTAATTTATTTCCATTGTTTAACCAGATGGTAAAATACGTTGGCGCCGCTAATATGTGCGGTATCGTACATATAAAGTAAAATAACCAAAACATCTTTTAAACTTGGATTCAAAAAAAGGTATTGAATAGCATACGATAATTACCGAAACAAGTTTATATCACATATGATATAAACTTTGATTTATATTTATTCGTAATTTCTAATCGTGACTCCGACGGGAAATCTTGGAACACCTCCATCGGTTAATTCTTGATATTTTACAGTTAAATACGATCCTATATACTCGTCGCCTTTTAAATACATGGCGTGTCTAACTTCGTGGGTACCGATAGGGCGTACGGAAAATATGGTACCATTAGTACACGCGCATTTAAATATAATCAAACCCTTTTCGGTACCTTCTCCTTCTGTAAAGTCGACGATTTTAAATTCTTGATCCAAAAATGTTTTATATTTTTGTAAATTCTTTGATCTGTATTTTTCAACGTAAGGTCCGATGATATTTCGTAACATTAATCCTTCGTATCCGTCTTCTAACGCACGAGTTAAATACTGGTTAACTCGATGTTGATTATCGCATATACTAGGTTTTAATATTTTAATATTAGGTCTATTTTTATTACAAATGTTAACTTCTATTTCATGAAATCTGTCTGGAAAATTATGTTCGTTTACGGTATCGTATACTATATAAATTAGTTTTAGAGTATTATCTGATTTACGTTTAACGGCAGACGTTATTTCTTGAAACGTCAATTCGTGAGAATATAATTCACCATCTAATATAGCTTTTACGTCGGTCAGTTGATCGGTTATATGTTTTAACTCGGTAAATAATTTTCCTGTACGAGACCACAATGCCCCGCCGTAATATAACGCTCGTATACCGTCTAGTTTAGGTTGCACGTAACAGGGAAATGTAATAGTTGGTTCATTCGGATTATATTTTTGTGCCAACATCGGTAGCACCGAACGTCTACGTATTGCAGCGGTAGTAGGCGTAGTCGTAAAATATCCCTCGTCTTTTTTTTTGTTCCATTTACTTTTAGCTTCTGCTAAAGCTTGATCGTATAACGTTGTTTCGTTAGATTTACCAATGTTTTTAATCGTGCATTTTCTAGTTGCGGATATTAGTTTTCCACCTTTTATACCGTATTCTATTGTATACCACCCGTCGTATACATTTATTTTCCAACATCTTACGCTACCGTTTGCAGCGATCGAATATAATTCTGGAAGTGTCGTATTCATTATGATAAATCGTTGTGTCGTTTTACGTATAGTAAATTCATATTGTTAATTTTAAAAAGATATGAAACAACGCGTTACAAAACGTATCAATGTCGTATTGGATTTAGATAATACTTTGATATCTGCGATAGACGCTAATGAAGAAACCAAGATGGGAATAGAAGCGGTTACGAATTGTCAACGTAATTTAAATTGGATTGACATGGAGGATGAATATAAAATATTTGAAAGACCGTACTTGCAAGAATTTCTTACGTGGTTATTTTCAAATTTTACGGTTAGTGTTTGGACCGCCGCTAGTAAACTATATGCGATGTATATCGTTAAAAATATTATAATCGGCAATCATTCAGATCGCAGTTTAGATTATATATTGTTTTCAGATCATTGTAGAGAATCAAAACGCGCGTGTAGTTGTCAAAAAAAACTAGAAATGTTAAACACAACGTTTCCCATGAATTATGATATCAATAATACATACATTATAGACGATAACAACGAAGTATATCACGGTCAACCTGATATGTGTATACATATTAAACGCTTCGACGTGCAAAATTCGAATTGTGTAGAAGATCGAGAATTATTAAATATTCAACGCAAATTGGAAATTATTAGAATAAATAGTCTGAGCGATAAAAGTCTAAATATCTTTTAATTTAAAAGATGACACCTTTTTTCATTATTTGTGCAATAATCGGCATAGCGTGTGTTATTGCCGTTATATTACATAAAACATACGGTAATATATTCGATAATACATCTGATTCGAAGAGTGT
>Ga0213878_10000996_pt1 | contig 10112 bp, 8 predicted proteins | sample VelepicoBEBS_R02_FD_161053 | JGI IMG/M metagenome (GOLD analysis project Ga0213878, IMG submission 161053) | Vellozia epidendroides bulk soil microbial communities from rupestrian grasslands, the National Park of Serra do Cipo, Brazil - BS_R02 | ecosystem: Environmental > Terrestrial > Soil >... | reverse complement strand
AGCAAGTCCTTCCGCGGCCTGCACGTTGGAGCCGGCATCCCCGAAACGGTGACCATGAACGTGCTGATCTGAAGGGCTTAGGAAGGGCAGGCTCTAGGCCGCATCGGAGGAAAGTTAAGCCGAGTCTAGTCGCCGCCGCTACCGCTCGCATTTAAGAGAGCCTTAGCTTCATATCCCACCAGAAGTTTCTCTTTTATCCCGGGTTCGCCTGCGGCGGCCAGCAACGTCGGGAACCATCTTGCGCGAGTTCGTCGATTCGCGGAGTCGGAGCGCCGCGCAGTTTGCCGCCGCCATAGCGGTGGCAGGAAGCAGATTCCAAGGGCAAGGACTTTACCGGAGATCGGAGAGATCTAGAATCCGGAGCTATCTAGCAGATTTTTATTTAGTAGCAGTAGGCACATTTGCATCTTCTGCGGACGGAACCGATGTGGGCTTTGGTCCCTTCTTCCTGGAAATCTTTGCAACCACATAGAACAATACCGGAATAAGAAAAATCGAGACAAATGTCGCTGCCAGCATTCCTCCGATAACACTGGTTCCGAGAATTTGCCGCGACACGGCGCCCGACCCGGCAGCCGTCCACAACGGCACGCATCCGAGGATGAACGCAAAGGCAGTCATTAGGATTGGCCGAAGCCGGAGACGGGCACCGGCCAATGCTGCATCCACGATTGGTTGCCCCTTTTCGTATTCGGCTCTGGCGAATTCGACAATGAGTATCGCATTTTTTGCCGCCAGGCCGATGAGCATGACTAATCCGATCTGAAAATAGACGTCGTCTTCGAAGCCCCTGAGGAAGAGCGCCAGGAAGGCACCGAACACGGCTATTGGCGTGCTGAGAAGGACGCTAAACGGCAAACTCCAACTTTCGTAGAGGGCCGCAAGAATGAGGAAGACGAACAGCAGCGAAATCCCAAAGATCACTGCCGGCGGCACCCCTTTCTGTGCCTGTTGCTCCTGGAATGACATGTCCTTATAGTCCAATCCCATCTCTGTCGGCATTGTCTTGGCAAAGGTATCTTGGAGTATTGCCATGATTTGGTAGGTGCTAACGCCCTCCTTTGGACTCACATTCAACTGGGCGCATCGATGAAGATTGTAACGCATCGTAAACTCCGGCCCAGTGTGCCGCTCCACCCGCACCATCGAAGAAAGAGGTATCGAATCGCCGACATTGTTCCGTACGTAGAATTGGCCGATATCTTCGGGATTCATTCGAAAAGGCCCATCTGCTTCGACGTAAGTTTGCCACGTGCGTCCGAAAAGATTGAAATAGTTAACAAAGGCACCGCCCATAAATACTTGGGCAGTTTTATAAACGTCGGATAATTGAACCCCTTGCTTCAGAACTTTGTCCTGATCAACATAAAGATACTGCTGAGGAACACTTGGTATCCAAGTAGTAAGGACACGAGCGACTTCCGGACGCTGGCTAACAGCCTCCATGAATTTTCGCGTATTCTGGGCAAGGAAATCCACCGGCATCCCAGCGACATCTTCCAGGACGGCAACCACCCCGCCCGATGTTCCGATCCCCGGGATCGCCGGTGGCGGGAAGGTGAACGCAATCCCATCCGGGATCTTCGCGAGCGCTTGGTTTGCGCGCCCCATAATTGCGTCAATTTGTTCCTGAGGGGATTTACGGTCGTCCCACGACTTCAGGCTCACAAAGAAAAAGCCGTTATAGGTAGTGTTGACCTGGCTCAGGAGGCTGAACCCAGCAATAGTCGTGACGTATTCGACTCCAGGCGTACTTCGGATGATGTCCTCCACCTTGTTGCAAGCAGCCGAGGTTCGCTGCAGTGACGCCGCTTCCGGCAACTGCAAATTGGCATAAAAATAGCCCTGATCCTCGGACGGGACAAAAGATTGCGGGAGCCTTTTACCAAGCCAACCGGTCGCATACAGGACCGGAATCAGAAGCAGCATACACAAAAGGCCGCGCCGCATCAAAATTCGGCATACGCCCACATAGCCGTTCGTCGCAGACCCAAAAATTCTATTAAATCCATTGAAGAAGAATCCCAATGGTCCTTTCCGGCTAGATTCCTTCTTGGGCCGTAACAGCAGTGCCGCGAGTGCCGGGCTCAAAGTCAGAGCGTTGAATGCCGAGAACAGCACCGAAACTGCGATGGTAACCGCAAACTGCTGGTAGAGCCTGCCAGTGAGACCGGGAATAAACGCAGTCGGAAGAAAGACGGCCGCCAGAATAATTGCTATAGCGGCTACGGGTGAAGAAACCTCCTCCATTGCCTTAAAGGCCGCGTCTTTCGGCGATAGGCCTTTTTCTATGTGATTTTCGACCGCTTCAACTACAACGATGGCATCATCGACGACCAGACCTATGGCCAAAACGAGTCCGAGGAGTGATAGCGTGTTCACCGAGAACCCCAGCAAAGGAAACAATGCGAACGTGCTGATCAAGGCAACCGGTACGGCACACAACGGTATTAGAGTGGCTCGCCAACCTTGAAGGAAAACGAAGACGACAATGATGACCAGAATCATCGCCTCTGCCAAGGTTTTGTAGATTTCTTTCATCCCCGCTGTCACAGCCAGTGTTGTGTCCAGAGCGACTGTATACTCGAGACCGGAAGGGAACCGCTGTTTGAGCCGGTCCATCAGTTGCCTCACACCTTTCACTGCGTTCACCGCATTGGAGCCGGGCAACTGGTAAACTGCAAGAGCCGCAGCCGGTCTGCCGTTGAAAGTGCAGGTCTGCGTGTAGGTCTGAGACCCTAACTCAACGTGGCCAATATCTTTGATCCGTACAAACGAACCGTCTGAGGCCGCCCGCACCACGATGTTAGCGAACTGCGCCTCGGTGGTTAAACGCCCCTGTGCCAACACAGTATAGGTAAACACTTGTCCGGGTCCCATCGGCTCGCCGCCCAGTTGCCCGGCTGGATTCACAGTATTCTGGGCACGGATTGCCTGTTCAACTTCCAGAGTCGTGATGTTGAGCGCAGCCAGTTTGTGGGGATCTACCCAGATCCGGAGCGCATATTCGCCCGCCCCGAAGACGGTCACACTGGCGATGCCAGGTGACCGGAGAATCGCGTCGTTCAAATTTATAATGCCGTAGTTCGCCAAGAACTTGGAATCGAATTGGCCCGCGGGCGAATATAAAGTGATTACCATCAGCGGCGCTGAAGTCGATTTTTGCACCGAAACGCCAGACGCGTTGACACTCTCAGGCAATTGTGACGAGGCCTGCGCTTGGCGCATCTGGGTTAACACCAGGTCGATGTTCGGATCGGTGGCCACATTGAAGTCCACCGTTAATGCCATCGTACCGCCGCTGCTTGCATTCAGCGAGTACATGTAGTTCATGTGATCCACGCCGCTCATCTTCTGCTCGATCGGCGTCGCGACCGTTTGCTCCACAGTTAAGGCATCCGCACCCACGTAGGTCCCATTTACCGCGACTTGAGGGTCAACAAGATTAGGATATTGCGCGACCGGCAGACTAAGGAACGAGACAACTCCGACGATCACCATGACAATCGAGATTACCATGGCAACGATCGGCCGATTGATGAAGAACCTGGACATTGCGGATCTCGGCTTTTGTTAGGACTGGCCAGCGCCCTTAGCTCTCTCGGTCTTCGGTGCTTCCGTGTAAGGTTTAGCCGAAACCGGCGTCCCTTGCCGGACCCTCTGAAATCCTTCGACAATCACCTTTTCACCCGCCTTGAGGCCTTCCGTCACTTGGATCATATTTTGGTAGGTCTCGCCAACCTCTACCGCGCGGATCTCCGCTTTGCCATCCGGGTTCACCACCGCTACCTGGTTATTGCCTTGCAATTGCGATACCGCCTGCTGCGGAATCACTATCGCGTTGGGAATCGTCTGGATCTCGGCACGCGCCAGGCCATACTGTCCGGGTCGCAACGTAAGCTCTGGATTCGGGAAGCTGATTGCAATCTGAATAGTACCGGTTTTCGGATCGACTTGACGATTTATGAAAGCGAACTTGCCCTTATGCGGGTAAACGCTGCCATCAGCCAAGATTAGTTCCACCACCTCCTTACGGTTGGCCTCCGGCACTGCCATCATCTGCTTAAAACGATCGGCAAACTCCCAGTAGCTTTGTTCGCTAATCGGTAAATAAAACCAAATTGGATCGATCTGGGAAACCGTTGTCAAAACCTGGTTGGCACCGGTGCCAACTAAATCTCCAACCTGCGCCTGCTGCTGTCCTGCGATACCGTTGAGCGGCGAAACGATCTTTGTAAAATCAAGGTTCAGCTGGGCTTGCTCCAGCGCCGCCTGAGCCGCCGTTACGGCGGCTAGCTTTGTTTGATAAAGCTGAGTTTTGTTCGTGTACTCTTGCTCAGAAATCACTTTTTGTTGGAACAACTCCTGTGCTCTCTTGGCTTCAAGCTCAACTCCAAGCATGGTTGCTTGCGCTTCCTGCAACTGACCCTTTGCTTGATCTAAAGTGGCTTGGAAGGGTCTAGGATCGATCTGAAAAAGCAACTGGCCCTCTTTTACATAACCACCCTGCTGGTAAGCAATAGTAGTGAGATACCCCTCTGTGCGCGCTCTGATTTGTGCATTCTCAACTCCGTTGACCGTGCCAACCCACTCGCGAAACACCGGGATTTCCTTTTCCACAACCTCGGTAACAAGAACCTCGGGAGGGCCGGCTGAGATCGCTTCCGGAGCCCGCTTCTCACAGGCAGTGAAAGCAGTAAAGATCGAGAAAGCTACCCAACAAATGGAAAAAATTTTCTTCATGAGTTCGATAGGCAGGAACCCTTCCAACCAACCATATCGCATACCAACCTGAGATGCATATTGCCCTTTAGTGCAATATGCCGCAGGTATCCGTCTCAGAGTCACAACGATTTACTGGCAGTTAAAACAAATTGTGAAGCAATCCTTTTTCACTCAGGTGTTAATGAGTGTTCCAGAGTGACCGCTTCCGGAGCCCGATCCCGATCGGTAATGATATTGATTTTCCATCCATTTTTCTCCAGGAGGTAATTTCTAGGCAGCTGATCAGCGACCGCCTCAAAGCCATACTTCGATAACAATGCTTCTTGGACCGGTTTGTTCCGGACGATATCGATTTCCATGATTGATAGCTTCCCGTTAAAGACGTGGGTTGGGTGGCCGCCCATTTCATGAAGAAACGCGGGATCGATCACCCACGTTACTTTGAGATTTTGGGAGTCCGCTGTGAAACGGACCCCGTCTGAATCCCAGGAAAAGTCCTTTCGATCTGATTTAGATAAATCTTGAAAGTGCGAGTTTGTTTCGGCAAGCAGGACTCCAAGATCACTGGTATCGAGAACGTGCTGGCCGAGCATCAGAAATGTCCCGTCAAAGTGCACCTGCGAAAAGCCGCTAATGGGTGCATCCCATGCGAGAAGTAGACTCGTAAAGACCGCGCAGGATGAGACGGCGAAATAACATAGTCCACGTCGGAAGAGCCTCAGCATGCCTTTCATATGCAATCATCTCGTATCAAAACACTAAAGATAGAACTTGTAGCGCGTTTGCGCGTCAGACATCCAGCGCAGGAGTCCGAGCACTCCAAGCGGCTCCACGCGGCAGAGCGATCCCTTGGCGCGCAGTTCGGCTAACAACCGATTGCCTTCAACGGTGAAATTCGGGTCGCGAAGATCGAGAACCGGTCTTGCATCGAAACCGGCGCGGAGTGCGCTGTTCACGCTCGCAGTCACACTCAATTTTACTTTAAAGATCAAGAGCCGCCCATTGGACCTTAGTGCAACACGCAGCTTAAGTGTTGCGGCTGAATCGGTCAGTTTTTCCGCCCGGCAGTGATGGTTTTGATTCGTATATTGCACCTTAGTCTAATAGCGCTGTGGCAGCGTAGGTGTTTTGTTCTTGGGGGTTGAACTACATGCAACGTCGTAACCCAATGCCGACAGCCAACAACACAGCTGTCTATTGGGCGCCGTACTCGGTCGGCGCCACCACCGTGCTTATCTCACTGATGGCCACGGTCTCGGCGCTGCCTTCTACCCTGTTCACCTTGCCGGCGGGCGCGATTGCCGACATGGTAGACCGTAAATCCGCTGCACCTCGTGATCCGTGGCCTGGCTTTCCTCGATCACGGCTCGCAGCTCGGTCAGGCTGTGTATCAATACTGACAGCATTCCAAAACCTCGGGAGAAAATGATGAAAATACCTTTATTTCTTGCCGTCATAGGACTGGCGGTTGGCTTTGCGTTGTCCACCTTTGGTCAGCAGACAAACAATCCAGATCCAAAATTACGTGAACGGGTCGTCTCTAGCTTTAAGGCAGTCACTGATGCACTCGACAAGAACGATGCCGCCGCCATGGCGGCGTGCTTCACGGAGGACGCGGCTTTGGTGACACAGTACGGACGGTTTTTGGGTCGGCAGGCTATCGAGCAATGGTATGCAGAACTGTTTAAGGAGGTCCAGTCAAGCAACAACCTCATCACCGTTGATGAGGATTCTCCTCACACTCTGGGTACGGCTGGTAATGAGCTGTTGGTAACCGGAAAATGGAGTCAGACAGTTACAGGTGAGAGCGGCTCTACAGAAATCAAAGGTTCCTGGTCAGCGATTGATATTCGTGAGGGTGATGATTGGAAGATCCGGATGCTGACCACGAATGCAACCTCAGCACCGGGTGCGACACTATCTCCAAGTGCTAGCCCTAGCAATCAGTAGCATATCCGCGCAGTTGAAAACCCAGCTTGCGTCACATACTCGACCATGCTCAGCGCGTTTTGTGGGTGCTTAGTGCCGGTGCCGGGGGAAGTCGGAGCCTGAGAAACAGCGTAATGGTGGAATCTTGGGCGCCTAAAGGAAAGCCGCGTCGGAAACTGAGACGTGGGCAGCCGAATTCCCAGAGCAAGCTGACTGCGGAGCTGAGCGCCAAGATCCGCGGCTATGCGCGCGTTCCCTTGCAGCATTGCTGATGAATTCACGCCTTTTCAGCATCGCGTTCGCATAAGGGTGAATCGAGTCCATCGCAAAGAGATGGGATATCAAGGAGCTCTTCGGTGAATCGTTTGGCGCCGCCCGTCTACGTCTTTGCCGCGTTTAGCGCAGCTTGTAATTTGGCCTCATCCTCGTGGGATAGGGAGGTCTTCAAAATCCGGCCTCCCGTTCCCTTGAGCTCTTCTAGCACTTTGTCAGGAGTCGCCCGTCTAACCAAAACAAAGAGAGTGGAGCTATTGGGAGTCATCGTGGCTGCCAATTCTTTCATGAAGCTGTCGTTGATCCCTATATCGGTAAGCGCCCCGGAAACCGCACCCGCTGCGGCACCAGCTGCAAAGCCCAAGAACGGATTTAGAAAAATCAGACCGATCAGCGATCCCCAAAATCCGCCACTAACCGCGCCCGCCGCGGTCAAATTAACCGCTTGATGTAGTCTAACTTTTCCCTTGGCATCGGTAACAGCGACCACCGCATCTTCGAGGTCCAGGAGATACTCGCTTTGCAGCTTTCTTAGTTTTAGGCGGACCTCCTCTGCTTTAAAAGAATCATCGTAACCGATGACGACTAGCGTACTCATATCTGGTTATTATTTTCCCCAACATTGTTGCACGGATTTGCTTTGAAGGCGCAGCATTCAGGAAGCTGAAACGCGAACTACGCCTCTGCGGGTCCCCTCAGATTTGCGGAGCCGATCTGTTCCCACCGTTCGCGCCCGGTTTGCGCTCGTCCCGGCTGCTTAGAATGCCCACCTAACTCGAGACAAACTACCAGAGTTGCTGGGTTCCGCCATTGTACCTTGGGACGATGTATCGCTTCAAACACGCGACAAAGATTCAAGGCGCCGGGTTACCAGATTACCCAGGATCGGTTACTTTTTTTAAGACTTCTCCCGCGAGATCGCGGCCGCTGTGGAAAGCGATGTTCTAGTGTGGAGGTCCAAAGACCAACTGAAAGCGGTAACGGAGATGGCTATGGCTGTGACGAGCGCTCCGACCCAGGGAACCGCGTTCAGTCCAAGCCCGCTGTCAATGACGGCTCCTCCGAGGCAAGCGCCAGCAGCGCTGCCTACATTGAATGCAGCAATGTTAAAGGCAGAGGCAAGGTTAGGAGCACCTTTGCTCTTGTCCACTACACGCAGCTGCAGCCCGGGAACGATGCCAAACGCGGCTGCACCGAAAAGGAAGACCGTCAATACTGCAGCCGTCTTGTAGTGGCTGGTGAAGCTGAATCCAGCTAGGACAATACCAAGTACAGTGAGGATACCAAGCAAAGATGGCATGAGGCGCCAGTCAGCGAGCTTGCCGCCGGCGGTGTTGCCAACGACGAATCCGACACCGAATAGTAGCAGGATAGGGCTGACGGCGCGCTCGGCGAATCCGGCGTTGTTAACAAGGATAGGAGCAATATAAGTCAAGACAGTGACGACACTGCCGTTCCCAAAGGCAGTCATGGCGAAGCCGAGTAGTACCTGTGGCCGGCGTACGACAGACAGCTCCTGGTGAATGCTGAGTGTCGGTTCCAGAGGCAGTCGCGGCGCTAGCGCAACTATGCCGAGGATAGCCAGGACACCGAGGAGTGTGACCGTCAGGAAAGTGAACCGCCAACCCAATGCCTGTCCGATGAAGGTGCCCAGCGGCAATCCGAGAAGGTAATGCCAAAGGCGAACACGCATAACGCGAGCGCCCATAGGGCAGCGGTTGATCGATCCTTCTTTCCTGTCAGAATCGCGTTCACGCAATTTTCGTCTGTTGCTTCCATATCGCGGGCACGATTGCCCGTAAATGGGGCCGGCGCAGAGGTTCTAGCTTGAACTGACTGACAGCCATAGCGAGCACGATTAAAGGGAAAGCCGAGTCGTCAAGGAGTTGAGATAACAAGCGCTTGTCCATCAGCATAAGGGAAAAGCTGCAGAGAAAGATGAAGATTTCCATAGGACTTTATTCATAGTGATAGAATAGTTCGTTTGAAGGAATCTTCCTTGAGACGAGAGAGCTCCAAGTTGACAGGCTTCCAGCTGGTGTTTTCAAGGAGCGCTCGTGGGACTGAAGTTCGATAGAGGGAGTCCCCTAACCTGAGTTACCGACTCGAGTGACTCAATTGGAACTAAGTGCATTGGCCAAAGGTCCCATAGCGCCGGCCAATTGAAGTCTTAGATTCAGGGACTGGCCGCCCTGGTCCGCACGAAGATGTGCCAAAGAAACGAAGTAATTGTTCCATTACTAACAATCGTGTGGCGGCCGTGAACGGACCAGACAATAGAAAGGTGACTATGCTACTGCAAACCCGCCAAGGTAACGCAGCGTACCGTTTCTCCACGCACACTCTCAGCGAAGTTCCGTTACTGATCGGTGAGATATTGCGCCGGAGCGACCTCAGGCTGGAGAAGAGAGCGAGACGCAGGGCTCGCATCCAAAAGATCAGAGGAATTCTTGGCATTCTTTGATAACGAGAGGGAACCGAGGGGCCTACGCGCCGCTCGCCAAACTCCAAACTAGCACGGTAATTCAGACGGCTCTTGCCTGGGTTACGTGTGGTTAGGTGGCGTGTTAGGATCCCACTTTGGTGACTACGAATCCGGATTCCGGTTCGGCAAGCTAGGCGTTGATCTGGTACAGAATCGTGGGTTAAACCGCTTCAAGGCCCGCGTCTACCTTGGCTTTGGCAGCTTAGTCAATTTCTGGACCCAACCGTTGCAGACCGGGTTTGCGTTGATGCGGAGGGCATTCGATGCCGCGCAAGAGATAGGGGACCTCACTTACGCGGCGTATGCATACTACGATCTGATCGGGCACTTTCTTTTCGGCGGCGATCCGCTTAGCGAGGTGCAACGGGAAGCGGAGATTGCGCTTGAGCTAGCCAGTAAAGCGCGGTTCGGTCTGATGGTTAACGGGTTTACCAGCCAGCTCAGGCTTATCCGAATGCTGCGAGGCCTTACACCAGAGTTTGGCTCCTTCAATGATGACCAATTCGATGAAGTTCAGTTTGAACGGCTCCTGGAACGCGATCCACATCTTGCCAACCCTGCTTGTCGATATTGGATCCGCAAATTGCAGGCACGGGTCTATGCCGGGAACCACAGATCGGCTGTTCAAGCGGCGGAAAACGCGCAGCGATTACTATGGGCGATGCCGCCGAGTATCGAGCTGCCCGACTACCACTTCCAT
>Ga0213878_10000994_pt1 | contig 10114 bp, 9 predicted proteins | sample VelepicoBEBS_R02_FD_161053 | JGI IMG/M metagenome (GOLD analysis project Ga0213878, IMG submission 161053) | Vellozia epidendroides bulk soil microbial communities from rupestrian grasslands, the National Park of Serra do Cipo, Brazil - BS_R02 | ecosystem: Environmental > Terrestrial > Soil >... | reverse complement strand
GAAGCTGAAGGAAGCCTTCGCCAACGTCCGCGCGACGATCGACGGGATGGCCGATTACCGCATCAAGGCGCTCTCGTCGATGGAAAAGACGGTCGACGCGCTCAACGACGAGGTCGGCAAGGCGAAGCAGTACCTCGAGGTCCGAGCCAGAAGGTGAAGACGAACTTTTCGCCGCCGATCACCGGCTCCGCGCGGTGCGGCACGAACGGCGGGAACGCGAGTGCGTAGCCGGTGCGCGGCGCGACGCTGACGCCGAGGCCGGGGAAGGCCGTCTCGCCGCCGGTCAGATCGTCGTTCAGGTACAGCACGAAACTGCGCTTGCGCCATTCCGACGGCGCATCGATCGCGTCTTGATGCGTGTAGAAGAACCCGCCTGGCCGGTAGCGCACGAGTTGGATCTCGCCGGCTTCGAGTCCCCGGGCGCGCGCGTCGCCGTGCGAGCGCGCGCGTTCGCGGACCTCCGCGCACCGCGGGACGACCTCTTCCGGGAAGTCTTTTTCACGCAGGAGCGACGCGCACCGCACCGCCGGATTCACCACCGCATCGCTGCCGGGCGCGGCGTAGAGCGGCGCCTCGCACCAAGCCTCGCTGTGGCGAACGGCTTCGACGATCCGCGCGCAGTCGCTCGGCGAGAGCATCTCGACGAGCTCGACGTCTTCGGAGAGCTTCAGCTCAGCCCGATTCCGTTGCGCGCCAGGCCGGCGCAGCGCGCGCAGCGGCCGGAGATCACCATCGTCGCGTCGACGCCGCTGTAGCGGTTGTCCTGCGCGACCGCGAGCGCGATCGGCACGACCTGCGGCACCGGGACGTTCACGATCTCGCCGCACGCGACGCACACCAGGTGATGGTGCTTGTCGAGCGCCGCTTCGTAGCGCGCGGCGCCGCCGTACGCGAACACTTGCACCAAGCCGATCGCGCGCAGGATGTCGAGCGTGCGGTAGATCGTGCCGAGGCTGACGGCCGGAAGCTCGGCGCGGACGCGCTCGTGGATCGCCTCGGCGGTCAGGTGCGCGCCGTCTTCGAGCGCGCGCAGGATCGCGGCACGCTGCTTCGTCAGGCGATAGCGCGTCTGAAGGAGTCCTGCGTCGACCCCCTTGCCGTCGGTCACGTGCCGCCTCCGTGAGCGTCCGGCCCGTCATACCCTCACCGACCCGGACAACCGCCAGCGCCGTTTGACGCTGTCCGGCCCCCATGCTACGATCCGAGGGTTCTCCCCTTCCCCGCCGTCCGAGGAGCCCCGGCGTCACTCCCGGCGAGGCTCTCGGTACCTCAGGACTATGTGGAATAAGCTCAAGAGGCCGGTACAGTCGGTCCTCCTGTTGGCCTTGGTCGGCCTCTGCGTCTGGGCCATCCTCCCGATTCAGAAAAAGATCCACCTCGGCCTCGACCTCCAGGGCGGCGCGCGCGTCCTGCTCCAGCTCCAGACCAGCAAGGACGTCCCGAAGATCACTTCGGACGTCCAGAACCAGGTCGAGCTGGTCGTCGACAAGCGCGTCAACGGGCTCGGCGTCTCCGAGCCCGTGATCTCGAAGGTCGGCGTCGACCGGCTGCTCGTCGAGGTGCCGGCGGTGAAGAACTCCGACGAGCTCGAGCGGATCCTCAAAGAGGCGGCGGTCCTCGACTTCAAGATCTGCCCCGAGAAGGTCCGCGACCGCGCCGAGACCGACAAGAAGTACGCGAACGACCCGAACGGTGCGTACAAGGACTGCGGCCAGATCGTCTACACCGGCGCCGAGCTGAAGAGCGCCGCGCCCGGCTTCGGCCAGGGCGGGCAGCCGCAGGTGAACTTCATCACCAAGAACCCGACGAAGTTCGCCAAGCTCACCAACGAGCACATGCACGAGCTGCTGACGATCTTCCTCGACAAGAAGTACGTCAGCGCGGCGTCGATCGAAGGCGTCATCTCGACCGACGGCATGATCCACGGGACAACCTTCACCGAAGACTACGTCGCGACGCTCGCCAACGAGCTGAACGCCGGCGCGCTCCCCGTCTCGCTGACGATCATCGAGAAGGACGACGTCGGCCCGATCCTCGGCAAGGAGGATTTGCAGAAGTCGCTCGTCGCCTCGATCGTCGGTTTGAGTCTCGTGCTGATCTTCATGGTGGCGTTCTACCGGCTGCCGGGTTTCCTCGCCGACCTCGCGCTGATCGTGTACGTGCTGATGCTGCTCGCGCTGCTCTCGATCGCGCACGCGGTCCTGACGCTCCCCGGCATCGCGGGCTTCGTGCTCTCGATCGGTATGGCGGTCGACGCCAACGTCCTGATCTTCGAGCGGCTCAAAGAAGAGCTGTGGGCCGGGAAGTCGCTGCGCGCCGCGGTGCGCATCGGCTTCCAGCGCGCGTTCAGCTCGGTCTTCGACTCGCACTTCACCACGATCGTCGGCGCCGGCGTGCTGTACTTGCTGGGCACCGGGACGGTGAAGGGCTTCGCCTACACGCTGTTCTGGGGTACCGCGCTCTCGCTGTTCACCGCGGTCGTGATCACCCGCTTCTTCATGGACCTCATCGTGGACAACGATCTCATCACCTCGAAGGCGGCGTACGGCGCGGGCGGGACGCTACCGCCCCCGGCGCCCGCGCGACCGGCGGAGGCGCGCTGACATGTTCTTCCGCCGCCTGAACTGGAACGTCGTCGGATGGTTCCGCACCGTCTCGGCGATCTCGTACGCGATCATCCTCGCGGGCATCGTCTTCATGGGCTACCACTGGGTGAAGGACGGCTCGCCGCTGCGGCTCGGCCTCTCGTTCACCGGCGGCACCGACGTCACGGTGAAGTTCAAGAACCCCGCGTCGAAGGACGCGATCGCCGCGCAGCTCGCGACGGTCGCCGTCACCGACGCGCGGATCAACACGCTCTCGAAGCCCGGTGAGACGCCGAACGAGCGCTGGACGATCGAGACGCAGCACGACTTCGGCAACAACTCGACGGGGCTGTGGGCCGCGCTGAACAAGGTCGCGCCGGTCGACCGCAGCACCTCGTCGATCTCGACGGTCGGGCCGTCGCTCTCGCAAGAGTATCTGCTCAACGCGATCAAGGCGCTCGTCATCGCGATCGCGATCCAGTTCCTCTACATCGCGTTCCGCTTCGGCTGGAACCTGATCTTCGGCTGGGTCTGCGTCGTCGCGCTCGTGCGCGACTCGCTGATGATGATCGGGATCTACGCGATCGCCGGCCGCCGCGTCGACGACGCGTTCCTGGCCGCGGTGCTGACGGTCATCGGCTATTCGGTCATGGACACGATCGTGATCCTCGACCGGATCCGCGAGAACGTCAAGCTGATGGACGGCAAGCCGTTCGACGAGATCGTCAACACCTCGATCCTGCAGACGATGACGCGCTCGGTGAACACGCTCGCGACCGTCGTGATCACGCTGGTCGCGCTGCTGACGTTCGGCGGCGCCTCGCTGCAGAACTTCGCCTTCGCGCTGCTGGTCGGGATCTGCTCGGGCGGCTACCACTCGATCTTCTACTCGGCGCCGCTGGTCGCGGTGCTGCAGAAGCGCGTCACCAAGCGCGGCGGCGGGATCTTCCGCCGCAGCTCGCTGGCCCCGCAGCCGAAGACCGTCGCCGCCGCGCGCGGCGGAGCGGCCGGTGCGGCCGCCGCGGCGCGCGACCGCGAGGCGATCGCCGCGGCGCGGCGCGCGCGCCGCGAGCTCGAGCGCCAAGGCGCCTCGCGCCGCTCGACCCCTCCGCCGCGCTACCGGCGCTCGCAGCAAGACATCGACTACGAGAAGCTCGAGAACCGCAACTTCGGCGCGGAGCTCCCGCGCAAGCCGGAGCCGCAGACCGAGCCCGAGCCGCATCTCGCCGACGGCGAGATCGATCCGCTCGACGCGCAAGCGATGGGCCTGCACGACGAAGCGGCGGAGCTCGGCCACGAGGAGATCAAGCTCAACCTCGGCGACGAGCACTGAAGAAGCTTCCGCCGCCTACGCCGTCGGAGGCCGCGTTCGAGCGGCTTCTGGCGGAGTTTCCGGATTCGTCTCTCACCCTTCTCCTGAGCTCGTCGAAGGATCAGGGTGACACGCGCGCCGACCGCGACGCCGAGGGGGCACGAACCGACCGGGACGTTGTCGGCGACGTCGGCTCGAGTCACCCTGAGCCTGTCGAAGGGTCCGCCACGACCTTCCTCGACGAGCTGTACGCGAAGTCGCGCGAGTTTCTCGACCGCGATCCCTACGCGACGATCGGCGAGGCGACCGGCTTCAACACCAAGGTCGTCGGCGTCAGCTTCGAGGGCCGCCAGGACGTCGTCGCCGGGATGCGGCCCGGCGCCGCGCTCGAGCTGCGCCGCGATCCGAAGAACGCATACGACCCGAACGCGATCGGCGTCTGGTACGGCGCGCTGCAGCTCGGCTTCCTGAAGCGCGAGATCGCGCAGCGCGTCGCGCCGAACATCGACGCCGGCGAGCGCTACACCGCGGAGGTGACGGCGGTGACCGGCGGCGGGACGCGCTCGGTCGGCGTGAACGTCTACGTGACGCGCGTCCGCGCCGCACTGGCGCGGAAGGGGCTCGAGCGCACCGCCGTCACGCACGACGACGTGCTGCGCGCGCTGATCGGCGACCGTCAGCTGCGCGACGCGCAGCGCGACGTGCTCGCGCGGCTCGACGCCGGCCGCAACACGCTCGCGGTCCTCGGGACCGGGCGCGGGAAGTCGCTGTGCTTCCAGTACCCCGCGGCGGTGCGAGCGCTCGAGCGCGGCGAGAAGACGGTCGTGCTCTACCCGCTGCGCGCGCTGGCGAACGACCAGTACGACGCGCTGATCCGGCGGCTCGAGCCGCTCGGCCTGCGCATCCACCGCGCCAACGGTGCGATCGACGCCGGCGAGCGCGCCGCGCTGAACGACGCGCTCGAGAGCGGCGAGTGGGACGTGATCTGCGCGACGCCCGAGTTCGTGCAGTACCATCTCGACCGGTTTCGCGGCGGGGTCTCGCGGCCGTCGCTGATCGTCGTCGACGAGGCGCACCACCTCGCCGAGTCGACGCACCGGCCCGCGTACCAGCGGATCGGCGCGGCGATCGCCGCGCTCGGCGACCCGCAGGTGCTCGCGCTGACCGCGACGGCCGGCGACGAGGCGTTCGCCAAGATCCGCGCGGCGCTGCGGATCGAGGCCTGGGTGATCGACCCGACGGTGCGCGACAACCTGCACGTCGTCGACGCGCGCGGCACGACGAACAAGGTCGCGTACATCGAGCGCATCGTGCGCGAAGGCGAGAAGGCGATCGTGTACTGCAACTCGCGTGCCGAGGCGACGAAGACCGCCGAGAAGCTGCGCCGCGAGCTGCACGAGGGCGTCGCGTTCTACCACGCCGGCGTCGGGAGCGCCGAGCGCGCGCAAGTCGAGCACTACTTCCGCACCGGTGATATCCGGGTCGTCGTCGCGACCTCGGCGTTCGGCGAGGGGATCGATCTCCCCGACGTGCGGCACGTCTTCCTGTACCACTTGAACTTCGACTTCACCGAGTTCAACCAGCAGGCCGGGCGCGCGGGGCGCGACGGCGACGACGCTTCGATCCACCTGCTCTACGGCGAAGGAGACCGCCGCATCAACGACTTCATCCTCGAGCGCGCCGCCCCGACGCTCGAGACGCTGCGCCGCCTGTACGCGGCGATGAAGCGCCTCACGTCCGACGGGACGCTGCGCATGACGTACGCGGACGTCGCCTCGGCGCTCGACCTCGACCGCGTCGACGGCACGACCGTCTCGACCGCGGTCCGCATCTTCGAGGACGCGGGTCTCGTCGAGGCCGGCGACGACGACGACGGGCGCTACGTGCGCTTTCTCCCGGTGAGCGCGAAGGTCGATCTGACCGCGACGGAGCGCTTCGCCGAAGGCGAGGCCGAGCGCGAGGCGTTCGCGCGCTTCTGCGAGATCGCGCTGACCGCGAAACCCGAAGTGCTCGAGTCGCTTGTCGACCGCCCGATCTATCCGTCCAACGTGCCGCTCGCGCGCTGAACCGCGCGGCGAGCGGATCGCCGCTCGCAGGATCGCCCCGCCGCGAAGCGCATAGACGGGGCAAGCCAACGAACCGGGCGGAGGATCCATGCGGGTCTTTGGAGTCGTCTTGGGTGTGCTGTATGCGCTCGCGTACGCCGTTCCGACGGTGTTCGTCCTGAACGGCGTCTACGGCTCGATCGGTACCGTCAAGGCCGGGGCGATGGGCGTGCTTCCGGCCGGCGCCGACGTCGATACGGTCGGACGCGTCGTCCCCGGGACGCCGGCCGCGCGCGCCGGAATCGTCCCCGGCGACATCGTGGTGAAGGCCGACGCCCAGAATGCACCGGCGTACGCACAGCTCTTCGACCGTGCGGTCGCGGGCCGCGCGACCGACTATGCCGTGACGCACGAGGGCCGGCGACGGATCGTTTCCCTGACGCCGGCAGCCACGCGGCCTTCGCCGATCGACGCGGCGCTCATCGTCGTGCAACTCGCGAGAGGCCTGGTGATCGTCGGGATCGGCGCGCTGCTGCTGTTGCTCCGGCCGAGCATCATGACCGCCGCGTTCTTCGCGCTGTGCCTGATGTTCGGCGAGTTGGCGCATCCGGCGAACAATCTCGAGCTGCTGGCCGCGGCTCCGCTCTTCTGGAAGCCGTTCTTGCTCCTGCTGACCGGGATCGTCACCGGCAGCGGTCCGGCGGCGGCGGCGGTCTTCTGCATGCGATTTCCGACCGGCGCACCGCTGCCGTCGTGGCGACGCCTGGAGCGGGCGATCGTCGCGATCGCGATCGTCACCATCGCCGACTACGTCGCCGCGATCGTCGCGGGGGGCACGTTCACGCACACGGGGAGGCGGCTGTACGCGGTCTTCACGGTGTCGTCATGGCTGTGCTATGCCGTCGCGGCGGCCGCGTTCATGGTGCGGTACGCGCGTGCCTCGGGTGAGGACCGCGCGCGGCTGCGCTGGGTCGCGATCGGCTTGGGCAGCTTCGTCGTCAGCTACGCGCTCTTCTGGGCGTCCGAGAACGTCGCGAGCGCTCCGCCGCGTTTGGCGACGTACGCGCAGTTCCTCAACGTGCTGCCGTTCGCCGTCGCGTACGCCATCGTGCGCCACCGCGTGCTCGACGTCCGCGTCGCGGGCGGGCGCGCGATCGCGTTTGCCGTCCTCTCGGCGATCCCCGTGACGGCGTTCAGCCTGCTCGACTGGGCGCTCGGCAATCGGCTTCAGCAGAGCCGGATCGCGCTCGTCGCCGAGGTCTGCGTCGCGATCGGTTTCGGCTTTTGGGTGAACGCCTTACAGCGCCGGATCGACGGGCTCATCGAATCGGTCTTCTTCCACGCGCGCCGCGTCGCGCAGCAGCGTCTGTTCGCGGCGGCACGGCGTATCCAGTACGCCAGCGAACGCGGCGCAGTCGACGACCTTCTCGTCCGCGAGCCGTACGAGGCGCTGGCGCTGACGTCGGCAGCGCTGTTCCGCCGCGCCGAGCGCGCGTTCGTGCGCGTCGCGCAGCGCTCGCCCTCGCACGAGACGCTCGCCTTCATCGGCGAGAACGACCCGCTCGTGCTCGAGATCCTGGCGACCCGCGCGCCCGTTCCCGCGGGCGCGCACGGCTTGGCGTTTCCGCTGCTGGTTCGGCACGACGCCGTCGGCATTCTGATCGTCGGCGAACGGACGGACGGCGAACGGTTCGATGCTCTCGACCGCGCCGCGGTCGAGACGCTCGCCGGCGCCGCTGCGGCGACGTACGAGCACCTCGATGCGGTCGAGAGCGAACGCGCCGCAGATGAGCTCCGGCGCGCGCTCGAGGAATCCCGGCGCGAGAACGCGTTGCTGCGCGACTGCCTCGCGCGAGGCGGCTCGGAAGTCTAGCTCTCCTCCTCGCCCTCGCCGCCCGCCGTGTCTTCCTCAGGCGCGTTCGGTGCGTCCGATTCGTCGGCGTGGGGCGGCGGCTTTCCGCCGGCGCGGATGACCGTAGGTTCGAGCAAAGTCGTCATCGTGATCCTCATAAAGCGATCCCCGGGCGGCGCTCTTCCATGTCAGAAGCGGCAGCTCCGCTGCGGGAACTTCGTTCCGTTCACGGCGACCCAGCCGTTGTCGGCGCCGCGGTGCGTCGCGCAGTGCACGTCGTGGATGCCGGCGACGAACGGCCGCTGGCGGGGGCTGGTGTGGAAGTACTGACCGTAGGCGAACACCGCCGCGCCGCGCGGCGCGGTGACGCGACCGTCGAGGCTGTCGTTCGTCACCACCTCGACCAGCGCGGTCCGGCCGCCGTCGAGCGGGATCCGTAACGGCAGCAGCTGGTGATCGCCGTGCGGGCCGCCGCGCTGCACGCGCGACGGGCCGATCGTCGTCCCGCAGACCATGACGTTGTCGACCGGACCGGCGTCGTCGCCTGCGATCAGCGCCGAGAGCCGGGCGTTGACGGCGGCGGTGCACGCGCTCGGGACGGGGACGTCGCGGGCGGAAGCGGCGCAGGCCGCCGACGCGAGCAGCGACACGGCGAGCATAATGACGAAAAACGAGCGCATGCGTACGGCTTCGGCGGCCGGCCGCGAGGGTCCGCGCGAGGATCGGAGCAATGAGAGCGGTGAGATGAGCGGGTTTCGTCGTTTCGGGCCGGCGGCCGTCGCCGTGCTCTCGATCGTGCTGATCGCCGGTTGCGGCTCGGACCACCGGGCGAGCACGACGCTGCTCGGCACGAAGATCGGCGCGCACGCGCACCGCCCGCCGCCGTCCGATCCGGACCTCACCGTGCCGATCGAGCGCTATTACCAGTTCGTCGAAGAGGGCCGCTGGCCGTATGCGTACGCGATGCTCTCGCCGCGCTACCGCGCCTTACTGAGCGAGGCGCAGTTCGAGCTGCGCTATGCGAGGATGAGCTCCGCCGACGTGCACGCCCGTCAGGTGAGCCCGTCGACCGTCGTGACCCGCATCGATCCGAGCGACGCCGAACGCCGGGCCGGGATGCGCTCCTTCGACGAAACGGTGCGCATGACGTGGGACGGCGAGGACTGGAAGATCGACCGCATCACGCGTACGCGCTGAGCAGCGCGTCGACGGCGGCGCCGGCGCGGAACCGTTCGGCCGTCGCGCGCGCCTCGCGCTCCAGCGCGCCGCGGCGCACGGGATCGTCCACCAGCGCACCGATTGCGAGGCCGAGAGCCGCTTCGTCGCCGCGCGCGACGGCGACTCCGTTCACGCCGTCGTCCAGCCACGCGCGCACGCCGCCGACGTCGTACGCGACGACCGTCCGCCCGCGCGCGAACGCTTCGATCGCGCTGTAGCCGAACGGCTCGGGCCAGAGCGAGGGCAGCGCGACCAGCGCGGCGTCGTCGATCGCGGCGCGCACGCGCTCGGGTGAGACGGCGCCGCGAGCGTCGAGTGCGACGCCGAGCCGCGCCGCCTCCTCGCGCGCCTCGCGCAGCGCCGGGCCGTCCCCGAGCGCGAGGAGCGGCGGCCGGCGCGGCGGCTCGAGCGTCGCGACCGCGCGCACGAGCGCGGCCAAGCCTTTCTGCGGCACGACGCGGCCGGCGAAGACGACGGTGCGCGAGCGCGGCTGCGCGACGCGGACGGCGTACGCGTCGTCGGGGAGCGGCAGCGGGATCTCGCGCACGCGCTCGCCGGGGATCCCGTTCTGCCGCGCGCGCTCGGCGACGTAGCGCGACGCGACGATCGTCACGTCTGCGGCGGCGATCGCGTCGCGCAGCCGTTCGCGCCGGCGGATCAGCGTGAGGGTGCGGCGGCGCGGGCCGTACGCGCAGCCGTCGGTGAGCGAGTGCACCGCGCACGGCCGGCCGAGCGGCAGCGCACAGATGCGCCCGCTGCGCGGGAAGACGCGGTCACCGTTCGGGCAGAACGGGCGATGATCGTGGACGTGGTAGGCGAAGCGCCGCGCCGCCCGCAGCGTTTCGACGATCCCCGCGTCCATGACGTTGTGCGCGACGGCGACGTCCGGCGCGAAGCCGCGCAGCGCGGCCTCCGCGGCCGCGCGCGCCACGGTGCCCGGCGCGTCGTGCTCGTCGCCCCACCCGATCGTCTCCGCGCTGACGCCGCGCGGAATCCCGTCGATCTCACGCGCGAGCACGTGCACCGTCGCGCCTCGCTGCGCCAATGCGGGAAGCACGATGTCGAGGTAGCGCTCCGTCCCGCCGGCGCGGCCGAGCCGCTC
>Ga0213878_10000993_pt1 | contig 10116 bp, 10 predicted proteins | sample VelepicoBEBS_R02_FD_161053 | JGI IMG/M metagenome (GOLD analysis project Ga0213878, IMG submission 161053) | Vellozia epidendroides bulk soil microbial communities from rupestrian grasslands, the National Park of Serra do Cipo, Brazil - BS_R02 | ecosystem: Environmental > Terrestrial > Soil >... | reverse complement strand
CGGACTTGGTCATAGCTAGCAATGATTTGCTATTTGCTATCTGCTATTTGCTATTCTGTTTCTCCCCTGTCTAAGCTCGGGCGTGCTTACGAAACCCGAGATTCTACTCCGAATCGAAGGCGCTTTTGATCTTGCGCTCAGCCTTATTTTCTTTGAGGCGATCCACGGCAATTGGCTTCTGTTTATCTTGTTATAGCTCATACCCGATCTTGCGATGTTAGGCTATCTACGGGGCACCCGACTCGGAACGGTCTGTTACAACCTGGTACACACGCTGGTGGGACCATTTCTGATAATCGCCTACGCCTATCTCACGAAGTCGCTCTGGCTGTTACCGTATGCGCTCATCTGGACCGCACATATCGGTCTGGATCGGATGCTGGGATTCGGCCTCAAGTATCCGACCCGTTTCGGTGAGACGCATCTGGGAAGAATGAAAGGAGAGAAATGAGGAGTTCAAGGAGTTCGAGGAGTTCAAGAATTTGCAGCCTTCGTGCACCGGCTGTGGCGCGCCTCCTCGAAAGCTGTCAGTCGTCACGTGCGTTGCTGAGGTCCGGCAGCTTTCGCCAAGTGCTCCCGGCATAAATCCAGACTGTACTATCAGTGCAAAGCGCGACGATTTCGCCCGTCGTCAACGTAGTGATCTGCTTGATCTCCCTGGCCCCATGAATTCGCGGTGAGTCAGACTGTGGCATGATGGGAGTCTATGAATGGCAACGACTGATGACAAATCCGGTGCGTTACGGCCCACGGTGCCGACCCCGGTCGGCCTCGCAAGCGAGGCAGCGCTCCACAACCCGCACCCACTCGCCATTTCCCAGGTCGGGCTAATCCATAAAGAGAAGTATGGCCGAACACACCGCGGCTAGATTCGTTAATTCTTGGAGTCCTTGAACTCCTCCCTCAATGCCGGACGGCCACGGTCAAATTCGAGGCGCGCCGGTTAATTTGATAGCCGAAACCGAATGTTAACTGTTTGGGACTGTTGTTGGCATAGTCCTCAAACAAATCGGTTTGATAATACTTCTTGAAGAGCTCAATGGGACCGCCGTAGGAGCCGAAAAATCGTAGAGTCCAGCGATCTGAAGTCAGATAGCGAACCGGAATGCCGGAATCATCTTCTACGATGGCGGCGCTTACACCCAGCAAAAGGTTGCGAACGGTGCTGAAACTGTCTTCGTGCATCAGGTAGGAAGCCGCTTTCAGAAACGAATTGGTCGGTCCTAAGTTTGAGCAGAAACGAAGGATGCCAGGGCTCATCGAGCCATTGGAAAGATCTGCCGTAAAATAGTACAAACTCTTCTCTCGCCCGGTACGCGGATCATCCAAAAGCATTCGTACTCCTCGCACTCCGGAGCGGAACCCATCGATAACGCCTCCGTTCGGCGCCAACGAAATATAATCGACTTTCGCGATCTGAAGGCCCGATCGAGCAATGAACACAAACAAGATCGGTAAGACGCCCTTCAGCTCGGACCTGGAGAAATTCTCCCGCATGTCCTTGGTCTCAAAGTAGGTGTAGCTGAGAGCGTTATTCAGGGAGATCTCAATATTTTGAAGGGTACCGTCGAGAGCCTGGACTGGAAGCGTGAGTAAATCCGGGATTGAATCAACCGTCTCCAAACCCTGCAAAACGTAAGCGGGAGCATCGGGGAAAAAGACATTGGCGTACAAAAAATCCGGGCCTCCGAAAAGATAAAGACATACCCGATTAGAAGTGACAACCGGCTCCAGCATCGTTGCCCGCCAGGTCCGGATATTACTCAGTTGGCGCGTTTCCATTTTGGCGAACGACTGGTTCATGGCATTGGAATGCGCAAGCCATTGGGGATCCCGAGTGAGTGATGCTAGCGGCGAGCCCTCTGATACCGGCATCCCGGCCAGATAACGAGCAACATCCGAGGCGGTGGCCAGCCGGCTATTCTGCCCCGAGGCGCTCCTAATCACGAGCAGTGAGATGAGAAGGACGATCGGGATCCTAATCCAATATTTCATAGTTTCTGTTCGTATTTTTTTGCGGCTTTTGGCGGCATGGGCATTCAATAAAGACCCGACGACATTTCGCATTAAGACGCTCGGCCACAAGGGAAAGATACCGGGAGCGTGAGAAGTGAGACGCGGAGAGGTGATTGGTGAAATGTAAGGGGTGGCATGAAAGTAATCAGTAATCAGTAGGTCAGTAATCAGTGTGGGAACCGGCTAAGGTGCCCCCAGGAACAAAAAGACTGATTACTGACGTACTGATCACTGATTACTTTCGCGGCCAGCCCCAGAAGCTGTTTGACGTCTCACCAGCTCGTCAGGCGGTCTCTAGCACGAAATTGAAATTCGCGAGGCGACCCTGATTAGCGTCACGCATGTTCACCAACAGGTCTCGGCGGAAGAGGAAATCAGAGGCATTGCGCGATTCGCCGGGGAATAGAGCTGGGTCGTGAGCATGGGGCCCGGCGGGGCTTGTAGCCGGACATGATAATGCCGGGTTCTACCCGGATACACGCCGGGGAGGATGGTTTGCAGCTCGTATCTGCCATTGGCCTCAGTGAACTGATGTCCCCGACAACGGAAACCCGTGAAGTCGTATTGACCATCGGCGTCGGCATGCCAAAAGTCGAGCACCGCCCCCTTTATCGGCTTACCTTTCCGATCGAGTACAAACCCCGTCAGAGTCACGAGAGCGCCAGTAACCCCGGATTCACGAAAGTTATTTTTTAATGGCGAATCCGGTTTAAATGCCGGGCCGATCGTTTCTTGCGGCGTCGCTTGAAGGTCATCGTCACCCACAGCGGGCGTAGGTTCCAATAGCTCAGAGGCGTTATCTTGACCGAGGCTGGATCGAACCTGCGCTAGGAACGAGACCGGTGCGGCAGCAACCGCGACGGAATAGAGAAATTCACGCCTCGTTACGGCTGAGGATACGGAGTCAGCCATGAGAGAACGTAACGACACCGGGAGCGCCGTCAATTGACGAACGTCGTGAGCGCCGGCTTGTCCGACGAAGCCTCCGGAGTCTGAGACGACGGGCGAAGTCGGAGAACGCGCAACCGCCCGCCTTTCGAGGACGAGGACGAGAACGACAGCCGAAAGCTTACGCTTTCGGGAGCGCGAGAGAGGCGTAGTCGCGGTTGAGAGCAAGACAAAGAGCTTCGACGACTAACTCGTGATCGTCCCTTTGAGGAAGACCTGAAACGCCGATGGAGCCAATTACGCCGGCGTCTTTGACCTGCACGGGGAACGCTCCTCCGTGAGACGCGTAGTCGGTGGAAGCCAATGCATAGCGGTCCAAGAGAGTGGTGCCGGCCTGCTGTAGCGTTAAGCCAACTCGATAGGAACTACGGTGAAACCGCGCAACCGTATTACTCTTTCTGCGGATCCATTCTGCGTTGTCGGGAACGCTGCCCGGCAATGCGCTGTAAAAGAGCGGTTGGCCAAAATATCTTACGTCAACCACAATGGGGAATCGGCGAGTGACTCCGATATCACGCAATCGAGCGCCAATTTGCCAAGCGACCTCAAAGTCAAACTTGGGAAAGATCAATTCGCTTTCTTGAAGCTCAATTTTTTCAAGATCGAGGTTAAGGTCCATTTTTTCAAGAAACTTGCTTGAGGGGTCGGGCAAATCAATCGAAGAAAATCCTGGATCGCCAAAAGTAATCGGTAATCAGTAAGTCACTAATCAGTCGAGACTTCTGATCTCTTATACTGATTACTGTCATACTAATTATCGATTACCGATTCTGTTGGCCCGCCTACCTCGATACGTCCGGAGAATTTCATCCACGGAACGAGCGGCATCTGCCTTCTTGGCTTTTGGCCAAGAGATGCTATTTTACCGCCCAAGATGTGTACCCCCAAGAAGTTGCTTCATCGGCAACAGGCATTGATCCATGCGATCAAAAAGGACCAACCGATGAAGATTAGGACTCCAACACATCACCAGTGCTGTAATGACGCTCGTCGAGAGGCTCAGGAGCTCGTGGAGAAATATGCTCACGCGCTCCGAAAGTCCGTGTAGACGAGAAGTGGTGACCATCGCGAATCTGTCGTCCTTGCTGATGCGGCGAGGCGCCGGAATGTCTTTCTAGCAGTCAGCAAGCGCGAACCCATCGGATGTTTCCCCTATAGACTTCTCCGAGCAAAAGAGGGAAGCTTTCGGTCGTTGATGATTGAGTGCGATATCTTGACGCTTTTCCCAGGGCTCTGTGAAGGAGCTTTCTCGGAAAGTATATTGGGAAAGGCTCAAGAGAACCGCCTGATCCGGGTACGGTGTCTTGATCTACGGCAATGGGCGAGCGGGAAGCATCGCGTGACCGATGAACCGCCTTACGGTGGCGGCCCGGGTATGGTCATGAAAGCGGAACCAATCTTCGCAGCTGTAGAAGCCATTCGGCGGCCCGGGTCTCACGTAATCCTTATGTCAGCGACGGGCGGGCGTTTCACCCAGCAAAAGGCTCGGGAGTTAGCGGAAAAGTCCCATCTTATATTCGTATGCGGACATTACGAAGGGGTCGATCAACGCGTGGCCGACCATTTGGTCGATGAGGAATTATCGATCGGAGATTATATTCTTACCAACGGCGCGATTGCTGCCACACTGGTCGTTGACGCAGTTGCCCGCTTGATTCCCGGTGTTCTCGGAGAAGCGGACTCGGCCACAGATGAGTCCTTCAGTAATGGGCTTCTGGAATATCCCCATTACACCAGACCCGCGGACTTCCGGGGCTTGAAAGTGCCTGAGATTTTACTTTCCGGGAATCACGCCGCTATTGAAGCGTGGCGGAAAACGGAAGCCCTTAAACGCACCGTTGAACGGCGACCCGATCTAACGCCGGGAGCGCCGGGAACGATTGCATCCTCTCCATCAGCGGTGAACGAAGAGAGCTAGATGAGTGTGCGGGGTGCGTTCTTGACGATTGGGTTTGTTAGCCGGTTCCTGTTTGCGCTGATCGTTGAAGGAACGATCGCCGTCGGGTTGGTGGTGGCAGTCTATCTTGGTTGGTCGCTTTCCTTCGACCTACGACAAGTCGGCCACATTCCTGAGCGATGCTGGATTTACGACGTAGATGGCAATGTTTACAGCCGGCTCTACGGCGAAAATCGGATTCTAGTCAATGTGAACCAAATATCGCCGCTCTTCAAAAAAGCGCTCTTGGCTAGAGAAGATTCGCGGTTTTACGGACACCACGGCGTTGATCTTGTCGGCGTGTCACGCGCCTTCACTAGCAACTTGAGTCACTTCACGCTGTTGCAAGGTGGAAGCACAATTACGCAGCAACTCGCTCGAAATAGCTTCGACCTGGGAAAACGCGATCTTAGCCGGAAGATCCTGGAAGCATTCATGGCGCTCCGAATCGAGCTTACATTCTCCAAAGACCAGATTCTGGATTATTACACCAATCGAATCTATTTCGGATCGGGTTATTACGGGTTAGAAGCCGCAGCGCGAGCGTATTTCGGAAAATCGGCCGCACAGGTCAATCTACCGGAAGCGGCCACCTTAGCGGGTCTGATTCGAAGTCCCAACCGCTATTCGCCGATTAACAACCCGACCGGCGCCGTGACTCAGCGGAACGAGGTGCTCGATCGCATGGCAGAACTCGGCTACATCTCGACCTCCGAGGATCAGACTGCGAAAGCCACACCTTTAAAGACCAGCGGGAAAAAGTCGTCGGTCCCACAACAGAACTACGCGATGGATGCGCTGTACCACGAGCTCCAAGGGATTGTGTCGCAGGATGAAATCGATAGCGGCGGACTCAAGATCTATACCACGCTGGACCCCGCGTTGCAGCTGGCAGCGGACTCCGCCGTCGATAGTTTTCTGACCCAGATCGAGGACAAATCGGACTATAAACATCCCCGTAAGAGCGCATACACGGAGAGCGATCGAGCCAACGAAGAGGGAACGCCGTATCTTCAGGGCGCAGCGTTAGTGATCGATAACCATAGCGGCGGAATCCGTGCTATTGTGGGAGGACGCGATTATAAGGATAGTAAGTTCGATCGGGCATTGCAGGCAGTTCGGTCGGTCGGCTCGACCGCGAAACCGTTTATCTACGCGGCTGGTTATGAGAGCGGCTTGTTCCCCGGTTCGCAAATCAGTGATGATCCTATCCGTACCGGTGAAGTGCCAGAAGCTCCGCATTGGAGCCCGGGAAATTCCGATGGATCAACTCGCGGCATATTGCCTCTGAGAGACGGGCTCATCTTCTCGAGAAACACGATGACGACTCGAGTGGGTGAGCGGGTTGGCCTCGGCAAGGTACAATCGCTCCTGACTGAGGCAGGTCTCGGAAACAATATTCCCAAGCTTCCCTCTATTTATCTGGGCGCATTCGGCTCCACTCTGAAAGATGTGACGGCAGCCTATACGGCGTTCCCATCCGGAGGCGTGCGCCGGGAACCTTATTTGATCGAGCGGATCGACGATAAAGAAGGGCGGGTGCTTTACCAAGCGCACCCATTGCAACGCCAGATTTTGAAGCCGGCGATTTCCTGGATGATGGCAGAGACTTTGGAAGGCGTTCTGTCCCGCGGCACAGCGGCATCTGCTAAATCCTTGGGATTAGATCGAACGGCGGCCGGTAAGACCGGCACTACCGACGATTACAAGGATGCTTGGTTTGTGGGCTTCACTAACTCCTTAACTTGCGGGGTTTGGGTCGGGTTCGATCAGCCGCAGACGATCGAACAACGCGGGTATGGCGCAACGCTTGCCTTGCCCATCTGGGTTAAGATTATGGAGAAAGCTTCCCGGACGAAATACCCGGATGGTGAGTTTACTCCGCCCGAACCGGTGGTTCAGGTCCAACTCTGTTCGGTATCGAATGAGATCGCGACCGATGAATGCCGAGCAGCTGGGACCGCTTACCAGATCAGTTTGCCACAGTCGATGGTCCCTTCGCAGTACTGCCAGGTACACAAGGGCGAGCCAATCAATCCAAATTCAGAGCCGGCCGATAACGGGAATAATCTTCGGCAGCGATTTTTGGATTCGCTGAAGAAGTTGTTTGGGGGGTGAGGGGTCGCGTCGTCTTAAACTCCGCAGGGAGCTAGGAGCTAGAATCTAGGAGCTAGGAGGGATTTGGCCCCACGGGATTTCATGACGCTCACTTATCCTACAGCTTATAACACACGTGTACAACGTTATTTCTATATGTTATTTTGTCTCGACTATGAGTGCAAAATCTTTTGAAGAGCTACTGGTTTGGCAGAAGGCACACGCTTACGTGCTCGATATCTATAAGATGACTGAGAATTTCCCTAGGAGCGAGCTTTTCGGGCTCAACCCTTTGGCGCCCCTCCTAGCTCCTAGATTCTAGCTCCCAGCTCCTGACGGAGTCTAAGACGACGGCTTTTTAAAATTCAGGTAGGTGTAGCCGCCGAGGCCGCGCTCGTAGTCGTTCAAGATGCGCATGGCTTCGTTTGGTTTCAGGCGATCGCTTTTGATGGCGGCATCAACTTGGCCTTTGACCAGGCGCACCAACTCGTTCTGATCCCATTGCGTCATCGAAAGGACACTGATTACGGTGCTGCCCTGGATCACTTCCTCGATGTACCAGCCGCTATCCTCGTCTTCGTCCAGGAAGATATGAACTTCATTCACCCGGCCGAACAGATTGTGCAGGTCACCCATGATATCTTGGTATGCCCCCATCAAGAAGAAACCGAGATAATAAGGTTCTCCATTGATTATCCGGTGCAGCGGCAGAGTCTCTTTGACATCCTGCAAATCGATAAACTTACTGACCTTGCCGTCCGAATCGCAGGTGATGTCCACCAAGGTGCCATTCCGGTCGGGTGGGTACTGCAATTTGTGGATCGGCATGATCGGGAATAGCTGTCCAAGAGCCCAATGATCCAACAGTGATTGGAAGACAGAGAAGTTACAGAGATACTGATCGCCCAAAGAGATTTCCAGCTCTTTGACCTCATCCGGCACGTAGCGCATACCGCGGCAGAGATCGACCACCGACTCAGCAATCTGCCAGTAAATCGTCTCGATTTTCGCCTTGCTTTCCAGATCGAGCAAACCGAGCTCGAACATAGATTGGGCCTGTTCTTTAACCTGCTGGGCATCGTGCAGGTTTTCCATCCGGTTCTGCTTGGTTAGCGACCGCTGGATTTCGACGATATCGGCTAGCAGTTTTGGATCGGTGTCTTTGATTTGCAGAGCTAGGTCCGCAGTGCCTTTCTCAATGGATCCGAAAGCTTCAACAATGAGCACGGAGTGATGAGCAACAATCGCTCTCCCGCCTTCGCTGACGATGGTCGGGTGCGGAACCTTCTCCGAGTCAACGACATCCATGATGTTGTAAACCACGTCACGAGCGTACTCCTGCAACGTGTAATTCATGGAACTGTCAAAAGCGGTACGGGAGCCGTCGTAATCAACACCCAGTCCGCCGCCCACATCGATGAACTCCATTGGGTGCCCCATATGGGTTAGCTTGGCAAAGAACCGGGCAGCTTCGCGGACAGCTCTTTTAACGACGCCGATATCGGGAACTTGCGACCCTACATGGAAGTGAACCAAGCGTAACGCATCGGCCATCCCCTGCTCTTTCAGGTAGTCACTGGCCGCAACCAGGTCGGCTGTTGAAAGACCAAACTTTGCGTTCTCGCCTCCGCTGGTAGCCCAGCGTCCGTGGCCCTTGACCTGCAAACGAACCCTTAGGCCCAGCATGGGTTGAACCCCCATCTCTTTGGAAAGCTGGACGATCTGCCGGATTTCTTCGAGCTTTTCAACGACGATGATAATGAGCTTGCCTAACTTTCGGCCGAGTAACGCCAGCTTGATATAGGTCAGGTCTTTGTACCCGTTGCAGATAATCAAGCTCTCCAGATCCCGGTGGACGGCTAACGCGGCGATCAGTTCCGGCTTACTGCCAGCCTCCAAACCGAAGTGGTAAGGCGAACCGGCATCGATGATCTCCTCCACTACCTCCCGAAGTTGGTTAACTTTGATCGGGAAGACTCCTTTATAGACGTTCTGATAACGGGCCTCAGCGATTGCCGATTGGAATGCTCGATTAACCGTTTCGACCCGATGTCGCAGGAGGTCTTGAAAGCGGACGACCAGCGGGAAACTCATGCCGCGATCGCGAGCTTCCTGAACCACCTCCATTAGGTCGATGTTCAGACTCTCTTGCTGAGTCGGCATGACCTGAACGTTGCCAGATCGGTTGATACTGAAGTAGCCCGATCCCCAACGGTCTACATTATAAAGAGAAATCGCGGATGGAATGTCCCAGCTGTCAGACATGATTTCCGCAAACTAAGTGGTGCATTTTCAATTGCAATCGGCGGCTGAAAAAAAGCACAACTTTTAAAACTCTTCTTCGGACTCTCCCGGACTTGAGCCTTCCTCTTCCATTTTGCGGAGCACGTCGGCCATATCATCGACCTCTTCCGAGACCTCGCGACTGACGTAAATTGCGGCCTTTTGCTGAGCCGCCATGGCGATACAATCGCTGGGGCGAGCATCGATCTCGACGACTTTACGCTGGTGCAACTCGTTCTCGGCGCTCAGAATCAGCCGGGCAAAGTAGGTACCACGTTTTAGATCATTGATCACGATCCGCTCGATTCGCGCTCCCAACGCCATTAGGATGTTGGCCATAAGATCGTGCGTCAAGGGGCGTTCCTTCTGCGCGCCGCGCATGAACATCGTGATAGCCTGGCCGACGGTTTGGTCTACGTAAATTACAAAGACCTTTTCATCGTTCCCGACGAAGACTGCGCACCCGCCAGTAGTCGGGACTACGGCCCTGACTTGGACTTCAACGACGGGCTTGCTCATTGGGCGAAGTTACTCGTGATGGCTGGATCACGTCAACGGCGCTAGGGAGAAATTCTCGGCAAGGGCCGATAATGAAGGACAGATTGCGGTTGAGCTCGCCCAACGCCTGGAGGGGAGCCGCTTTTAACCGCTGCCATACCACTCGCATGACCACGCGAAAAAATCGTGGCAGGACCGGAGGTCGCGTTAGTGGGGCCGAGTCGGCCCGGGGATTTTCACCCCGAGCCGCTCACAGATCCGGACGTAAATCTCTCGATTTATCCGGCTCGTGCCACTCCTTGAAGGCTGCCGCCTTCCGCTGGAATCGGTAAGTTCTT
>Ga0213878_10000992_pt1 | contig 10125 bp, 8 predicted proteins | sample VelepicoBEBS_R02_FD_161053 | JGI IMG/M metagenome (GOLD analysis project Ga0213878, IMG submission 161053) | Vellozia epidendroides bulk soil microbial communities from rupestrian grasslands, the National Park of Serra do Cipo, Brazil - BS_R02 | ecosystem: Environmental > Terrestrial > Soil >... | reverse complement strand
GCGATCGCCTCCCGCGACTATCAGGCTTCCAGCGACTTGATCACCAAGAATCAAGCGGTCTTCATGTTCATGGGAGACTGGCAGATCGGCCTATTCAACGCTGCGGGGTTCAAACCCGGCGCCGACTATGTTTGCGCACAGGCGCCGACGGATTGGGGCAAACCCGGCTTCATCCTCAACTCCGACTCGGTCGTATTCTTCAAACAGAAGGATCCCGACTACGTCGAGGGCCAGAAGCTGCTTGCTCATCTGATCTTGTCGCCTGAGTTCCAGACGATCTTCAATCAGGCGAAGGGATCGATCCCAGCCCGGCTCGACATCGATCTCAGCAAGGGATTCAATTCTTGCCAGCAGCTGTCGCAGAAGGACCTGCAGGCTTCGATCGCGGGCGGCACGCTCGTGCGCTCGATGGCGCATAACATGACGATCCTGCAGAAGTACCGCGGCGCCATCATGGATACGATCACAGCGTTCGTGAACGATCCCAAGATGTCCGCGAAGGACGCCGCCAACGCGATGGCGGACGCCGTCGAGGCGCAGAAGAGCTGAGGGGAAGGCCGCCTGGCGTCAAACACCGCCGGGCGGCTCGCTCAACCAGATGCGCGCTGCCGCAACAAATGCTCTCGTCCCCGGCGATGCTGTTCGAAAGCGATCCCGTGGCCGGGACCTGATTGCGTCTTGGACGCCGCGTCTCGTCATCGCCCCGTCGGCGATTGCGAGCTTCATCTACGTCTTCGCCTTCACGCTGTGGACGCTCTATCTCTCGCTGTCCAACAGCACGCTGCTGCCGACCTACCAGCTGGTCGGACTCAAGCCCTATTTCGAACTGTGGTCGAACCGGCGATGGGAGATAGCCTACGGCAATCTCTTTTTCTTCAGCGCATTCTATGTCGTCCTGACCCTCGCGATCGGGCTTGGGCTCGCGATCGCCATCGATCAGCGCGTCAAGGGCGAGGCGCTTTGGCGCACGATTTTTCTCTATCCGTTGGCAGTCTCGTTCGTTGTGACAGGCTCGGTCTGGAACTGGCTGTACGGGCCCGACGCGGGCATCGAATTCTTCGTGCGCAGTCTCGGTTGGGAGAATTTCACTTTCCGCCCGACGACCAACAAAGACTTGGCCATCTACACAATCGTCGCAACCGGAATCTGGCAAGCCTCGGGCTTCGCGATGGCGCTCTTTCTCGCAGGCCTGCGCTCCGTCGATCCCGACCTCATCAAGGCTGCGCAGATCGATGGCGCCGGCCCGGCGCGCATCTATCGCAAGGTGATCCTGCCTTCCATCGCGCCGATCTTCCTCGCCGTCGCCGTCGTGCTGCTGCAGTTTGCGATCAAGACCTTCGATCTCGTCGTCGCGTTGACCCACGGCGGGCCGGGGATCGCCACGACGTTTCCGGCGAACTATGTGTATGACCTCATGTTCCAGCGCGGCCAAATCGCCATCGGCGCGGCGGCGGCGATCATGATGCTCCTGGCTCTGGCCGTCGTGCTCCTGCCCTACGCGCTCTGGACGGTCTGGCGCTCACGTCGCACGGCGGGCGCCCATGGCTAGCGCGACCTACGCCGCTGCAGTCGATCCGTCCGCTCGCGCCGCGAACCTTCGGTATGTCGCCGCGCGCCTCGGCGTCTACGCGTTTCTGGGCTTTTTTGCCGTTATTTATCTCTTGCCGCTGTTTGTCATCGTGTCCAATTCGTTCCGCGAATTGCCCGAGATCGCCAAGAACGGCCTTATTTCGTGGCCTTACAGCTTCTCCCTCAAGGCCTGGAGCCAAGCTTGGTCGCACTACTGTGTCGCGGGCACATGTGAGGGCATCCAGCGCAATTTCTTCAACTCCCTGGAGATGACGGTTCCAGCCACGATCGTCTCGACGCTGCTGGGCGCGATCAACGGATATGTGCTGTCGAAGTGGCGCTTTCCGGGGTCGGAGACACTGTTCGCCTGCATGACTCTCGGCGTGTTCATGCCGGGTCAGATCTCGCTTTTGCCTTGGGCGTTCATCCTCGGCTCGATCGGGCTATCGAACTCGATCGCTGGCCTGATCCTGGTGCACATCGTCCAAGGCCTCTCGTTCACAACGCTGTTCTGCCGGAACTACTACGTCAGCATCCCCGACGACCTCATCAAGGCGGCGCGCATCGACGGCGCCGGCTTCTGGCGCATCTTCTGGAAGATCATTCTGCCGCTTTCGCCGCCGATTCTGATCGTGACCGTCATTTGGCAGTTCACCGGCATCTGGAACGAGTATCTGTTCGGCGTCGTCTTCACCGGGGGGCGCCAGCAACCGATCACCGCCGCGCTCGTCGCCCTCCAGACCGGCCAGATGAACGCACATCCCTACGACATCGCGAGCGCCGCGGTGCTGATCGGCGCGGTTCCGCCGCTCTTGATCTATTTCTTCGGCGGCAAGTATTTCGTTCGCGGCCTGACCCAGGGCGCGATCAAATGACGGGACCAACATGGCGACGCTGAGCGTCTCTCGGCTCTATAAGCGCTTCGGCTCGGTCGAGGTCCTCAAGGGCATCGAACTCGAGGCGGGCACGGGCGAGTTCATCGCGCTTGTCGGCCCCTCGGGCTGCGGCAAGTCCACTCTGCTCGCCATGATCGCCGGACTCGAGACCGTCAGCGAAGGCGAGATCCGGATCGATGGGACGCTCGTCAACTCGGTCGCGCCCAAGGATCGGGACATCGCGATGGTGTTCCAATCCTACGCGCTTTATCCGACGATGACAGCGCGGCAGAACATCACCTTTGGCATGGAAAGCCGGCGCGTACCCAAGGCCGAGATGGATGCGGCGGTGAAGCGCGTCTCCGCGTTGCTGCAGATCGAACCCCTCCTGAACCGCAAGCCCGGCCAGCTCTCGGGCGGCCAGCGGCAGCGGGTCGCGATGGGCCGCGCGCTCGTTCGCGATCCAAAGCTCTTCCTGTTCGACGAGCCGCTCTCGAATCTCGACGCCAAGCTTCGCGTCGACATGCGCACTGAGATCAAGAAGCTGCATCAGCGGGTCGGCAAGACGACGATCTATGTCACCCACGATCAGATCGAAGCGATGACGCTCGCGTCCCGCATCGCGGTCATGCATCAGGGCTCGATCCAGCAGTTCGACGAGCCTCAGGTCGTCTACGACCGTCCCGCCAACATGTTTGTCGCCGGATTCATGGGCTCCCCCTCGATGAATTTCATTCCGGGCGAATTGACCAAGACCGACGGCGCGCCGGCGGTGACGATCGCTCTGGAAGGCGGCGAAACGGCGACGCTCTCGCTCGCCCAGATGCCCGCGTTCAGGCCCGCGGACGGCAAGGTGGTGCTCGGCGTCCGTCCGGAACACCTCTTTCGCTTCACCGAAAATCTGAAGGCGCAAAAGCCGGCGCTCGCGAAGCTGGCCGCGCCGGTCGAGGTCGTCGAACCCACCGGCGCCGAAACCCATGCGGTGCTGAAAATCGGGGAGCGCGAGATCCTCGGCCGCTTCGATCCCGATCACGCGCCGCGGCTCGGCGAATTGATGCCGCTCGGGATCGACATGTCGCATGCCTGCCTGTTCGATCCGAGCACCCAGTCTTTCATCCCCCAGGCGGCCGCGTGATTTTCGCGACCTATCCAAGCCTTGCGGGTCGCGCCGTTTTCGTCAGCGGTGGCGCGACGGGGATCGGCGCCGACATCGTCCGCGCCTTCGCGCTCAATCACGCGAAGGTGGCCTTCGTCGACCTTGAGGCCGAGGCCGGCAAGGCGATCGCAGCCGAAATTGCCGGGATGGGCGAGGCCGCCCTCTTTTTTCGCTGCGACGTAACCAACATCAAGGCGCTGCAACAAACGATCGACGAGGCCGGCGCCGAGTTCGGCCCCATCGCGGTTCTCGTCAACAACGCCGCCAGCGACGAACGCCACCGCGTGAGCGAGGTCAGCCCCGATTATTGGGACCACGCACAAAATGTGAACCTGCGCCATCATTTCTTCGCCGCCCAGGCGGTCCATCCGCAGATGCGCGCGCTCGGCTTCGGGTCGATCGTCAATCTGTCGTCTATGGCTTGGCGCGTCGGCGCGGCGGAGATGCCGGCCTATTCGGCGGCAAAGGCTGGCATTGTCGGGCTGACGCGCGCGCTCGCCCGCGCTTTCGGCGACGACAATATCCGTGTCAACGCCATCGAGCCGGGCGCGGTCATGACGGAGCGGCAGAGGCGGCTTTGGTACAATACGCCTGAAGCGGCCGAGGCCATCGTCAAGCGCCAGCTGATCAAGACAACGCTTCTTGGCGAGGACGTGGCGAGGGTGGCGCTCTTTCTCGGCGCCGACGACAGCCGCATGATCACCAAACAGTCGATCACCGTCGACGCGGGGCTTCGATGACGCAGGAGGCAAAAGCGGAAGAAACACGCGCGCGCGGCGAGACTTTCGCGCTCGGCCTCAACCCCTATGGCCTCGCCTATCATCTCGGACTTCAAGGCGCGGGAGGGCCCCGCGCAAATCGGAAAGGCGCCGGTCTCGAAGGCTTCGTCGACATCGCGATTGAGCTCGGCGCCAAGACGCTCGAGATTTTCGACCCGTGGCTGCGGGCGCTCAGCGACGACGATCTCAGGGCGCTCCGCGATCGCCTGGGTGAGCTCGGGATGACGCCGGTCGTCAGTTCGGGCCTGATGATGGGCCCATTCGAAAGCGCGCTTCGATCGGCCCGCATTCTCGACGCCAAGGTCATACGTTACGGCCTGACGACTGTTCTTTGCGGTGACCGCAATGCGCTTGGCGAAAAGTGGAAGACTATGGTCGCTGACGTGCGGACGGCGCTCGCCGAGCGTGGACCGCGCGCGGCCGACGAAGGCCGGCTGCTCGCGATCGAGAACCACCAGGACTTCGGCAGCGAGGAGCTCGTCAGATTTTGTGAGGAGGCGCGCGGCGTCCGCATCTGCTTCGACACCGGCAACACTTTTCCGGTTGCCGAAGCGCCGCTCGACTTCGCCCGTCGGATTGCGCCCTACGTGGCCCATGTGCATCTGAAGGACTATCGCGTCCAGTTCACCGACGAAGGCTATCGTCTTGTCCGCTGCGCGATCGGCGACGGCGCCGTTCCTATGAGCGAGGTTCTGGATGGACTCGCCAAGCATCATCGCAGGCTGACCGCCGTTCTCGAGCCTGGAGCGCTCGAGGCGCGGCATGTGCGGCTCTTGCGGCCGGAGTGGTGGAACGGCTACCCACCCAAGTCCGCCGAGGCGCTGGCCGCGTGCCTTGCGGCGGCGCGGGTCAACAGGCTGGCCGAGGAAGCTGATTTTCGCACGCCCTGGGAGCGCGGCGAGGACGGCGCGATCGGGAGTTACGAACTGGGGATGATCCGGCGCAGCGCCGCCAACATGCGCGCGATCGGTCTCACCCTCAACTGAGGAATCGCACGCATGCCCAAGGAACTGAGCGGTAGAATCGCCTTCGTGACGGGATCGGGGCGCGGCCTCGGACGGGTGATGGCGGAGCGGCTGGCTGAGCTTGGCGCGGACGTCGCGATCCACGACATGTCGTGGACCGCGCCGGCCAAGTATGGCGAGGCGCCGGATCTCGGCGCGGTTGTCAAAGAGATCGCGCGGCACGGCGGCAGGGTGGCTGCGGTCACCGGCAATATCGGCGACAAGTCGGCGGTCGCGGCGATGAAGACGGAGATCGAATCGAAGCTCGGGACGGTCGACGTCCTGGTCAATTGCGCCGGTGGCGACATCGGCGCCTCCGGCGGCAAACCCGAGCCCAATGATGCGCTCCGCATCCCGCTCGAGGACATCAAAGCGCTGACGGAGAACAATCTCTACGGCACGATCCTCGTTTGCCAGGCGTTCGCGCCGCCTATGGTCAAGGCCGGGAACGGTTCGGTCATCAACATCGCCTCGGCGGCGGCGCATTTCGGCGTGACGAACGGCGTCATTTACGCTGCCTTGAAGGCCGCCGTGGTCCACTATACCCGCTGCCTCGCCAAGGAGCTCAGGACCCAGGGCGTGCGTGTCAACGGCGTGAGCCCCGGCGCGACCAAGACGGCGCGATTCCAGGCGACCCGGGTCGTCGATCCGAAGATGATGGATTCCTCGACGAAGTCGCTCGCGCGCTACGCCGAGCCGGCCGAGATTGCGGATGCGGTTGCGTTCCTGGCGAGCCCGAGAGCCAAGTTCATCAATGGTCAGGTTCTCAGGGTCGACGGCGGAGAGACGCTGTTTCCCGGGTGATCGAACGCCCATCCCGAGGCCGCCCATGACAACGACTGCGCTCTCCATCGAAAGCGGCGAGTTGGCCGCGCCCCCGCCCGACGTGGGCGGCGTTCGCGCCTATAAGGGCATTCCCTACGCCGCGCCGCCGGTCGGGCCTTTGCGCTGGCGCTCGCCTCAACCCGTCGCGCCGTGGAAAGGGGTGCGGTCGGCGGACGCCTTCGCACCCAACTCCCTCCAGGGGGTCGTCTTCGACGACATCGACCCGACCGTCTGCGGCGTCTCCGAGGACTGCCTCTATCTCAATGTCTGGACCCCAGCTTCGCCGGGAAGCTCCGACAGGCTCCCCGTCATGGTCTGGATTCACGGCGGCGGTTTCGTGGTCGGCTCGGGGTCCGAGCCGCGCTACGATGGAACAAGGCTCGCCAAGCGCGGCGTCCTCGTCGTGACGCTTAACCACCGCCTCAACGCGCTGGGCTTCCTCGCGCACCCGGAGTTGACCCGCGAATCGGGGCATGGCGCGTCTGGCAACTATGGCATGCTGGATCTGGTCGCGGCGCTGCGGTGGGTCAGACGCAACATTGCGGTCTTCGGCGGCGATCCGGACATGGTGACGATCGCGGGGGAATCTGCCGGCTCCGAAGCCGTCAGCGCGCTCATGGCCTCGCCGCTCGCCAAGGGCCTCTTTGCCCGCGCGATCGGAGAAAGCGGCGCGATGTTCGCGACGCCGAGCCGCTCTCCGGCGCCGCTCGCGAAAGTGGAGGCCGACGGGATCGCCTTCATGCGCAAGGTCGGGGCCGCGAACCTCAAAGACCTGCGCGAGGCTCCCGCCGAAGCCATCCTCGAAGCCGCTCCGGGCCTCGGTTACCGGCCCATTGTCGACGGGCGCTTTCTACCCAAATCGCCGGCCGCCATATTCGCCGCGCGGGAACAGTCGGACGTCCCGCTGATGGCTGGCTGGAACAAGGACGAGGGCTTCAACTTCACGCTGCTGCAAGGCGAGGCCAAAAATCGGCCCTACGCCGGTCTCGTGCGCGAGATCTTTGGCGCGCGCACGGATGACGCGCTCCGCTTTTATCCCGGAGGTTCGCCCGAAGCCGAAGAAGCGTCTGCACGCGCCCTTGGCGGCGACCTCACAATCATCCATTCGACCTGGGCCTGGATTGAAGCCCAGAAGACGACGGGCAAGGCGGAGGTCTTCCGCTTCCGCTTCGACAGGGCGCCGCTGACGCCGCAGCGCTGGTTCGGCGACCGCGACAGCAAGTCGGCCGGCGCCTTTCACGCCGGAGAGATCCTGTACGTCTTCGACAATCTGCACGCGTTTCCGTGGCTGATCTCGGACGCAGACCGGGCGCTCGCGCGGCTCGCCTCGAGTTATTGGGTCAACTTCGTCAAGACCGGCGATCCCAACGGCCCGAATCTGCCTCTGTGGCCATCCTTCCGCTCTGGACTCGTCATGAAGCTGGATACGCCCGCGTCTGCCGCACTCGAGGACGGACGGGAGCGGCAGGTCTTTCTGAGAGACGCCGCTGCGCAGACCCAATCCGCGGCATTCTTGCGCCGATCTCAGGGGGCCGGCGCGTCCTCGAGCCGCACGTCGTAGCCCCAAAGGCGCCGGACGTGGCGCAGCGTCGCCTCTCGTCCGGTTTCAGCGAGGCTGACGCCCTTGCGGCTCGTGTGGCGCAGCACAAGTTCACGGTCGCCGAGGAGGTCGACGTCGACGACCTGAATGTCCGGCTCGCCCGCGCCGACGTCATAGCTGTCCGCGAGGGACGAGCGCACCCGGCGGTAACCCTCGGAGTCGTGGATCGCCTCCACCCGATAGCTCGATTCGGAGGCCTTGTCGGAGAGCGCAAACAGCCTGAACTTGCGCATGAGATACGGGGACAGGAACTGCCGCACGAAAGACTCGTCGCGATAGTTCGCCCATACGTCGCGCAGGACCGCGGGCCAATCCTGCCTGCCGGCGATGTCGGGTAACCACTCGCGGTCCTCCGCGGTCGGCAAGACGCAGATGCGCTTGATATCCTGCATCATCGCGAAACCAAGGGCGTAGGGGTTGATCCCGCCGAAGTTTGGATCGTCGAAGTCGAACTGAGCGACGACATTGGCGTGGCTGTGCAAGATTTCCATGAGCGCGCCTTCCGAGATCAGGCCCTTCTCGTAAAGGCGGTTGACGATCGTATAGTGGACGAAGGTCGCGCAACCCTCGTTCATCAGCTTGGTCTGGCGCTGCGGATAGAAATATTGCGCGAGATTGCGCACAATCCGCAGGAGCTCGCGCTGCCAGCTGCGCAGGGTGGGGCTATTCTTCTCGAGGAAATAGAGCAGATTCTCTTCAGGCAGCCGCAGACGGCGCTTGCGCTCGCGCGCCTCCTCCTCGCTGATGGAGTTTTCGCGCGCCGGCGCGCCGCTCGGCACGGTGCGCCAGAGGTCGCAATAGTCCTGCGCCTCTCGCTCCTGCCGTTCGCGCAGGCGCCGCTCGTAGTCGCCGAGCTTGAGCTTGGCGGCGCGGCGGTATCGGAACACGCCCTGACCCATCAGCGCATGGGCGGCGTCGAGCGTCGTCTCGACCAGCTCAAGGCCGTGGCGTTCCTCGCAGGAGGCGACATAGCGCTTGGCGAAGTCCAGATAATCGAGAATGCCGGCGGGGTCGGTCCACTGCTGGAAGAGGTAGTTGTTCTTGAAGAAGTGGTTGTGGCCGAAGGCGGCGTGGGCGATTACCAAAGTCTGCATCGCCATCGTGTTCTCCTCCATGCAATAGCTTATGCAGGGGTTGGAGTTGATCACGATTTCATAGGCGAGCGCCTGGTAGCCCCGGCGGTAGAGCGCTTCGTCGCGCACGAAACGCTTGCCGTACGACCAGTGAGCGTACATCAGCGGCATGCCGACCGAGGAATAGGCGTCGAGCATCTGTTCGGCCGAAATGATTTCGACCTGGTTGGGAAAGACGTCGAGGCCGAGTTCGTCGCAAGCGATCCGCTCGATGGCCTCGTAGACGCGCCTGACCGTGGCGAAGTCCCATTCGGCGCCGTCGAACAGGAGGCCCCCGCGGGTCGGCGCCGCGTCCTGCGCAGGATCCGCACGGGTCATTGCGCGGCGCCCTTCCTGGCCGGCTTGGCGAAGAGTTCGCGCAGGACCGGATAGATATCGTCACGGCCGACGACGCGCGCGAGGGCGAAATTGGGCGCCGCCGGCTTGAGTTGGGCGTAGCCGCGCCACAGATCCTTGTCGCCGCCGCCGCCGTAGCGCTGGCCGCCGTCTTCGTCCGCGATCTCGATGTACGCGTAATATTGGATTTGCGGCAGGATCGCCTCACGGAGCAGCCCCACCGAAACCTGCGTGTCGCTCGCGGAATTGTCACCGTCGGAGGCCTGGGCGCAATAGACGTTCCAATCGGCGGCGGGATAGCGCTTGTCGCGCACAGCGATCATGGTTTTCAGCGCTGAGCTGACGGCGGTGCCTCCGGTCCCGCGGCCGTAAAAGAATTCCTGCTCGTCGACTTCGGCCGCCTCGTGGGTGTGGCGGATGAAGACGATGTCCACGCGCGCGTATTTGCGCTTGAGGAAAAGGTGCAACAGGATGAAGAAGCGCTTGGCGAGATCCTTTTCGCGCTCGCCCATCGAGGCCGAAACATCCATCAAGCAGAACATGACCGCCTTTGCGCGCGGCACGATCGTCGGCGTAAACCGGTTGTAGCGCACGTCGATCGGATCGATGAACGGAATGGCGCGTTGCAGGCGCTTCAGGCGCTCGATCTCGGCATAGAGTTCGGCGATGCGCAACTGATCGGCGACGCCGGGCTCGGTCTCCGCCCGAAGCGCGGCAAGCTCCGCCTCCAGCTGTTCGATGCCGGCCGCCGTCGGACGGCGTAGCGCGAGGCGCCGGCTCATGCTGGCGCGCATCGTGCGCAGCACGGCGAGGTTGGGCGTCGCGCCGTCGTTGGTGTAGCCCGCTCT
>Ga0213878_10000991_pt1 | contig 10125 bp, 7 predicted proteins | sample VelepicoBEBS_R02_FD_161053 | JGI IMG/M metagenome (GOLD analysis project Ga0213878, IMG submission 161053) | Vellozia epidendroides bulk soil microbial communities from rupestrian grasslands, the National Park of Serra do Cipo, Brazil - BS_R02 | ecosystem: Environmental > Terrestrial > Soil >... | reverse complement strand
CTTCCAATCGTTCTGTTCCGGCGCTTGAGTAAAATGTTTTTTCACAACTCATTCTCTCATTGCCGCTTGGAACAGAACGAGTCTTCTTTGCGACCATTCAACTTCGGTTTTTGGGCTTAAAGCTCATTGTAGGTCGGGCGAAGTGACCGGGTGCGAAGAACCAGGCGCGCCCGACGCCCGATTCGTGCTGTCGCCGGTCTCTTGTGAGCAGCCGGAAACAGCCGGTGAACCCGGAAGATGGATCAAATAAAATAAATGTTAGGATGGAGCCCGGATCAGTTGATCGAATGGCCTGCCTTGAGCAAGCCTAGGGCGCGTCGAATGGGCCTGCCCTGAGCAAGCCTAGGGCGCGTCGAACGGGCCTGCCCTGAGCAAGCCTAGGGCGCGTCGAACGGGCCCGGCGATAATGCAGAAAAGCTTTTCGACGCTAAATATGGCGTCAAGGTGGTTAGGGCGCCGCCGGCGGCCGTTGCGTGCCGGAATGAGCGGGGTTTGGCGGTGGGACAGCCGCAGAAACGGTCTTTGCGCGAGATACCAGAATAACCGCTGAATCAGCGAAACTAATTCTGTGCGTGTCCATAACGATCAAATCTCAGAAATGTCCGAGTCGGACAGCTATCTGTAGGCGGAGCGATTGGACTAGTCAAGGGGCGGCTGCAAGGGCAGCCAGCCGCGAAGCGGCGACTCAAAATAGCCTAGAGGCTATTCTAAGTCACCGCTTCGCGGCTAATGCCCAGCCGTTTATGCTTTCCGGATCAGGTTCTCGTTCTTATGCTCTAAGATCTTCATTTTTTGGGGATCTCAGCCGCCCAAAAAAAAGACAAATTAATGTCCAGAAGAACCCCCTTTGTTCGTCACGCTATTAAGCGAGAAACACTATGAGCCAAGTACGAGTATTGGTTGGTACCAGGAAGGGAGCTTTTATTCTGACTGCCGATGGGCAGCGTAACCAATGGGAAGTTAGCGGACCGCATTTCGCCGGCTGGGAGATTTACCATGTGAACGGGTCGGCGGTTAATCCGAATCGTTTGTACGCGTCGCAGAACACAAGTTGGTTCGGTCAGATGCTGCAGCGATCCGATGACGGTGGACAGACTTGGGAAGCAGTAAGCAACGAGTTTAAATACGAAGGCGTGCCCGGTACGCACAAATGGTACGACGGCACCCAACATCCTTGGGAATTCAAACGGATCTGGCATTTGGAGCCTTCGCTGACGGATCCTGATACCGTTTATGCTGGAGCGGAGGACGCAGCGCTTTTCAAGACCGTCGACGGCGGCCGCACCTGGCAAGAGCTGCCCGGCTTACGAGGAGTGAAAGCGGATCTCTGGCAACCCGGCGCCGGCGGCATGTGCGTGCACACCATAGTTCTCGATCCGAAGAATCCGGACCGCATGTTCGTCGCTATCTCGGCCGCTGGCGTTTTTCGAAGCGACGACAATGGCCAGACCTGGAAACCGGTAAACCAAGGACTGAAATCCAACTGGGAGCTACCGGATCCCGAGGCTGAAGTTGGACACTGCGTTCATCGGATCGCCCTGCACCCGTCTGACCCGAACACCTTGTTTATGCAGAAGCACTGGGACGTTATGCGGTCCGACAATGCGGGGGACTCCTGGTCCGAGGTCAGTGGCGATCTGCCGTCAGACTTTGGATTTCCGATTCAGGTACATACCCATGAGCCCCAAACCATCTACGTGGTACCGATAAAAAGCGATTCCGAGCATTTTCCGCCGGACGGCAAATTGCGGGTTTATCGCAGCCGGTCGGGTGGAAACGATTGGGAACCGCTCACGAAAGGATTGCCCCAGAAAGATTGCTACGTGAACGTGCTGCGCGACGCAATGGCGGTTGACGCGATGGATCCGTGCGGGGTGTATTTCGGGACCACTGGCGGACAAGTTTACATGTCCGCTGAGAATGGCGATTCTTGGAGTCCGATTGTGCGCGACCTGCCTGCCGTGTTGTCGGTCGAGGTCCAGACACTGCAATGATCCGGGTAACTCTTCCTTATCATTTGCGAACATTAGCTAAAGTGCGCGACGAAGTGGAGCTCACCGTCGATGGGCGAGCTACCCTCGGGTCGGTTCTTGACGCGCTCGAAGCGCGTTACCCGGTGTTACGCGGCGCGATTCGGGACCGCTCCACTCTGCAACGGCGTCCCTTTGTTCGGTTCTATGCCTGTCGAGAGGATCTTTCTCTGGAACCACCGGATACCGCGTTGCCTGATGCGGTCGCCGATGGCCAGGAACCACTTCTGATCGTCGGTGCTATGGCCGGGGGATAAAAGCCGGGACTGTTTGATCGGTAGGGGCGAGCTCCTGCTCGTCCGTGGCTGTTCGGGGCGTGATTCTTCCGGAACACGGACGAACAGGAGTTCATCCCTACCGACCCTCTCGAAACAGGAAGTAAGTTTCACCAAAAAAGTCACTCGACTGTCACTCAACCGGCACGTTCGTTTGATCCTTGGCGGTTACCATTGGTCGCTTTTATGTAACCGAGAGCGCCAATTGGTTGCTCGCTCGCGGTCGGATTGAGCAGGCCCAAAAAGCCGCAAAGAAGTTGCTCCTTCGAAAACCGCAATACCCTTCCAGCATCGACCTTGCCCACCAAGTCGTGGCTGCCGCTGAAGGCTAGCAGCAGGGCGGTGGATTTCTGGCTCTATTCAAAAAACAAAACCGGCGCGCAACGATCTTTGCCTCGGTTCCTTGGTTTTTACAGGATCTCGGAACTTACGGGATCGGGATTTTTATACCGACGATTCTGGCTATGACCATCGGCGGGAAGGTGGAGCACGTCCGCAGTGTTAGCGACCTTATTGCCGACGGGATCGTTGCTGCTAAGGGAGCCGCTCTCATTACCGGATTGCTCATCGTCGGCATTATCTTCGCCGTGTTCTTGGCGGATAGAGTCGGCCGAATTTGGCTGCAGGTAATAGGATTTATCGGTTGCGCTGCAGGATTGTTGGTCGCGTCCTTCTCCTTCTACACGACTGGGTCGACCCAGACGTTTCTGATCTTTGCCGGATTCATGCTTTTCAATTTCATGACCAACCTGGGCCCGAATGCGCAGACCTATCTGCTCGCCGGAGAGGTTTTTCCGACATCGATCCGTGGGATTGGCGCAGGCGTGGCCGCTGCGGTCGGAAAAATCGGCGCTGTTTCTACCGGATTTCTCTTTCCCATTTTGCTAACCAGCATGGGAACCACATCCGTCCTCTACATTTTGGTCGTTACCTCACTGATCGGTGCGGCCGTCACCTGGATGTTCCGGATTGAAACAAAAGGGGTCAATCTCGACCAGATCGGGCTCGGGGAAAGCACCGGGAGAATGGGGTCGACGATCGCAACCCCCGCTGTGTCGGGTAACGGTAGCCACTAACACTCCTTGGATAAAACATACAGCAAGGAAATTGCCGATGCCGGGCTGGGTACAGCTCTGCTCAAGAACCAAGCGGGCAACTTTTTGCTACCAACCAAGGAAACCGTTGAAGCCGCGGCGGCGGGCCTGGGAACAAGGACGCCCGCGGACGAGCGCCTCACGATCGTGCTGGCGCCCGGCGACAACGCTTACCCGCTGATCAATTACGAATATGCGGTGGTCTCAACCAAACAGTCCAGCTCGGATGTAGCAGCTGCGATCCGTAAGTTCTTAACTTGGTCAATTGTTCCGAGCGAAGCGAATGAAGGGTATTTGGAAGCGTCCATTTCATTGCTCTCCCTGCGCGAATCTTTGCGATGAGCGAGGCACAGATTCAAAACATCAAGTAACGCTTTATCGGTAGGGACGAGCTCCTGCTCGTCCCTACCGATTACTTGGCGGCGATAGCCTCTCCGGCCCTTGCCGTTCGCGACTTTCTGCTGATGTCACAAAGCAGGTCGGAATGAATGTTCAGGCCGATATTCGTGATGTTGTAAAGATGTTCGCTGGCAACCAGCCAAACGATGTCGCAGATCTCACGCTCGGAGTAGTAGCTAGCCAGGCGGTTGAATGTGCCCTGGCTGACCTGTTTTTCCCGGGTCAACTCGGTCGCATAGTCCAGTGCGGCACGTTCGGCATCGCCGAAAAGCGAGCTTGTCTTGTACTCGTCAAGCGCATCGAATTTGGCTTCATTCATCGATTCTTTAATCACGAAGGCTCGCCCGATATCGGTGCAGAAAAGGCACACATTGATTCGAGCTACCTGTTCCCGGATAAGGAAGACGGTTTCGCGGGGCAGCAGTAGCTTCTTGTCTAGCGTCGAGACCTTCCCAAAGAACGTCCCAAAAGCATTGGGCATGCGTGCCGCGTACACCTTCACCGGCGTTAGCACCTTGCCGAATTGCCAGCGCGACATGGCGTATACGAGGTTCATAATCAACCCTTTAGGCTTTTCGATCGGAGGAAGAAATGGCTCATTCATGGGTTCAATTTTCGGTAGGGATGAGCTCCCGCTCATCCTCCCTTGTTCGCAACTCCTGCTTGCCACATTCTCTTGGGAGAGCGGAGCTCGTCCCTACTATTAGAGACGATCGAAGGTCTCGATTTGTGACAGGTAGAAATGAGCTCCCGACTACGCCAAGCTACGTCGCGGCCAAGCTCTGCCACTTTGAAACTCCTTACCACGAGGGCGCGCCGTAGCGAAGCGACGGCGGCCTGCTCGTCCGGTCTTGGCGCGCTCCCCACCAAAGCCAAAAAAATGTCGACGGCTCAGGGGATATCGATTAAGAACCTGAGGCTCAGAGGGATGCTTGCTATGAATCGTCGAAGCTTCAGGACGTGGTTTAGCGGTCTCTTAGTCTTGGCATCGTTCAGTTTCGGGAACCCGAGTTTCGCGGGAAGCCCGGTTGGATCTGGTAATACCATCACTGCGGACCCGTCAGTCAGCCGTCCGCCGGCCAAATACGGTACACCGACCAAAGTGCAGCTGTTCGACAACCTGGAATTCAATAATTTCAATCCGCAAACATTCTCGTATACCCCCCCGTCTTTCACTCCGCCGACAGCGCCCAATTCGCCGCGACCGTGGGCAAAAGTGATTCTAGTCTGCGATATTAATGTGACGTCCGGTATTCAATATGACCGGACCGCGCGGATGACGATCGGGAACACCGTCGTTTACATCGGAACGACGTCCGAGCCGACTCCCAAGCTGGGGCCTTCCTGGCACATTGAGCGCGATCTGACGGAGTACAGCAATCTGCTGATGAGCGCGCAGACGTTGCCGGGGGAAATCAATATCGGGAATTTAGTAAACGGGACGTACACCGGAGTAATCTACGCAAGCGCGTACCTCCTGTTTTATCCTTACACTGAGGGAAGCGGTGAACAGGCGCCGGTTGTCGCCGATCTGGTCTATCCTCTCCCGGGTACCCCGGATGGCAGCTCCACCCTTCAATCCAGCACGAGTACCTTGTCCCTCACGTTTTCGGTTCCCCGACAAGTTGAGAGTATCCCCACCACGGTCGCGCGCGCCTATTTAGACGTTTTCGCCCAAAGCCAATATCAGGATGAGTTCTGGTACTCCAATGTTCCAGATAATCTGGCCCAACAGCTCAACCAGTATGGTGGAACTTCGTTTCGCGAAGTCGAAGTAAGCATTGATGGTCAGGTTGCGGGATTCGCTCCGGTCTACCCCTGGATTTATACTGGGGGCATTGATCCCTATCTTTGGGCGCCAATCCCCGGTGTCCAGGCTTTGAACTTCGTGCCTTACCGGATCGATCTTTCTCCGTTTGCGGTTCCCTTGAGCGACGGCAATTCGCATACGATTTCGCTGAACGTGTACAACGCGAACAATTACTTCCTGGCCTCAGCTAACCTGCTCGTTTACCTGAATTATAACTCTAGTTCGCTTACCGGCGGCGTTACCGTGACCGGCGATTACCAGCCGGCGCTGGATATTCAGGAGAACATTAATCAAGTTAACGGCTACCCGAACGGCACCATCGGGACTCGATCCACGCGACATCTGACGGTGCAAGGTTATGTCGTGGTTTCGACTACCGAGAAGTTGGTTACCACAGTTGAGCAAGACGCTAGTTTTTCGAACGACCAGCGGTTTGTGGTTTCCGCCACCCATTACGAGCAAGACATTTTGCAACTCACCAAACTGACCTCCAAGAGCACCTACCAAGATCTGAATACGGCGCCCGGAAAGAAATCGTCGACCCTGGTTAGCGTGAAGGACCTCGCGTATCCGCTGACGGCCAACATCGTTCAGACTTTTAACTCTGATGGCTCAGGCCATCAGAAAACGACCATCGATCAGGAATACCTTATCGATCAGCGAGGAGATTGGGTGCCTGAAATTGGTCTCCCGGCGAAAGTTGCCCCTTACACCAGCCGTTTGTCGAACGCTGTAAATGCTGTCGACACCCTGCTGTTTAACAGCTCTTTCCAAATCACGGGGAATCAGGGGCAAGCGAGCTCCCAAACCTATTCATTCGACGCTACTGCGCCCGACAAGCATTACCTGCACACCATCAAAGCGGCAAACAGCGTTGTGACCTACGATCACGAAGAGGGGTCTGCGCCGTAGGCGCGTTCCCTGCCCCGAAGGGGGCAAAAGGACTCAGCCAGGGATTTTTAACCCCTGGGTAGGCGGCCGTTGTCATCCATCACCGAAAACGGAGGGGAGCCGCATTCCGCGCTCTATTACCCCCCGGCGCTGTTCCGTGCGCGGCGCTTCGCGTTCGAATCGCCCGTGTCAGCCGCGGCTCCCTTGCGCGCGTAACCAGACCACCAAACGTTCGACCTCAAACGGCGTGGTACGGTTCTCGGGCGTCGCTGTTGTGGCACAGTGAAAAGCGTTGCGCACTCTGGGTCGCAAACACGCTCGGCATAGCGACCCCAATGCAACGTCCCTCCGCTTGCGCCTCTGGTACAATTAAGGATCCGGTCCAGCCGAGTGGCCCATTGGTCGTCTGATCGCCGATCCCTGGTCGCGAACCAGGCCTGATGTCCAGTCGGATCTTCGAGCCGGGCATTTTTCGGAATGCAGCTAGGCGGGTCAGCAGATAAAACTTGTCTCAAAAACTGATTTCCGTTAGCAATCCATTCACTTAGGACAAGTATTTTCGTCCGAGTTCCTTTCCTCGCCTTACCTTGCTTTATCGGGTGTTCGCGTGGTCTAGGGCATCGCTCGAAGAGTGACGGTAGGATGCCACCCACATTTGCGAATCTAGCGAACGCTATTTTTCCCCCGAGGTGTTTGTACCGTTTTCCTGTTTATGAGGCCGTTTCCGCGACAAATCTCGGCCTCCTGTTAAAACGCATGAGTTACACTTGGTTTCTAAGCCGCTGCGTCCCGGATTTAGCACCTGTACGTTTCTCGTTTGGATCCGTTGTTCTCCTCGCGATTGTCGCGGTCTTCGCAGGATGTTCGAAATCCGGAACCAACGACATAACTTCAGGACCTCCGGAGGTCCTAGTCACAGAACCTCTCCAGCGAGATGTTCCGATAGTGCGGGAATGGATTGGATCTTTGGATGGATCGGTAGATGCAGATGTCCGGGCGCGTGTATCCGGATACGTAATCTCTCAAAATTACAAAGAGGGAACGGTGGTCAAACAAGGTGACCTCTTGTTCCAGATCGACCCAACCGTCTACGAAGCGGCGGTCGAGCAGGCAAAAGCGGGCCTGGCCCAAGCCGAGGCGAATCAGCTTCAGACCGAACAGACCGAACAACGAGAAACCCGGCTCTTCGAACAAAAAGTCGAAAGTGCGCAGAACCGAGACAACGCGGTCCAATCCAATACCGCGGCGAAAGCCGCGGTAAAAGCTGAGCAGGCGACTCTGCGGCAGGCAGAGGTCAATTTGGATTGGACAAAAATCACGGCACCCATTGGCGGCGTTGCCGGGATAGCGAACCCGGGGATTGGCGATCTCGTGGGGCCAGGTGATGCTAATCCGCTCGCGACGATTTCGACGGTGGATCCAATAAAGGTCTATTTTCAAATCAGTGAGCAGGACTACTTGAAAGTCGCGCAAGAGCGAACTGATGCGAATCGCACCAATCCCGCGCCGCCGCCGCCAGTCGAGATTATTTTGGCTGACGGTACGTTGTATCCGCGTCAGGGAAAGTTCTCCGCCGTCGACCGCCAGGTAGACAACCAGACCGGCACGATCCGTCTAGCCGCTTTATTTCCTAATCCGGACAACATCTTGCGCCCGGGGCAATTCGTGCGCGTCCGAGTAACCGTCAGGACACTGACTGGGGCATTGCTCGTTCCGCAACGCGCGGTAAACGAGCTGCAAACGAGTTTTGAGCTAGCCGTCGTCGGAGCCGACAACAAAGCAGAGATCCGGACGGTCAAAGTTGGGGAACGAGTCGGCTCTCTCTGGGTGGTGGAAGACGGACTGAAACCGGGAGAACGGGTCGTGGTCGAAGGATTACAGAAAGTGCGCGACAACGAGCCGGTTAAGCCAACGGAATGGAAACATCCGGTCCAATCGCAATAATGAGTTCTGCTCCGAACTCGAAAGGTTGCCTGGTAGGGATCGGCGGCTCATCCGGGGTTCGATTTGCGACTGATTTTGCATTGGTCACCCGGACGAGCGGGAGCTCATCCCTACCGCGGCACTGAATATGTCCGGATTCTTCGTTCAGCGGCCGATCCTTGCCATTGTCCTTTCGATTTTGACGGTAATCATTGGTCTGACCTGCCTGTTATTTTTGCCGGTCTCGCTCTACCCCAATATCACTCCTCCTGAAATCGTAGTATCGGCAACCTTTCCCGGTTCGGATGCTGTCACCGTGGAGCAATCCCTGGCTACTCCGATCGAACAGCAAGTCAGCGGGGTCGATAAGCTGAACTACATGTATTCCCTCAACTCGAATACCGGTCAGATGAAGTTGCGGGTGAATTTCGATGAGAACAGCGATCCGAAAACCGATCAGGTTTTGACGCAGATGCGGCAATCGCAGGCCAGCGCTCAGCTGCCGCCGGAAGCGGTGTCACAAGGAATTAGTGTCCAGAAATCGTTTGCTGCGCCGCTGATGTTGATTGCGCTCCGTTCCCCTGACGGCCGCTATACCTCACAATTCTTGGCGAATTACGCCTACATCAATCTGATCGATCAGCTAACTCGAGTCCCGGGTATCTCCAACGTGCAGGTCTTTGGGGCCGGTCAGTACGCGATTCGCATTTGGCTGAAGCCCGAACAGTTGGCCCGATTGAACGTGACCGTTTCGGACATTGCTAGCTCCGTTCAACAACAGAACGCGGTGAACCCGGTAGGTTTCGCCGGTGGCGAACCAGTGCCCAACGGCCAGGAATTCACTTACATGGCGGTGGCGCGCGGACTGCTGACGACGCCGGAACAATTCGGTAATATCATCGTACGTCAATCGACGAACGGTGGGGTTGTCCGCATCCGAGATGTGGCCAGTGTTGAGCTCGGCTCACAAGTCTACAATACCTACGCCCGATTGAATGGTCAGCCCAGCGCCGTTCTCGCGATCTATCAACTTCCGGGCACCAATGGTTTGACGGCTGCGGAAGGCGTTAAGCGGCGGATGAATGAGCTGAAGGCGCGATTTCCGCACGGGATGGACTATGTGATCGCACTGGATACGACCCTGCCAGTGACCGCAGGCATTCAGGAGATGATCAAGACGTTGTTAGAAGCGCTCGGGCTAGTAGTGATCGTCGTTTATCTCTTTCTCCAGAGCTGGAGGGCCACGCTCATTCCGTTGCTGGCGGTCCCGGTGTCACTAATCGGCACTTTTATTTTCTTCCCGCTGCTCGGTTTTTCGATCAACACGCTTTCGCTGTTCGGCTTAGTGCTAGCGATCGGGTTGGTAGTGGATGATGCCATCGTCGTGGTCGAGGCAGTGGAACGACACCTCCAGGAAGGGTTAGCTCCCAAAGCCGCGACCCTCACGGCGATGAAAGAAATCACTGCGCCAGTTATTGGGGTAGCCCTGGTGCTCGGTTCGGTTTTTGTACCAACGGCTTTCATCCCCGGTATTACCGGCCGGCTGTATCAACAGTTCGCAGTTACCATCGCGGTCTCGGTTCTCCTGTCCGCATTCAATGCCCTGACCCTTAGTCCGGCGCTATGTGCGCTGCTGTTGCGGCCGCGTCAAGTGCGCACTGGGCTGCTCGCAAGATTCTTCTACTGGTTTAACCAATTCTTCA
>Ga0213878_10000990_pt1 | contig 10125 bp, 10 predicted proteins | sample VelepicoBEBS_R02_FD_161053 | JGI IMG/M metagenome (GOLD analysis project Ga0213878, IMG submission 161053) | Vellozia epidendroides bulk soil microbial communities from rupestrian grasslands, the National Park of Serra do Cipo, Brazil - BS_R02 | ecosystem: Environmental > Terrestrial > Soil >... | reverse complement strand
ATGACCATCCTTTGGCCGCGCTACGCCCGGGAAGAGTTCATCGATGCGAGTCATGCTGCTCTAAAGACCATCGGCGATTTTGTCTCGGCCGAAACTGCGACGTACGCCGGAGGCAAACAAGGGCCCGAGAGGATTGGCGAAATTCGGGCAGAATTCTCGCGACGGTTAGCGGTTCTAAAAGACCTCTTAAACAACGGCTCCCGAGAAAGCGTTTTCTTTTCATCGCGGGTTTCCAATTACAACGCGTTCGTCGTCTCGCTGATCAGCCTATTCCATGGGTCTCTTTATCTCGCTCAAAAGCGGATTATTGATTTACCGATCGTCGAACGGCTGAGAGACGAGCTCGAGAAGGTAAGCACCGCGATTACTGAGGAAAGTAGAATCTTACAGGCATTTACTCGCCACGGGCAAAAACTGCAGTCGAGCTCTTTGAACGAAGCCTTCGATGAGCTCGAGCGCAAAGTCCTGCAGATTCGCACCGAGGGCTTTCTAAAGGCACAACCAATAGAAATAACCATGGCATTCGCCGGCCATTTTGCTGCTCTCCGGTCTCTTCACGATGAGTTCAGTAATATCCGCACCAACATCGAAGGTCTGCCGCGGAGGGGCCAGCGCCTGCCGGAGGCCAAACCGCAGTGGGATCTTTTACCCAGAATCGACTGGTTCTGGTTCAAAGTGGGGATTAAGGGAGCGCTCGCCGCGACCATTTCTGTCGTTCTGCTAATGTGGATCAATCCACCGGGCGCCTCCGCTCTCACCCTGATGGCTTGGACCATGACATTGTTCGGCAGGCCATTTATTCGAGCCGGTGGCACCGGGGATCTTCGGGCTTTTCAGAATGCCTTTAAGGGTTCGTTAGCGTTAATCGGGTGCGCGATTTTGCTACTTCTCACCACGCCGTACTTGTCGAATTACATCGTAATGAACGTGACGTTGTTTGTCGTCCTGTTCATATTCGGCTTCTTCATGGCCCAAGCCGCCGCCATCACTTTCTGGGTTCAGCTCGCCTTGCTTACGATCAGCACTTTCGTCGGTCTGGATCCGCAACATCCGGTGCCTTCTCTTACGATTATCGAGACATTTCTTGGAATGATCGCTGGCTTAGCGATCGCGACCGTCGTCGGCCGGTTGCTTTGGCCGACTTTGCCTCAGACCTTGCTCCGAGACGACCTTCTCGCTCTCTTTAAAGACACCAACGCTCTACTCCGGTGTGAACCTGATCAGGAGAGGATTCAAACTCGGTTAGCGATTCTATCGGTGGAAGCGCTCCAGGCGATTCGTCAGGTTCGGAGTTGCCGATTTTCGGACGAAGAAAGGGCGAGAGTGATTGCCTTGGTCTATCTGTTGCAGGCCATACCGAATCGGATTCGCCATCTATTTTCGCGTCGCCATCTTTTACCGGAGGTTACGGAGGAATTCTTAAGACCGCGATTTCAGCGAATAGAGGCTGAGTTCAGCCAGATGCTGGAAGCATTTCTGGAAGCCTTTCGCAAACAAGAATTCCAGCGCGATTTCCCAGTGTTCGATGGCGCACTGGCGGAGATCGATCATACAGTCGAGCAGATCCGTGACCGAGGGATCCTCGATAACCATAGCTTCGACGCGCCTTTGCAAATGTTGGATCTCGTCGGCCGTTACCACGGAATCGCCGACGGCTTGCACGAATGCGCCGGCCTGATCCGCGGCCTCCATATGCAGGAGTATTCTGGGGATTACGCGCTCTAAGTGCTCCCGCCTCCGCCAAGCGATTCGACTGAGCTCGCCGAATGTCCTGCGGCGCGGCAGGCTGTGCTCGTGCTCGTGCTCGTGCTCGTGCTCGTGCTCGTCGTTCGAAACGCACGATTAACCTCGATTTTGCAATAGAAAACGACCGGCTCCAACCCCCAAAAACTTCGACCACGAGGCTGGGCGCCAAGAATGCCTTCGGCAGCATTTATGCTAGGTTACCTAGTATGCAAACAGTGGGTTTCCGCATGCCTGCTTGTTCTTCGATTGAGGTTTCCAAGCCTCAAGCAGGCTTAGGCGGACTTATTAGGGTCGTATTATTTTCGTTCGCAATTACTGGCTCAGCTTCGGCGGGTTCTCTGGGTTCGAACACCCATCAAGCGCGCGTCGGTATGCCCGTGACGGGTGCTCGTATTTATGCTCCCCGGCCAAGGCTGGCTGTAGGAGGGTTCTACTACTCCGGTTACCAGCCGGAAGGGGTTCGAGGCAACCAGGGCCCGGTGGTTTACGACCCTCGGTCGAGACAGAACCAGGCTAGTGCCGGGGAAGACCCTACGAATAACGTTGGCAGGGCTAGGACTCAAGAGCCCGGGCTACAATCGGAGAGAGCAAATTTGTCCGTTGCGTCTCAGTCGCTTTCAGCGGGTCAAGGAACAGCCCAGAGGTCGATCAGATTGCCTGCGGGACTAAAACCCCAAGTCACCACCCCGGCCGAACGGTCGCAGGCGGCGGGGAATATTAATCAGAAGTTTCAACAGGCCGAGAAAAAGATGGCCAGTAAACCGTGGACCTCGCCCGACCGCAGAAACCGGCTGGAGCAATCCCGCGTTTACTTTATTACGCTGATCGATTGGGGTTATCCCCTTACTCTGCTTGATACCTGGTGTGACGACTTACTAGACGATCAAGTCGACGCGGGCATGCCGATCGATCTGATCGACTCCTATTGGGGACAACCTGTTTCCACCCAGGATTACGAAGAGTACTACAATCCTTACGAAGTTTGTACTTATCAGACGCCAGACGGGAACTATCGTCAGATAACTTTCCAAGACGGGGTAGTTACCCAGTAGATGTAAGTGCGGAGAAGGGCGGCATCACCCAAACGGAGGGGAGCCGCATTCGTTGTTCCCGTACCGAGAAGTAACCCATGCATGTACAGCGTCTTTCATCGGAATCGCGTTGTTAGCCGCGGCTCCGTTGAGCGTGTGACAGACCTCTAGACGTTCAACCTCCCATGGCGGGGCACGGTTTCGGGGCGTCGCGGTTGCGGCACATCAATGTCGTTGCGCCCAATCTTAGGTCGGGCGAGCGACCTGACACAGATAGGCGAATGCAACGCCCCCCGTCGAGGCTCCGGTAGCGCTCGATAATTGGCCATATTGTTAGGCGCTCACTCGGTTCCCGCTGAACTGGACTTTATCAAACAGATCGTCAGCAATCGTCTCGACCTGTTTAAAACTTACCGTGGCGCCACATGGGAACTATAATAGACTGATGAATGCGCTCCAAGGTAACAGTTGAAGACCTAGAGCGGCCGCCTGAAAAAAGCTGTGCCAGTCCTCTTCAATCGGCTGCCAGTCGTGGCGAGCCATTCGTCTTTTCTAAGGTGTGTTCGCCAGATTCATGATGGCCAAGACTGTACTCCAAAAAGCTAGACGCTTCGCCAAACTCGCTCACGGTTTGGTTTTGAACACTGAAGGAGAGCTTGGCCAACGACGCAAAGGCACGCACGAACCGTACACTAAACATCTTTCCGAGGTCGCCAAACTGGTTGCTAAAAGCGGCGGCGATGAAGCCCAAATCGCAGCGGCTTGGCTTCACGACGTGGTCGAAGATACCCCAGTACCCCTCAGTCAGATACGGAGAGTTTTCGGTCCGGAGATCGCCAAACTGGTGCAGGAACTTACGGACAAGTTTACCAAGCAGAACTATCCGGGACTAAATCGGCGTCAGCGCAAAGCAAAAGAACTGGAGCGCCTATCCAAGATCAGCGACCGGGCGAAGACAATTAAATATGCTGACTTCGTGTCGAACCTGGAAAGTGTTTCTGTTCTTGGCCCGAACTTCAGCGAAGTCTACACAAGGGAAGTAGCGGACGCGTTGAACCTGATGCAGGGCGGTGACGAGGGTCTGCGATCTGCAGCGTTAGCCGCAGTCGACCATGCTTTGCGGTAAAGGGAAGTGACCGCTAAGCGGGTGCAATTCGGAGTAGCCGCTTTTGCAGAGTTGGACCAATTATATTGGCAACAGCCGCTTACGAGCACAGCTTGTCCGACGAAGCCTCAGCAAATTGCGCCTTTTTCTTTCCAGGCTGGCGAAGTCGGAAGCACGAGCACGAGCACGAGCACGAAACGCCAAACGCCAAACGCGTCCCGACGACGACTGGTGCTCGCAATTCGGCGCAACGTGTGGCATTGAGGCCGATGCCGAAAACAGAGGCTTCTCAGGAGCGTTTCCAATCGCCAGGCGAAGAAATTGCTAATAGCGTCAGCTCCGGAGTTGCCCTGCTGGCGATCTTTTGTGGCATCCCATTTCTCTGCGGCTCGGCGATACACCACGGTGCCCTCAATTTGACCGGGGTGATCATTTTCTCGATCAGCATGGTTTTGCTATATTTGGCCTCTACCATCTATCACGCATTACCGCGCACTAACATCAAGAGGCTGTTTCGCCTGTTTGATCATTCTGCGATTTATCTGCTGATCGCGGGAACTTACACGCCGTTTGCCCTAGGGCCCTTGCGTGGCCCGTTAGGTTTCACCCTGCTTGGCGTGATCTGGTGTTTGGCTATTGTCGGGATCGGGTTCAAAGCGCTGGCGGGAATGAGGTACCGGTGGGTCTCGATCTGCTTCTATATCGGGATGGGCTGGATGGCGATTTTCGCAGTTCGAGCTTTCTGGGTGCACGTGCCGCTGCCGGGGTTGATCTGGCTGCTGGCAGGCGGACTCGCTTATACCGGAGGGGTCGCTTTCTACGTGGCTAAACACATCCGCTACGCCCATTTCGTTTGGCACTTATTCGTGGCGGCCGGAACCGCGTGTCACTTTTGTGCAGTTCTGTGGTATGCGAGTTAGCAACCGCGAATGGACACGAACGGACGCGAATTAGGCGTGATGTGAGCGACGCCCAGCCCCTGGAGGGGAGCCGCTTTACCGTTTGGCAGCTCTATCGGATGGCAAACAGGCGGCTCCCGGGAACGTCTCGCCCGCGTGCCACAGTCCGTGATTCGGCTCTCGGTTCATAGCGCGTCTAGCCCAGCTCAAATCAGAATACGGGCACCAAGACAGTTCAGGTTCGGACGAGGGTTGTGCACACTCATTAATCGCCGGACCAGACTCGGACTGACGGCAGGCCAGCATGGGTGATGCTTTATTTTTGATTTCTGACAATTTTCGCTTGCTCCTGGTACGATATCGTACCAGATATTATCTAATTCGAGGTACGCTAGCGTACCGTCAAACGAACTGAATCCAAACTAACCAATGAAATTCATGATCCCTTTTCTCAGCGCCATGCTACCGGTGGCGTCTCTAGCGCAATCTGAGTCCGGCGGCGCGTCAGGCGTGCCCAACGTGGCTATACCTAAAACCACCGGCGTGCTCGTCATTCAGAAGGCCAAGTCGGGTGTAACTTTTCAACAAGTCAGGGCTGTCATGCCGACAGAGATTCGGGCTACGGTGCAGCTCTACCTCGACGGGAAAATCCGCGACTGGTATTCGCGCGGTGATGGCAAAGGCGTCGTCTTCCTGCTCAACGCGAGCACCGAGGACGAGGCACGAGGCATTATGGAAACGCTGCCGCTCGCGAAGGAAAAGCTAATGGACGAGGAGTACGTTCCCGTCGGACCCTTGCTGCCGCTGAGGATGTTGATAGGGCAGGCAGCGCAGCAGTGACCCTTCTCGGATCGCCACGATTCCCGGCGGAGACAGACAGGCGGAAGCGTGGGTCGTCAATCGTTCGCCGGCGTGGCTAGCGGCAGCCAGAAGCGCTTGTCACTTTTGTGTAGTTCCGTGGTGCGCGAGTCAACTCTTCGGTTCTTGGCTCGTCTGCTACGCTGCTCCATCAACTGGCACTGGGGCGGACCTAGGATCTGCAGAGCGTACTGCTCGCCGATGTTCTTGGTTTGACTGGTTTATGTTCTCAGTTTGCTAGGTCAACAAAGTGGCCCACAGGTTGTCGAGGTTATGATTATCATCAATCCGGTTCTGATCGAAGGTCACCGCGATGGCGTACCCGATACGCTGATCCCGAGGTAATGGAGTACATGCCTAAATGCCTGACTCGAGAAGAGAGCGATGCGATGGCAGCGCGGATTCGGGAAGGGTTAGCTCGATGCGGATTTGGTTGGTGGGCGGTCGAGGTATTTGGGGTTTCGGAATTTATCGGGTTTACCGGACTTTCTGTGCCTTCTTATGAAGCGCATTTCACCCCCTGTGTCGAGATCGGCTGGAGATTAGCTCGGAAATTTTGGGGCTCCGGTTATGCCAATGAGGCCGCCCGTCTGGCCTTGGATTATGGGTTTCAGGTCGTGGGACTGGAAGAGATTGTTTCTTTCACCTTTGTGGGCAACCTGCGATCGCGAAGAGTCATGGAACGCCTCGGCATGACCTATTCTGCAGGAGATGATTTTGAGCATCCCCGTTTGGCGCCGGGTCATCGCCTGCGGCCGCATGTTCTTTATAGGGTTAAGCGAAAAGCGTGGATGAGGCGTGAAAAATGAGAGGTGAGCCGGCGGAGAGCGGCGTTGCATTCGGCTCTGTTAGCTCGCACGGGCGTCGCCGCCCACATACCGTTTTAGGTAATGGGTGACGGATAGAGGCGACGCCCCGACAATCGTGCCAGGCCGTGGGAGATTGCGCGACTATGGGTTTTTGAGGCACTCAAGGGAGCCGCAGCAAACAACACGATTCGTACGAGAGACGTCACGCATTGAGCAGATCGTCGCGGGTAAGAGGACGCGGAATGCGGCTCCCCTCCGTGTGGATGTTGGACCACGTCCGAACTTTCATCGTCTCTTTTCTCATTGCGGATCGAGTCGCCACGGGCAAAGGTAGGTCGCTCAACCGATGGCTCGGCGTTTCGGAATATTGTTCTGCGCATTAGCAGTCTTCCAGGTGCTCGGAGGACCATTAGCGGCGTTGCAGACGATTGCCTGGGTTCGTATGGCGGTATCCTATTCTCAAGATGACGGTGTGGGGGCTGGGATCGCCAAGACGTTTGACGGCCAGCACATGTGTTCCCTTTGTAAAGCCATCGCCAAGAAACGTGAAGGCGAGCAAAAAGATCTGGGCGACGTTTGGGTAAACAAAATCTTTCTTCAGTGCTCGGCAACACCGGTTCGGCTTTTTCCTCCAGGATTTTATTGGCTACACGAAGTCGACAATTCCGTCGGCAGAGATTCTTCCCTCGAGCCACTCTTACGACCACCGATATCGGTCTAGCTCGGATCGCCGACATCTTCGGCAGGAATCGTTTCGCGAGCGAGTGTTGGGCGTTGGTTAGCTTGAACGCGCTCAGCTTCTCAGCGTCGTGATTCGCGGGAAAAGCGAAGACATACTTGGGCTCTTCGACCCGCCATGATGCCAACTTTTCGAAAGCTAACTCGGCTTGTTAACTCACGCGGCGGCTACGACCGGAAATGTCCCGGAGCCGCTCGCACTAAGGCTCCTGATAACAAATTATGAAAATTTTAGCAGCGTTCAGATCGCTTGGTTCGATCTTACTTCCGATCGTTCTATTGCGTTCTTTCTACAGCCCTGAGCCGGCGTCGGCTCACGGGTTTGCCGGAGATAGATTCTTCCCGGCTACCATCACAACGGATGATCCATTTGCGGCCAGCGAGATGTCTCTCCCAACGATCCTCTATTTTCGTCAACCAGGTAGTCCTCCGACTAAAACGATCGATTTTTCGAGTGATATTTCGATCCTAGTCTTACCCAATGTGGCGCTAACCTTGGGAGACGGTTACCAATGGCAAAAGGCAGCCGGTCAAAGCGCGCAAACCGGCTGGAATAATTTCTCGGCCAATCTCTTGTATGAGTTCTTCGAGAATGATGCGCACGAAGCCATCATGTCCGTAGGGTTCACCAGTGAGTTCGGCGGGACTGGCAGTAGCAGTGTCGGGAGCAGCTCGTTCAGCACGCTGACGCCGATTTTCTACTTCGGAAAGGGCCTGGGAGATCTTCCTACTACATTGAATGTGTTGCGGCCGTTCGCGGTGACCGGAGAATTCGGTTTGGCGATTCCAACCCGAAGCAATAACCGGTCGGTGACATTCAATGCCGCCACGGGTCAAACACAGGTGTCCAGCACACCGAACCCGGATGTTTTCCAGTGGGGGTTCGCGGTTGAATACAGCCTGATTTACCTGCAGGAACACGTCAAAAACATCGGGCTGCATGCGCCTTTTGACCGGATGATTCCGTTAGTGGAATTCTCAATGTCAACCCCGGTTGATCGTCACGGGGGCACGACAACCGGTACGATCAATCCCGGTGTTATCTGGTCTGGCCAATATTTCCAGGTCGGTGTCGAAGCTGTTCTCCCGGTTAACGAGCACACCGGGTTCAACCCGGGAGTCGTCGGCCAGGTTCATTTTTATCTGGATGACATTCTTCCCAAAATTTTCAGCAAACCGTTACTATGAAATCCATTAGTCGATTAACCATAATCGCGCTTCTGTTCACGACGACGAGTGCATGGTCGCACGCGTTTCTCGATCACGCCGAACCCGCTGTTGGCAGCACCGTTGATACACCGATCACGGAAATTAAGATCTGGTTTACCGAAAAACTAGAGCCCGCCTTCAGCCAGGTTGAGGTAAAAGATCGTCACGGTAAGCCGGTTACACAGAATCGCGCCACGGTCGATTCCGCTGATCCCTCACTTTTGAGGCTCGCGGTTCCGGCCTTAGGTCCGGGCGAGTATAAAGTGAGCTGGAAGGTAATGTCGGTGGATACCCACATGACCGTTGGGAACTTCTCCTTCACGGTTCGAAAGTCGAAGTGAGGCGAACGGCAACCACACGAAAAACAAGGAGCCTCGCGCAAAGGACGCAGAGGTCAAAAAGGAGGAATTTGCGTAAGAAACTAGCGATCTCTGGTCTTCTTTACCTCTGCGTCCGCCGCGACCTCTGCGCGAGGCTTTTATTCTGGTGTGGTTGCGGCTTCGACGCACTGTGTAATCTGCGGATCTTATCTCGTCTTGGGAACCTTAGGTTAGTGTTCTTGGTAGTATCGGTGGAAATCCTATGAATGGGTTGGACTGGATCCTGACCAGCGCTCGGTTTGTCAGTCTGGCGGGCTCGATTCTGCTGGCGGCGATCTTCGGGTTTTATCTGCTAATCGGCGGCTCCAGCGTCCCGGCGCGATCAGAGTTTTTTCCTAAACGATTGGCCTTGATTTTGGGGTTGGTGGCGTGCCTGGGGCAGATCGCCTGGTTGGGCACATTGTTTTGGTCGATCGATCCGGATGTCGGATCGGCTGGATTCGACGAATTCACCGCCTTTTTCTTCGGAACTCAGGTGGGGAAGATTGGATTGTTGCGATGTTGTCTATTATTAGCGGTAGTCGGATACATTGCCTTGAGGTCTCGGTGTGATCCGCAGGGAGCAGGGTGGCGCTCTTACCTGCCGTGGATCGAACGGGCGCTAGTACTTACCCAACTGCTTTTGCTTTCGTGGTTGAGTCACGCCGCTGCGGTGGTGGGGGCGTTTAGCGGGCTCCAGCTCGGGAATGATATTCTGCATCTCATCGGTGTAGCCGTATGGCCCGGAGCATTAATTCCGTTGTGGCTGTTTTTGAAACAGCCTGCACCGGACCTGATTAAACGAGACGCACTACTTCGCTTTTCGAATGTTGCGGTCGTTGTAGCTCCCCTGGTGGGCGCAACTGGGGTCTTGAGCGGGTATTTTCGTATCCACTCGATGGCCCCCCTGTTTACAACTCCCTATGGACGCTATGTCCTTTTTAAAGCTGCCTGTTTCTTTGTCCTGATCGGGTTAGGAGCTGCGAACCGGTTCCGCCTGATCCCTGAACTAGTTGGTAACTCCCGAACAAAACCATCGTCGCCCGATAATTGGCGTAAACTCCAGAGCAACATCCTGATCGAGCAGCTGATTTTTGTAGTCGTATTGGTCGCGGTTGCTCGCCTTGTCCAGCTGCCGCCGCCGGAAGGGTAGGGGCAGGTGATTGGTGAAAACAAGACGGGTGTCGTTGCCCGCAATCGGAAGATGCATTCGGCGTGCCGGTCGTGAGGATGTGCCTGACCTAGGACTTTGAGCAACGGTTTTGGTGTGCCACAACCGCGACGCCCCGAAAAGCATGCCACGCCATGGGAAGTTGCATTTCTCGAGGCCTGCCACGCTTCAGGGAGCCGCAGCTAAGGACGTGATTCGGG
>Ga0213878_10000989_pt1 | contig 10130 bp, 7 predicted proteins | sample VelepicoBEBS_R02_FD_161053 | JGI IMG/M metagenome (GOLD analysis project Ga0213878, IMG submission 161053) | Vellozia epidendroides bulk soil microbial communities from rupestrian grasslands, the National Park of Serra do Cipo, Brazil - BS_R02 | ecosystem: Environmental > Terrestrial > Soil >... | reverse complement strand
TCGGTCGCGAACAATGGCGTCACCGCGCTCGATCCGAAGTCCGAATCGTCAAAGTTCGTCACGCACGAACCGTCCGCGCGATCCGACCAAATGTTGGAGACGTACTCGCAGAGCACCGAAAGCGCCGGCGTGTCGTGCCAGTACACTTTCCAGTTGGCGGGGCTCGGGTTGCCGCCGCCGTCGAGCAACATGAAGATCGAGTCGTAGCTCGACGGCATGTGAAAGAGATTTTGCAGGTCGCCGTAGTCGAGGTCGTTCACGCAGCCGCCGGCCGTGGCGCACGCTGCGAAGAGACGGTTCGGCCACGTCTGGCACGGCGCGGAGCCGAACCACGCGTCGGAGACGCCGAACGCCCTTGCCAACTGACCCGTGACCGGGAGCTGCGGCGACTCGGAGCTCGTCGTGTAGAAGAACATGATGTCGCCCGGTACCGCGCCGGGGCGCGGCAACGGACACCAAAGGCCGCCGTTCGGCAACTGCGGATATTCCGATGGCGTCGCCATGTAGTCGTCGACGAAGCCGGACATCGCCGGCGTCGCCGACGTGCTCGGCGACGTCGTGTCGTACAGCTGCAGCGTCATGTCGAGGAACGATTCACCCGGATCGACGGCGGGCGTGCCGAAAGGATTCGCCGAGCTCGACACGTTGGAAGGGGCGTACACCTGGCCCGTCTGTGAGGACGTGTTGGTGTTCGATGCGGAGACGCCCTCGAAGATCGGTGAGGTCGGGTACAGCCCGCCCAGCATTGTGTCGAAAGAGCGGTTCTCCAGCATCAGCACGACGATGTGCTCGATGTTCTGCCATGGATCGGTCGCCACACAAACCTCCACACCGGAAGAGAAGACCTCGCTCGCTCAGACGGGCCCCCGGCTGCTTCCTTTCGCCGATCGGCGCCCTGGTCCTCACGACCGAGACGCTGATCGCCGACAAGCCCGAGCCCAAGAAGGACGCGGTCGGCGCGCCCGGCGGCGGCATGGGCGGCTACGACATGATGGAGATCCCGCCTCGAATGTCACCCTGAGCTTGTCGAAGGGTGAGCCGAAGCGCAAGACGTCCCTCGGCGAGTGATCCCGGGGGCTTTCGTGTTGCCTGAGGCGATTCACCGATGGATTCGCCTCATATTTTGAGGCGATCTCTCGAGCGCCGCCAAGGAGCGGTAGCGGCCGATCTGGCCGCTGCCGCGGATTTCGCCGAGGTGATGCTGGCGATGCAGCTGCGCAAACATATGGACGACGCGCTCGTGGGCGTCAGATCGTTCATCGAGAGCGGTGGATCGGTGTGGACGCGATGACGACAATTCATGTTTTGATCGAAGGGAGCTCGTGGTCGAGCGCGATCGCGATGGGCTGGAGATGCGAGCCGGCCTGTCGCGTGAGACTCCTGCGGACGGCGCATGAAGCGCCGTGTGATCTGACCGCGCGCCGCTAGCGGGACAGCACTCGCAGCGTGTTGTCGTTGTCGTTGTTGTAGTAGAGCTTCATGTCGTCGTCGCCGGTGCCGGTCGCGACCATCCCGAAGATCGCGCCGGGGTTGCCGGTGTCGACGTTCTTCGTCGCGACGACGCGGCCGTTCGGCTTGATCTCGACAATCAGGTTGGTCCCGTTCGGGTCGAGCGTGTTGCCGATGGCGAGGTGGCCGCCCGGCAGCAGCGCCGCGCTGATCGGGCCGTTCAGAGGCGCGCCGTGGGTCACGCGGTGCGCGAGGTGACGCGCGGGCCCGGTGAACGTGCCGTTCGGGTGCGCGACGACGCCGCCCGCCGGGATGAACGAGACGAACTGGAGCGCCGTCACGCTGTTGTCCGCGCCGTCGACGATCCAGAGCCGGTCGTGCTTCGCGTCGTATTGCAGGCCGGACGGTCCCAGGATGCTCCCGGGCGCGCCGCCGTTCACCGCGAAGCCGGTCGCGATGGTGTCGAACGTGAAGCCGTGCGACGTCAGGTTGATCCGCACGATGCTGCCGTCCGCGGCGTTGCTCTCGTAGAACGCGCCGTTGCCGAACGGGCCGTGGCGCGGCGAGAACGCTTGGCCGAACGGGTGCTGCCACGGACCGCCCGGGAGTCCGGTGAGGAAGACCCCGCTCGGCGAGACGATCGCGTCGTCGTTCGCCCCGAAGTTCGCGGTCCAGATGTTGTCCGTCGGGCCGAGCGCGAGCGCATCGCAGCCGGTGAGGCCCTCGTTCTGCGCGACGTGAACGGTCGTCGCGCCGGCGTGCGGAGCCAGCGCGACGATCGTCGTCCCGTTGCCTTGCACGTTCGCCGCGTCGTTGAAGTTGCAGATCACGAGATCGCCTTTGTGGAGCAGTCCCGCCGTGGCCGGGGCGACGTCGAGGCCGTACGGGTTCTGATCGCCGTTCAGCGGGTCGACGGTCGAGCCGATCGTCTGCTGGCGCCGCAGGTCCGGCAGCACCGCGCCGTCGTCCCGGTCGTCGTTGAAGTCGGCGTCCGTGTTCTCCATCCCGGCCGGGATGCGGACCTGCGCCGTCGCGGACGATCCGTCCATCGGCGGCGCCTGCATCACCGGCGCCGGCGCGGACCGGCTACCGCCGGCTCCTCCACAGCTCGCGAGTCCGAGTGCCGCCGTCGCGATCGCGACCAAGGCGGCGGTGCGCGTGAAACGAGATCCCATCGCGATCCCTCTTGCGGTCGAAGAGGCGCTCACGCTAAGCCCGAATGATGAAGGATCTCTGAAGTGCCTCCGTGGCATGCGCGGAACCACGGCTCGCCGAAGCGAACGCCGCCGTATGAAGATCACCGCGTTCGTCGACGTGCTCTCGCACTGGTGCCTCGCCGCGCAGCCGGCGCTCGACGCGCTACGCGCGACGCTCGCCGACGACGTCCGGCTCGAGATCGCGCTCGCACCGGTCGCGGGCGAGGCGCCGATGGGGTTCACGAACGCGCAGGAGGCGTGGTTCTACACGCGCGGGACGCTCGCGTACGGCACCGAGCTCGATGCGTCGTGGTGCGAGGGTCGGGACACCACGACATGGCACGCGAACGCGGCCGTCGCGGCGGGCGTCTCGTTCGGATCGAATCCGATCGTGCTCGGACGGCGCTTCTCGCGAGCGGCGATGGTCGACGGGCTGTTGCTCGCGCGCGAAAGCGAGGCCGTGCGCGCCGTCTCGAAGTTCACCGGCGTCGACGAGCGCGCGCTGCTCGAGGTGATGCGTTCGGATGCGATCGTCGAATCGTTGCGCGCGGGGAACGCGCGGCTGGCGGCGATCGGCTGCGCGGAGCGGCCGAGCTGGGAGCTCGTCAACGACAACGGCGACCGCGCCGTCTTGCAGGGCGTGTGGCAAGCGGAGGCGATCCTGCCGCTCGCGCGCGTTGCTCGACGACGAGCGCGCCTACCGCCGTGCCGGTCCGCCGCCGGTGCCCGCGGCATGACGCGCTGCGCGTGGGCCGGGAGCGATCCGGCGATGATCGCGTATCACGACCGCGAGTGGGGCACGCCGGTCCACGACGACCGCGTGCTCTTCGAGTTCCTCGTGCTCGAAGGCGCGCAGGCCGGCCTGTCGTGGTCGACGATCCTGCACCGGCGCGACGGCTACCGCGCCGCGTACCGCGGCTTCGATCCGGCGAAGGTCGCGCGCTTCGGCGAGCGCGACGTCGCGCGGCTGCTCGGCGACGAGCGGATCATCCGCAACCGCGCGAAGGTCGCGTGGTCGATCCGCAACGCGCAAGCGTTCCTCGCGGTGCAGCGCGAGCGCGGCTCGTTCGACGCGTACCTCTGGTCGTACGTTGGCGGCGAGCCCGTGGTGAATCGGCCGCGCACGAGCGCGGACATACCGGCGCGCACCGAGCTCTCCGACGCGCTCAGCAAGGATCTGCGCAAGCGCGGGTTCGGGTTCGTCGGCTCGACGATCTGCTACGCGCTGATGCAGGCCGTCGGCGTGGTGAACGACCACGCGGCTTCGTGTTTCCTGGCGCCGCCCGCGCCGTCGAAGCGCCGCAAGACCGCCGCCACGAGCGCCGCGTGATGCTGCTCCGAGGCGACGCGATCGTCCTCGCCGGCGCGACCGGCCGCGTCGGCGGCGCGACGCTCGCGACGCTCGTGCACGAAGGCGCGCGCGTCGTCGTCGTCTCGCGCTCCACCGAACGCGCGAACCGCACCATCGACGGCATCCTCGACGACTCCGAACACGCCGTCGCCGTCCCGTTCGCGGCGGATCTCCGCGATCCGGCGCAGGCCTCCGCCGCCGTCGACGCGTGCGTCGAACGGTTCGGCCGCATCGACGCGCTCGTGAGCCTAGCCGGCGAAGGGTTCGGGTTCCGGCCGCTCGTGGACTCGTCGCTCGAGGACCTGCGCAAGAACGTCGCCGCGTTCACCGAGGTCGCGTACAATCTCGCCGTCCCGGCGCTTCGTGCGATGCTCGCGCAGCCGTATCGCGACGGAGCGCGCTCGCGCGGCCGCATCGTCGTCGTAACCGCCGGCTCCTCGAAGGACCCGGCCCCCGGGCGCGGGCTCTTCGGCGTCGCGAAAGCCGGCGTGAACGTGCTGATGCAGGCGATCGCGCGCGAGCACAAAGCCGACGGGATCGTCGCGAACGCGCTCGTGCTTGGCGGCGTCGCGACCGACGCGGCGCGCGAGTATCTCAGCGCCGAGGACTTCACCGCGGCGGCGACGCCGCAGGAGGTCGCCGACACGCTCGCGTTTCTCGCGAGCGACCGCGGGAGCGGCGTGAACGGCGCGCTCGTCGACCTGAACGCGCGCGAGGTCGACTGAGCGTGCTCGCGCGAATGCTCCTCTCACAACCGCTCCGAGGTGTGAGATGATCCGTAGCCGTCATTCGCCGCTCTGCCGCTGCCCGCACGGCACGTTCGATCCGCGGGTGTTCGCGCGCGCCGCCGCGCTGCTCGACCGGCGCGCGTTCCTCGCCGGCCTCGGCGCGTCGTTCGCCGCCGCGCTCTGGCCCGCCGGCGCGCGCGCCGCCGACGGCGTGGTCGTGCTGCGCGCGGCGCGGCTCTTCGACGGGACCGCGATGCGCTCGCCGGGCGTCCTGGTGCTGCGCGGCGACCGCATCGTCTCGATGAGCCAAGGCGACGCGGGCAACGACGCCAAGGTGATCGATCTCGGCGACGCGACGATCATGCCGGGCTTGATCGACGCGCACACGCACGTCGCCGCGGGAACGGCCGTTTCGACGTATCTCACGCGCCCCGGGCGCAGCTCCGACTCGGTGGCGGGCGCGACGCTGATCTCGGTGCGCAACGCGCAGGCGCTGCTCGCGAACGGCTTCACGACCGTGCGCGACGTCGGCGGCGGGAACGGCATCGATCTGGCGCTGCGCGACGCGTTCGCGTCCGGGGCGATGACCGGCCCGCGCATCCTCGCCGCCGGGCCGTCGCTCTCGATCACGGGCGGCCACGGCGACGCGAACGACCTCCCGCCGTACGTGCACGTCGAGAACGACATCGAGTCCGGCATCGCGTACGGACCGTACGGCTTCCGCCAGCGCGTCCGCGAGCACGTGAAGCGCCACGTCGACCTCATCAAGATCCTGATGACCGGAGGCGTTCTGTCGTACGGCGACACGTTCGACGTGCCGCAGTTCAACCTCGACGAGGTTCAAGCGACGGTCGACGAGGCGGCGAAGTTCGGCCTGCGCGTCGCCGCGCATTGCCATGGCGACCGTGGGATCCGCACCGCCGTCGAGGGCGGCGTGCATTCGGTCGAGCACGGCACGGGTGTCGGCGACGCGACGCTGCGCGCGATGGCGCAGCGCCGCACCGCGCTGGTCCCGACGATCTGGGCGCTCGACTCGATCTTGCAGCCCGGGAACCCGAACAAGATCGAGGCGAACCCGCTCGAAAAGGCGCACCAAGCGGCGAAGCTTCGCAACGCCGGGATGCAGCGCGCCATCGCGGCGAACGCGAGGATCGTCTACGGAACCGACGCCGGCGTGTTCCCGCACCGCGAGAACGCCAAAGACTTTTCATTGCTGCAGTCGATGGGGATGCGACCGATCGACCTGATGCGCTCGGCGACGGTGCACGCCGCGGAGCTGCTCGGGACGAGCGACCGCGGCCGTCTCGCACCCGGCCTGCTCGCCGACGTCGTCGCGTTCGGCGGCGACCCGAGCACGAACGCGTCGCTGCTCGAGAAGCCGCCGCAGCTCATCATCCTCGGCGGAAAGACGATCGGCCGCGCGACGCCCCTCGCCTGACCTGCGACCGCGTTCTGCGGTTCGACGCGACGCCGGTCGCAGAACGGGAACGCACGGCGCGCGCGGCGTACCTCCGAAGCCATGAAGCGGGTTGTGCTAGCAGCTCTGATCGCGCTCGTCCTCGCGCAAACACCGCAGCCGTCCCGAGCGCAGGCAGCGAACGGCGGCGACCTCGTGCAGTCGTTCACGGGCACGTTCGCGTGCCGCACCGTCGAGGGCGTGATCGTCCGGCAGCACGGCGCGAGCGACGGTAACGCCATCCTCGTCCACGAGGACGTCGAGCGCAACGGCAAGCACGCCGCGTATGAGGACCGCTATGCCTTCGATCGCGCTCTCAACCGCTGGCACGTGCAGACCGGGCTGGGCGGATTCAGCGCCGACGCTCCGCCGCCGGCGTCCGGGAGGTGGATCGTCCAGGCGGTCAACGGCGACGGCAAGCTCGTGCGGATGACCGTCGAGAGCCTGCCGGACGGCGACTTCCGCCGAACCTTCGCCTACGACCGCGGCATGGGACGCGGCGAGGACTGGTTCGCCTACAGCGTCGAGCGCTGCACGCCGGGCCAGACGCCTGTGCCGGCGAGCGCGTGCATCGCCGGGAACTATCCGGCGACGACGCTTGAGGACGCGCCGGCCATCACCTCCGAGGGGTACGGGATGAACCTGCCCAACGGCCGCGTCGCCGTCGTCGTCTCGCTCGACGAAGCATCGCGCGTGACCGGCGTTCGCATCGCCTCTTCGAGCGCGCCGGAGCTCAACAGGCCCGCGCTCGATCGCGCGCGGCGCTCGAAGTTCCGCACCCAGATCGTGAACTGCAAGCCGGTCGCGGGCTCCTACATCTTCACGGTCGACTTCTAGACCGTCGCGCCGACGAGCTCCGCGAGGGACTCGGACGGCTCGCACTGCAGCTCGTTCTCGAGCACGTCGCGGTATTGCCGGAAATGGCGCAGCGCCGCGGCGCGGTCGCCGCTGGCGAGATACGCTTTGATCGCGATCTCGCGGGCCGGCTCGTCGCACGGGTCGTACGCGATCATCTCGTAGCAGAGCGCGAGCGCGTCCTGGGCGCGACCTTCGTCGAGCGCGTGCTTCGCGAGCGCCTGCGCGACCTCGCAGCGCAGCTCGCGCAGGTGACGCTCGATCGGCTCGAACCACTCCCACGCCTCGAACTTTGCGGGGCGCGTCGCGCGCAGCTTCTCGTTCACTTCGCGCATCCCGTCGACCCGGCGGGCGTCGAGCGGCTCGCCGGTGCGCAGCGTCGCGAGCGCGCGGTCGATCTCCCACAGGTCGACGCGCACTTCGCTGCCGAGCCGGTAACCTTCGCGCGTCCGAACGACGACGTTCTCGTCGCCGACGCGCGCCTTGAGCCGGTGCAGGCAGACGTGGAACGCGTTCCGCGCCGCGCTCTCGCTCAGATCGGGCCACAGCATGTCGGTCAGCCGCTCGCGCGAGAGCGCCTCGGGGCGCATCGCGACCGCGGCGAGCAGCGCGTGCTCGCGCTCCGCCAGCGTGACCGGCTCGCCGTCGCGCGAGACGCGGCCCGCGACCAGCTCGACGACCAGTCCCGAGCGCGGCGACTCGCCGCCGGCGGCGCGCCGGTAGCGCCGCACGAACCTCTCGAGGAAGCCCGCGTCTTCGCCGCGCGAGACCGCCTCGATCGCCTCGTGCAGCTCGGTGGAGTCGATGCGGCTCGCGATCGAGGCCGCCTCGGCGCGCAACGCGCGCCGGCGCGCCGGGTTCAGCTCGGCGACCGCGAGCGCCGCGAGCACCTGGCCGAACGGGGACTTACTGTTCGCGCCGGCATCGCGCGCCATGTCGGCGTAGCGCAGCGCCGTCGCGTCGTCTTCGGCGTTCGCCGCCGCGATCAGATAGCCGCACGCGACCCACTTCGCGTGATCGGCCTGCTGTGGTTCGACGACGTGACCGCGCGCGCAGGCCGAGAAGAACGCGAACCCGCGCACGCCTTCACGGTGCACCTCGCTCTCCAGCGCGAACGCGTGCTGCATGAAGTCGGCGTCCTCGCCCGCGAGCCAGGCGCCGAACGTCGCCTCGCTCTCGTAGAACGCGATGAAGTTGCTGAAGCCGGTCTTGTGGCCGATCTCGATCGCGCGCTCGAGCCGCTCGCGCTCGGTCGCGCGGTCGCCGCGCACGCGCGCGACGTCGGCGCCGAGCGTCACCAGCACGCCGCCCGCCATGAAGCTCGTCTCGGTGAGGAACGGCCACGCCGCTTCGAGGTCGCGCTCGGCCTCTTTCGTTCGCCCGAGGCGCGCGGTCATCAGCGAGCGCAGGAACAGCAGGTACGCGTGGATGCGCGTGACGGGGATCTCAGGCGCGGCGATCTTCGCGCGGAAGTCGTCGACCAGCCCGAGCGCGCTCTCGAACTCGCCGACGTAGCTGCGCATCAGCACGCGGAAGACGTAGAGGTAGATGCGCATCTGCGCGTCGGCGTCGGCCGGGAGCCGCGCCCAGACGGACTCGGCCTCGTCGAGCAGCAGCCGCGAGTCGACGGTAAAGGTTCGCATCAGCGCGGTGACCGACCACAGCCGCGGGCAGCGCAGGACGACCGCGCGGTCGAGCGAGGCGACGACGCGCGAGTACGCGATCGGCGGCGGCAGCTCGTCGTCGAGGATCTCGATCCGTTCGAGGACGTCCGCGGCGGCCTGCTGATCGCCGCGCGCGAGGTGGATCTCCGCGGCGCGCTGGAACTCGTCGGCCTGCGCGTACGCCGCGGCGGCCGGCGCGAGCAGCGGGTCGACGCGGGCGGGATGCCGTTCCAGCAGCGTGCTCGCGACGAGCGGGTGCACCGCGAACGTCTCGTCGGCGTTGCGGGTGACGAACGGCGAGGTCTTGGTGAAGGCGAGGAACGTCTCGAACGCTTCGCCGTTTCCGAGTGCGAGCCGCACGTCGCGCTCGGTGGCGTTCGGGATCGCCGCGCACGCCAAGATGCCGTCGATCACCGCCTGCGGCGCGTCGCCCAGCACCTGATCGGCAAGGTACTCGTGCAGCTCTTCGTACGCGACGTCGTCGAGCTTGTCGAGCAGCGCGTCGAGCCGGCGCTCGTGCGCGAACCGCGCGAGCAGCAGCACCGCGATCGGCCAGCCTCCGGAGATCGCCGCGACCCGCTCGACCGCTTCGTCGCTCGCGCCGCTGCCGGCGAAGATCGCACGGATCTCGTCGCGCGTGAAGGCGAGATCGCTCGCGCGCAGCGTCAGGATCTGGTGCGGCGCGGCGAAGCGCGAGAGGTGCATCCGCAGCGACTCGCGCGAGCAGACGATGACCGTCCGCGCCTCGGGCCGGCTGGCGAGCAGCTTCGCGAGGAAGTCGCGCGCGCCGGGGTCGGCGATCGCGTCCTCGGTGTTCTCGAAGACGAAGGTCGAGGATTGCGGGCGCGTCCGCCAGGCGGCGAGCGCGACGCCGACGCGGTCGGCCGACGAGGCATGGCCGTCGCCCAGCATCGTCTCGCTCTGCGAGAGGCTCGCACTGCGCTCGGGGGTCTCGTCGGCGAGCGCCGGGACCAGCCGCCGCGCCAGATCGACGTCCGAGGCGACGCCGCGGCAGTCGCAGATCGCCGAGGCCGCCGCGTCCTCGAGCAGCTGCCGCACGAACGTCGACTTCCCGAAGCCGGCCGGCGCGACCAGCGAGACGATCGCCGGCCGGGCCGCCCAGACGCGGTCGACCAGCCCGGTTCGGACGAGGTCCGTCCCGGCAGCGGCTTGATTGGGAAGCGTGGCGTCCATACGTCTCGTAAGCACCCCGGTAACGGCTGGCAAATCCGCTTTCGTCGTCCCCAGCCCCGTCCCCGGTTGCGAAATGTCACACGTGCGCTTGCTACCATTAACGCGACATTACTTTACACACGCCCTTGTGGACGGTGTGGATGGGAGGGGAGATGCGACTCTAGCGGCAACCCCGGCGGCTGGCAGAGTGTTGAATCGAGTGCTAATGAAAGGAACCCATCGCGCGTGAGACACCGC
>Ga0213878_10000988_pt1 | contig 10131 bp, 11 predicted proteins | sample VelepicoBEBS_R02_FD_161053 | JGI IMG/M metagenome (GOLD analysis project Ga0213878, IMG submission 161053) | Vellozia epidendroides bulk soil microbial communities from rupestrian grasslands, the National Park of Serra do Cipo, Brazil - BS_R02 | ecosystem: Environmental > Terrestrial > Soil >... | reverse complement strand
CGGTATTGCCCAGGGGTTGGCGCTGGGCGCCAGCCTGCCAATGATCGGCGTATCGACGCTGATGACCATGGCGCAGGGCGCCTGGCGTAAAACGGGCGCAACCCGCGTACTGGCGGCGATTGATGCCCGTATGGGCGAAGTCTATTGGGCGGAGTACGTGCGTGATGAACAGGGCGTCTGGCAGGGTGAGGCCAGCGAGGCGGTACTGAAGCCAGAAGCAGTCAGCGAACGCTTAACACAGCTTACGGGCGAATGGGCGATGGTGGGCACTGGCTGGAAAGCCTGGCCTGACATGATACAGGGCGCAGCGGTAACGCTTATCGACGGCGAAGTCCTGTTGCCAGCGGCAGAAGACATGTTGCCTATCGCGGTTCACCTGCTGGCGGAAGGTAAGACGGTCGCTGTTGAGCACGCTGAGCCGGTTTATTTACGTAATGAAGTCGCGTGGAAGAAACTTCCGGGCCGTGAATGAATCTTAGTGGATGAGGACTCAGCATTTTAGGAGCTGCATCATGGCGGGTAAAAATCAGTGGGGACGCTGGCTGCTGGCTGGCGTTATTGCCGCAGCGTTAAGCGGTTGTGTATCCGTACCGGATGCGATTAAAGGAACGAGCCCGACGCCGCAGCAGGATCTGGTGCGCGTTATGGCGGCGCCACAGCTGTATGTCGGCCAGGAAGCCCGCTTTGGCGGCAAGGTCGTGAATGTGCTGAATGAAAACGGCAAAACGCGGCTGGAAATTGCCACCGTACCGTTAGATGACGGCGCCCGCCCGGAACTGGGCGTTCCCTCCCGGGGACGCATTTATGCTGACATCGCCGGGTTCCTTGACCCGGTCGATTACCGCAATCAACTGGTGACCGTTGTCGGACCGATCACCGGAACGGTAAAAGGTAAAATTGGCGAATCGCCGTACACCTTTATGCTGATGCAGGTGACAGGTTACAAACGCTGGAATGTGACGCAGCAAGTGGTCATGCCACCGCAACCTGTCGACCCCTGGTACTGGGGACCGGGGCCGTACCCGCGCCGCTATGGCTACGGCGGCTGGGGATGGTATAACCCGGGACCTGCCACGGTACAGACCATTGTAACCGAATAAGTTGTTGTTCTTAGAGTGAAAAGAAACAGCGGCCCGTCCGCTGTTTCTTTATGAGTAACGTCATAAGAAAAATAAATAGTGACGCGCTTCGCAACCTGAAATTCGATTAATTAATAAACTGGTACGCTGAGTTAATATAATGTTAACGGCTTGTTTATTAACAGGGGTTGCGATGACGACGAATTCTCATTTCAGAGGTGATGCATTGAAGAAGGTTTGGCTTAAACGCTATCCCGCAGATGTCCCTGCGGAGATCAATCCCGACCGTTATCAATCCCTGGTAGACCTGTTCGAGCAAGCGGCGACGCGCTACGCCGATCAGCCCGCGTTTGTGAATATGGGCGAAGTGATGACATTCCGTAAGCTGGAGGAACGCAGCCGTGCGTTTTCCGCTTACCTCCAGCAGGGGCTCGGCCTGAATAAGGGCGACCGCGTGGCGTTGATGATGCCTAACCTGCTGCAATACCCGGTAGCGCTGTTCGGTATCCTGCGTGCCGGGATGATCGTGGTGAACGTTAACCCGCTGTACACGCCCCGCGAGCTGGAACATCAGCTTAACGACAGCGGCGCGGCGGCGATCGTCATCGTTTCCAACTTCGCTCACACGCTGGAAAAGGTCGTCGACAAAACACAGGTGAAACATGTGATCCTGACGCGGATGGGCGATCAGCTCTCTACCGCCAAAGGGACGCTGGTTAACTTTGTCGTCAAATACATCAAACGCCTGGTGCCGAAGTACCATCTGCCGGACGCTATCTCGTTTCGTAGCGCGCTGCATCACGGATACCGGATGCAGTACATCAAGCCGGAAGTGGTGTCTGAAGACCTGGCCTTCCTGCAGTATACCGGCGGCACTACCGGCGTTGCGAAGGGCGCGATGCTGACGCACCGCAATATGCTCGCCAATCTCGAACAGGTGCACGCCACTTATGGCCCGCTGTTCAGGCCGGGGAAAGAGCTGGTGGTCACCGCGCTGCCGCTTTATCACATTTTCGCCCTGACCATGAACTGCCTGCTGTTTATCGAACTGGGTGGGCAAAACCTACTTATTACCAACCCGCGCGATATTCCAGGGCTGGTGAAGGAGATGGCGAAGTATCCGTTTACCGCGATAACCGGGGTCAACACGCTGTTCAACGCGCTGTTAAACAATAAAGAGTTTCAGCAACTGGATTTCTCCACCCTGCGCCTGTCCGCTGGCGGCGGAATGCCGGTGCAGAATGTGGTGGCCGAGCGTTGGGTGAAGCTGACCGGGCGCTATCTGCTGGAAGGTTACGGCCTGACAGAGTGCTCGCCGCTAGTGAGCGTCAATCCGCATGATATTGATAATCACAGCGGCAGCATTGGCCTGCCGGTGCCGTCCACCGATGCAAAGCTGGTGGACGACGACGACAACGAGGTCGCGCCAGGTGAAGCCGGGGAGCTGTGCATACGCGGACCGCAGGTGATGCTGGGCTACTGGCAGCGGCCGGACGCCACCGCCGAAATAATCAAAGATGGCTGGCTGCATACCGGCGACATTGCCGTTGTCGATGAAGAAGGGTTCCTGCGCATTGTCGATCGCAAGAAAGATATGATTCTGGTCTCCGGCTTCAACGTCTACCCGAATGAAATCGAAGATGTGGTCATGCAGCATCCTGGAGTACAGGAAGTGGCGGCAGTCGGTGTACCTTCCGGCAGCAGCGGTGAAGCGGTTAAAATTTTTGTGGTGAAAAAGGACGCGTCCCTCAACGAGGAGGCGCTGATCACCTTCTGCCGCCGCCAGTTGACCGGCTATAAGGTGCCGAAACTGGTCGAGTTTCGCAGCGAACTGCCGAAATCCAACGTCGGCAAAATTTTGCGACGAGAACTTCGTGACGAAGCGCGTGCTAAAGTGGAAAATAAAGCCTGAGCTACGTGTAAGTCGCCCGAAGACGCCGGCTAAGCCGGCGTTTTTTATGGGCGCAAACCATAGAGAAAGCAGATTGAACTACCAAATGATAACTCAGGACGATGCGTTAAAAGCCGCCTGTGACGCCGCGCGCAACGTGCCTGCCATTGCGCTGGATACCGAATTTGTTCGCACCCGTACCTATTATCCGCAGCTTGGCCTGATTCAGATGTATGACGGCGAAAACGTTGTGCTCATTGACCCGCTGAGTATTACCGACTGGACGCCGTTTCGCGACCTGCTGCTGGACAGCGCGGTGACCAAGTACCTGCACGCGGGCAGTGAAGACCTGGAAGTGTTCCTTAATGCTTTCGGCGTACTGCCTGAACCGCTGATTGATACGCAAATCCTGGCCGCGTTTTGCGGCCGCCCGATGTCATGGGGATTTGCCTCGATGGTGGAGGAGTACACCGGGATTGCGCTGGATAAAAGCGAGTCACGTACCGACTGGCTGGCGCGTCCGCTCACCGAGCGGCAGTGCGATTACGCCGCCGCCGATGTCTGGTACCTGCTGCCTATCGCCCAGAAGCTGATGGCGGAAACGCAGAGCAGCGGCTGGCTTCCTGCCGCGCTGGATGAGTGCCGTCTGATGCAGCAGCGCCGACGCGAGGTGGTGTCGCCGTCCGAGGCCTGGCGCGATATCTCCAACGCCTGGCAACTGCGCACGCGCCAGCTTGCCTGTCTGCAACTGCTTGCCGACTGGCGACTGCGTAAAGCGCGTGAGCGCGATTTGGCGGTCAACTTCGTGGTGCGTGAAGAGCATCTGTGGAGCGTCGCACGTTATATGCCGGGCAGTATGGGCGAGCTGGACAGCCTCGGGCTTTCCGGTAGTGAAATTCGTTTCCACGGCAAGACGTTGCTGGGGCTGGTCAGCACCGCGCAGGCGCTACCGGAAGAGGCGCTGCCAGCGCCTCTGCTGAACCTGATGGATATGCCGGGATACCGCAAAGTTTTTAAAGAGATTAAAACGCTGGTGCAGGATGTCAGTAAAGAGAAGGGCGTCAGCGCGGAGCTGTTGGCCTCGCGTCGTCAAATCAACCAGTTGTTGAATGCGCACTGGGGCCTTAAGGCGCCAAACGGCGTACCGGAAATGCTGGCGGGATGGCGAGGTGAAATGATGGCCGGGAGGCTTAATACGCTGCTGAAAGCGTACCCGCGTCAGAGCGAGTGAGGAAGCCGGGCGGGGTAAAGCCTGCCCGGCTGACAACAGGAAAAGACGTTTTACGTTCTCGACTCTTCCGCTTCAGGAAGCGTCACGTTGAGCTCCAGAATGGAGATGTCGCCGTCTTTTTGCTCCAACTGCACGGTGACCATTTCCGGGTCGATCTGCACGTATTTACAAATCACCTCCAGAATGTCCTTGCGAAGCTGCGGCAAATAGTGCGGCTCCGCATCGCTGCGGCGACGCTCAGCCACGATAATTTGCAGACGCTCTTTAGCGATGTTGGCGGTGTTCTTTTTTCGTGAGAGAAAAAAGTCGAGTAATGCCATAATTTATCCTCCGAACAGGCGTTTGAGGAAACCTTTCTTCTCTTCTTCGATGAAGCGGAAAGGACGTTCTTCTCCCAGCAGACGTTCAACCGTATCTGCATAGGCTTTGCCTGCGTCAGATATGGTATCCAGAATAACGGGTTCACCCTGGTTAGAGGCGCGCAGAACAGATTGATCTTCCGGGATCACGCCAACCAGTTTAATGCGCAGAATTTCCAGCACATCTTCCATGCTCAGCATATCGCCGTTGTTCACCCGGCTCGGGTTGTAACGGGTCAGCAGCAAGTGTTCTCTAATCGCATCGTCACCGTTTTCGGCGCGGCGGGATTTCGATGCCAGAATGCCGAGGATACGGTCAGAGTCGCGCACGGAAGAGACTTCCGGGTTGGTGGTGATAATGGCTTCATCGGCGAAATAGAGCGCCATCAGCGCACCGGTTTCGATACCGGCCGGTGAGTCGCACACGATGAAGTCAAAATCCATTTTCTTGAGTTCATCAAGCACTTTCTCCACACCTTCACGGGTCAGCGCATCTTTGTCGCGCGTCTGCGATGCCGGGAGGATAAAGAGATTTTCAGTACGTTTGTCTTTAATCAGTGCCTGATTAAGCGTGGCATCACCCTGGATGACGTTAACGAAGTCATACACGACACGGCGCTCGCAACCCATGATCAGGTCAAGGTTACGCAGGCCAATATCAAAATCGATAACGACAGTTTTCTTTCCCTTCTGGGCCAAACCAGTAGCGATGGCCGCGCTGGAGGTGGTCTTGCCAACGCCCCCTTTACCCGAAGTAACTACAATAATGCGTGCCATAGAAATTCCTTGTTAAAAAGGGATTAGTTTAACGGTTCAATTGTCAAAGCGGTGGCGTCCAGACGCAGACGGGTCGCTTTGCCATAAAATTCGGCCGGGATTTTATCGCTCAGCCAGTATTCCCCTGCGATGGACACCAGTTCCGCTGCAAGGTGAGTACAAAATATTTGTGCGTCTCTGTCGCCACTGGCGCCAGCAAGCGCGCGTCCCCGCATCATGCCGTAAACGTGAATATTGCCGTCAGCGATAAGTTCTGCACCGGCGCTGACGTGACTTGTCACAATCAGATCACAGTGTGGTGCATAAATGCGCTGACCGGAACGAACCGGCATATCAATCAATCGCGTTTTTGTGACCGGGGTAGCAATTGGGGCAGGAGTCGGAGGTGCTGGCGGAGCCGAACGGGCAATTTTTTCTTTCCCTTCAGTTAATAAGGGAATACCCGCACTGTCTATTTCCGCTTTTAATTGCGGATTTTTACAGCCGCTGACGCCCATAATGCGCAGGCCCGTTGCGGTAATAGCTTGCTGTAACGGTTGCCAGCTCACGGCATCGACAAGACTGCTGATATTCACCACCACAGGGGCGTGGCGTAGGAAAGCCGGTGCCTGGGCGATTTTGTCTTCTAACGCCTGACGAATAACCTCGGGTTTTGCCTCATGCAAATGAACCACTGATAAGGTAAAGCTACTGCCTTTAAGTTCGATTGGCGTATATGACATCCTGGCCTTACTCAATTTATTCTCTATCGCCCGCCGATATGCGGTGATATTCCGAAGACTATCAGGCATGTTATAGTCACAAATATACAGAGGCAAGTAACCACGGACTAATTCAGAGTAAAAGTATGTTTTGTGTGATCTACCGGAGTACCAAACGCGACCAGACCTATCTGTATGTCGAAAAAAAAGACGATTTTTCGCGCGTACCTGAAGAATTAATGCAGGGGTTCGGTCAGCCGAAGCTGGCGATGATCCTGCCGCTTGATGGCCGCAAAAAGCTGGTCAATGCCAGTCTTGATAAAGTGAAGCAGGCGCTGGCCGATCAGGGCTACTATCTGCAGCTTCCGCCTCCGCCGGAAAACCTGCTGAAGCAATATCTGGCGGAGAACGGGAAAAAATAACGTTCGATTAGGGGGCATTATGTATCAGCATCATAACTGGCAGGGAGCGCTGCTGGATTACCCGGTCAGCAAAGTGGTTTGTGTGGGCAGCAACTACGCTAAGCACATTCAGGAGATGGGAAGCGCCGTGCCGGATGAGCCGGTGTTGTTTATCAAACCTGAAACGGCATTGTGCGATATTCGCCAGCCGCTGGTGCTGCCGCAGGGGCTGGGCTCGGTACATCATGAGGTGGAGTTGGCGATACTGATTGGCAGCACGTTACGTCAGGCGACCGAAGAGCATGTGCGCAAAGCGATTGCCGGTTACGGCGTGGCGCTCGATCTCACGCTGCGTGACATCCAGGGCAAGATGAAAAAGGCTGGTCAGCCGTGGGAAAAGGCGAAAGGTTTTGACTACTCGTGTCCGATTTCCGGCTTTATTCCTGCCGCCGAGTTTCAGGGCGATCCGCAGAACACCCCGCTATCGCTAAAAATCAATGGCGATATGCGCCAGCAGGGCTCTACGGCGGATATGATCCACAAAATCGTGCCCCTTATCGCCTATATGAGCCGTTTCTTCACCCTGAAGAGCGGTGACGTTATCCTGACCGGGACGCCGGAAGGCGTCGGCCCGCTGCACAGCGGCGATGAGCTGGAGGTCAGCTTCAACGGCCACTCGCTGACCACCCGCGTGCTGTAACGACGAATTGCCGCCTGAGAAAGGCGGCAAAACTTGCATCCGCAGGCCAGACTGGTTATAAGGTGCACCCTGGTTTTTAATGGCGGATATCCTGATGAGCGACACACCTTTCTGGCAGCGTAAAACGCTTGAGCAAATGACTGACGCCGAGTGGGAGTCGTTGTGCGATGGCTGCGGACAGTGCTGCCTGCACAAGCTGATGGATGACGATACCGATGAAATCTATTTCACCAACGTCGCCTGCCGCCAACTGAACATTAAAACCTGCCAGTGCCGCAACTATGAACGCCGCTTCGAGTACGAGCCGGACTGCATCAAGCTTACCCGCGACAACCTGCCTACCTTCGAGTGGCTGCCGCATACCTGCGCCTATCGACTGCTGGCGGAGGGGAAACCGCTGCCCGCCTGGCACCCGCTGCTTACCGGGTCAAAAGCGGCGATGCACGGCGAACGGATCTCAGTGCGCCATATCGCGGTAAAAGAGTCCGAAGTCAGAGACTGGCAGGATCATATTTTAAATAAACCGGACTGGGCGCGTTAATCATCGCGTTGAATTGCCGGTGCATGAAATAATAAAGGCTCCCGCAGGAGCCTTTATTATTTTGTCGTTTATTTAACGCCCAAAGAGATCGCGTTTTTTCGGCTTGAACGGCTGAGCAAGCAATACCAGCACCGCGACAATCAGATAAGCGGCAAAAATACCCACCAGCCACTGCGGCATTTCCAGCGTGAGGAATTCCCACTGGCGCACAGAACAGTCACCGCTGGCTAAAAACACCTGCGGCAGCCATTTGTCGAGCGGCAGCCAGCTCGGGAAACGCGCGGCGAAATCACAGGTCATAAACGGGGAAGGGTGGAGCTGGATCATAGTGTGTTCCCATGCCAGCTGCAGCCCGCGCCAGGCGCTGTAAATCCAGATAAGGATCGCGGCATAGCGCAGCGGAGATTTTGGCGCAATCGCCCCAACCAGTCCGGCGCCCAACACGCCAAACAGCGCGCAGCGCTCATAGATGCATAACACACAGGGTTTCAGCAGCATGACATGCTGGAACCAGAGTGCCACCGCCTCCAGCGCAAGAGCGGTAAACGCCATCAGTAACCACGCTCCGCGACCTCTGGAGCACTGGTTTAAGAATCGCAACATAATCATTTCCCGGAACATGCTAAGACAAGGCAGTGTAAACGAAAACCATAGCAGCGCCACTACCCAGGGTGAAAATATTATGCCTGCGTATAATTTTCACCCGGTGATAACCACCGGGTGCCAATTTTGCAACGTTTAATGGGCTGCCAGCGGGGTACTGACGATCACGCCATGGGCTGTCAGCCAGTCGGTGGCGGGGATCAGCGTAAACTCGACGCACAGCAACCCAACCAGCGTCAGCACCAGCGTATACGGCAGCGCCATCCAGACCATACGCCCGTACGACAGACGGATAAGCGGCGCCAGCGCGGAGGTGAGTAAGAACAGAAACGCCGCCTGGCCGTTCGGCGTCGCCACCGATGGCAGGTTTGTCCCGGTATTAATCGCCACTGCCAGCATCTCAAACTGCGACAAGGAGATTGCGCCGTTTTCCAGCGCCGTTTTGGCCTCGTTGATGTACACCGTTCCGACGAAGACGTTATCGGAAATTGACGAGAGCAGGCCGTTGAACAGGTAAAACAGCGACAGCTGCGCATGCGGCGAGGCTTGCAGCACAAAGTCAATGACCGGCGCAAACAGCTGCTGCTCGATAATCACCGCGACGATGGCGAAGAACACGGTCAGCAAAGCCGTAAAGGGCAGCGCTTCGGTAAAGGCTTTACCGATGGCGTGCTCATCGGTCACGCCGGTGAGCGATGTGGCAAGGATAATCACCGACAGGCCGATAAGCCCCACTTCGGCAAGATGGAGGGCCAGCGCGACGATAAGCCAAACGCCGATCACGCCCTGCACCGCCAGACGCAGGACCTCCTGACGGCTGCGCTGCTGGCGGCTGCGGGTGTCAAAATCCTCTAGTACCGCGCGCACACTCTCCGGCAGCGGCTCCCCGTAGCCGAACACTTTGAACTTCTCGACCAGCAGGCAGGTCAGCAGGCCGCAGACAAATACCGGCAGGGTAACGGGCATCATGCGCAGGAAAAACTCGCCGAAATGCCATCCCGCCGTTTTGGCGATGATCAGGTTTTGCGGCTCGCCGACCATCGTCATCACGCCGCCCAGCGCGGTGCCTACCCCGGCATGCATCATCAGGCTGCGCAAAAAGGCGCGGAATTTCTCCAGCACTTCGCGGTAGTGCTTATCGATATGGCTGTCGTCCTGCAGGTCGCTATCGTCAGGGCGCGCCGAGGCCGCACGGTGGTAAATACCGTAAAAACCGACGGCGACGCTGATGATGACGGCGACCACCGTCAGGGCATCCAGGAACGCGGATAAGAAGGCGGCAGCGAGGCAAAACGACATCGACAGCAGCATCTTGCTGCGGATAGTCAGCAGCAGGCGGGTAAAGATGAACAGCAGGAGCTGTTTCATAAAGTAAATCCCGGCCACCATGAAGATCAGCAGCAGCAGGACTTCCAGGTTATTGGCAATCTCTTCACGCACATGCCCGGCGCTGGTCATACCGATAAGCACCGCCTCGATAGCCAGCAGGCCGCCAGGAAGCAGCGGGTAGCACTTGAGCGCCATCGCTAACGTAAAAATGAACTCAATCACCAGCAGCCACCCAGCGGTAAAGGGGCTGAAGGCGAAAACGACCGGATTGATGATTAAGAAGAGCAGTAATGCCAGTTTGTACCAGTCCGGTGACTGGCCGAGAAAATTGCGCCACAGCGCACGAGAGTAAGACATTTCCATGACAGTATTCCGATCCCGTCGGCGGTATAACAAACGTTCCTGATAAATGAGCGTGTAAGTATCAGGCCTGAACCTTTCAGGATCAACCCAAGAAAGTGGAATAACAAATTTGGTAAAATGAAACGGCGATCCCTTTTTAATTAACGTTGCGTGCTA
>Ga0213878_10000987_pt1 | contig 10134 bp, 9 predicted proteins | sample VelepicoBEBS_R02_FD_161053 | JGI IMG/M metagenome (GOLD analysis project Ga0213878, IMG submission 161053) | Vellozia epidendroides bulk soil microbial communities from rupestrian grasslands, the National Park of Serra do Cipo, Brazil - BS_R02 | ecosystem: Environmental > Terrestrial > Soil >... | reverse complement strand
GCCGTAGGGTCGCCAACGAACGACATCCGCGCGAAACTTGGCAACGAGGTCGCGATCGAAGATTTTCAGCAGAATAGGCTCCCATACCGAGACGGCGCGATTATCGTTCGGCTTGCATGGCACCAAGTGCAAGATCAACAAACCGCCGACGCTCTTGCTATGCAAGCGCGGTCCCTTGGACTGGACGAGAATGGAATTGCGAAGCTCTTGAGCGGGACTGCCGTTGCAGGCGAGCCGCTCAATGTTCAGGTCATGGTCAAAGACGCGAATAAGTATGCGTCGACGGGCGGTTGGCGCTGGGAACAATTCACGAACGGCCGTCCAGATCCGATAATGCAGACGACTTGTTTTGCCTGCCATGCACCCGCGAAAGCGACCGATCTGGTCTTTACCCATTACGCGCATTAGGAGGCCGGCACATGGCCCGTTTCGAGCGAACGAATATGGTTTTGCCCAGAGCCTTGACCGTGGTCGTCATGACAATCGCGGCGGCGACATTCACGCTGTTGGGATACCGTCTTGCGTCGCTGGGAACACCCGCGCTCGCATCTGAGCAAGGCGGCGTTACGTCGGCCGACGGCATTGGGCTCCCCCAGGGATACCGTGACTGGCCCTTGATCTCCGTGGCGGCTGTAGGAAGTCCCGTCAACGATGTCCGAGCCAAACTCGGTAACGATATTGCGATCGCGGATTTTCGACGAGGCACGATTCCCTACCGTGATGGCGCGATTATAGCGCGACTCGCTTGGCACCAAAGTCACGACCAGCAAACGGGTGATGCCATAGGTGTCCAAGCGCGTGCACTCGGGTTGAATGAGGAAGCCATCGCGAAGCTGTTGAGCGGAACATCCGTCGCCGGTGCGCCGATAAACGTTCAAATCATGGTGAAAGACTCGAAGAAATTTGCCTCGACGGGCGGTTGGGGCTTCGCGCAGTTCACGAATGGCAAAGCCGACAGCATCGTGCAAAACAGTTGCTTTTCTTGCCACGCTCCCGCGAAAGCGGTGGATTTCGTCTTCACGCGCTACGCGCCATGAGCTGCGTTACGGAGTCCGTCGGCAATAGAACCGCCCCGACGCAATTTCTCGACGCAGGAGCCGCACGGTACGCGTACCGCCGTTTCGGGCGAGGTGCCGCGCTACCGCTGCTCTTCCTCCAGCACTTCACCGGAACGCTCGACAATTGGGATCCCGCGGTCACCGACCCGCTGGCAGCCGGTCGCGAAGTCGTGCTCTTTGACAACGCGGGAGTCGGGCAATCGTCCGGTGAGGTGCCGGCGACGGTCGGCGCGATGGCGCAGCACGCGTTCGCGTTCTTGGACGAGCTCGGGCTGACGAAGTGCGACGTCCTGGGGTACTCGCTCGGCGGCATGGTCGCGCAGCAGATGGCGCTCGATCGGCGCTCGATCTTCCGGCGGATGGTGCTCGTGGGGACCGCTCCGCGCGGCGGCGAGGACATCATGCACTTAGAGAAGCCGGTGCTCGCGAAGTATCTCCAAGACCGAAGCCTGCGCGGATACGAGGTCCTGCAGAAGATCTTCTTCGCACCGACGAGCTCGAGCCAGTCGGCCGGCGCGGAGTTCATCGCACGGCTGGCCGAGCGCGGGGGTCATCGCGAACCCGCGTCCGGCCCAGAGGTCGCCCGAGCGCAAATTGCCGCGTTTCGGGAGTGGGAGCAGTTTACCGGCGAACGCTTTGCGAGCTTGCGTGAAATCCGCCAGCCGGTGCTCATCGTAAACGGCGTCCACGACGAGATGATCCCGGTCTCGAACTCCTACCGGTTGAGCGAAGCCCTCCCCAACGCCGTGCTGATGACCTTCCCCGACTCGGGCCACGGCTCGCTGTTCCAATTCCACGAGGCCTTCACGCGCCAGACCGCCGCGTTCCTCGCTTCGGACTCCGCCTTCGCACCGTACTGAAGACAGCGCGTTAGACGGCGCGCTGTACGGAGATCGCCATGTCGCTCAGCCTCGACGTCTTTGTGAGCCCGTACAAGCCGATCGCGCCCTTCCTCCCGCGGGTCGGGAGCGACGGCCGGCCGGTCCCCGTCAAGCGCGCGTTTCCGTCGTGGGATGACGCGCAGCAAGCGACGTTCCCTGCCAGCTCGATCACGCTCATCTCGGGCGAGCGAGAAGCCGTTCTGGTCGATGCGCTGATCACGATCGCCGAAACGCAGCGGCTCGTCGAATGGATCCGCGCGAAGAACAAGGTGCTGACGACCGTGTACATCACGCACGGCCATGCCGACCACTTCTTCGGGCTGAACACGGTCCTCGCCGCGTTCCCGCAGGCGAAGGCCGTCACGCTGCCGGAAGTCGTGGCCCCCGCGCAAGCACAACTTGCGAGACTCGGCTTTTGGCAGGCGCTTCTTCCGAATCAATTTGCCGCGAATCCAATCGTCCCCACACCGCTGGCGGATCGCGTCATCGACCTCGAGGGGCACGAGATCCGTCCCATCCTCGTCGGTCAGGGCGACACGGCTCCTGCGACGGTCGTCCACGTTCCCGATCTCGACGCGGTCGTCGGCGGCGATGTGGCATACAACGGGATCCACTGCTGGCTGGCCGCGACCGATCGCGAAAAACGCGAACGCTGGCTCGCTGCCCTCGACGTCATCGAGGGCCTGAATCCGAAGATCGTCGTCGCGGGGCACAAAAAGCCCGAAGCCCGCGACGACGACCCGCGCGCGATCCTCGACGCGACCCGCACGTACATTCGCGACTTCGAGACAGCCGTGGCCGAAAGCGGCACGGCAGAGGACGTGATCGACGTAATGATGCGACGCCATGGCGATCGCGGAAACCCGTATACGCTCTGGATCTCCGCGGACGGTGTCAGAGACCAGCTCGGCCGCGCGCTGGTCCGATAGCAACACAAACGAGCGCCTGATTCGTCGAGCCAGCTATTGGTACTTTAGTATACAATAACTGGCCCGGGAGAGGGCGTCGCATGAGCTTCTTCCACTGCCGCATCGCCGCCGCCGGCATCATGTTCGGCCTCTGTCCGCTTGTGGTTTCGGCCGAAGAAGCCGCGGTGCCGGCGGATCAGCAGACGGGCTCGCTCACAGTCTTCTTGCAGTCGGTGAACGGCACGCGCGTCGCCAGCGGCTCGTGCAGTCTGATTCTCACCACGATCAAGAACCGCATCAGTGCCGACGCCGCCGGAGCCTGCACGTTCGAGCGGATCGCTCCGGGCGTGTATCAGCTCGATGTCGCGGCTCCCGGTTTCCTGCCGCAGACCATTACCGACATCGCAGTGCTCGGCGGATCGGCCTCGACGGTCCGATGCACGTTGAGCCAGCCGACGCTGAGCTCGCTGACGGTGATCGGGCGGACCGTCTCGTCGAGCCGAGCGCAGTCGATCAACACCTCCGCCGCGGCGATCTCCGTCATTACGAGCGAGATGCTCGAGAGTCAGCCGAACCCGAATATTCTCAATGCGCTGCAACAGTTGCCGGGGGTCCAGATTGCCCTCGTCAACGACCGCACGCAAAACGCGTTCAACAACGGTTCGGTTCTCGTTCGCGGGGGCACTGCGTGGGAGACGGCACAGCTCATCGACGGCCATGCTCTTCCGCTGAACGCATCGGGCCGCTTCGTCAGCTCGATATTCGACGATTTGATCTTCAAGGATATCGAGATCACAAAAGGACCGGGCGCGATCACACCTGTGGTCAACAACGCCATCAACGGGACCGTGAACTACCGTCTGCGGGAACCAACGGCGCACCTACGGGGACGAATCGCGGAGGGTTATGACGGCTGGGGTGGGAGTTCGACCGAAGCGTTCGCTTCAGGGCCCCTGTCGCAGAAACTCGGGTTCGTTATCGCTTATGGCGTGCAAGGGAGCAACGGTTACAATGGCGGGACGACGTTCGAAAACTTTCTCCCCGGCCCAAATTATCAAATCAATGGCCGTGCGATCGCGACGTCACCGTACAAGGCCGGCTCGTATCCCGCAGACATTCTGAACCCGCTGCCCTTCGGTTCGACCACTCTCGAGTCGCGCGGAGCGAAGGTGATGGGTGCGTACGCTGAACACACGGGTCTCGGCCGCCTTCGCTATCGCTTGAGCGAATCGACCGACATCACGTTGACCTCGTTCAGCAATAGTTTCGGCGCACAGTTCGCACAGCCGTTAAGCGTCCCCACCGTCTTCACACCCGGGTCCGGGTACCAAGGCAGCTCGGGGCCTGCGGCGGAGACGACGCTGACCAACCTCCTCTTCAACTACCCGAGATATGATTGGTTCGGCAACTTTCAATTGTACGAGCTCGAAGCGCGCACGCAGAGCAGCGTCGACACCTTCATGGCGCGCTACTACGCCATGTCGTACAAGAACCTGCTGAACATCCCGGCTAACGACTCGAATCTGTCATATACTGCCCCGTTCAGGGTTTGGGGAACGGTCTCGCTGTGTCCGATCGGAACGCCGGCGACCCAGGGCAAGTGCGGGCCTTCGATGACGAATCCGACGGTGACCGCCTTCAACGGCGAAACGGTGAACCTTACGACTCCGGACGAGGCGTTCACGAGTCGGACGCTCGACCAACTCCGCGGCGGATCGCTCGAATGGGACCATCCGTTCGGACCCCACGTGGTGAGCGTCAGCCTCGATCATACGCTCCAGACGAGTGTGTTCTCGCAATACCAGGCCGCCAACGGGCAGTTCGTGCAGACCGGCGCCTATCCCGCGGGAACGTCGATGGCGACGATGTCGGCGCTCGTGCGCCTCCAATTGAACCCGACGGACCGCGTGCTGATCTCTCCCGCGCTCTACTACAACGTAGATTCATGGCGTACGTCGCCCGACGGCGGAACGACGTGGCGAGCGGCCGCCGTCGCACATCTCGACCCGCGGCTGAGCGTCACGTACCGGCCATCCGGCAGTGCCAGCCTGCGGTTCGCAATCGGATCCTCGATAGCGCCGCCGTATCTCTCCGCCCTCGCCAGTTCCTCCCACGGGCCGCCCGTTTTCAACAACACGACATCCGTCGGGCCGTTCTACTTCGCTTTCGTGGCGAATCCGAAGCTCCGGCCGGAAACCGCCTTCGGCTACAACGCCGGCGCCGATTTCCGCCTTCGTGACGGACAAACGGTCCTTGCCTTTGACGCATTCGAAACGACCGTCTCGAATCAACTCTTCACGCAGATCGTACCCAATGGAACATTCGACGACGGCAGGAACGGAACGCATCCGGTCTATCTGATAACGACCGCAAATGTCGGACGTGCGCGTGATGCCGGTGTGGAGTTTTCGATCAGGCGGCAGCCGCCCCGCGGCATCGGGTTTGTGGTCCAAGGTTCATTGCAGCGATCGTACCCGTATGATTTGCCGTCGTCGCTCTACGGCTTTCCGGGTTTACCGCCGAGCGTCAATCTCACGGCCGTCCCCAACGTGAACTTCCAATTCGCCGTAGGCGCTGCTGGTGGGATACCGCACTCGCAAGGGTACGGCGGCATAAGCTACCGCGGCGCGAACGACATCTTCGCCTCGTTCGGCGCAACCTACACCGGTAGGAACAACACGTATGCTCTGCCGGCTTTCGTAGTAGTGAGCGGCACCGTTCGCCGCGCCTTGACGAAGAACGTTTCGTTGCAGTTCGCCGCTGAGAATCTCACGAATTACAGAGCGGGATACTTGTCGCCGTTCTTCGGTAGTTACTATGAGAGGACTAACTTGGTTACGATCACACGCAAGCAGATGGTCGTCCCCGTTCAGGTTCTTCCGCCGATGACGATCAGGACGACGTTGAGCTATTCGATCTGACGCGAGCCAAACCGTCGTCGGAAATGCAAGGAAGATAAATCTTCACGGTCGTTCCACGTCCCAGTTCGCTGCTCAACGCGATTCGGCCGCCGGCACGCTCGACCGCGCGCTTCGCGATGGCGAGGCCGAGACCTGAGCCCTCTACATCGCTCTGAGCGCTGCCCCGACGAAAGCGCTCGAACGCGGAGTCGCGATCCTCCGCGCTCATTCCGGGGCCAGCATCCGCAATCTCGATGACGCAAACGTCGGCCATCTTCGTGACCTGAACGTCGATCGGCGAGTTCGGAGCGTACTTAACAGCGTTGTCGATGATGCAGACCACCGCTTCACGGAGTTCGGCGGCGTTTCCGAAGGACTGCATCTCTCCGTCGGCCGCGACCCGCACCTTCAGTTCAGGCGCCAGCGACTTCATAGAATCCGCCGCATCTCGCGTTAGCGCCACAATATCGACCTGCGACGCATTGATCGGCTCACGTTCGAGCCGCGCGAGAGAGATCAGCTTCCCGATGGTGTCGCGCATACGCCGGCATTCCGCGAGGGTCTTTTTTAACACGCGCTGCTCGTCATCGCGGTTCGTTACAACGCCTTCGGCGATTGCACCGATGTACCCCATGATGATTGTCAGCGGCGTCTTGAGCTCATGGCTCGCATCGGCAATGAACCTGCGAACGTTTTCGGCCGCTACTTCGCGGTCGTCAACGATCTTTCGCGCGCGTGTCGCGGCCGCATTGTAGGCCGCGTTGAGCGTCCGAATCTCGGCGACCGCATCGCCGGGAGTTCGCATCGGTGTGAAGTTGCCTTCTGCAAACTCTTGTAACGCGTGCGTTGCGTCCGAAAACGGGCGCAGCGCGCGAGCCGCGATTGAACGCGCGAGGACGTAGCCGACGATGACGGCTAACAGAGCGAATGGCAGAAGAAAGAGAAAGCTCGCCACGATCTCGTCGAGGAGGCGGTACACGTTCGGGGCGACGGCGAACGTCGCGTCGGAGATGGAGCCGGAAACGTCAGCCTGCTTCGGGAGCCCGGAGGTTATGTCGACGAATGAACCGATAACGCTGCCGACGGCTCGATGCGCTGCATCGTCCGGGCGGCCGTTATAGACCGCGGTCAAGCGCGGGCCGACGCCGACAAAGAGGTAGAAGTGAGGGCGACCTAGGTGGTCGGCCGTGTACTGTGCGGCTTCACGAAGCGTCCGCCCCGAGTGCAGTTCGCTCATGAGCAAGGATCTCGCTTCGTCACGAGCGAGCGGAGCGGTCGACTTGATCTCGCGCGCGAACGACGAAATTTGGGCAAAAACCACGCCGATGCCAAGAACGAGGACGACGACGAGGGTCGCTCGGACGTAGGCGAAGGTGAGGCGCGTGACGAGCGAGGTGCCCAATGTCACTCTCGGGCGCTGAATCCGATGCCGCGAATCGTTTGAATGAGCTTTTTCTCGTATCCCTGGTCGACCTTGGCGCGCAGGTTCGAAATCGTCCGGTCGACGATCCCCTCCTCCGCGTCGCTGTCGAGACCCCAGACTGCTTCGAACAGCGCCTTGCGCGAAAAGACCTGCCCCGGACGCCGGAGCAGCGCTTGGAGCAGCCTAAACTCGCGCGCCGAAAGCGCGATCGGTGTCGCTCCGCGCGTCACCGTGTATTGGCGGAGATCCACCGTCAGATCCGCGAGCGTCAGCGTCTCGCGCCGGTCGAGGACCGGACGGCGCAGCGCGGACTGAAGGCGCGCAGCGAGCTCAGAGACTTCGAACGGCTTTGTCACGTAGTCGTCCGCACCGCCCTCCAGTCCTTTGACCACGTCGCTGACCTCGCTTCTGGCGGTCAACATGATGACCGGCGCCTCGGTGAGGCGCCGGACCATGGGCAAGAGCGCGACGCCGTCGACCTTAGGCATGACGACGTCGAGAATGATCGCATCCGGATGCCACTCGCGGATTGCGCTCAGCGCCGCCAGTCCGTCGGGGGCGGTGCGGACCTCGAAACCGCGCAAACCAAGATAGAACTCGAGCATCTGCCGAATTTCCGACTCGTCGTCAACGACCAACACCTTTTGGCGGTCCGATACCATAATGCCTCACCCTAGACGGTAGGGCCGCGCTTGGAAAAAACCTGGAACGCGGGTTCCACCCGCTTTCTCATTCTTTTCGGGGCCGTTTCCTGTTCCGGGATTATTTCTTTGGGTGCCGGCGGCGCTCCACATCATAGGCGAGGAGGTTTTCCGTGCTGTCCCTCAATGACGTCGACAGGCGCATCCACCGCCGCGGCCTGAGCCCGCGGCAGCTCGAGGCCGTCACGGCCGCGATCGTCGAGAGGATCGCCGAACCGATCTCGGTCTCGGCGCTCTCCTCCGTCGTCGGCTTGAGCCGGTCGTACTTCTCGCACGCCTTTCGGCGCAGCGTCGGCTGGACGCCCCACGCTCACGTCGTCCGGTTGCGGCTCGAGCGCGCGATGATGCTCATGGCGCACACCGAGATCTCGCTGACCGACGTCGCGCTAGCGGCCGGCTTCGCGGACCAGTCGCACTTCTCGCGATCGTTCCGGCGCCTGACCGGAGTCACGCCGGCGGACTGGCGGAAAGCGCACAAGCGTCCAAGCTTTTCGGACTGTCGCGTTCTAGCATCATGTTCTTGACGACAGGGAGCGACCCGTGATGCGCATTCCGAATCTTCCGCTCGTCGCTGTGGCGGTGGCGGCCCTCACCGTGCTGGGATTCTCGGTCGTGGCGAAGCCGGCGCCGAGCGCCGCCGGCACGGCGTCTCCCGTGCGAAACATCGTGCTGGTCCACGGCGCGTTCGCCGACGGCTCGAGCTGGGCCAAAGTGATCCCGCTGCTGCAGGCGAAGGGCTACAACGTCGTCGCGGTCCAGAACCCGCTGACATCGCTCGCGGACGACGTCGCGGCGACGAAGCGCGTCATCGCGGCGCAGAACGGGCCCGTCATCTTGGCCGGCCATTCATGGGCCGGGATGGTCATCAGCGAGGCGGGCAACGACCCGAAGGTAGTCGGACTGGTCTACGTCGCCGCGCTCATCCCCGACAAAGGACAGTCCGCGAACGACGCGACGAAGGGATATCCCGCGCCGCCGGGCCTGGCCCAGGCGAGACCGGATGCGGCGGGCTACTTGTCGCTGACGCGGCAGGGCGTCGACGAAGACTTCGTTCCGAATCTCCCGGCCTCCGAACGCGCCGTCGTGTATGCGACGCAAGGCCCTTGGAACAGCGCCGCTCTCGCGGACAAAGTGGCGAGCCCCGCGTGGGCGACGAAACCGTCGTGGGCGATCGTCGTGAACGACCGCATGATCTCGCCGCAGTTCGAGCGTGACGCGGCGAAGCGGATCCACGCGACCACGACGACGTTGAACACGAACCACGTCGCGATGCTCTCCATGCCCAGAGAAGTCGCGAACGTCATCATCGACGCGGCGACCAAAGCAGCCAACAAATAAGACAGTTCTCGCGAACGCGAACGAAACGAGGTCAGTACCATGCCGACGATCACGACCCGCGACGGCACCGCGATCTATTACAAAGACTGGGGCAGCGGACAACCGGTGGTGTTCAGCCACGGGTGGCCGCTCGATGCGGACGCCTGGGAAGATCAGATGTTCTTCCTCGCCTCGCGCGGATACCGCTGCATGGCGCACGACCGCCGCGGCCACGGCCGGTCCGGCCAGCCGTGGGGCGGCCAGACGATGGACACGTACGCCGACGATCTTGCGGCGCTCGTCGAAGTGCTCGATCTCCGCGACGCGATCCACGTCGGCCACTCCACCGGAGGCGGCGAAGTCGCCCGCTACATCTCGCGCCACGGAACCGGGCGCGTCGCAGCGGCCGTCCTGATCAGCTCCGTCCCGCCGCTGTTGCTGAAAACGCCGGCGAACCCGGAAGGGGCGCCGATCGAGGCGTTCGACCAGCTGCGTGCCGCGGTGCTGGGCGACCGATCGCAGTTCTTCAAAGACCTGAGCGCATCGTTCTACGGCGCGAACCGCGCCGGGTCGAAGGTGTCGCAAGGTGTCCGCGACGCGTTCTGGATGCAGGGCATGCTGGCGAGCCTCAACGCTTGCCACGACTGCATCAAGGCGTTCTCGGAGACCGACCAGACCGAAGATCTGAAGAAGTTCGACGTCCCGGCGCTCGTCATCCAGGGCGACGACGATCAGATCGTACCGATCGATGCGGCGGCGCGGAGGCAGGCCAAGCTCATCCCGAATGCCGAGCTCAAGGTGTACGAAGGCGCCCCGCACGGTCTGCCGACGACGCACAAGGACCGGCTCAACGCGGACTTGCTGCAGTTCTTCACCACGAAAGTCCGCGCGCTCGCGCACGCGACCTGACGCAATGCGATCGCCCACGCTTGCGGCGCAGCGCATG
>Ga0213878_10000986_pt1 | contig 10142 bp, 17 predicted proteins | sample VelepicoBEBS_R02_FD_161053 | JGI IMG/M metagenome (GOLD analysis project Ga0213878, IMG submission 161053) | Vellozia epidendroides bulk soil microbial communities from rupestrian grasslands, the National Park of Serra do Cipo, Brazil - BS_R02 | ecosystem: Environmental > Terrestrial > Soil >... | reverse complement strand
TCTGGGTCGGGGTCGGGGTCGGGGTCGGGGTCGGGGTCGGGGTCGTGGTAACCAGACGACCAGACGACTACTATGCAAGAGCTAGGCTCTAGCAACCTCTCTACCGCGAGGTTTTCGACGTCCCTCTCGATGCTCTTGAGCGTGCCCACCATCTCGTTCTAGCGTCCGGTCCTTGTCTGGGTCGTAGACTGGCTCGGGCTTTAGTTCAACTCGAACCGCGGCGACTCCCGGAACGGCCTCAAAGACTGCCTTGTCCGATTCGAAGGAGTCAGCTAGAATGGTGCCGGCGGAGAAGAACTCGTCCATGATAACGGTGTCGAGGGCCATCAGGCTGCACCACATTCTGTAGCTGTGCGCAGGTCCTTTTGACCCCTCAGCGAGGTAGATGGTTACGCGGAAGCACTGTCGCGACATCTACTTAGATAATGAGGGTAGTGCGCAAGAAAGTTCAATGTAGTTGACGACGGAGGTTACGATGCGAAAGCGCTGGTCGGTTAGGAAGAGTGATAACTTTGAGGTCGAGGACATCGAAAAGTTCCTCGAAGCTATCGAGGCCGTCTGCAGAAAACACGGCCTGTCAATTTCACACGAAGACGGTCACGGCGGCTTCCAGATTCATTAGTTCAATGAGGGAGACCTTGACTGGCTACGCTGGGCTTCCGATGACCGTGAATAGGACGAGCGGCCTTCACCTTCAGACGCGAACGACCCAGACCGGTTTGGCGTCTGACTGTGAGGGGTATCTCGTTCAAGGAGCTGATCGAGGCCGTCTATTGTGAGGCGCGCTTTCAGGACCGTCAAGCCGGCGACAATCGAATTGACTTTCATGACGGATGGGGATGCGTTGAGCGCTCGTGGTACTTCGATGCGGTCATCGAGGACGAGCGTAGAGATGTGGCATATCTGGAAAGGTGGGCAAGGTTGCTAGGTGAGTTCGAGGGTAGAACAGGAGGTGGGTGAAGCGCGACAACGAGCATTAACCGAACTTCAGAGTGCCTTCCCTCGCATCTTCTTTCGGTAGAGCGACGCTATATCGTGTGTCAGGATGATCCATTTAACAACGTGGCTCTCGTTCCAGTCTTTCTCGATGACGAACGGAACGACATGCTCGGCAAACTCGTGGAACAGCTCGGTCATGCCGGCCGACTTGATACGCCCGCTACCCCACCGCTGCTGCTTAACTTCAACAGTCAGTTGTCGGTCTAGCCAAAGAAGACCACAGCGCTCAGACCTGACCGGAATGGTCGGCAGCGGTGCCGGGTCCTCGTCCGTCAAGAACGAGACCTGCGTTCTGAGAATCCGTCCAGCCTGTTTGGGGAACTTGGCAGAGACGACCTCGTCGATGGCCTCGAGTGCCTCCTCCAGTCCGCGCATCGTACCGTCGGCGGAAGGGTCGATCTCGCAGACGATTTGTGGGGCGCTCATGCCAGAATAGTACTGCAGTCTATCCCGTTAGAGTAATTCCGAGAGCGTCGAACGCCTGGTCCATGAACTCGTCGTCATCGCACTCGAAGAGCTCCTCACCGTTCTCGCCCATTGGGTCGCCCGGGTTCGGTTCCGAGGTGATGCGCACGAATTCCTTGTCGTTGCTGCAGTAGGCAGCCTTCTCGAAGCCGCTACGAAGCGCGATGACGAGCGTCTTAAGCGTCTTGTACTTCATCCTCGATGAACCTTGACGTCGGACCATGGCAGGTCGGCGAAGAGGTCGACCGACACCACGACAATCGGGTCCCTCTCTACCGAGAAGTGCCCAGGCACGTTTAGCAGCGGGCGTTCGGTCAGTGCCTGTACCACAGATTTGAGGTCTGCGACTTCTGCTGCGCTGACAAAGAGACGCTCGGGAGGATAGTTCGGCGCGTTGCGCATTATGTCATAAGCGTTGAGCTCGCTCTTTGGAACCATATCAATCGGTGGCAATGGTTCCGTTTCCGTCGGTCTAGGAGCATTACCGACTAAGAGCTCTGTAGTCATCGAACCGACCACAGCCATCATCGCCGCACGTGTGATTTTATTTGCGACCGTAGCGACCTTCTCAACACCGCACAGAGCATGAGGCCGGCCGGCCCTAGTCGGGTCTCGCAGAGCCGACGCTACGGCTCTCGGATTCGAGGCGCAGTATCCGACAGCTTCCCCAACGCACCGACCACCGTCCGGATGACGACGTAGGTCGGTCTCGAGCTCGTTCTGCAAGAGCGGAGCACAGTACTGCGCATCGGAGATGACACCGCGAGCCTTCGCCGGGGCGCCTACCCAATCAACTTTTGGATATTCCAAATTCGACTGATGCCACCTCTCGAGCTCAGGATGTTTTCGATCCCACTCCTCCTGCCAGCTCTGCACTTCGTTCAGCGTGAGAACACCACCGTAGGCACGGTAGTATTGTTGTCGCTTCGCTTCCCTCGCGTCGATATACGTGACCTGTTCTCGTTCAGTGAGGCAATTCAGGCAGGCACCCTTAGCCTCAATGAAGTTTGTCGAACCGCACTTGCAGCGAATCATTCTAGCGTTTTCCCTTTCAAGACTCGTGCCATGTTCCCATAGAGACTGTCTGGGTCAAGGCATCCGAGGCCGCTCTGCTGCCCATCGTTCAGTTCGACCAGGCGCCACATATTGGTGCCCTTGGACCTAGCGACGTCCGCGACGACGAATCGAATCTTACCCTCGAGGCGGGGTATGATGGTTCGAAGTATGAATTGGTCGCGATTGCCTTCCGCGAGCCAATCGTTGACGAGCATTGGGTCCTCATCGCGAATTCTCGTAGCGAGAGCTTGGACGTACGGGTCTTTGTGCTCGCTCCAGTAGAAGCCACGCCCGACAATCTGCCCGTCGAGGATGAAATAGCGCCACTCGTCCGTAATGGGCAGGCCGTTCAGGCCCTCGCCGTAGGTCTCAAACTCCTCGAACTTCCGAACGTAGACGCCCTGCTCACTGATGAGCGGGTCATCCATCAAGGTCGAGAGCACGCGGCCGATGTCCGCTCGAGTCGGCGCGAACATCGCTTCCTTCCAGCGATGCTTTCTCGAGTTGGTCGCACCCTTGAGAATGAATGGCCCTTCTTCGGTCGACGGCACGTCGCTCGCACGAAACCACGTCTTTGGCGTGAGGTCCTCGAAGTCGTAGTACCAATTCTGCAGGTCGGCGACGTAGCGATGTTGCGCGTAGGTGTTGATGAGCGACAATCCGCAGCTGGTCATGTCGTACTCGAGCTCCTGGTAGTACGGCAGGGCCGAATAGCGCGGAATGACAACTTGTCCGTCGGGCCGATGGTGGAGTCGTAGGACGTCGGAACGATTCTCTAAGACGTGGAAGTACATTCGTGCCGCCTCAAGCTCAACCTGCTCGGCGAGGGAAGCACGCATCAGGATGACCGGCAATCCGTCGTCGTACGCGGTGCTCATGTCGCATCCTCGAATCGCTCGTTGAAGTAGCGTCGTATCGAGTTGCGCATGCGTTCGCCCCGTTCGGTGAACGCGAGGACGCCCTGCCAATCTCGTTTCAAGTCAAGATTCGGGTCAAAGTTGTAGCGCCGAATGATGTCCCACCTTTCCAAGTACCGTCGGTCGACCTTGTGTCCATGAAAGTGATGCTGAATCGACCCCGGGACGTAGCCGACATTGCCACGAATGTGCGTAGTCGCTCGTCGCTGCCACTCCTCAACGGCCTGGAAATATCCCTTCGAAACCCGCGTGAAAAGACTCTGTGGAGCCGTTCCGACGAGGCCTCTAGCCATGTGGTTGTCCGCGGCGCCGAGGATACCGACGTCGAACAGCCCTCCAAGATGGTCGATGGCCTCTCGACGTGCGGCCCAAGCGAAGCCGGGATGGTAGCCGTAGTTCGGCTGCTGATAGCAGCTCAGTTTCTCGTCTAGACCGTCGCGCAACCATGAATACGCGAAGCCATCGTGAGCCTTCAACAGAGTTCCGTCCGAGCCCATATCCAGCGCCTGCGCGAACATCTGCACGACCTGATAACGCTGCAGCTGATGCACGGTCTCCTCGACCCAATCATCCCGCAGGAACTCGATGTCGGCGTCGAGCCAGGCGACGTACCGCCAGTCTGTCGGAAGTCGAGAGATGCCGATGTTGAGGAGGTTCTCCTTGTGCCAAATCTCGTCTCGACTACGCAGCTGCACGTTCATCGAGTCGTCCGGTCTCGTAACCTCGAACGACCGCTCCCCCAGCGCCAGCTCCACCGTCATGAGCTTGACGCTGGCCTCCTCCATCCTGCGTTTGAATCGATGATAGAGCTCGTAGCGTGATTTGTATCTACATGGATTGGAGATACAGGTGACGGCGTAGAAGTGATTCTCGTCGGCCACACGGTCATGTTGGTACGGCTTGTACACGAGCTGCTCCTTAGGACGGCTCCGCCTGCGATTGAACACCGTTGACGTGCGTAACGGCGGAGGTCATCGTCGACCGTGCCACAGTTCGACCTTCGTCGTCTAGGTCGTAGCGCCAAATGATGAGGAGGGCCTCTCCGAGCCTCGGCGTTGAAACGCCAGCGAACCTCTTCCACTCGCCATCCTTGCCCTGTCGCTCTGTTGCGTCATGCTTACCGACCATGCGACGGATGCGCTTGTTATCGAGGTCCAGCTCGTACACCGAACCTGACTGAGTCGTGAGAATGCTGAAGTTGGACACGGTCACTTCCCCGCTCGTTCTATCAGACATGTGGCATACTGCACGATGGCCGTCTGATACTTCTTCCGTTCCGCGTATGGAGCGCGAAGGACCTTGAGCTGCTCGCTCAGGTCGTGCAGCTCCGTGTCTCGGTTCTTGAGCTGCTCGTTCTCGTGAAGTGACTGCTCCGATTGAACGATGCGCTCCTTGAGCTCGTCGGTACTGAGCGCCTCGAGCTCCTGCGACTGGTCGCGCAGGATCTTTCGAAGCTTGTGCATCTTCGTCTCGAGTGCAACGGACACGGCATTGTCGCTGTCGTTACCTCGGTCGCGACTGTCCTCCTTGGGGAGTCCCATGTCTCGTAGCGCGATCGCCACTAGCGCGCTCGCCACTTCTTCCCTGAGCTCTTCTTGGACGTCTGAATCTTGCGTCATCGTAGTCAAGTAGCACCTCCCAGCGACACGAGTCAACACCGATTGAACAAAGGCGGTACTCTCCCGCCCGTCACGCAGTCTCCGTCCTACGTTCTACACGGTGTCTCTCTACCGCGTCACACCACTTTGAACTCAGCTGGCAGGTGTCGCACACTTTACTTGCGGCGCTTGGGGAGCTCTTTGCTCCGAGGCCCGCCGCTACCTCAAGTCTTGAGCCGGTCGGTCAGAGTCAGACGGTTCGAGAATCGACGTCGATGGTCCTCGAGCGAATGCGGTAGCGCAACGTCATGTTTGACCCCATCGTCGGAGGAATGTTGAAGGCCCGCCACGTCGTTCGTTTAACGGTCTGGTCTGACCAGCGAGATGCGGCGTTGGTAAGCGCGAAGCTGGGAATGCCGGCCTTCTCGCCATGAGCCTTGTAGAAGGCAAGCTCGGTGACACGAGCAGCAAAGCGAAGGTCAGGCAGATAGTCATGCTGCACGAGCTTAAGCCGTTCCTCGAGCATCGATAGCATGCTGAAAGTCAGACCAGTCCTCTCGGTCATGTGGCCGGTCGCACCGAGAAAGAACGACGTCACACCGTGAAACTCCGCGTCCGCGTCGACTTCGGCCTCAAAGATGGGCACCTCCATCTTCGACTTCGGAAATTTCACCGAGTCCTCGTCCTTCTCGAAGGACGTCGTGGTGCCGGTCGACTTCGGTTGGAGAGCCTTGACCCCCTTGATGCGTTGACGAAGCAGGCCGGCCTCGTCCTCGAGACGCGTGATGAGGAGCTTCGTCATCAGGTAGTGATGGCCGTAGAACGCGGTCCAACGCTCGGGCGCGACGAACTGTTTGAACGCCATCTGACTACCTACGGCGAGGCCGTAATGCTTGATGAAGTCGTTCTCCTTCGCATCGGCGACGAATTGAATGCTGTCCCATCCGGGATGCCAGCGCCCATCCTTGCCGATGATGTGGAAGTAGCGCGGCGCTCCGAAGCTGCCACCGTTCGAGGTGTCGAGCACGTTCTGGTCGACGACGAGGGCTGAGAACGAGAAGTACTCTTGGTTGGAGGACAGTCGAATCAACTGACCTCGACGGTTGTTCGGGTCGATGAGCGTCTGGCCGTTCGTGGCTGCCTTGCCACCCTTCTTCGGCGCGGCCGACATGTACTTCGGCAGAACGACGACGGCCTTGCGGGCCGCGAGTGTGGAGAGCAGACAGGCAAGGTCCAGGTCGGTCGGCTTGACTCGACCGTCGTGCAGCACGGCCGGTCCGGGACGCCGGTCCTCAAGGTTGTAGGCCCACTCGTCCCGAGTGAGCTTTACGAGGTCGTCGATGTTTTTCTCTCGGTCGAGGACGTTCTTGAACGCCGTCGCGTCGACCGCTGAGCGGGTCTGCACCGCTTTCCCGTTTGAGCTGGTTCCGGTTGTCGTCTGCATCTGTTTCTCCTGTAATAGCGCGTGTACGGTTCGTTTCAATAGCTCTAGTGCCCGTTGGGTATCGTCTGTGACTGTGCCCCGCCACTCGTGCCCGGTCAAACGTCTCTCCACGGGTAGAGCACGGCGCAGATGCAGCATGTCTTCTCGACGTTGTCCTTCTCGTGACCGCACTTCCATCGTGGGATATTTTGCTTCGGAACTTCGACCTTCCACATCTGCCGTCGCACCGGAACATACTTAGTGGACACCGGCAGTCCGACATACTCTGGCTGTATCGTAGTCCATTCTAAGTCCATGCGACCCTGTATCTGCAGATACTCATCTCCCGCGTGGGCCTTTTCGCCGATCCGAAGTAGACGATACCCTTCACCAGCCTTCGTCTCGCCGTAGAACCGATAACCGAGACTGGCGGCTGTCTCTTCGGTATCGTACTCGCGCACGCTCGCATCGTTCGAGTCATAGTAAGTAGTAATGGTCATGGGTCATCTCTCCTGCCACGTCGGCGGGATGACGACCAGAAGGTCCCAACCCTCTTCCTTCGTCGGCTCTTCAAACGTGGACCACAAGCGGTCGATATCGGAACGTGGAATGTGCTTCGATGACCTCTTGTGGCTCAGGTCGGGCGAACCTTCGAGATAGTGGCAGACCGTTCGAGCGGCCGACGGGAACGCCCAACCGAGGAACTCCATACGCTTCGAGCGTGTGAGCGCAGTGCTGTCTAGAATCACCGACCGTCCGTGGAATAGACACCCTCCGACGAATCCCTCGATGGCCATCCATACAAAACGTTCAGCCCCAGGCTTGTACTCTGGCCCGAAGCTCCAGCGCACGTCGTCACTCGAGATGAGCAGCGCGTCGTGAAGCTCACGCTCTCGTAGTCTTTCCGAATAGGCCGTTTTTGACATGCCAGGGAGTCCTACGGTCACGTGTAGCTCTGGTCGTCCGGCCATTCTGCAAGTCTATGCAACGTTCGTGCCAGACATGAATTTGATGTAGTCGTTGACGCGTTGCTTCATAACGTAGGCCAGGTCTACGTCCATGCGGCCAATCATGAGACACGCTGCATGTCAGTAGTTGCCCCTAGACATATCGCTTAGCTCTCCGACCGTATTCCTTCCGTCTCGAATTGGGGACGTGAAGCCTAGAGCGTACGCAACGAACTTGATAATCTCTTCGTACTCCTCTGCCTGCCACTGCGTGAACACCCAGTCATAGGTTAGGTTCAAAGGAGTTGTGTCTTCGTAGACGCCACCGTTGAGTAGACACACGGCTACTTCTCTCGGACATCCATGCGGTACATGTCGACGACCCGAACGTTCTCGCCGAGCTTCTGAACGAGCTCAATACGAAGCTGCTCGACGGTCTTGGTCGGGTCTTTGACGAAGGGTTGCTCCATGAGCGTGACCTCCTTCATCCGCTTCTCCAGCTTGCCGACCAGAATCTTGTCGCGCATCTCGACCGGCTTCTTCGACATCTTCGGGTCGGCCTGCATCTCCTGCTCAATAAGTCCACGCTCGCCGACGAAGTACGACGTGCCCGTCGCCTCGTCGAGTTGAATGAACATCGGACGAGAGGCGACGATGTGCATCGCGACATCTCGGCAGAAGTCCATAAATTCAGAGGTCCTCGCGACGAAGTCGGTCTCACACTCGACTCGTACCATCGCGGCCATCTGATTGCCTGGATGGACATAACAGACGACGGCCCCCTGCTTCGTCGCCCTGTCGGAGATGTCCTGCGCACGTAGTGCACCAAGAACTCGAAGACGCTCGATGGCCTTGTCCACATCTCCGTCGACGTGCTTGAGGGCATCTTTACACGCTCCCATCGAGACGCCAGTCTTGTCGCGAAGCTGTTTGACGAGCTGGGCTGAGACTGTCATGTTGTATCCTCTAGTAGCCGGTATACGGCGTCGTTCGTTGTTGACCGATGAGCGCGAGTCCTACGTCCGTTATTTCCCAATCGCCACGACATCCACAGTCGCACCCGCCTACGAGTCCTCGCCTGTACAAACTGCGCATCTTCGCAAGCAGAACCTTCGCCGGGACCGGCGGCGGTACGACGTCTCGGACTGTTATCATTTTGGTTGGTTGGTCCCAATGCGTAGCCCATCGGCCTTGATGCCCGGCGAGGAACTTCAGAATGACGGCCTCGTCGACGTCTTTGGCCTGCATAACTCAAACCTCCGCCGCCTCACAACGCCCTTCGTCGCCGTAGAGAGCGCGCATTCTCGCTAATTCTCCCTCGTAGAGTCCGATGAACCAATCAAAGAACTGTCGGCACGCGACCTCGAGTCCGTCTGGAGTGTGCACAGTCAAGTCTACGGCAAAACGGTTCGTTCGGGTCCCCGCGAGGAACTTCACGAATGGTCGGCCTTCAGCATCAACGCACTGGTCGACCGAACCGAGCACGCCGATGGACGTATACATCGTTATATAATTCAGGCCGATACCCAGATGATGTCGATGTCTTCCATCTCTGGGTCTTCGGCCAAGCGTAGAATCAGCTCTGCCGCCTCTCGGAACCTTCGCGCCGATTGAAACTGCGAGTACTCGACGTCACGAGTCGTCCGGTAGTTAACCGAGAAGCCGTAGGTCGGAACCTGTTCGACACCCGCCTCGCGGGTGACATCGCTCGGGAATGGAGCGACGTGGATGCGTGGGTGGGACGGCTTGGCCCAGAGGCACTCCGGGTCCCCATTCTTCGGAATGTCGATCGCGTAGGTCTTCGCGAGGCCCCACAGTTTCGGCTCGCCGTACCGAACGACGATCTGATTTGTCGGCGCCGTGTACTCGAATAGGAGGAATCCCTCACGCTCGTACTCAGGGTCGAGTAGCTTCGAATGCCGCTCCCGAATCAGCGCCATGACAGGTTCTTCGAACGCTCCAAGTTGATGCGCCCCTCTCGTACGCCAGTAAACGAAGTCTGAGTCGGCAACAACCGCTCGGATGATAAGCGTGCCGTCCATCTTCTTGGTCAAATGCGTCGCCCCGTTCGCGAGCGATGCGACCGTCAGCCCGTCACTATGTTTGTTCTCACCGAAGTCGAAGAACTTGGGAAAGCCGGCAGAGATGACCAGGCCGTCGTGTGCACGCACGACGAGCGAGCGAAGGTAGAGCTCATGCGGTTCCCACGAAAACATTGCCAGCGCAGGAGTGATTACGTAGACGACTCCGAGCTCGGACACGTAGCGCTCCTCTACGTTGAACCGCTCTCGGTCGATGGTTGATACGTCGACCTTCACGTCTACTGCCCCGTGCTTCCGAAGCCCTCGTCGCCGCGCTCGGTCTTGTCGAGCGAGTCGACACGCTCGAATCGAGCCCGATAGACTTTGGCGACGACGAACTGCGCAATCCTTGTACCTTTCGAGAGATGAACTTCGTAGGAGGAGGTATTGTACAAAATGACCTTGAGCTCGCCGATGTAGCCGGAGTCGACGGTCCCTGGAGAGTTGAGAACGGTCAGTCCGTCTCGCAACGCGAGGCCGGAGCGCGGCCGAATCTGTCCTTCGTACCCTTTCGGAATGGAGACCTGTACGCCGGTTGCGACAAGCGCACGAGCGTTAGGCATGATGTTGACCTCCGTCGCTGAGCACAGGTCTGCGCCGGAATCATTCCCGTAAGCGTAGGTTGGCGGTGAAGCTCCCTCAGGACAGAGCATCTC
>Ga0213878_10000985_pt1 | contig 10146 bp, 11 predicted proteins | sample VelepicoBEBS_R02_FD_161053 | JGI IMG/M metagenome (GOLD analysis project Ga0213878, IMG submission 161053) | Vellozia epidendroides bulk soil microbial communities from rupestrian grasslands, the National Park of Serra do Cipo, Brazil - BS_R02 | ecosystem: Environmental > Terrestrial > Soil >... | reverse complement strand
GGCGTGCTGCCGGACGGCACGCGCGACATCCTCGGGATCTGGATCGAGAACACCGAGGGCGCCAAGTTCTGGATGAAGGTCTTCAACGATCTGAAGACCCGCGGGGTCAATGACATCCTGATCGCGGTCACCGACGGGCTCAAAGGCATGCCAGAGGCGCTGGGCGCGGTGTTCCCTGCCACGACGCTGCAGACCTGCATCGTGCACCTGATCCGCAACAGCCTGGACTTCGCCAGCTGGAAGGACCGCAAGGCGCTTGCGGCCGCCATCAAGCCGATCTACACGGCGGTGAGCGCGGAGGCCGCCGAGAGCGAGCTGAACGCGTTTGAAGCGGGTTCGTGGGGCCAGAAGTTCCCGACCGTCGTCAGCGCCTGGCGCAGGGCCTGGGACAAGGTCATTCCGTTCTTCGCATTCCCGCCCGAGGTGCGGCGTGTGATCTACACGACCAACGCGATCGAGAGCGTGAACGCCAGACTGCGCAAGATCATCAAGACGCGCGGGCACTTCCCAAGCGACGATGCAGCCACCAAGCTGATCTGGCTGGCCCTACGCAACATCACCGAGGACTGGGGCCGCGCGGCCCACAACTGGAAGTCCGCGATGAATCAATTCGCGATCCTCTACGAAGATCGGTTCACGAGACCGACGCCGTAAGATCTTCAACCCGCTTCACGAATTCAGTGAAGGCTCACCCCGCCTTGCACACAGAAATTCGGACAGGCCCCACCGTGAGCTTCTGCTCAATTACTTCCGCGCCCGCAAGCAGTTCTCAAGCGGCATCGTCGAGGGCCTGAATGGCAAGGCCAAAGTCACCATGAGAAAAGCCTACGGCTTCCGCACGTTCCGCGTCATCGAGCTCTCTCTGTATCACGTGCTCGGCCGGCTTCCGGAGCGGGAACTCGCCCACAAATTCTGCTGAGGAACCAAATTTCGCAGCCATGACAGTCTCACTTCCAACTGCATCCGATGATGGAAGCTCCACCACCGGTATCCAACTTCTGGGGGCAGTTCATGCTGAGCGCACATGAAAAAAAAACCCGGTGCGGGTGCACCGGGCTTCTTGAGAGGCTCTGAGCGATCAGGCCGCGCGCTTGCTGGAGCGGGTGGCCGTCTGCGTGGCCTTGACGGCCTGCGAGGTGGCGGCCTGGAAGTTGGACTCGGCCACTTCGACGGCTTGCTTGGCGGCCTTCTGGACCGACTCGAAGGCGTTGTTGGCGGCGGCAACAGCCGACTTCACCAGGGCGACGGCGTTCTCGGTGCCGGCCGGGGCGTTCTTGGCGGCGTTGTCGACGACGGCGGTGAACTTCTTCTGCGCGTCAGCGAACTGGGCTTCGGCGGCCTTGGCGACTTCGGCGCCGGTGGCGGAGGCGATGTCGTAGACATGGCGGCTGTAGGAAGCGGCCTTCTCGGCGGTCGGCTGCAGCAGCGCGGCCTGCAGGGACAGCAGCTCCTGCGCGTCCTTGACGGACAGGGCGGCGGCGGTCGTGTCGGCGGCTTCGCTCAGCGCGGTCTTGGCGACCTGCAGGTTCAGCTCGACGAGCTTCTCGACGCCTTCGAACGCCTTGTTCGTCAGGCCGAAGAGGGTTTCGATGTTGGCCTTGTGGGCGGCGAGGATCTGTTCAGCGGTCAGCATGGTGTTCTCCTGTGGAGGGGGTTGAACCGTTTGCCGTGCTTCTTTTGCTGCACTGCAACATGACTCGAATGATAGGGCCCCGGCGCCGGATTGCAAGAACTTTTTTGTGCGGTGCAGCAAATTAGGGGTATCAGGGTGTGACCAAGCTGATGGGCCGCCCGGAAGCCCCTTGTGCCCTCGGCAGCCGCCCCTGCCCGGGCTCCGCCTCGGGCGGGCGCCTCGCCTATCGGTCCGATGAATTGTTTAAATTGTGCGCAAATGATTAGCGCGCTAAAGTTAAGTCCATGGATAGATGACGACAACGCAGCGAGGACGCTCAGCACCTGCTGAAGCGGCTTCTCAGGCGCCGAGGCCATCGAAGCCATCAACCGTCTCCAACCTCACCCAAGGACTTTCACCATGAACACGCTCGCACTCTCCATCGTTCTGATCCATGGCGGCTTCGTCGACGGCTCCGGCTGGGAAGGCGTCTACAACATCCTGAAGAAGGATGGCTACGACGTCAGCGTCGTCCAGAACCCCACCACGTCGCTCGCCGATGACGTCGCCTTCACTAAGCGCATCGTCGACGCCAAGTCGGGTCCGGTTCTGCTGGTCGGCCACTCCTACGGCGGTGTCGTCATCACCGAGGCCGGCAACGACCCGAAGGTGAAGGGCCTGGTGTACGTGGCAGCCTTTGCGCCCGACAAGGGCGAGTCCGTCGACTCCCTGATCAAGAACTCGCCCCCCGGCGCTCCGGTTCCGCCCATCCTGCCCCCGAAGGACGGCTTCTTGCTGCTGGACCAGGCCAAGTTCGCCGCCTCGTTCGCCGCGGATGTGGGCAAGCAGCAGGCCGACTTCATGGCCGCCTCGCAGGTGCCCTGGGGCGTCGCCGCGCTGACCGGTGCGGTCACGGAAGCCGCCTGGAAGAACAAGCCGAGCTGGTATCTGGTCGCCAAGGACGACCAGATGATTCCGCCGGCAGCCCAGCGCGCCATGTCGCAACGTGCCGGCTCGACCGTCGTCGAAGTGCCCGGCAGCCACGCCGTCTATGTGTCTCGCCCCGCCGAGGTGGCCCGGCTCATCGCGCAGGCCGCCAAGGCAACGGCCGCCGCCCAGGCGAAGTGATGCAGTGCGCCGCCGTGCACCGGTTCGCCGGTGCACGGCGGCTTCGGCGGATCAGTCCGCGCCGCGCAGCGTCCTGGCCAGGCGGGCCAGCGTGTCGCGCAGCTCGCCACCCTCGGCAAGCGGGAGCTTGCAGGCACTGACGAACTGGCTGCTCGCGCGCTCCGCCCGCTCCTGCAGGGCCCGGCCTTCCGGCGTCAGCTCGATGCTGAGGTTGCGCTCATCGGCCGCATCCCGCCGGCGCACCAGGAAGCCGGCCTCCCCGAGCCGCTTGACGAGCGGCGTGACCGAACCCGAATCCAGGCCGAGCCGCTCGGCGACGTGCTTGATCGTGACGCCGTCGCCTTCCCAGAGGACCAGCATCACCAGGTACTGGGGATAGGTCAGCCCCAGGTCGCCCAGGTCGCGCTTGTAGCTCTGCAGCATGGCCAGCGAGCTCGAATACAGCGCGAAGCAGAGCTTGTCGTCGAGCGTGGGGAAGCGCCGCTCGGCCTCCTGCCTGCTGCCGGTCCTGGAAACCATCGAACGTTTCTCCCCATTGAAAGCCGCCGCCCGCCGTGGGCCTGTGCATCGCCAAGCACGCAAATGATTGGCTCGCATCATTAGAGCAGGCCGCGCCGGACCCGATCGTCCCCCGGGCCTCTCTACCGCGGCTATCGTGGCTGCCCATGCTGGCCTTTCATTCCGACGCCCACAGCCTGGCCCTGCCGCCGGGGCACCGCTTCCCGCAGTCCAAGTACCGGCTGCTGCGCGAGCATTTCGAGTGCGAGCCGGGGCGCTTGCGCATGCGGCCGGCTCCAGCCGCCAGCGCGGCCGAGCTGGCGCGGGTGCACACGCCGGACTACATCGACGCCGTGCTGAACGGCGGCCTGAGCGCGGCCCAGCAGCGCGAGATCGGCTTCCCGTGGAGCCCGTCTATGGCGGAGCGCTCGTGCCGGTCGGTCGGCGCCAGCATCGCGGCGGCGCGCGCGGCGCTGCAAGAGGGCGTGGCGGCCAACATGGCCGGCGGTACCCACCATGCCTATGCGGACAAGGGCTCGGGCTATTGCGTGTTCAACGACGTGGCCGTGGCCGCGCGGCTGATGCAGGCCGAATGCGCAGCCGGCTCGCCCGGCGGGCTGCGTGTCGTCGTCATCGACCTGGACGTGCACCAGGGCAACGGCACGGCCGCCATCTTCCGCGGCGACGACTCGGTGTTCACGTTCTCCATGCACGGGGAGAAGAACTTCCCGTTCCGCAAGGAGGTCAGCGACCTGGACGTGGGCCTGCCAGACGGCTGCGGCGATGCCGAATACCTGGCGGCGCTGGACGAGGCGCTGGCCGAGGTCTGGCGGCGCTGCGAGCCGAGCCTGGCTTTCTACCTGGCCGGCGCCGACCCGCATGAGGGCGATCGTCTCGGCCGCCTCAAGCTGACCCACGCCGGCCTGGCCGAACGCGACCGCCGCGTGCTGGCGGCGCTGCGCGAACGGCGCATCCCGGTCGCGCTGAGCATGGCCGGCGGCTATGGCCACGACCTGGCGGCGACGGTGGCCGCGCAGGTCGCGACGCTGAACCTGGCCGCTGAGTCCTGGTCGGCCTGGCAGCGCATGGAAGAATCCCCGTCATGAATCAACCCCCACGCTCGCAGTGCTTGCTGCCCCCCGAGGGGACGCACCGGTGGCCTCCGGCGGCCGTGCACCACCGATGACGACGACCCGCCCCCAGCCCGACGGCCGCGCGGCCTATGCCCGCTTCGTGCCCCTGACCACCCGCTGGATGGACAACGACGTCTACGGCCACCTGAACAACGTCGTCTACTACAGCCTGTTCGACACGGCAGTGAATTCGCTGCTGATCGAGGCCGGTGCGCTGGACCTCCATGGCGGCGAGGTCATAGGCCTGGTCGTCGAGACGCACTGCAACTTCTTCGAGTCGCTGGCCTTTCCGCAGCGCATCGACGCCGGCGTGCGCGTGGCCCACCAGGGCCGCTCGAGCGTGCGCTATGAGATCGGGCTGTTCGCCGAAGGCGCCGAGCTGTGCGCCGCGCGGGGACATTTCGTGCACGTCTATGTCGACCGCGACAGCCGCCGCCCGGTGCCGGCGCTGCCGGCACCCTACCTCCAAGCCCTCGAGATGCTGACCCCATGAGCCGTTTCGCCACGCCCACCCCCGAGCAGACCGCCGCGGTCGACGCCGCCATCAAGACGCGCCATTCGCTGCGCGCCTTCCTGCCCACGCCGGTGCCGCGCCGGACGGTGGAGGACATCCTGGAGGTCGCCTCCTGGGCGCCCTCGGGCACCAACACCCAGCCCTGGCAGGTGCATGTGCTGACGGGCGCGGCGCTGCAGCGCATCGCCGGCCGCATCCAGGCCGCCTACCTCGACCCCGCGCAGAACGCCGCGCACCGGGAGGAGTACGCCTACTATCCCAACGAATGGCGCAGCCCCTACATCGACCGCCGTCGCAAGGTGGGCTGGGACCTCTACGGCCTGCTGGGCATCGCCAAGACCGACAAGGCGCGCATGCAGCACCAGCATGGCCGCAACTTCGTCTTCTTCGACGCGCCGGTCGGGCTGCTCTTCACCATAGACCGCGTCATGCAGCAGGGCTCGTGGCTGGACTACGGCATGTTCCTGCAGAACATCATGGTGGCCGCCCGCGCGCGCGGCCTGCACACCTGCCCGCAGGCGGCGTTCACGCAGTTCCACCGCATCCTCGCCGAGGAGCTGGGGCTGAACGAGGAGCAGATGCTGGTCTGCGGCATGTCCATGGGATTCGCGGACCCGGACGCGGTCGAGAACAGCCTCGTCACCGAGCGTGCGCCGGTGGCCGAGTTCACCCGCTTCCTCGAAGACTGATGACGCTTTCCGGTTCCGAACTGGGCCTGGCCTGGGCCGCGCCCTTTGCCGGCCTGCTGCTGTCCATCGCCGTCCTGCCGCTGGCCACGCCGGCGCTGTGGCACCACCACTTCGGCAAGATCGCCGCGGCCTGGACGCTGGCGCTGCTGCTGCCCTTCACGCTGGCCTTCGGCGCGGCGGCGACGGGCGGCGTGCTCGTGCACACGCTGGTGGAGGAGTACCTGCCCTTCACCATCTTGCTGTGCGCGCTGTACACGACGGCCGGCGGCATCTTCATCCGCGGCAACCTGCGCGGCAGCCCGGCGCTGAATGCGGGGCTGATGGCGCTGGGGGCGCTGCTGGCCAGCTTCATGGGCACCACGGGCGCCTGCATGCTGCTGATACGGCCGCTGATACGCGCCAACGACAACCGCCGCCACAACGCCCATGTCGTCGTCTTCTTCATCTTCATCGTCGGCAACGTCGGCGGCGCGCTGACGCCGCTGGGCGACCCGCCTCTGTTCCTCGGCTTCCTGCAGGGCGTGGGCTTCTTCTGGACGCTGGGTCAGCTGCTGCCCGAGACGCTTTTCCTGGTGGGTGCGCTGCTGGCCGTGTTCTGGGCCATAGACGCCTGGCTGTACCGCCGCGAGGGCGTTACCCGGCCCGACCCCACGCCCGACACGGCCGCGCTGGGCCTGGAAGGTGCGATCAACCTGCTGCCGCTGGCCGTGGCCGTGGGCCTGGTGCTGATGAGCGGCTACTGGAAGCCCGGCATCGTGTTCGACCTCTGGGGCACGCCGCTGCCGCTGCAGGCCCTGGCGCGCGACCTGGGCCTGGTCGCTGTGACGGCCTGGTCGCTGTGGATCACGCCGGCCGGCGTGCGCGGGAAGAACCGCTTCAGCTGGGCGCCCATGCGGGAGGTGGCCAAGCTCTTCATCGCCATCTTCCTGACCATGGTGCCCGTCATGGCCATGCTCAAGGCCGGCCCGGCCGGCGTGTTCGCGCCGGTGGCCGGCAGCCTCGATTCGCCCTGGGCCTATTTCTGGCTGACGGGCGGCCTGTCCTCGGTGCTGGACAACGCGCCCACCTACCTCGCCTTCTTCAATCTCGCCGGTGGTGACGCGCAGCGGCTGATGGGCGAGGGGGCCGCCATGCTGGCAGCCATCTCCGGCGGCGCCGTCTTCATGGGGGCCATGACCTATATCGGCAACGCCCCCAATTTCATGGTCAAGGCCATTGCCGAGGAGCGGGGTGTCAAGATGCCGAGCTTTGGCGGCTACCTGCTGTGGTCCTGTGCGGTGCTGTTGCCGCTTCTTTTCGTGATGGCCTGGATATGGATGCGATGAAGCCCAAGATTCTTGTCGCGCGCCGCGCGCCGGCCGAGGTGATGGACAAGCTCTCGGCCCATTTCGACGTGGACGCCGTGCAGGGCGAGGAGCCCCTGGGCGCCGGCGAGTTGCGCGCCCGCTTGCAAGGCAAGGCCGGCGCCTACATCACCGGCACCGAGCGCATCTCGGCCGAGCTGCTGGACGCCTGCCCGGACCTGCGCGCGGTCTGCACGATGAGCGTGGGCTACAACCACATCGACTTGGCTGCCTGCACGGCGCGCCGCGTGCTGGTCACCAACACGCCCGACGTGCTGACCGAGTCGACCGCCGACTTCGGCTTCGCGCTGCTGATGGCCACGGCCCGGCGCATGAGCGAGGGCGAGCGGCTGCTGCGCGACGGGCTGTGGAAGAGCTGGGCCTGGGACTTCCTGGCCGGCTCCGAAGTGCATGGCACGACACTCGCCATCCTGGGCATGGGCCGCATCGGCCAGGCCATCGCGCGCCGCGGCCGCTTCGGCTTCGGCATGAACGTGATCTATCACAACCGCTCGCGCCTGGCTGACGACACCGAGGCCGAACTCGGCGCGCGCTATGTGTCCAAGTACGAGCTGCTGCGCCAGGCCGACCACCTGGTGCTGGTGCTGCCCTATTCGGCCGAGTCGCACCACTGCGTCGCCGCGGCCGAGATCGCGCTGATGAAGCCCACGGCGACGCTGGTCAACGTGGCCCGCGGCGGCATCGTCGACGAGGACGCACTGGCTGCGGCGCTGCGCGAGCGGCGCATCGCCGCCGCCGGGCTGGACGTCTTCGAGGGCGAGCCGCGCGTGAACCCGGCGCTGCTGACCCTGCCCAATGTCGTGCTCACGCCCCATATCGCCAGCGCCACCCTGCCCACCCGCGTCGCGATGGCGCAGCTGGCCGCCGACAATCTCGTCGCTGCGCTGACCTCGCGCCCGCCGCCCACGCCGCTGAACCCTGAAGTCCTTTCCGCATGAAACGCCGCCTGCTGTACCTGCTCCCCCTGTTGCCCGCCATCGCCTTCGGCCAGTCGCTGAAGCAGCAGGTCGCGCCGCCGCCGCCCGCGCCCGCCGTCGAGGACAAGACGCCGCGCGACCCCAACAAGTTCGCCGCCCTGTCGCTGCTGGGCGACAGCGTGCAGCTCATCAGCCTCAGCCCCGCGCGCGGCGACACGGTGCAGGCCGGCGAATGGACGTCCTCGCCGGCCGGCGGCCTGGACAACGCCGTGCTGCAGGCCCTGAACGAGGCCGTCAAGGCGGCGGGCAAGGATCGCGAGGCCAAGCTCTACACCTCGACGACGCGCAGCCTCTTCGGCGACCCGGCCAGCCTCTTCGTCGACGGCAAGCTCAGCCTGCCCGGCAAGCTGGGCGAAGCGGTGCGCCAGAGTGGCGCGGCGCGGCTGCTGCTCGTCACGCGCAGCCGCCAGGAGCCGGCCCTCGCCGCGGCGCTGCCGGCGCGAATCCTCACCACGCTGGAAGGCCCCGGCTTCGTGCTGGACCAGCGCCCCAACGCCCAGATCGGCTTCGATGGCCAGCCGGGCCTGGCCGTGCTGGCGCCTTATGTCTCCATCCGCGTCGCGCTGGTGGACCTTGGCGACCTCAGGCTCAAGCGCGAGCAGTCGCTGGCCGTGGCCGGCCGCCTGCCGGTGGCCGCCGACGCCGCCAACCCCTGGGCCGCGACGACGGCCGAGCAGCGCGTGAGGGCGCTGGAGGCGCTCATCGAGGCGGAGCTGCCCAGAGCCGTCGCCGGCCTGGTGGCGCCATGAGCCTGCCGGAGCTGATGACGCCGGTCCTGCTGGTCCTGATCCTGGTCCTGCTGGTCCTGGTCTGGGTCCGCCAGAAGCCCCAGAGCGGAGTGCCGCCCGAGCTGCTGCAGAGCAACGAGCGGCTGGAGCGCGAGCTGCGCGACGAGCTGGGCCGCAGTGCCAGCGGCACGCGCCAGGAGCTGGTGCAAGGCCTGGCCCAGTTCCAGCAGGTGCTGACGCAAGGCCTGCAGGGCAGCAACCAGTCGCTGGCCCAGCAGGCGCTGGCCGCGCGCGAGGCGCAGGACGCCGCGGCGCTGCGCAGCGTGCAGGCGCAGGCCGAGTCCATGCAGCGGTTGAACGACGCGATGCGCGATCAACTGCAGGCGCTGTCCAAGACCAATGACCAACGCCTGGCCGAGCTGCGCCTGACGGTGGAGCAGCGCCTGACCAGCATCCAGCAGGACAACGAGAAGAAGCTGGAGCAGATGCGCGCCACCGTGGACGAGAAGCTGCACGCGACGCTGGAGCAGCGCCTGGGCGAGAGCTTCAAGCAGGTGGCCGAGCGGCTGGAACAGGTGCACAAGGGGTTGGGCGAGATGCAGAACCTGGCGCGCGACGTCGGTTCGCTGAACCGCGTGCTGACGAACGTGAAGACGCGCGGCGTGTTCGGCGAGGTGCAGCTGGCGGGCCTGCTGGACCAGGTCTTCACGCCCGAGCAGTACGCCGCCAACGTCGCGACGCTGCCGGGCTCCAGCGAGCGCGTCGAGTTCGCGATTTCGCTGCCCGGCCAGCGCGACGACGGCAAGCCGCTGTGGCTGCCCATAGACGCCAAGTTCCCGCGCGAGGACTACGAGCGCCTGCTGGATGCGCAGGAGCGGGGCGACCCGGCGGCCGCCGAGGCCTCGGCCAAGGCCATAGAGAGCCGGCTGCGCCTGGAGGCCAGGACCATACGCGAGAAGTACATCGGCCCGCCGCACACCACGGACTTCGCCATCCTGTTCGTGCCCACCGAGGGCCTGTATGCCGAGGCGCTGCGCCGCCCCGGCCTGGTGGAAGGCCTGCAGCGCGAGCACAAGGTCATGCTGTGCGGCCCCACCACCCTGCTGGCCACGCTGACCAGCCTGCAGATGGGCTTCCGCACGCTGGCGCTGGAGAAGCGCTCGGCCGAGGTCTGGGAGGTGCTGGGCGCCGTCAAGACCGAGTTCGGCAAGTTCGGCGACGTGCTGGCCAAGGCCAAGAAGAAGCTGGAGGAGGCCGGCAACACGCTGGACGCCGCCGAGGTGCGCACGCGCGCGATGACGCGCAAGCTCAAGGGCGTGGAGGCGCTGCCCGACGATGCGGCGCAGCAGCTGCTGCAGCTGGGTGCGGCGGACGAGGGCGGCGACTGAGAGCCTGAGAGTTTTTCTCCACCACCCTTTGCTGGCACGAAACTGGCATGTGCTGAGGCATGAGTGATGCCAGGCACCAAGGTGATGCGTCGGCCGGTCTGTTCGAGGACCTGGC
>Ga0213878_10000984_pt1 | contig 10147 bp, 9 predicted proteins | sample VelepicoBEBS_R02_FD_161053 | JGI IMG/M metagenome (GOLD analysis project Ga0213878, IMG submission 161053) | Vellozia epidendroides bulk soil microbial communities from rupestrian grasslands, the National Park of Serra do Cipo, Brazil - BS_R02 | ecosystem: Environmental > Terrestrial > Soil >... | reverse complement strand
AGACCTTTTAGTAGCCGGGCACTCTGTGAGGCTACGCATATGAGCGAGCGCAGTATCGAGATGCTCTTCAAAGAAGTCTATGGGATCTCGCCTCGGACGTGGTCGCAGTTAGCTCGACTGAACGCTGCGCGCCAGGAACTTCTGCGGGCAGACGTACGGATCGTGAGTGTGACCGCGGTAGCAACCCGCTGGGGGTTTTATCACTTTGGCCGGTTCTCAGCGGCCTATCGGCGTCTATTTGGTGAGGTTCCCTCTGCAACGATCCTCAATAGACGACGTCGCACCGTCGTGCAGGGAATAATGCTCCCGGCGTTCGGGTAGATCGGTAGAGATGAGCTCCCGCTCATCCGCTTTGCGAATGTATCGTAGCCGTCGGACAAGCCTGGACTAACGGGAGCTGGGTTTGCGTCCGCCGCCGTCCCATTGTAATCAACACTAACACCATAGGATATTTATGCCGAAGATCGTGCGTTTTCATGAGTTTGGCGATGCTAGCGTATTGAAACTGGAAGAGTTACCAAAGCCACAGCCGGGAGAAGGCGAAGCTTTGCTGAAGGTCGAGGCAATCGGATTAAACCGTGCCGAGGTCATGTTCCGTTCCGGAATGTACTTAGATCGACCGAAGTTCCCCTCGTTGATCGGGTATGAAGCCTCCGGAGTCATCGAGTCCGTTGGGCCTGGCGTGACCGGTCTGAAGCCGGGTGATCGCGTCAGTTCTGTACCGGCCTTCCATATGGACAAATACGGGACGTATGGCGAATACGCCGTCTTGCCGGCCTATGCTCTTGCGCCTTATCCCGCACATCTTTCGCCGGTCGAAGGCACGTCGATCTGGATGCAGTACATCACGGCCTACGGCGTCGTCGAATTCGGCGGCCTGAAGAGAGGGCAACATCTATTGATTACCGCCGCCGCCAGCAGCGTTGGACTCGCCGCGATTCAGATCGCGAAATTCGTCGGTGCAATTTCGATCGCAACGACTCGAAACAAAGCGAAAGCTCAAGCGCTGACAGATGCCGGAGCAGACTTTGTGATCAACACCGGGAGCGAAGATCTGGTTCAAAGGGTTGAGGAAATCACCGGTGGGAAAGGATTCGCCCTTGCCTTTGACCCTATTGCCGGCCCGGGCCTGGAAACGTTGGCCAACGCTGCCGGGTACCAAGCCACGATCATGGAGTATGGCGCACTGGATCCGAGGCCGACTCCTTACCCATTGTTTCCAGCAATTCGTAAAGGTCTTACCATCCGCGCTTACACTCTATTCGAGATCAATACCGATCCGGAACGTTCCACTCGCGCCCGAAAATTTGTCACCGAAGGGTTAACTACCGGTGTTCTCATACCGATCATCGCCAAAACCTTTAGGCTTGACGAGATCGTCGAAGCGCACCGTTACATGGAATCGAACGAACAGATCGGAAAAATCGTGGTCACGGTGTAGGGGAAAGCTCCTCGTAAAAGGTGATAGGTGAAGTCTTCGCGGGGAGGGATCGCGTCCCCGCGATCTTTGGGTAGCGAAGCCGAGCGCGTTGCGATGCCGCAGAAACAAATTAGGTCTCTCGGTGTTAGAACATCGCCGCAGGCGCGCGGGGATGCGCGCCCTCCCTCTGCCTGGCCGCTGCAATCACCCTTACGCAAATCCTAAAATCGGGTGCGGCTGGTAAGGTTCCTCGAGGTATTTTATTTCCTCATCAGCAAGCTTTACTTCCACCGCTTTGATTGCGTCCTCGATGTGATGAGGTTTGGTGGCCCCGATAATCGGTGAGCTGACGCCAGGCTTGTGTAACATCCATGCCAAAGCGATTTGCGCGTTCGGGATTTCGCGTTTTTTGGCTAGCTCCGTGAGCCGATCGACCACCACGTAATCGCTCTCCTGATAGTACATCTTGTGAGCAAAGTCGTCGGTCTTAGCTCGGGTCGTGTCTCCTTTATCGCCGCGGCTACGGGTCCCAGTCAAAAAGCCGCGCGCTAACGGACTCCAAGGGATGAGTCCGACCTTTTCTTCCTGGCAAAGCGGAATCATTTCCCGTTCCTCCTCGCGGTAAATCAAATTGTAGTGGTTCTGCATCGTGGCGAACCGGGTGTACCCATGAGCATCAGCAACGTACAAATACTTAGCGAACTCCCAGGCGCACATACTGGAAGCGCCGATATACAACGCCTTCCCTTGCTCAACGACTTCGGTAAGCGCTTCGAGGGTCTCTTCGATCGGGGTCGTATGGTCGTAACGATGAATCTGATAAAGGTCGACATAATCGACTCCGAGGCGTTTTAGGCTGGCATCGATTGCGTGCCGAATATGTTTTTTGGAAGTGCCTCGTTCGTTAGGAGTTGGCCCCATAGGGTTGTAGACTTTTGTGGCGATCACCACTTCTTCCCGGCGCACGCCGAACTTCTTTAATGCTCGGCCGGTAACTTCCTCGCTGACGCCGTTAGAATAGATATCGGCGGTATCGAAGAAATTAATGCCGGCATCCAGGGCCTGCCCGAAAAAAGGGAAAGAGGCATCTTCATTAAGAACCCAGTCCCTCCATTTTGAAGTGCCATAACTCATGCACCCCAGACAAATCCGAGAAACTTTTAATCCAGTGTTTCCTAGCGATACGAAATCCATAGCGTAATAAAACTACGTAGCACCAGATTACCGGTCGGTAAACCGAGGGCTTCGTACTCGTCCTCGAATCCGGCGGCAGCGAATCACCGCTATTTCTGTGAGTCCTTGTCTATGACAGCAACCACTTGTGATATCTGAAACAAGGCGACCGTTTTCTGGTCCGAACCCACATGGAACTGATAAGCTGCCTGTTCTCCTCCTCCTACTGTTTTGAAGTCGTCTGCTTTGATGTCGTAGGTTTCGGGTTCGTTATCTTTTCCCCTAACGATGACTTGAAATTTTGGCATCGCAGACATTCCACCAAAAGTCGCAACGCCTCACGTCACAAAATCGTCGCTTGCCCGGTTTCCGAATCCAACCAAGCCCTGTCGGACCCATAAGTCCTATGAGTCCCATATGTCCCATTCGTGGAGCTACGCGTGATAGGCCACACCCAACGCCTTCTCGAGGACGAGGACGACGACGAGAATGAATACGAGGACAAGAACGCCCCCTACCGATCCTTATCGCCCAACCGCCACTTCGTTCCCGGCGCCTCTCTCGATCACACCGGCGATGCCTTTTCGGTTGCTCATCAATGGACCCATATTCCAAATGATGAATCCTCCGTCGCTTCGCGGTTTAATAGTCCGCTCTAAGGTGATTTGATGTGCGATCTCGCTCGCGGGCCAGCTGGAGAGCTTGTCCAATGTGATACTAGGATAAATCGGGACACCTTGTGGGTTCACTGAGGAACTGCGCCACCAAGCCAGTAAAGCCGAATAGCTTTGGGGACCCGCGTCTCGCCAATAGAGCTGCGGCGAGAGGTAATCGACCCAACCTTCTCGTATCCATTTAACCGGATCGGCGTACAAATCGCGATATTGGTCTAGCTCCGCGTGTACCGAAGCGGGTTCTCCTCTGGTATAAATTCCAAACGGGCTGACCCCAAACAAAGCGCTTGGCCGGGTCGCTTTTACGGTTTCATGCAATTCGCTGATAAGAAGATCGACATTATGCCGGCGCCAATCGTCCAGGCTAAGTGCACCCCCTTCCGACCTGTACCTTGAGTAAGTGTTACTGTCGGGGAAATAGCCGCGCGGATTTGCTCGAGACGGATAAGGATAGAAATAATCATCCAGGATAACCCCTGCCACCGCGTAGCGTTCTAGCAGGTCTCTTACCACGGCGCTCACATGCTTGCGCACGGTGGGATCGCCTGGGTCGAGCCAAAGCAATGAACCCACGCGGCGGACAGCGCTGCTCAGGGTGTAAGCTTCATGCGTTGAGGCTCGAGCCAGGCTGGAGTTAGTGGCCGCTCGATATGGATTAATCCAGGCATGAATCGAAACGCCGAAGCGGGATCCCTCCCGGAGAAAAACTTGCAGAGGATCGTATCCTGGAGACTCGCCTTGAACCCCGGTCAAGTAACGGCTCCATGGCTCCAGCTCGGATCGGTAGAGAGCATCGCCTTCTGGCCGGACTTGGACCATTAGAGCGTTTAGGCCCGCTTTCTTAGCGGTTTCAACGATGCCGGCGATTTGCCCTTCCTGTGCTTCGGCTGAAAGGCCAGGGCGGGTGGGGAAATTCAGGTTGTAGACAGAAGCGACCCAAGCAGCGCGAAAATCACTGGCCTGGGCATTCGACAGAAAGAGAAGCGAATACGAAAGAACTACTGCAGCACTGCGATACAGCATATGCGGTGCAGATTAACAGCAGCTCACAGAGTTGCAATGCGAGAGGGAAGGAGTTCAAGGAGTTCAAGGAGTTCAAGGAGTTCAAGGAGTTCAAGGAGTTCAAGGAGTTCAAGGAGTTCAAGGAGTTCAAGGAGTTCAAGGAGTTCAAGGAGTTCAAGGAGTTCAAGGAGTTCGTGGGCCTGGGTCGGCATTCGACCCAAAAGCAATCTAAATCAGATGCGTTTTAGGGTGCCGTTTACGGGATTGCGCCAGGCGGCTGCATTCTTGAGCTCCTTGGACTCCTCGAACTCCTCCTTTCCTCCTCCCTTACCTGGAGCGGCCCCGCTCTCAAGGCCGCTCCAGGATACCCCCAACCGCTATGCTGCTAAGGCCGGACCCAAATCGCTTCGATTTGTTGAGCAAGGAATTATCACCAGATTGATCCGGGATACCGCTGGCAAGGGCTGATACCCTTCCAATCCAGGAACTAGCACCAACAAAGGTCCGCCTTCTTCGGTCGAAAGAGATTGCCCGTTCCGTTCCCAGACCAACCCGATCTCTTGGCTTTGAAGCTCTCCAATCGGAATCGAAAAAGCCCCAGTAGCAGTCTCCGAACAGACGAACTCGATATAGTGGGCTTGGCCAGATACACCGACGAACTCGATGAGCTCGTTAAGCGAGCAGCCCTGCCACGACTTTTGCTCGGCTGCGAAACGATCTTGTTGCCGGCTGTCGAAAGATCGTTCGTTGAAATTAAAACGCAGGTCTTGCAGGCTAAATTGTTGGGTCCGGCTAACGAGACCGGCAATCGTTAACCGAAAGGCATTGTTCCGGCCTTGGGCGGCGAGCGCCATCGAAGAATCGTGGGGGAGCGCTTTCATGGTGCGCATTATACCCTACTCATTTAGTAGGGCAACCATTTTTTGAACCGCAAATGCACGCGAATGGGGACAGCGAATGGACACGAATGAACGCGAAAGAAGAAATTCAACCGCAGATGAACGCAGATTTACGCAGATAAAGAGGCGCGGGGTCCCAATCGGAAGATGCATTCCGCGTTTTTTAGCCTAAGCGGGTGTCGACGCCTGGAAACGTAGTTTGGTATTGCGTTTGGAAAGATGCGACGCCCGGGGAGGATGCGGTGTTTAAGCCGTGCCTTGCTGAAAGAGGTGGCAGAGCTTAACGGAAGTTCAAGCTCAAACCGGGAAACGAGCCCAGGGTTTCGGGGCGTCGCGTCTCTCCGAGCGTGCCAGCTAAAAACGGTCTCAGGCGTCGATACCCGTCTTAACTAAAACGCGGAATGCAACGCCCCCCGATTTGCGTGATGCTTAACGCCCATCCTGCCTGCGTAAATCTGCGTCTATCTGCGGTTGTTCCGCCATTCGCGGCCATTCGCGGCCCTATTCGCGTGCATTCGCGGTCTAAAACGCTGCTACCCCTGGCGTACCGGCAAACCTTTCGTGACCGAGTTCGCGGTTCAAAAACTCTACGGTTAGAGCTCGATAGGCGGTGGCGCCGATTCCGTTCGAATCATATTCGATGATCGGTTTACCGAAGCTGGGCGCTTCACCCAAGCGAACGGAACGCGGTATGATCGTTTGATAAACGAGCTTCTTGAAGTGGTTCCGCACTTCATCGACGACTTGTTGACTCAGATTCGTGCGGCCGTCGAACATGGTCATGACGATCCCGGCAATCGTAAGCGTGGGATTCACCGCTCGGATTTGGTCGATGACATGAACAATCTTGGAAAGACCTTCCAGGGCAAAATACTCGCACTGCAGAGGAATGATCAGTTGGTCGGCCGCCGCTAGAGCATTGGTCATCAGGATGCCCAGGGATGGGGGACAATCGAGGAAGGCGTAGTCGAATGCGTTTTGAGCCAGCACCGACCGAGTGGCCGCTCTCAGCCGAGTAAGATGGTCTTCCAGGCGAGCAACCTCGACTTCAGCTCCCGCTAAATCGAGATCTCCTGGCACCACAGATAGCCCTTTGTATCGGGTGACCGCGATCTGGTCCTCAACCTTCGCGTAACCGATGAGGGCAGGGTAAATGCTGTTGCCTGGGCCGTTCTCGAAGCCGATTGCACTGGTCGCGTTGGCCTGAGGATCGAGATCGATGAGTAATACGCGTTTGCCTTTCTCAGCTAAGCAGGCCGAAAGGTTCACGGCTGTGGTCGTCTTACCCACACCGCCTTTCTGGTTGGCAATCGCGAAGAGCTTCATTCGAACAGCTAGTTTGATTCCAGGTAGGTCACAAGCAAAGTAGAAAGTTTTAGTAAACGCTAGAGATCGGTAGGAATGAGCTCCGGCTCATCCGGGCGCTGCGACGCCACGACGGTTCTGTGTAGCTGACTGATTGCTTCCAAAACGTTAAGCGGAATGTGAGGCGAAGTCGGGAAAGTGGCGTCGAGTTTGTCGATCCGTTCAAGTGTCACAATACGGAAAGGTCACAAAGGACACAAAGACAGAAACTAAAAACCAGATCCATAACGTCAGTCTTTGTGGTCTTTGTGACCTTTCCGTATTGTCGTGCTCGTTCATACCGGTCTCGACGATTGCCTCGCAAAACGTCAAACGCTATAGGGTCGTATGGATCGGATCGAAATCACCGAGCGTTTCTTGATGGATACCGGTGGGTGGCAAGCGATGAAACATGCTCGAGCGCTGGTCGAGATGGGCAGAGTGGTTAGCGCAGCCTATAACTCGCCCGTACTTCGCGGTCTGGTCCGTGAAGGCACGACTGAGTATCGGGCCGGAATGAAGATCCGCACCAAGAGTGATGTCGAAAACCTCTGTTCCTGCCGCGAGTCGCGAGAGTGGGGGACAATCTGTGCGCACTCCTTAGCCGTAGGGCTCGCTTTCATCCGGCCCAAACCGGTCGTGACAGCGCCCGCTCAAACGCCTGCTCCGCCGCGCCCACTCAAACCGGTTCTGAAGTTAGATGGAACCGAAAACCGGATTGAAGCCAATTTCATCTTGCCGCCCACCTTTCTCAATAGTTGGGACCGGAACCAGGTAATGTTCGGGTGCGAAGTTGAAACCGGCGGAAAAAGGGTGTTGGCAAGCGCGCTTTCGCCGGAGCTGTCCTTTTCCTGTTCCGAGATCGATCTCGGCGCCTTGGAAGGCTTAAGGGCCTATGCCGGTGGACGGCTTCCGGGGATGCTGACGCTTTCGCGAGACCAATTCCTTGAGGTCTTAGCGCTACTGGTTCAACACCCCAGAATTACTCTCGGGCGAACCACTCCGGTAGCGGTCAAGGCCGATGGAATTAAGCCTCGGTTAAGAGTCGAGGAATTACCCGATCGCCGTCTGAAGCTCACCGCAGAAAGGTCAGGAGAAGCTCGGACTCTTTTGCTAGGCACAAGCAGTGCCTGGCGATGGGCGGAGAATCAGTTCCAACCGGTGGCTCGGGGACTACCCACTGCCTATTTCCCGCTGCTTCTGGAGCCGGTGATCTTGGCGGCCGATCAGAGCGAAGGCTTTGTCCTCAGGGAACTGCCGTCCTTGGCTGCCTTTTTTGAAATCGAAGGTCACGTCGGTATTAAGCCTTCCGAACCGGGCAAGCCCGAGATCTTTGGCACATTCGAGGGTTCCCTGAATCATCTCACGGCCAAACTTCAGTTCCTTTACGGCAAACGCATGGTGACCTTTGGCGCGACACCGGTCACCGAGACGTTTGTCTACGAGATCGATTCAAAAAACTATTCTCGGAATACCGGGTTCGAACAGAATACCGCCGGTGTCTTGCGAGAGGCGGGTTTTCAAGGGCCGAGCGCTATCGGTGATTTTGTATTACAGGGACAAAACCAGATCCTGCGCTTTTTCGCGGTAGTGCTTCCTGAACTGCAAAAGAAATGGAAAGTTTCGATCGGTTCACGGTTCCAAAATGTGACTCAGCGTTTGGAGCGGATTACTCCGAAACTGGACGTAGTCGGTTCCGGACAAGATTGGTTTGAACTCTCGTACAGTCTGGAGTCGGAACGCGGAGACCGTTTTTCCGGGAGCGATATCCAACGTCTCCTGCAGGTCGGGCAAGGATTTACCAAACTCCGCGATGGTACGCTGGCGGTATTTGACTCGGCCAAGTTGGAGGAGTTCCGCGATATCATCCAGGACTGTTATCCGACTCAGCTTCAACCAGGGCGGTACCGCATATCCCGGGCGCAAGCAGGGTTCATCGACGGAGCGGCTCGGGATCTTGGCGCTACGATTGGCGCGACCACGGAATGGCGGCAGTGGACCGAATCGCAGCAACAGTTAAAGCCGCTACAATCGCTGCCGTTAGGTGCGCTCGAGACCGTGCTGCGCCCTTACCAGAAAGAAGGCGTGTACTGGCTTCATTTCCTGGCTGAGAACCGCCTGGGCGGGATTTTGGCGGACGAAATGGGTCTGGGAAAAACCGTGCAAACGCTGGCCTTTCTCAGATCCGTGGCCGGTACTTCGTTAATCGTGTGTCCGGCTTCATTGCTGTTCAACTGGCGCCGGGAAGTGGCTCGATTCGTTCCTGAACTCAAACTGCTTACGCTAGAGGGCGTTGACCGGCACAGCCGATTCAAGGAAATCTCCCAGCACAATCTAGTGCTGACCAGCTACCCGCTGCTCCGGAGGGATTCGGCCCTGTATCGTGAACTTCATTTCGGCGCGGTGGTGTTGGACGAGGCGACGCACATCAAAAATCCAGACACCCAAAACGCCCAGGCAGCCATGGCGCTCCGAGCGAATCACCGGTTCGTCCTTACCGGAACGCCGGTGGAAAATTCGGTGCGCGATCTTTGGTCCATTATGAATTTCGCGTTACCCGGTTATCTCGGGGATCGGGACGAGTTTAGGGAACGTTATGAGCTACCGATTAGCCGTGGCTCGCAACCAGAGCGGGAACGATTGGCCAAACGGTTGCGGCCGGTGATGTTACGCCGGCTCAAGCGGGAAGTGGCGCGTGATCTCCCGGAAAAGATCGAGCAAATCGCGTTTTGCGATCTCACGGCCGAACAACGGGAGCTTTACGCCAAGCTGCAACGCGAGGGCCGACAAAAGGTAGAAACACTCGCCAGCGAAAAGAAGAGCGGCGCGGCTCGGGTTGCTATGCTGACGGTGTTACTCCGTTTGCGTCAGGCTTGCGGCGATCTCCGGTTATTGGGCGAGACGCCGGAAAACCGTTCTGGGAAATTGGACTTGCTTATGGAGCTCATCGAAGAGGCGATGGACGGCGGTCACCGGATGCTCGTGTTCAGCCAGTTTGTCAGCATGTTGCGCTTGATTCAGGAAGAACTAAAAAATGAAGGGGTCAATTACTGTTATCTGGACGGTGAAACTAAGGATCGCGCCGGCGTGGTCGACCAGTTCCAAACCGATTCTGAAATACCGGTCTTCCTGATCAGCTTGAAAGCCGGCGGCACCGGTTTGAACCTATCGGCTGCGGATACGGTCTTGCATGTCGATCCCTGGTGGAACCCGGCAGTCGAAGATCAAGCCACCGATCGCGCTCACCGCATTGGCCAGACCCAGGTCGTGACCTCTTACAAACTGATTACCCGAGGTACGGTCGAAGAAAAGATCTTAGATCTGCAAAAGAAGAAACGCGAAATCATCGATGCAACCGTCGAAAGCGAAGAACCGATGATGACCGGCCTTTCCATCGAAGAAATCGCCAGCCTGCTCGAGGAATAGAGATGGGACTTTTGTCCCTCCGGGACAAAGCCGTTAGCTTCGTTGCCTTCTGTAAGAAAGGTGTCGGGCCCAACGCAGGAGCCGCTTTTGCCATAACCACAGCCCGCTGATAGCCACCAGTGGAACCGCGATAAAACGGGTGAAATTAGCTGCCGGTTCAATATGAGCGACCGGACCGTAAATGAATCCGACGATCGGAACACTGAGCA
>Ga0213878_10000983_pt1 | contig 10151 bp, 7 predicted proteins | sample VelepicoBEBS_R02_FD_161053 | JGI IMG/M metagenome (GOLD analysis project Ga0213878, IMG submission 161053) | Vellozia epidendroides bulk soil microbial communities from rupestrian grasslands, the National Park of Serra do Cipo, Brazil - BS_R02 | ecosystem: Environmental > Terrestrial > Soil >... | reverse complement strand
TAATATGATTTCGTCGGGGCATGGAACCATGATGAAGGCGGTGGTCTGCTACATGTGGCAAATCATCATATTGCGCCAGGGAAAAAGCAGTGGAGCTGGGGATATAGCGAGTTCGGCCAGGCGTGGGACAAGAATCTTACGGATGAAAACGGTCCTTACATTGAGCTGATGACAGGTATTTATGCCGATAACCAGCCAGATTTTACGTGGATTGACGCCTTCGAAGAGAAACGCTTTGAGCAGTATTTCCTGCCTTACCATACGTTGGGGATGGTACAGAATGCGTCCCGTGACGCCGTGCTAAAACTGCAACGTACAGAAGAGGGAGTCGAATGGGGTCTGTATGCTATCGCGCCGTTGGCAGGATATCGTCTGGCTGTTCGTGAAGCGGGTAAGCATGAAACGTTGCTGGATGAAGCAGTCTCGTTGACGCCAGCCTCAGTGATGCATGGGCTCCTGAAAGGCATTGAACCGGGCAGAATGACCATCGAGCTAACGGACAGCACCGGCAATCAAGTTCTTCACTATAAGGAGCATCAGCCTGAGGAAGTACCGCTGCCAGCAGTGGCAAAAGCGCCATTGGCCGCGCGTGAGATAACCAGCACTGACGATGCCTGGTTTATTGGTCAACATCTTGAGCAATATCATCACGCCAGTCGTTCTCCATTCGATTACTACCTGCAAGGGGTGGCGATCGATCCGCTTGACTATCGCTGCAACCTGTCGCTGGCGATGCTGGAGTATAACCGTGCCGATTACCTTCAGGCGGTAACTTACGCATCACAGGCGCTGAAACGCGCTCACGCGCTGAATAAAAACCCGCAGTGTGGCCAGGCTAGCCTGATCAGGGGAAACGCCAATGAGCGGCTGGCGAAATGGCCGGATGCCGAAGAGGACTTCTGGCGCGCAGTCTGGAGCGGTAACAGTAAGGCTGGTGGCTATTACGGTCTGGCGCGTCTTGCCGCTCGAAACGGTGAATATGAGGCCGGACTCGATTTTTGTCATCAGAGCTTGCGCGCTTGCCCGACCAACCAGGAGGTATTATGCCTGCAAAATCTGTTGATGCAGCTAAGCGGACGAGAGGAGAACGCTCGCCTGCAGCGCGAAAAATTGCTGCATGACTATCCGCTGAATCCGACTCTGTGGTGGCTCAACTGGTTTGCCGAACGCACCGAGGCCTGCCTGGCGCAATGGCGGGGAATGTGCCGTGGTCGTGACGTCAACGCGATGCTTACCGCAGGGCAACTTATCAACTGGGGGATGCCATCGCTGGCTTCTGACATGCTGGCAGCGCTTGGCTGTCAGCGCACGCTACCGCTTTACCTACAGGCCAGTTTGTTGCCACAGGCGGAGCGAGAGGGGCTGGTCGCGCGCGCGCGCGCCGTGTTCCCTGAATTTGTTCGCTTTCCCAATACCCTGGATGAGGTCGCCGCGCTGGAAAGTATCGACGAGTGCTGGTTCGCCCGTCATTTATTGGCTTGCTTCTTCTACAGCAAACGCAGTTATGGAAAGGCTACCGCCCTGTGGCAGCGCTGCGTAGAGATGGCGCCGGAGTTTGCTGATGGCTGGCGGGGACTGGCGATCCACGCATGGAACAAACGGCATGACGCCGAACTGGCCGCTTGCTGTCTGGATACCGCGTGTCGCTTGTCGCCGCAGGATGCTCGTCTACTGTTCGAGCGCGATCTGCTCGATAAGCTGAATGGCGCCGCACCGGCAAAACGGCTTGCCCGGATGGAGGCCAACCTTGAATGCGCGCTGAAACGCGACGACATGACCGCTGAGTTGCTAAACCTTTGGAATTTTATGGGGGAGACGCAGAAAGCGGCACAGTGTCTGGCGACGCGTAAATTCCACCCCTGGGAGGGAGGAGAGGGGAAAGTGACGGGACAGTTTATCCTCAATCATCTGCTGCGCGCCTGGCGGTCCATTGAGCAAAAGCAGCCGCAGGTAGCGGCAGAGCAGTTGCGGGCGGCGCTGCATTATCCCGAAAACCTCAGCGAAGGACGGCTACCGGGGCAGACGGATAATGATATCTGGTTCGGGCTTGCCATTTGTGCACGGGAGTCGGGAGATTCGGCAGAGGCGATGCGCTGTTTGCGCCTTGCCGCTTCAGGTGACCGCACCATCAACATTCACAGCTACTACAACGATCAGCCCGTGGATTATCTCTTCTGGCAGGGGATAGCGCTGAAAATGCTTGGCGAACAACAGGCATCCGCTCAGCTATTCACCCAGATGAAACAATGGGCGCAGCAGATGGCGACGAGCAGCATAGACGCAGATTTCTTCGCTGTTTCCCAACCGGATTTACTGTCGCTTTATGCCGACCTACAGCTTCAACACCAGGAGAAATGCCTGACCGTCGAGGCGCTTGCCGCAGCAGGGCTTGGCGATAGTCGTGCATACGATAGTGCCTGCGCCTTGCTGGATAATATTAACCCGGCATGGCCGAAAGCTGCACTGTTCCGTCAGGTAATGCCCTATGTCCTGACTTTCGTTCACTAAGGGTCGTTAACTGTATTCTTTGAGCGGCATGACCCGCCGCTCTGTTTCAGATGTTTAGAATATCTAGCAATTTGGTTTCTGAATAATCGGCTGAGCCCATTGCCGTTAATTAAAAAATGCCTTAACCCTACAGGAGGCACCTATGTGCGGAAACATCAAAACATCTTTTGCGCCATTTTTATTGTTAATACTATTTAGTTTGTCTTTTCCCTCTGTCTCCGCGGAGAAACAAGCCACTATTGGCGCTATCTATCTTGATACGCAAGGGTATTACGCTGGAGTGCGTCAGGGGATTCAGGACTCGGCAAAATCCTCTGGAGTCAAGGTTCAGCTTATTGAAACCAACGCCCAAGGGGATATTTCGAAAGAGAGTACCTTTGTCGATACTCTTGTGGCGAGAAATGTTGACGCCATTATCCTCTCTGCTGTATCTGAAAATGGCAGTAGCCGCACCGTTCGTCGCGCCAGTGAGGCCGGTATTCCAGTGATTTGCTACAACACCTGTATTAACCAAACAGGAGTTGATAAATATATTGCCGCTTATCTGGTAGGCGATCCGCTGGAATTTGGGAGAAAGCTGGGTAATGCTGCCGCCGATTATTTTGTTGCCAACAAAATAGATGAGCCGAAGATAGCAGTCATTAACTGTGAAGCATTCGAAGTTTGCGTCCAGCGCCGTAAAGGGTTCGAGGAGGCACTGAAAGCACGCCTGCCTGACGCGAAAATCGTGGCTAATCAGGAAGGAACTGTCTTAGATAAGGCAATTTCCGTCGGAGAAAAACTGATTATCTCTACACCTGGCCTGAACGCCATTATGGGCGAGTCGGGCGGTGCGACCTTGGGTGCGGTTAAGGCGGTACGTAATCAAAATCAGAGCGGGAAAATTGTCGTCTTTGGTTCTGATATGACGACAGAAATTGCCCAGGAGTTAGAAAGCAATCAGGTGCTGAAAGCGGTAGTCGATATTTCCGGTAAGAAAATGGGTAACGCTGTTTTTGCTCAGACGTTAAGTGTCATTGATAAAAAACCGCCAACGGAAAAGGTGATTCAGGTTCCTATCGATCTCTACACCAAAACGGAAGACGGTAAACAGTGGCTGGCAACGCATGTCGATGGTTTGCCTTAATCGCAGCAATAAATGGTTGAGGTTCCTATGTTGACGGCAATGCAAACAGAGGCTGTAGCAGTAGCAAAAGTGGTGGGTGGAAATAAACGTTATCCTGGTGTCGTTGCGTTGGATAACGTGAATTTCACGCTCAACAGAGGCGAAGTGCGCGCACTGCTTGGTAAAAACGGAGCGGGTAAATCAACGCTGATACGCCTGCTTACCGGAAGCGAACGTCCCGATGGCGGCGAGGTCTGGCTCGGTGATACCCGGTTGAATGGCGATGACGCCACGCTAACCCGTCGTGCAGCTGAACTTGGCGTGCGTGCGGTATATCAGGAATTAAGCCTGGTGGAAGGGTTATCGGTGGCGGAAAACCTTTGTCTTGGGCACTGGCCACGCCATGGCGGCATGATTGATTACCCGCAGATGTACAAAGAGGCACAGTTAAGCCTGCAGGCATTAGGGGTTGAGGTCGATCCTGACCAGTTGGTTTCCACCCTTAGTCCGGCACAAAAACAGCTGGTTGAGATCGCGAGGGTCATGAAAGGAGAGCCGAAAGTCGTGATCCTGGATGAACCGACCAGCTCGCTTGCCAGCGCAGAAGTGGAACTGGTGATTAGCGCAGTGAAGAAAATGTCCGCGCTGGGTGTAGCGGTCATTTATGTCAGCCATCGTATGGAAGAGATTCGCCGCATCGCCTCCTGCGCCACCATTATGCGTGATGGTCAGGTGGCGGGGGATGTGGCACTGGATAGTACCTCAACTCACCATATCGTTTCATTGATGCTTGGCCGCGTTCATGCGGATATTTCACCCGTCGAGAGCGTGGGGCTGCATGGCGAGCTGGTGCTCGAAGTCAGAGGACTGCAACAGGCACCAAAACTCAAGAATATCAGCTTTACCCTTCGGCGCGGGGAAGTGCTTGGTATTGCCGGTCTGCTTGGTGCAGGACGCAGCGAGCTATTGAAAGCCATTGTTGGGCTGGAGCCTTTCGATGGTGGGGAGATTGTACTTAACGGTGAGACCGTCAGACGTCCCGACTATGCCGATATGCTCAAACGCGGTATCGGTTATACCCCAGAAAATCGTAAAGAGGCTGGGATCATCCCCTGGCTTGGGGTTGATGAAAATACCGTGTTGACTAATCGCAGTAAGGTGAGTGTTCGGGGGATGTTGCAATGGGACACCATCCGGCGTGTAACGGAAGTGATGATGCAACGAATGACAGTGAAAGCCGCCAGTGCTGAAACGGCCATCGGTACACTCTCCGGCGGTAATCAGCAAAAAGTTGTGATTGGCCGCTGGGTTTATGCCGCCAGCCAAATTTTGCTGCTTGATGAACCGACGCGCGGCGTGGATATCGAAGCGAAACAGCAAATTTACCGCATCGTGCGTGAACTTGCTGCCGAAGGGAGGAGTGTGATGTTTATCTCCAGCGAGGTTGAGGAACTACCGCTGGTCTGTGACCGCATTCTGTTGCTTCAACACGGTACTTTCACCGGGGAATATCTTGCTCCCGTCAGTGTGGATGAGCTGATGTCCGCCATTCTGTCCGTGCACTGATGAAAATTTTACTGAGGAATTCGAAAATGTCCGCGTCGTCATTACCGTTGCCGCAAGGCAAGAACGTATCTCTCAAGCAATTTTTCAGTCGCCACATTAACGAGATTGGCCTGTTAGTGGTGATTGCTATCCTCTACCTGGTGTTTTCGCTAAATGCGCCAGGTTTTATCTCCCTGAATAACCAAATGAACGTGCTGCGCGATGCCGCCACTATCGGGATTGCCGCCTGGGCCATGACGCTGATTATTATCTCCGGTGAAATCGATGTCAGCGTTGGGCCCATGGTGGCCTTTGTTTCGGTATGTCTGGCGTTTTTACTGCAGTATCAGGTGCCGCTTAGCGTTGCCTGTTTACTGGTGCTGCTGCTCGGCGCGCTGATGGGCACGCTTGCTGGAGTGCTGCGGGGCGTATTTAACGTGCCCAGCTTTGTTGCCACGCTGGGGTTGTGGAGTGCGCTGCGTGGGATGGGGCTGTTTATGACCAATGCATTACCAGTACCGATTGATGAAAACGATGTACTGGACTGGTTGGGCGGTCAACTCCTCGGTATACCGGTGTCGGCGTTGATCATGATGATTCTGTTCGCTCTGTTTGTCTTTATCAGCCGCAAAACCGCTTTTGGTCGCTCGGTGTTCGCTGTGGGCGGTAATGCTACCGCAGCCCAGCTGTGCGGAATTAATGTCCGGCGCGTACGTATTCTGATCTTCACGTTGTCAGGAGTATTGGCAGCTGTCACCGGTATTTTGTTGGCTGCGCGTCTCGGCTCCGGCAATGCCGGAGCGGCGAATGGTCTGGAGTTTGATGTTATCGCCGCCGTTGTGGTGGGCGGGACGGCGCTTTCCGGTGGACGAGGATCGCTGTTCGGCACTTTACTGGGGGTGCTGGTCATTACGCTTATCGGCAACGGTTTGGTGCTGCTTGGCATCAACTCCTTTTTCCAGCAGGTGGTACGCGGCGTCATTATTGTGGCGGCGGTGCTGGCGAATATCATGCTGACGCAGCGCAGCGGTAAAGCAAAACACTGAATAATTCCATTACCCTGGCGCGGGCGCGGCAGGGATAAAGATTCATCGTATTGATAATGAGGGACTTATGAAAACTATGCTGGCTGCTTATTTACCGGGTAATTCCACCGTCGATCTGCGAGAAGTCTCGGTACCTACGCCGGGTATTAACCAGGTATTAATCAAAATGAAATCCTCTGGTATTTGTGGTAGCGACGTTCACTACATTTATCACCAGCACCGCGCAACGGCGGCGGCGCCGGATAAACCGCTGTATCAGGGGTTTATCAACGGCCATGAACCCTGCGGACAGATTGTGGCGTTAGGGCAGGGATGTCGCCACTTTAGCGAAGGTGACCGTGTGTTGGTTTATCACATTTCCGGTTGCGGTTTTTGTCCGAATTGCCGTCGTGGATTTCCCATTTCCTGTACTGGCAACGGAAAAGCGGCTTATGGCTGGCAGCGCGATGGTGGTCATGCGGAGTACCTGCTGGCAGAAGAAAAAGATCTGATTCTACTCCCTGATGCGCTCAGTTATGAGGACGGCGCATTCATCAGCTGTGGTGTCGGTACTGCCTATGAGGGGATTCTGCGTGGTGAGGTGTCCGGCAGCGATAATGTGCTGGTGGTTGGGCTTGGCCCCGTAGGAATGATGGCGATGATGTTGGCCCGTGGGCGTGGAGCTAAACGGGTCATCGGCGTTGATATGCTGCCGGAGCGACTGGCGATGGCAAAACAGTTAGGGGTGATGGATAACGGTTATCTCGCTACCACTGAGCGTCTGCCTGAACTGATCTCGGAAATTACTCATGGTGGTGCCGATGTGGCGCTTGACTGTTCAGGCAACGCGACAGGACGTTTGCTGGCACTTCAGTCGACTGCCGATTGGGGGCGTGTGGTTTATATCGGGGAAACCGGCAAGGTAGAGTTTGAAGTCAGCGCCGATCTCATGCATCACCAACGGCGGATCATTGGTTCCTGGGTTACCAGCCTTTTTCATATGGAAAAATGCGCTCACGACTTAACCGACTGGAAGCTTTGGCCGCGCAATGCCATCACGCATCGCTTTTCTCTGGAGCAGGCGGGAGAGGCTTATGCGCTGATGGCAAGTGGCAAATGCGGCAAAGTGGTGATTAACTTTCCGGATTAAGGAGATAAGGGATGACGTTATTTACCTTAACTAAAGGGGCATTACGGCTTGAGGTTTCTGACCGTGGCGGCGTAATTGAAGGATTCTGGCGGCAGGAAACACCGTTATTGCGCTCGGGTAAAAAAAATGGTGTCGCAACAGACTCATCCTGCTTTCCGCTGGTACCGTTCGGCAATCGCGTTAGCGGCAACCGTTTTGCCTGGCAGGGGAAGGAATACCATTTTGTACCAAACGTGACGTGGGATGAGCACTATTTACATGGAGATGGCTGGCTCGGCGAGTGGTGCTGCGAATCGCAGACAGACGATACGCTGCGGCTGGAGTATCGGCAGCGCACTGGGGTTTATCGCTACCGGGTGGCTCAGGTATTTCAGCTGGCAACAGACCGCCTGACAATGACGCTGTCGGTTGTCAATGAGGGTGCAGAGGCACTACCGTTTGGATTGGGTTGGCATCCGTTTTTTCCATTGGCACCCCAAACGACGGTACAGGCGAAAGCGAACGGGTACTGGCTGGAGCGGGAACAGTGGCTTGCCGGAGCGTTTAGCGAACAACTGCCGGGAGAGCTTGATTTTAATCTCCCATCGCCGTTGCCGCGGCATTGGCTCAACAACGGGTTTTCCGGTTGGGATGGTGTAGCGCAGATCTCGCAGCCGCAGGCGGGATACCAGCTTTTTATGGAAACCGAACCATCCGCGCCGTGTTACTTCATGTTCGTCTCCGACCCCGTTTTTAACCCAGGTTACGCGTTCGACTTTTTCTGTCTTGAACCGATGAGTCATGCACCGGATGATCATCATCGACCCCATGGAGGTGACCTTGTTGAGCTTACTCCTGGAGAGTCAATGTCGCTGCGTATGGTACTAAGAGTTGTATAAGGTATCATTTTTCACTGAACTTTCTTAAGTTTATAGCGTGCGAGTAACGTCTGTTTGCTCGCACGCTTCTATTTAGACTCATCCTCTCTTATGCAGCGACCAGAGGAACTGAGTGAATGAATAACGCGCAGACACATCTCAAAATGGGCTACGTCTGGACGATTTGTCTGGTAGCAGCCTGCGGCGGTTTATTGTTTGGTTACGACTGGGTGGTGATTGGCGGCGCGAAGCCGTTTTATGAAGCGTATTTCTCTATTACCGATCCGGCGCAATCCGGCTGGGCGATGAGCTCCGCACTGGCGGGCTGCGTGTTCGGCGCTCTGATTTCCGGCTGGTGCGCCGACCGCTTAGGGCGCAAGTTGCCCTTGATCCTCTCCGCTATTTTATTCAGCGCCTCGGCATGGGGGACGGCGCTTGCCAGTAGTTTTGATCTGTTTGTGGTCTACCGCATTGTAGGCGGCGTGGGGATTGGTCTGGCATCGGCGTTAAGCCCGCTGTATATCGCGGAAGTGAGTCCGGCGGAAAAGCGCGGTCGCTTTGTTGCGGTAAACCAGCTGACTATCGTTATCGGCGTGCTGGCGGCGCAATTGGTTAACCTGATGATCGCCGACCCGGTGCCCGGCGGCGCGACGCAGCAGATGATTCTTGATACCTGGAACGGTCAAACGGGCTGGCGCTGGATGTTTGGCGCCGAACTGGTGCCTGCGCTGGCGTTCCTTGTACTGATGTTCTTTGTCCCGGAATCCCCTCGCTGGCTGATGAAGGCTGGAAAGCCAGAACGTGCCCGCGCGACGCTTGAACGGGTGGGTTCTACCACCTACGCGGAGCATACCCTACAGGAAATCGCCCAGACGCTGGAGAAAGACAACCATAAGGTGTCGTACTCCACGCTGCTGGCACCGCAGGTTAAACCGATTGTTATTATCGGCATGGTGCTGGCGGTGTTCCAGCAGTGGTGCGGGATCAACGTCATTTTCAACTATGCGCAGGAAATCTTCGCCTCTGCCGGGTTTGATATCAACGGGACGCTCAAATCCATCGTGGCGACCGGCATTATCAACCTGGTCTTTACGATTGCCGCACTGCCGCTGGTAGATAAACTGGGGCGTCGCAAGCTGATGCTGCTTGGCGCTTTTGGCCTGACGATTATCTATGTGCTGATCGCCGGAGCCTATGCGTTGGGTATCATGGGCTGGCCGGTACTGCTGCTGGTGCTGGCGGCTATCGCCATCTATGCGCTGACGCTGGCGCCGGTGACCTGGGTGCTGCTTTCTGAGATTTTCCCCAACCGGGTGCGCGGCCTGGCGATGTCGCTGGGAACGCTGGCGCTGTGGATCGCCTGTTTCCTGCTGACCTACACCTTCCCGCTGCTTAACGCCGGGCTGGGCGCGGCAGGGAGCTTCCTGCTGTATGGTGTTATCTGCGCGGCCGGGTATGTCTATATTCTGCGCAATGTCCCGGAAACCAAAGGCGTTACGCTGGAGGCGCTGGAAGCGCAGCTGGCGCAACAGCATACCGGGCCGCACGAAGCGCCGGGCAATACGGGCGCGACGAATGGCTGAACGTCTGTTACTCAGGGTGGAGTGGTCGCGCATGGGTACGAAATAATGAGATAGAAATCACACTTTTATCGCAAGCTCAGTGGTTAATGCTTTTCAGAATGTGCGGTCAGTCATTCCTGTGTCTGGAGCCGCAGAGTCACCCGGTAAACGCCCACCGTATGCCGGGGCAGCCGGGGCTGGTGTTGTTGCAGCAGGGGGAGGAAACGAGCCTGTCGATGTCGATTGTGGTCAATTCTGTAGCAAATCCGTGTTAATACCTTGTAAACAGGCCACTTGCGCCAGCCGGGGTTTGTCGCCAGACTATCGCCACCATTTGGGAGGATGTCATGGTCTTGTTCTCGACGCGCTGGCTGGCGCTCAGTTATTTCACCTATTTCT
>Ga0213878_10000982_pt1 | contig 10152 bp, 10 predicted proteins | sample VelepicoBEBS_R02_FD_161053 | JGI IMG/M metagenome (GOLD analysis project Ga0213878, IMG submission 161053) | Vellozia epidendroides bulk soil microbial communities from rupestrian grasslands, the National Park of Serra do Cipo, Brazil - BS_R02 | ecosystem: Environmental > Terrestrial > Soil >... | reverse complement strand
GCCGCAGATCGCGGGTCGGCAGCCCGACCACGTGATCGCGTGCGTCGGTGGCGGGAGCAACGCGATGGGCATTTTTTATGACTATATCGGGCTCGAGCAGGTCCAGCTGATCGGAGTCGAGGCGGCCGGACATGGATTGGCAAGCGGCCAGCATGCTGCGAGCCTGCAATGCGGCCGCCCGGGAGTACTCCATGGAAACCGGACCTATCTGTTGCAGGACGAGCACGGCCAGATCCAGGCGACCCACAGCGTTAGCGCGGGACTGGACTATCCGGGTGTCGGTCCCGAACACGCCTGGCTGAAGGACACCGGACGCGCCCAATACGTGGGAGCGACCGACGCAGAGGCGCTGCAGGCGTTCCACGACTGCTGCCGGATCGAAGGCATCATCCCGGCGCTCGAATCGAGCCACGCGCTCGCATACGCATCGCGCCTGGCGCCGACGTTGGCAAAAGACCGGATCGTTCTGGTCAATCTGAGCGGACGCGGCGACAAGGACCTGCACATCGTGTCGCAGGCTGGTGGACTGGAGTTCTTCTGCCGGCCGTCGTGCCGCGAGGCCAGTCTCGCCCACTTCGGAAAGCGTTGATGTCCCGGATCGACGAGCGTTTTGCAGCGCTGCGGGCGGCAGGCCGCACCGGCCTGATCCCCTACGTGATGGCCGGCGATCCGACCGAGCGCACCACCGTTGGATTGCTGCACGCGCTCGCTCGCGCCGGGGCCGACGTGATCGAGCTGGGTGTGCCCTTTTCCGACCCGATGGCCGACGGACCCGTCATCCAAAGAGCAGCGGAGCGAGCGATCCGCAACGGCGTCGACCTACAACAGTGTTTGCGTTCTACCGCCGAGTTTCGCCGCGAAAATGGCGCCACTCCGATCGTGTTGATGGGCTATGCCAATCCGATCGAGCAGCTCGGCGTCGGGCATTTCGTCGAACTGGCGGCTCAGTCGGGCGTGGACGGCGTGCTGGTCGTCGACTATCCGCCCGAGGAATGCACGGAGCTCGCTCGGCGTCTGCGCGAACGACGCATCGACCCGATCTTCCTGCTGGCGCCGACGTCGACGGAGCAGCGGGTCGGGCAGATCGCGCAGATCGCGTCGGGCTATGTGTATTACGTCAGCCTTACGGGGATCACCGGAGCGGGCCACTTGGACGTAGCTGCAGTGGCAGCACGCATTCCTGCGATCCGCGAGCGCGTTCGCTTGCCGGTCGGGGTCGGTTTCGGAATCAAGGATGCGGCGAGCGCACAGGCGATCGCGCGCGTCGCCGATGCGGTCGTAATCGGCAGCCGCGTGATCGAGACGATGGAGCAGGCCGGCGAAGCGGAGGCGGTGGGCGCGGCGGCCGCATTCGTGGCATCGATTCGTGCCGCCTTGGATCGGGTTGAAAAAAAATGAGCTGGATCGACAAACTCCTTCCACCCCGCATCAAACAGGGCGCATCGCGCAAGACCGTCCCCGAGGGGGTATGGACCAAGTGCCCGGGGTGCGAAGCGGTGTTGTACAGCGCAGAGCTGGAACGCACTTTGCAGGTCTGTCCGACCTGTTCGCATCATTTGCGGATCCGCACGCGCGAACGCCTTGATGCGCTGCTGGACCCGGAGGGGCGCTACGAGATCGGGCAGGAGATCGTTCCGGTGGACACGCTGCGCTTCAAGGACAGCCGCAAGTATTCGGAGCGGATCCAAGAGGCGATGCAGTCGACCGGAGAGACCGATGCGATGGTCGTGATGGGTGGCGCAATCCGCGCGATCCCGGTGGTGGTGGCCGCTTTCGAGTTCGAATTCATGGCAGGCTCGATGGGATCGGTCGTAGGGGAGCGATTCGCGCGCGGGGCGCAAGCAGCCCTGGAGCAGAAGGTACCTTTTATCTGCATCACTGCAAGTGGTGGGGCACGCATGCAGGAGGGCTTGCTCTCGCTTCTGCAAATGGCCAAGACTGCCGCAATGGTGGCGAAACTGGCGGAAGCGCGGCTGCCGTGTGTGACCGTTCTGACGGATCCCACCACGGGAGGGGTGTCGGCCAGCTTCGCGTTCATCAGCGACATCGTGATCGCGGAGCCGAAAGCCCTGATCGGCTTCGCCGGCCCGCGTGTGATCGAGCAGACCGTCCGCGAGAAGCTGCCGGAGGGTTTCCAGCGCGCCGAATTTCTGCTGCAGCATGGCGCCATCGACCGAATTGTCGATCGCCGGGAAATGCGCGATGAGCTGGCTCGCCTGCTCGCGCTGCTGCTGCGCCAGCCTAGCGATGCGATTGCATAAGACCGGGTGACCGAACTCGAAGCGTGGCTGCAGCGCATCGAACAGCTGCACCATCGGCCCATCGAGATGGGCTTGGCGCGTGTGCGTCAGGTGGCCGAGCGCTTGCCGCTCGAGTTGAATTGCCCGTCCATCGTCGTGGCCGGCACCAACGGCAAGGGCTCGACCTGTGCGATGCTGGACAGCATCCTGCGCGCCGCAGGCTATCGGGTCGGCCGCTACAGTTCCCCGCACCTGCTGCGCTTCAACGAGCGAGCCATCATTGACGGTACGCCGGCCGTCGACCAGGATCTGATCGAGCAATTCGAAGCGGTCGAACGGGCGCGCGGCGAGGTCTCGCTCACGTATTTCGAGTTCACGACGCTGGCGGTGCTGCGGCTGTTCGCCGCGCGGCGATTGGACGCGGCCGTGCTGGAGATCGGCCTCGGCGGCCGGCTCGACGCCGTGAACCTGGTCGATGCGGACTGCGCAATCGTTGCCTCGATCGGACTGGATCATGCCGACTTCCTCGGCTCGACTCGGGAGAGCGTGGCGTTCGAAAAGGCCCACGTGTATCGCGCCGGTCGACCGGCGGTCTGCTCCGATCCAGCTCCGCCGGATTCGCTCGTGCAGTACGCTCGTTCGATCGGGACCGATCTGCGAATCCTCGGGATCGATTTCGACGCCGTCCCGCTTGTACAGGGCGGACCGCGGCAGCCGATCCAGCAGTGGACCTACCAGGGGCGCTCGCTGCGGCGCGCAGCGCTGCCGGCTCCTGCACTGCGAGGACCGCATCAGTTGCGGAATGCGGCGGGGGCGCTGGCGGTGTTGGAGGCGCTCGAGCAAGCCCTGCCGGTGAGTCAACAGGCGGTGCGGGAAGGGCTGTTGCGGGTTCGGATCGATGCCCGCTTCCAGGTCTTAGCGGGGCGTCCAGCAGTCATCCTCGACGTCGCGCACAATCCACAGGCGGCGCAGGCGCTTGCGCAAACGCTTGAGCAGCACCCATGCCAAGGCAGTACGCACGCCGTGTTCGCGATGTTGCGGGACAAAGACGCCGCTGGCGTCGCCGAGCAGATGGCGGCGCAGATCCACCATTGGTACATCGCGCCTACCGGCGGGCCGCGCGGGATGGACGCGGCAGCGCTAGCGTCCATCCTGCAGCGGACTGCTGCCGCATCCCGTGGGAGCAGCCTGAGCTGCTTTGAATCCGTGTCCGCAGCGCTGTCTGCAGCTCGCTGCGCTGCAGCGCCAGATGATAGAATTCTTGTGTTCGGTTCGTTCGTGACGATTGCGGACGCAATTCGCGCTTTGCGCGGCACATAGGGGCCCGGTTGGCAATGAAATGGGCGTTCTGGCGGCGCCGGAAGCCACGCGCGACCAGCCAACGACCCAGCGAGGCGCTGAATCTCGAGGACGCCGGCGAAGGTGACGGCGGGGTGGCGCGAGTTCGCATGCGACTGCGTCACCGCTTAATTGGGGCTGCTGCGCTGCTGCTGGGAACTGCGGTGGTGGTTCCGATGATTCTGGATCAGGCGCCGCGACCTCTTCCCGACAATATTCCGATCGACATTCCCAGCGAACGTACGCCGTTTGCTCCGCGCTTGTCGCTTCCGGCGGACTCGAGCCGACCCAGCACGACCGACGCGAACGCTCCAGCGGCGGCAACGTCGACCGATGCGGCGCCCGCTAAGCCTGCGGCCGGAGAGACGGCGCCGGCACCGCCTGCACCGGCACCCGATACGGGGAGCACCACAGGTAGCGGGCGCTCGTCGCCGCAAAAAGCCTCCGCACCGCATGCTCAGGAGGGGCACTGGTTTTTGCAGGCCGCCGCTCTTTCGACTGAGGCGGCCGCGCAGTCGTTCTCCGAGCGCCTATCCGGTGCCGGCATGGCACCGTTCGTGGAGCGTGCGGCCGCCGCAGATGGGGTGCTCTATCGCGTGCGCCTGGGGCCATTTTCATCGCGCGACGCCGCGGTACGGGCTCGGCGCCACCTGCGCTCGCTGGGCGTCGGCTCGAACGTCATACGGATCGAGCAGGGCGAGCGATGAATCTGTTCGATGCTGCTTTGCTGGGGATCGCGCTGGTATCGGTGCTGGTTGGCGCCATTCGCGGTTTCGTCAAAGAGACGGCCGCTCTTGCGGGCTGGGTGCTCGCAGTTGTGCTCACGCTGAACTACGCGGTCGCTCTGGGACACCGCTTGCCGGGGCAGATCGGCTCGGATGGCGTTCGAACCGCTGTCGCGGCGATCCTGATCGTGCTCGGATGCGTACTGACTGCGCACTTGATCGGCCGCGCGCTGCGCGCGGTCGTCACGGCTGCACACCTGGCGGGACCCGACCGGGCGCTGGGAGCGCTGCTCGGGGTCGGGCGGGCGGCGGCGGTGTGGCTTCTGGTCGCGTTGGTCGTGGTCCGCGTCGGTTTGTCGGAGCGCGCGTTCTGGACCTCTTCTCGTCTGGCGCCCTCACTCGAGGCCGCGCTACGATGGATATCGCCTGATCTGGCACCATCGGCGCATCGGCCGGTGGTAGCGTTAGTGGCATGTAGCACCCGCACCCAGCGAATCGGGTGTTACATGCCACTAGGAGCCTGAATCCGATGTGCGGAATCGTCGGCGTGGTCTCGTCGGCCCCAGTCAACCAGCTGCTGTACGACGCGCTGCTGCTGCTGCAGCACCGCGGCCAGGACGCCGCAGGGATCGCGACGGTGCACGGCAACCGCTTCCACATGTTCAAGGGCGCGGGCCAGGTGCGCGACGTGTTCCGCACCCGCAACATGCGCTCGCTTCCGGGCAAGTCCGGGATCGCCCAGGTGCGCTACCCGACCCAGGGCTCGGCCAGCGACTCGGAGGAGGCGCAGCCGTTCTACGTGAACGCGCCGTTTGGCGTCGCGCTGGCGCACAACGGCAACTTGACCAACACGGACACGCTGAAAGAGGAGATGTTCCGGCGTGACCGGCGCCACATCAACACGAATTCGGACTCCGAGGTTCTGCTGAACGTGCTGGCGCACGAGCTGCAGATTGCCAGCAACGGTCTGTCGTTGGACCCGGACGCGATCTTCGCGGCCGTATCCGCGCTGCATCGACGCGCGAGCGGCTCGTACGCAGTCGTTGCCGAGATTGCCGGCTACGGGCTGCTCGCGTTCCGCGACCCTTTTGGCATACGGCCTCTTTGCTTCGGTGTGCTGGAAACCGACCTGGGCACGGAGTACTTGGTCGCATCCGAATCAGTGGCGCTGGAAGGCCTGGGATACCGGTTCGTGCGCGACGTTGCGCCCGGTGAGGCGGTCTTCGTCGATCTTGACGGCCGTTTCTTCAGCCGCCAATGCGCCGAACACCCAAGCCGCAATCCGTGCCTGTTCGAATACGTCTATCTAGCGCGCCCCGACTCGCTGATCGACGGCATCTCGGTGTACGGCGCTCGGCTGCGCCTGGGCGAATACCTGGCTGCGCGTGTCGAGCGCGAACTGCGTTGCGGCGACATCGATGTGGTGATGCCGATCCCGGACTCAAGCCGGCCGGCTGCGATGCAGCTCGCCAACCGGCTGAGCCTGAACTATCGCGAGGGATTCATCAAGAACCGATACATCGGGCGTACGTTCATCATGCCGGGGCAGGCGGTGCGCAAGCGTTCGGTGCGCCAGAAGCTCAATGCGATCGGGGTGGAGTTCAAGGGAAAGAACGTGTTGCTGGTCGACGATTCGATCGTGCGCGGCACGACCAGCCAGGAAATCGTTCAGATGGCTCGCGAAGCCGGAGCCAACCGGGTCTACTTCGCTTCGTCGGCTCCGCCGGTGCGCTTCCCCAACGTGTACGGAATCGACATGCCGACTCGCGCCGAGTTGATCGCCGCTTCGCGCACCGACGATGAGATTCGTCGCGTGATCGGCGCCGATGCGCTGATTTACCAGAGTATCGAGGACCTGAAGAGCGCCGTGCGCGACGGCACCACGCACTTGGATGGGTTCGAAGCCTCGTGCTTCGACGGCGTTTACGTCACGGGCGACGTAACGCCGGCGTACCTGGACCGGATCGAGCGCTCCCGTTTGGCCCCCCAACTTTCCGAGGGCGGCGGGTTGTCGCAGTTGAGTTTGGCGATCGAATCGGCCGACTGAGACAGCTCCGGTGAGCGGCGGCGATCCTCCCCCGTCCGCGCAGACCCAGGCGGTCCGCGCGGGAACCCTGCGAAGCCAGTTCCACGAACATAGCGAAGCTTTGTTCCTGACTTCGAGCTTCCTGTTCGACGACGCCGAGCAGGCGGCCCGCAGGTTCGCAGGTCAGGAGGAGGGGTACGTCTACTCGCGCTTCTCCAATCCGACCGTGCGGATGTTCGAGCAGCGGCTTGCCGCGCTAGAGGGTGGCGAGGATTGCCTGGCCACCGCCTCCGGAATGTCGGCGATCCTGACGCTGTGCCTGGCGCATTTGACCGCGGGAGACCACATTCTGTGCGGATCCAACGTGTTCGGCGCGACGGTGCAGCTGTTCTCGAACGTGTTGGGGCGCTTCGGAATCGAGACGACGTACGTCTCCGGTTCCGATCCGGCAGCCTGGCGCTCGGCGGCGCGCCCTCGCACCCGACTGCTGTTCTGCGAGACGCCGTCCAACCCGCTAATGGAGGTCACTGACCTTCGTTCCTTCGCGGCCATCGGGCGCGAGCTGGGAGGGCTGACGGTGGTGGACAACTGTTTCTGCACGCCGGCGCAACAGCAGCCGCTGCAATACGGCGTCGACCTCGTGATGCATACGGGTACCAAGTATCTGGACGGACAGGGACGAGTGCTGGGGGGAGCTCTGGTGGGGCGTGCCGCCTTTGTGCGGGAGACCTTGCTGCCGGTGCTGCGGACGACGGGTCCCAGTTTGTCGCCGTTTAACGCGTGGGTGCTCCTCAAAGGGCTGGAGACGCTGTCGCTGCGAATCGACGCTCAGTCCCGGTCGGCGCTGCAGCTGGCGCGCTGGCTGCAGTCGCACCCGGCGGTTGCCCGTGTCCAGTACACCGGATTGGAGTCGCACCCTCAGCACGTGCTCGCGCGCAGCCAGCAAAGCGGCTTCGGAGCCGTCGTGGCCTTCGAGTTGAAAGTGGCCGAAGGCGAGGCCCGCCAGCGTGCCTGGCGTGTGATCAATGCGGTGCGCCTGCTGTCGATCACGGCCAACCTCGGCGACACCCGCAGCACGATCACGCACCCCGCCAGCACGACGCACAGCCGACTGACAGCGGAGATGCGCCAGAAGGCGGGGATCACCGAGTCGCTGATCCGGATCGCCGTTGGGCTCGAGGACACCGAAGATCTGCGGCGCGACCTCGCGCGCGCACTTGGGGCCTAGTCGGGCGGCCCTGCGTCGGGCAAGCCGCACACGCGACCGATGTCGGTCGCTTCGCTCGACGAGCACTAGCGCATCGGGGGGATCGGTCGATGATGGTGCCACAGGATGCGGCAGGTTAACCTGCGGCGGTATGCGATGGACAGGCTATAAAGCTTGTGCTGCCTGAACGTGGGCAAAGTCTCTGACGACGTCAAACTTGGTGACCTGGCTCGCCGGGCCGCCAGGGCGCTCACGAGAGCGGGGCTTGAGCACCGGATCGACATCTATCGCGACATCGAGGTCGACGACCCGGCGGTGCAAAAGATGCTGGGGCGGCCGCACCGGGTTCGAGTTCGGATCCGCATCACCGCCCAAAGCCTGCTGTTCGAGGATCGCTCGGGGGTTGCTGCCAACGACTCGGGGGAACACCTGCTAGCACGAGAGGGAAAACCCCAGGGATCGCTTTGAACGACAGCTGCGCGCCGTTAGAATGCGCGCGCTTAGCAGGCGCTGTCCCGACGCAAGACCTCAGCGCGCTCCCTAGACGCAAGTCCCCAATTTTTTCGTCCGGCCGGTAGAGGAGACACCAAGATGGATCGTACGAGGCGCACTCTGGTAAAGGCGGCCGCTGCCGCGTCGACCGTCGCGTTGCCGTTGCGCGCGAGCTTTTCTGCGGAGCCGCGCGCACTGGCCATTTCCCACCAGTTTCCTGGTGGAACGATCGAGGAAGGCGATTTTCGCGATCGGCTGTGTCGCAAGTTCGCTGTCGAGGTGGAACGACTCACCGGGGGCGCGCTCAAGGGAACGGTCTATCCCAACTCTTCGCTGATGAAGACCAATGCGCAGTTCAGCGCAATGCGCAAGGGCGCCCTCGATCTATCGCTGGTTCCGCTGTCGTATGCAGGCGGGGAGGTGCCGGAGACGGGACTGGGCCTGATGCCTGGCGTCGTAACGTCGTACGAGCAAGGCGCACGTTGGAAGACCGCTGAGATCGGTAAGGCGATGTCGGATCTTCTGCGCGACAAGGGCATCTTGATACTGAGCTGGATTTGGCAGGCCGGTGGGGTCGCAAGCCGCACCCGGCCGATCGTCGAGCCAGAGGACGCGAAGGGACTGAAGGTTCGCGGCGGCAGCCGTGAAATGGACATGGTGCTGAAAGCGGCCGGTTCGGCTGTGATGAACATCCCGTCCGACGAGATCTACGCGAACATGCAAACTGGAGCCCTGGATGCCGCGATGACCTCGTCGACCAGCTTGATTTCGTTCCGGCTGGAGGAAGTGGCCAAGCAACTGACCACAGGCCGAGGCAAGGCGTACTGGTTCATGCTGGAGCCGCTGATGATGTCGCGAACCGTGTTCGATTCGCTTCCGAAGGCGCACCAAGACGTGTTGGTGAAAGTGGGAGGCGAGCTCGAGAAGTTCGCAGTCGAGGGAGCCAAGGCGGACGACCAGAAAGTGGCCTCCACATACGAGCGTGCCGGCGGCAAGGCGTACGACCTGTCGGCGGCGACCGTGGAGCGCTGGCGGGCGCTGGCGCGCGAGACGGCGTGGAAAGACTTCGCCGCCCGTTCCGACAGCTGCGCGCACATGCTCAAGCTGGCAGAACAGACACTCGCCTAACACTGCTCCGGCCCGCGTCCCGGACGGGCGCCGGATACCTGAGGGGGTTCCGTTGCTCGGAACGCTGTCGCGCGGGTTGGAGTGGATCAACCGTCTGTTCGCCGGCGTCTCCATGCTGGCGATGCTGACCGCTGGCGGCATCCTGACGAGCAGCGTTGCGACGCGCTACTTCTTCAAGCTGCCGACCGACTGGCAGGACGAAGCGTCCATTTTCCTTCTCGTCGGTGCGACGTTCCTGAGCGGGGCATACGTGCAAGCGCAGCGCGGCCACATCGGCATCGGCCTGCTGGCCGGTTTGCTGCCGGCGCGCTGGAACCGCATTCGCGCTCGGCTGTGCGACTGTCTGAGCCTGCTGTTCTGCGGGTTCTTCACGTGGAAGTCCTGGGCCCTGTGGCTGGAAGCCTGGCAAGACGGGCGGACCACCGATTCGACGTGGGCTCCATCCCTATGGATCCCGTACGGGCTGATGGCGGTGGGAATGACCGTTCTGTCCGTACAGCTTGCGCTACAGCTGGTGAGCAATAGCCCCCACGAAGGCGAGCACCCATGACCGAAGCTCATGGCCCCCGCGCGTCAGCGCGAATCGTTCGGGTCTTTTCCCCTAACCTATGAGCACGGGTGCCGTGGGCACGGCCTACGGCGTGGTTACGCTGCTGATGATGTTCACCGGCATGCCGATCGCTTTCGCGCTTGGCGCTACCGCGATCGTGTTTATGCTGGCGCTGATGCCGATGGCGGCTCTCGACGTGGTCACGCAGAACGTGTACGAGGAGCTGGCCAGCATCACCCTGCTGTCCATTCCACTGTTCATCCTCAAAGGCGCGGCGATTGGCCGCACACGCGCCGGAGCGGACCTGTATGGAGCGGTACACGCATGGATGCACCGGATCCCGGGTGGTCTGGGAATGGCCAACGTGTTCGCATGTGCGCTGTTCGCTGCGATGGCCGGCTCCAGCCCCGCCACCTGCTCGGCGATCGGATCGATGGGCATCCCGG
>Ga0213878_10000981_pt1 | contig 10158 bp, 12 predicted proteins | sample VelepicoBEBS_R02_FD_161053 | JGI IMG/M metagenome (GOLD analysis project Ga0213878, IMG submission 161053) | Vellozia epidendroides bulk soil microbial communities from rupestrian grasslands, the National Park of Serra do Cipo, Brazil - BS_R02 | ecosystem: Environmental > Terrestrial > Soil >... | reverse complement strand
AAAACGCATCTGGGCTGAGAAAAATTTAAGCCAGATGTAATCTGACAGATACCTGTATAAATAACCGGTAACTGTCAGATCAGGTCTGAGCTAATACAGATTAAGAGTCAGATACCAGCCGATGATCTTATCGTGCATTTCCTCTGATTTCGAAAAGTACATTGTTCTGCGGGTCAGTCGTTTGATATGTGTGCGCAAATTAATATTATGCCGCTCTATCCGTTGAGTATATTTCTTGCTCACCACGTGGCTTGTTGCGCTTAACAGTACCTTATAAACCGGCCAGGCATCTGTCATATAAAAGGCAATATTAAATTTTGTTGTGGATCAGCCATTCAGGACACCTCGAAATCGGCTTTGTTGAATAAATCAGATTTGAGGCGAGCCTTCCTGTAACAGGTCACTGTTCAGACAATACGTACACTTTCTGGCATGCCCGCCTTCGTCATTTTGTTCAACGCACGTACCATGGCCAAAGCCTCTGCAACCTGGCCGTCGTAATCCCGCAACGTCAGTGAGCCGCCGAATAGCTGTTTTACCCTGTACATTGCCGTTTCGGCTATTGAGCGACGATTATAATCTGTTGTCCATTTCCATCGGGCATTGCTCCCGCTCAGTCGTTGATTCGCCACAGCACGGTTGCGGTCTGCATATTCACCCGACCAGTAACCCGCGCCTTTCCGGGGAGGAATAAGTGCACTGATTTTCTTGCGACGCAACTCGTCGTGGCATAACCGTGTATCGTAAGCCCCATCTGCTGCTGCAGACTTTATTTTCCGGTGTGTCTGCCGGATAAGACCCGGGAAAGCTTCTGCATCGGTCACGTTGTTCAGTGACAGGTCTGCGCAGATGATTTCATGTGTTTTTGCATCAACGGCCAGATGCAGTTTCCGCTAGGTACGACGCCGTTCCTTGCCGTGCTTTTTCACTTTCCACTCACCTTCACCGAAGACTTTCAGCCCTGTGGAATCAATCACCAGATGCGCTATTTCGCCCCGGCTAGATGTTTTAAAGCTGACATTAACCGACTTCGCTCGTTTGCTGACACTGGTGTAATCCGGGCTGCGCAGGGGAACGCCCATCAGGGCAAAAATAGAATCAATAAAGCCCTGTGCAGCCCGCAGGGTCAGCCGGAAAACACGCTTAACAACCAGAACGGTTGTGATGGCAAGGTCTGAATAACGCTGAGGCCTGCCTCGTGATGAGGGCGTTGCTGACTCGTACCACGCCTGAATGGCCTAATCGTCCAGCCAGAAAGGGACGGAGCCGCGATGGATAAGGGCTTTGTTATAGGTCTTCCAGTTGGTGATTCTGAACTTCTGCTTTGCCACGGTACTGCCTGCATTATCAGGATGGTGCGTGATCTGATCCTGCCGTTTGACAAAAGTTCGATTTATTCAACAAAGCCGTTTGCCGTAAATAACGAATTGCAGAGTGCAGTTGATCGCAATAATTCAACAAAACAGCCGTCTGTTTTTACGGCTGTTTTGTTTTCGTCAGGTTAAATTAGCTCTGTGACACACTCTGTTGCAGCGCTTGATCTTTTTTATTCAGCAAGCGAGTTGCCAGAACACCAGACATCATCGAACCATTAACATTCAATGCTGTTCTGGCCATATCAACGATGGGCTCGATAGCAATGAAAATCCCAACCAGCGCTACCGGGAAATTTAAGGTCGAAAGAACAATCAATGCAGCAAATGTGCCACCACCACCCACACCAGCAACCCCCACAGAGCCGAGAGCAATTGCAGGTAACATCGCGGCAAGGAACTCAACTGATAGCGGATCAATGCCTAATGTCGGGGCAATCATCGCCACCATAATCGCCGGGTAGATACCAGCACAGCCATTTTGTCCCATGCTTGAGCCAAAGGAGGCAGAGATACTGGCAATGGTGTTGGGAACGCCAAATCTTTCCTGTGCGGAGATAGCAAGCGGAATGGAAGCAGCGCTGCTGCGAGAGACAAAGGCGAATGTCAGCACTGGCCAGACCGTTTTGTAATACTCAATCGCATTGTGCCCGCTGAGGGCAAGTAACAGTCCGTGGACGATAAACATCATCAGCACAGCCAGGTAACAGGCTCCGATAAAACCCAGTAAACTTGCAAACTGTTCTAGCTGATAGGAAAAGAAGACTTCTGCCATCAATGCCATGACACCATAGGGAGTTAAGGCAATGACGATGCGCACCATTTTCATCACCCAAATCTGGATGGCATTAATGCCTGCACTCAAGGTAGCTCCGGCATCAGGTGCGTCTTTCTTGACTTTTAACAGCGCCACACCTGCCAGAAGCGTAAATATCACAATCCCGATGACCGAAACGCTGCGCGCACCCGTGAGATCAAGGAAGAGATTGGTAGGAATGAGTGAAGTGAGTAATTCAGGCAATGACACACTGGCCGTTTTAGTGACATCTTCGCTTGAAAGCGTTGACTGCATCTGCCCGAAGGCACTGGCATCAAGGCCAATAGTGTGTGCCGTCAACAATCCGACAAAACCTGCCGTCATCACAAGGAACAACATGCAACCAATAATGGTAAATGACATCCTTCCGATTCCAGCACTGTTTTCGAGTTTGTTAATTGCGGAGAGGATGGAAATAAAAATCAGCGGAACTGCCACTAGTTTCAGTAAATGCACATAACCGTTGCCGATGATACTGTACCAACTGATAACATTTTTACTGCTGCTGGTATCGATGAGATGAAGGGATAATCCGATGGCTGCGCCGATGAATATGGCAATGAAAACACTTTTCGAAATTGAAGCACTTTTCCGGTCAATCCTGAATATGCCCCATGAACAAACGAGAAAAAGCACGATATACGCGAGCGTGATGAACATTTGGTAATCCTCTTGCCCCATTCAGCACCTGAAATGCTGGAAAGAGATTTATCTTTTGTAAGAACTCTATGCCCCTAATGAGTAATAGAACTTATACCCGCAAACATTCAAGATTCGTGGGTATCTGCGGATTATAAAGAGCGATGTATTTCATAAACATACCAGAATTGTTTTTTATAAAATAATTGTGATTTGTAGAGATGATCCAATTTTTTTATTTTATAGTACGGTATTATCTCGTAAGAACCTATCCCAAAAGGAATTGTCAGTTAATAAACAATGACAATTTCTGAGGGAAGTATGACAGGCAATAAATGGCAGATTAGCGATGAACTCTGGGAAAAAATGGCTCCGTTGCTCCCGGAACACAAAACCCATCATCCGCTGGGTACGCACCGCAAGCGGGTTGATAATCGTGCCGCAATGAACGCCATTTTCTTTGGGCTCTGTCGAAAATATTCTACAAAATCGAAAGGAGCCTTATTCTGGTCGTAGTCAGGCTGCTAATGAATAAAACTGTTTCCAGGCTGGAGTATCTCCTGCGTTTTCCTGCTGTCCCTTTTTAAGCATCCGGTGAAGCTCAACTCCCGCGATTGTCGCTTCCGCTGATGCAAATGATTTAAATCCGAGCGTGGATTTCGTTATGCGCTTAATGCCCCGATGATCCTGCTCTACCAGATTGTTCAGATATTTTATTCGCCTCACTTCAATCAACAAAGGCCAGAATCCATAGAGAAACAACAGGTTATTGATGCGCTCCAGCGCCGCAGTATTCGCGCCTGATTTATCAATATTGACCTTCTCCGGGAACCCGCTGGAGCCGATGGCTTGTTTGAAAAACCTCAGTACGGCTGCGCGGTCACGGGTTTCTGACAACATAAAATCAATCGTGGCACCGTCACTGTCCACGGCCCGGTAAAGGTAAACCCACTTGCCATTGACCTTGATATAGGTTTCATCCATTTTCCAGCTGCGCCCCACAGGCTTCTTCCTATTTCTGAAAGCCTGCTCAAGTTGTGGGGCGTAATTAACGACCCATTTTTGCACGGTTGAATGGTCCACATCTGCACCACGCTCCTCCAGAAGCTCTTCAATATTGCGATAGCTGAGCGAATAGGCAAGTTTCCACCGTACGGCCATCAGAATGAGCTCTTTGGGAAAGTGACGACCTTTGAAGCTGAGCATTTTTCAACCTTAATCTGGAGCCATGATCCGACAGCATAACTTTACCTTTGTTTTTTCGACAGAACCGATAAAATTATCAATAATCTTAATACTTATAAGTTGAATAACAAACCTGCCAATGGAGTTTTCTCCCCATATTTCGTCAAGGATTTTACAGGAATAGAAGATATTCCCGCTTATATAATAAAGACTTTATCTTTCTTCGATATAAATAATGTTCTGAGTTTTATAAAAGAAACCAATGAGGCATGGGTAAGAGCCCAGGAGGATTTTCAACAGGCTTTTTCATGGATGGATATTAAAAACGAACAACAGTGCATTTGGACCTGGAATACCATGAAGGATAAGGGCGTTTCCCCTCCAGTTAATCCACTCAATAATTTTCAGCGCTGGCATTTTATCTGCGCAACCTTCGATTTATGGCAGGGATGGACTAAAGAGCAGCTAGATGAATTAACGAGAGGTCAGAAAAAAATAAGTCCGCAACGCCTTGAGTTAAAGTTATCTGTTTGCCCTCCGAGGAAGCACAAGGCTGTCTTGATGGATGAACTGGAAAAAGCCTGGAAGATGAAACTGGGTCGCAAGACAGTAAATAATCATAATGCAGAACTAAAACTCCCAGCAAAAATAAGAAAGAAACTGACGAGGCTTTCAGAGAAATACGAGATTTCCGAGTTGGATATGATGGCCTTGCTTATTGAAAGTGAGTGTACTAGGAATGATCTGTAGAAAGTAAAATGCTTTTATTTATTTAAAAAGAATTCAAATATATATCATCTCCCTGAACATACCTCATTAACGGCAGAACCTAACGGTTCTGCCGTTTTTTGTTTTCTTTATCTCAGGAGATGTCATGAAAAATCAGGAAGGCCTGCAGCCCCTGCAGCAATCGCTTTCTGGCCTGCCGCAGTGGGCGTCGGAGCGTATTCTGCAGCAGATAAACCAGCTTACTCACTACGAACCGGTGATTGGCATCATGGGTAAAACTGGCTCGGGCAAGAGCAGCTTATGTAATGCGCTGTTTGCCGGAAAAATCTCTCCGGTCAGCGATGTGAGCGCCTGCACACGCGAACCTTTGCGCTTTCGTCTGCAGATGGGCGAACGCTTTATGACCATAGTAGATCTGCCCGGTGTCGGTGAAAGCGAAAGTCGAGATGCGGAATATGCTGCGATGTATCGCCAGCAACTAACGCACCTCGATCTGGTACTGTGGCTGATTAAGGCCGATGACCGGGCGCTGGCGGTGGATGAACATTTTTACCGGCAGGTGATTGGTGAAGCATACCGGCATAAGGTGTTGTTTGTCATCAGTCAGTCCGACAAGGTTGAACCCACCTGCGGTGGTGAAAAGTTGTCTACAGAGCAGAAACAAAATATCAGCCGCAAAATCTGTCTGCTGCATGAGTTGTTCCAACCTGTAAACCCTGTCAGTGCAGTGTCGGTACGTTTGCAGTGGGGACTACGGGTGATGGCGGAGCGTATGATTCGTTGCCTGCCACGGGAGGCCAGTAGCCCGGTAGCGGTACAGCTTAGTGCTCCACTTCGTACCGATGCCGTTAATAAAAAAGCCCGTGACGATTTTGGTGAAACGGTCGGCTCGGTACTGGACACAGTAAGTTCCATGCCCCTGATACCGTCCCCGGTTCGGACTGTCATCCAGTCTGTACGCGACATCGTGATATCGGTCGCTCGTGCAGTCTGGAACTACTTCTTCTGAACATTAACCCTTCTAACCCGTAGTTTCCTAAGCCCTGCCGCGATTGAGCGGTAGGGCTTTTCTGTCTTTACTTTCCCATCATGAGGAGTCTGCTTATGACCCGTCTGGCTTCGCGCTTTGGCGCATCAAATCTTATCCGTTGTGACCGTCCGTTAACCCGCGAAGAGCTATTTCGTGTAGTGCCCAGTGTTTTCAGCGAGGACAAACACGAATCTCGCAGTGAACGGTACACATATATACCCACGATTTCTCTCCTCGACAGTCTGCAGCGCGAAGGCTTTCAGCCCTTCTTTGCCTGTCAGGCCAGAGTGCGTGACCCAGGTCGTCGCGAGCACACAAAGCACATGCTGCGCCTGCGTCGGGAGGGGCAAATTACCGGCAAACAGGTCCCGGAAATCATTCTGCTCAACTCTCATGACGGCACCAGCTCGTATCAGATGCTGCCGGGATTATTCCGTGCGGTATGCCAGAACGGGCTTGTTTGCGGTGAGTCGTTTGGCGAGGTGCGTGTGCCGCACAAAGGAGATGTCGTGAGTCAGGTGATTGAGGGGGCGTATGAAGTACTGGGTATTTTTGACCGTGTAGAAGAGAAGCGGGATGCCATGCAGTCGCTGATGCTGCCGCCACCTGCACAACAGGCTCTGGCACAGGCTGCACTGACGTACCGTTTCGGTGAGGACCACCAGCCAGTGACAGTACCTCAGATACTCTCCCCACGCCGCTGGCAGGATGAGAGCAATGATCTGTGGACCACATATCAGCGTATTCAGGAGAACCTGATTAAGGGCGGGCTCAGGGGTCGGAGTGCGAAAGGTGGGCGAACGCATACCCGCGCCGTGCGTGGTATCGACGGAGATGTGAAGCTCAATCGGGCTCTCTGGGTGATGGCTGAAGCGATGCTGAGTGGGTTTCAGTCCTGAGCTTGTTATCAGCATGTTAGGAAAGGACACTCCCTGTCCGTTTTACCTCCACTGGATTGAGTGTTTTTTCACCGTATTTCACGATGTGCCGCGTCGGGCCTGCTTCCGGTGGCAGATAAAAAATAGTTCATTCCATGTCCATACCCTGTCCGCCCCCCTCTTTAGAATCATTTCATATTCAGTCAGTTAACTATTACGGAGATTTAAGATGACACAGGCAGAGCGCCGTCATGACCGGCTGGCTGTCAGGCTGTCACTGATAATCAGCCGCCTGGTTGCAGGTGAAACGCTGAACATGGCGCGGCTGGCTGCAGAGTTTGGTGTGTCAGTCCGTACCCTGCGACGGGATTTTCGCGAACGGCTGATGTACCTCGACCTTGAGTATCGACGGGGGCAATGCCGCCTGCGTAGTACCGGTGGAGGCGTACAGGGCGAGCTGGATGCGCTGACCTTTGCTCACCGGGCAGGACTGGCCGATATTTTTCCGGGGCTGGACCGGCGTCTGGCGGGCATGCTGCTCACCGCAGGAGGGATGCCCTGCCTGGTGTGGCAACCCCCACAGTCAGTGTCACCGGCCAGCTCGCTGGTGTTTTACCGCCTCGTCAGTGCCATTACCGCCTGCCAGCGGGTACTGCTGCTGGCCGAGGGAGAGCGCTGTGACGGGCTGGCCCCGTACCGACTGATTTCATTCGACGGCTGCTGGTACCTCACCGGTGAACTTAACGGGTATATCACCGTGCATCCTCTGGCGACCATCCATGCGGTGACAGTACTCAACACCACGTTCACCCCGCTAAAACGTCTCAGCCAGTTAACCACACAGGCGGGCTTTATCCGGGCTCTTCCGCACTTCAGCTGTATCCGCGAAGTCCTGTCTCCTGGGCCCTCTGAGGAGGAGCCGGGCAACCCACTGATTTAATTACCTCTGTTAAGAAGGAAAAACAATGACCTGGCATTACGAGAAAAATGGCATACGTCACGACAATGTGACTGAAGACGACATCACCAGTCTGATTATGCGCGGTGAACTGACTGCATCCACTTTGGTGTGGCGACAGGGAATGGCAGAGTGGCAGCCGGTCTCCGCAACTCCGCTGGCTTCGGCGCTGCTCCAGAGCACCACACCGCCAGCGCTGCCGGGGAACCGCATTCCGGGTGGCGTTGTGTGGACGCTGGCATTCGCTCCCTTCATTGGCTACGCGCTGGAGTTGTGGACTGCAGGATTGAGCGGGATGTCATTTGACGAGGCATATGATGCCGTCTCGGGTGGGCAGTACTGGTTTATCACGCTGCTGCTCAATATCGCTCTGGGATATCTCGATGAACGACGTCTGCGTAAGGCCGGAGTGGATACCACCATGTTCGGCAAACTGGCCTGGCTGGTGCCGTTGTATTTGTGGCGTCGGGCGAAAAACCTCGGTCAGAAACCGGCTTACTTCTGGGTATGGCTGGTGATGCTGGCACTGACTGTATGGGCCTGAATCACCGCTACCTGATACTTTCTCTGTTAAGGACCAACGTAATGAAAACACTGATTAAAATACTGGGCATTACCGGCAGCCTTCTGCTTTGTGCAGGGGCTCAGGCCCAGCCCTATAACCGGACGCTACCTGCAGTCGTCAAGGACGACAACGGTAATATTTTCTGGTGTGATGCGCATCGTCAGGTTACCGGAAAATGCGAAGCCATGTCTGTTGACCGTCAGGGCGGGATGGTCACGGTGCGTTCAGCACCTTTTAAAGACTGCGAAGGCGGCCTGTGGGGCTGGATAACTATCATGCGCAACGATGTGTCGAAGGGATTCACCATTACTCCGGACAAGAAATTCGGTCTCACCGTAAAAGACCTGTGCCGTCCGGGCACGGTAGTGACCTTTAAGCCCAACCAGAAGAAGCCGGAATATGACGACCTGGTGGCACTTTACCAGGGCAGGGAACTGTTTCGCTACCGGCGCTTCTGATAATACCCGATACCAACCTCCCTCATTTTGTCCGGCAACGGGCTGGATTAATTCAGGAAGAAAACCATGCTGAAAATAATGACCTCTGCTGTACCCGCCTTCATTCTGTCACTTGCCGCATTCAGTGCCGGTGCTGCTCAGCTTCCGGCAAACCTGATGGATAAAGAAAATCCCGGCCAGGAGTACTGGTGCCAGGGAAACGACATCAACACCTCCATGTGTTCACTGACCGGTTTCAGCGACGACCATAAATTTGCCCTGATTCAGGATTTGCCCGGTCCAGCCTGTGAAGATTTAAGTTTCGGGATTATTGACCTGGTATTTAACACCGGACTTAACATCCCTTATGACGGTGGTGACTGCAAGGGAGATGTAAAGGCCGGGTTTGTTCGTGGCACAAAAGATAATGCCCTGTATGTGAAGATTGTCCGGGGCAGCAAAACTTTACGCCTGTATAAGGTGCAGACGGGTTTCTGATAATCACCCCACACCTGCATATACCCATAGCCCCTGACGCATCTGCGTCAGGGGCTTTTGCTTTTAAGGTACACTGAATGTCTGAATCTCACATGCTGCCACCGGGACCTTTCACCCGACAGCAGGCCGACGCTATTACCTGCCGGTATCAAAACATCGCCATTGAAGATGCCCGGCACAGTCACTTCCGCCTGGTGGTTCGTGACTCTGAAGGCCGGATGGTCTGGCGGGCGTGGTGCTTTGAACCTGATGTCGGTGAAGGACTTAATCGTTATATCCGCAAGTCAGGCATACTCAAAGCATCCTCCCCCTGACCACACCCATTCATCATCCCTGCATGTCCTTTATTTCCTATACGCCAGCCATCGTCGCTGGCGTTTTTATTGACGGAGAATATCCATGACGACACAAACGCAATGCGAATTGATGCCCGCTAATGAACCTCAATTTGACCTTACTGCATCACCAGTACCTGACGAGCAGCGTCTCGATTTCTGGCCGCTGCACTTTGGTGCTATCACGCAGTGGATAACGCTGGAACCCCGTATTTTCGCCTGGATGGACCGCTTCTGTGATGAGTACAGCGGTGGTATCTGGTCCTTTTACACGCTCAGCAATGGCGGCGCGTTTATGGCTCCTGATGCTGACAGTGACGATAAATGGCATCTTTTCAACAGCATGAACGGTAATAGTGCGCAAATGAGCGCAGAAGCCGCAGGTATTGCTATCTGCCTGATTGAATACAGCCATCACGCCTGTCGTACCGAATGCGATGCCATGACGGAGCACTATTACCGACTGCGGGATTACGCCCTGCAGCACCCTGAATTCCACGCCATTTTGCGCATTATTGATTAAGGATATTCATGATGGAACAGTCACTTATCCCACAGGCTACGGCACTTCCATTGGCCGCACAACGCACGGTAAAACGCGCTTTAACGCTGCTTGACCGATATCTGCGAGAAACAGGTGTGGCATTCACCTCCACTCAGACTGCCCGTGACTGGCTGAAGCTGAAAATGGCGGGGCTGGAGCGTGAAGAATTT
>Ga0213878_10000980_pt1 | contig 10161 bp, 7 predicted proteins | sample VelepicoBEBS_R02_FD_161053 | JGI IMG/M metagenome (GOLD analysis project Ga0213878, IMG submission 161053) | Vellozia epidendroides bulk soil microbial communities from rupestrian grasslands, the National Park of Serra do Cipo, Brazil - BS_R02 | ecosystem: Environmental > Terrestrial > Soil >... | reverse complement strand
GAGGTGCAGACGCCTCCACAAAGACAGAATAAGAAATTCGGGTGCTCCTTAATCGATTTAAGCCGCGCATTCAGGTTTCTTGGCAAGCCGCAGGCTTTATCTCCTGAACTCCTGAACTCCTGACTCCTGAACTCCTGACTTTCTCCCCTCTTGAGTTCTCCGGCGCTTCAGTCAATCTTTCCATGCATGCCCCCAGCCCCTGAAAAATCGTTAGGATCGTGGGCTCTTTTGCTCCTCCTACCCTTTGTCGCTTTGCTTTGGGTACCGTTCTATAACTCGATTGAGCCCACCCTGTTAGGATTTCCGTTTTTCTATTGGTACCAATTTCTCTGGGTGCCGATAACGTCGCTATTGATTTATATCGTCCACCTGAAGACCAAGTGAACGGACCGACGAATGACTAGGAAAAATTTGATCTGGCTCGGAGTTGCGGTCATTGGGGCGGTCGCGCTCGGGATCATGGCACTCAGTCGCGGCGAAACGGTTAACGCGGCGTGGTTGGTTGTGGCTGCAGTCTGTACTTACCTCATCGCCTATCGTTACTATGGGCTCTTCATTGCCAACCGTGTGTTAAGAGTGGATCCGTTACGATCCACGCCGGCGATCCGCCACAACGATGGCCTAGACTACGTTCCGACGAACCGCTACGTGCTTTTTGGCCACCACTTCGCAGCGATCGCGGGCGCTGGTCCGCTGGTTGGACCCGTTCTGGCAGCGCAGATGGGCTATTTGCCGGGAACAATTTGGATTCTCGCGGGCGTGGTTTTCGCCGGAGCTGTCCAAGACTTCGTCGTACTGTTTCTCTCTGTCCGCCGAGATGGGCGATCTCTGGGAGATATGGTGCGCTCCGAGATGGGGCGCGTCGCCGGTGGAATAGCCTTGATCGGCGTTCTCTTGATTATGCTCATTCTCCTGGCCGTGCTCGCTCTGGTGGTCGTTAAGGCCCTGGCGGGCAGCCCGTGGGGCACCTTCACCGTGTTTGCCACGATTCCGATCGCGATCCTGATGGGGCTTTACAGCCGCTTCATTCGGCCAGGTCGTATCGCCGAGATGTCGCTAATCGGGTTCGTGCTGCTGATGGCGGCACTGATTTACGGGCAGACGGTAGCTCAGAACCTCATGCTCGCGCCTTGGTTCACTCTGCGAGGCGAAAGTCTGGCGCTATTGATGGTCGGTTACGGCTTCGTTGCATCCGTCCTGCCGGTCTGGCTCCTGCTCGCGCCACGCGATTATCTCTCCACTTTCCTCAAGATCGGCACTATCGTCACGCTCGCCATCGGTATCGTCCTGGTGCGGCCCGAGTTGAAGATGCCGGCGATTACGCGCTTCATCGACGGCAGCGGTCCGGTATTTTCGGGGACCCTTTTTCCGTTCCTTTTCATCACTATCGCCTGCGGTGCGGTGTCCGGTTTTCACGCTCTGATAGCCTCCGGGACCACGCCGAAGATGTTAGAGAACGAGCGTCAGGCGCGCTTCATAGGCTACGGCGCCATGCTGATGGAATCCTTTGTCGCCGTCATGGCGATGATCGCAGCCAGCGTGATCGAACCGGGCGTCTATTTCGCCATGAACAGTCCGGCTGGCCTGATTGGAACCACCGCAGCCCAGGCATCACAGGTGATCTCGGGCTGGGGTTTCACGATAACGCCCGACGTGATTACACAGATTGCCCACGACGTAGGCGAAACCACGGTGCTTTCCCGGACGGGCGGAGCTCCGACCCTGGCGGTGGGGATGGCGCAAATCCTCTCGGGGATCTTAGGAGGCAATCTCCTCAAGGCACTTTGGTATCACTTCGCTATCCTGTTTGAGGCGCTGTTCATTCTCACCACCGTCGACGCCGGGACCCGGGTCGCGCGCTTCATGATTCAGGACCTGATCGGCAGTGTGATTCCAAATTTCCGCGAGACTAAATCCTGGAGCAACAACTTGGTCGGGTCGGCCTTGGCTGTAGCCGGATGGGGTTATTTTCTCTACCAGGGCGTGGTTGATCCGCTCGGCGGCATCAACACCCTATGGCCACTGTTCGGTATCTCCAACCAGATGCTGGCTGCTATCGCGCTGACTCTCTGTACGGTTGTGCTGTTCAAAATGAAGCGTCAACAATTCGCCTGGGTAACCATCGTACCTACCCTTTGGCTGTTTGTTTGCACGGTAACCGCCGGCCTCGAGAAGGTATTTCATCCAGCACCAAACATCGGTTTCATCGCTCATGCCCGGCAGTTCGGCGATGCTTTAGCAAGTGGCAAAATTTTGGCGCCGGCCAAGACCATCGCCGAGATGCAGAAGATCGTCTTCAATGACTACGTTGATAGTGCGCTGGCTGCGATTTTCGTCGGTGTCATCATAGCTATTTTGATTTACGGAGTGGTCGGCATCCGCAAGGCGTTGTCCACGCCAAACGTCACCGCAACCGAAGTCGGCGCTGTCGGCTTAGCCGCTGGAGGCAGTCATGCGTGAGCTCCGTATCCTAATTGATTGGATTGCCAAAGCAGCTCGACTCATGGTCGGTGTACCTGACTACCAGAACTACGTTGAGCATCGCAAAACGCACCACCCTGGCGAACCGATCATGACCTACGAGGAATTTTTCTGGGAACGTCAAAACGCTCGCTACGGTTGCGGTAAAGGCAAGTTCAGAGGCTGCTGTTGATTTGGTGGCTTAGCCTGCATTGTGGCATGGGCGTCCCGCCCGTGATTCCGCCGCCGCACGGGCGAGACGCCCGTGTCACAATTGCAGCTCAGATGATAACTAAATCTACCCCTGTTAGCTCCCGGATCAGTTCGTCATGGAGCGGCCGGCTGAAAAGCCGAGCGGATTTTTTGCCTGGACGCCCCAGTACACAATGCGTGATGCCGTATTCCTTGGCGAATGAGACTAACGCCTGGGCTACGTTTTCATGTTTGAGCGAAATGACTAGTCCCCCCATCTTTTGAGCGGCTTCCAGAGTATCGGCAACCTGACGCTGAACCGCAGCGTCAATATTCACCGCTGACTCGTTGGGTGTGCGGACGTAGACGGCGTACCATTGGGCGTTCAATTGCGCGGCAAGACGAGCGGTCTTTCGGAGTAATCTGCCAGGATCCGGTCCCCGACTACTGATTGCGACCATGACCTGGCCCAGACCGCCTACGTTGCTCTCGAGTTCAGCACCCTCACGATTCCTGCGATCAAGAATATTGGCCGTCTCGCTCAGCGTCATTTCCCGAAGCCGAGTGAGGTTTTTGCTGGTGAAAAAGTTCGCCAGCGCGGCTTCAACCCTTTCTTTGGGGTAAATCTTTCCGGCCTGAAGTCGCTCGAGGAGATCTTCCGCCGGCAGGTCAATGTTTACGATCTGGTCGGCCTGCGTAATAATTTCGTCGGGTACCCGCTCCTTTACCTTAACGCCGGTTGCGTCTTCGACAATGTTATAGAGCGACTCGAAGTGCTGGATATTTACTGTGGCAATAACATTGATCCCCGCGCGTAACAGATCCTGCACATCCTCGTAGCGCTTACGATTTCGGCTTTGGGGCGCGTTCGTATGCGCCAGTTCGTCGACCAGTGCGACCGTCGGCTTCCTTGCAATAACGGCGTCGAGGTCCATTTCTTTCAAGGTAATCCCGTGGTATTTCGCCACCAAAGGCGGAATAATCTCCAATTCACCGATTTGCGCGGTCGTCTCAGGACGATCGTGAGGCTCGACATAACCAATGACGACATCCACACCCTGTCTTCTGAGACGGTTCCCCTCAATCAACATTTGGAACGTCTTGCCAACCCCTGGACAAGGGCCGAGATAGATCTTCAGCTTGCCAAGCTGCTGCCGGCGGATGATCGCTAAAAAATCATCTGGCGTTTGCATCAGCCTGGGATTTTCTGCGGTTGGCATGCGGCGTCCCTATTATACTCGATTATAGCGAAAAGTCCGCGGCCAACGGGTTCCGCATGTAGTTGTTCTTGATGTGCGTCTGCACCGCGTCCACGTGGGCCGAAGCCAAGCCTTCCTGTTGGATCCAGAGCCGGTAGATGTAGTCCTCGAAACGCAGCCTCGTCGGGAAAAATGGCGGTAGGCCAAGACGGTTGTCGTACCCGCCGACCCCGCAATCAATGCGCCAATTCTTATTCGTTACCACCGGCCGAAAATTATCCAGCACATAGACATTATTAAAATGATGGAGGTCTGTATGGCTCTGTTTCTCATCATTCAGATACATGAATACATAATCCAGAGCGTCGATATCGTTGGTCCCCGTTCGAAACGTTTGCGCAATCTTGATTACGGCGTTTTTGGAAATCGGTCCCTCGCTCAAAAGCAGGGAGTTCTCTGTGACAAACTCTGTGGTGATGTTCGTTTCCAGGTCCATCGATGTGTCGCGAACCAGGTCGCCGGATTCATAGTTGGTAGTACAGGTCGTTTATGGTTTTCGTCTGTTCAAGCCGGCTGAAATACTTCTCGTGGTTAGCCAGGCTGGAGTCATCGAACACCATCATTTTCACCGAATGCCCGTTGCTCCAGAAATGTTCGTCGTAAATTTCAATGGTTTCGGCGACATCGCGCAGGCGGTAAGTCGGTATGACGAAAACGGTTTCAGTAGTCCTCATATAGAATCAGGTGTGAAAACAGTTCGGCCCGCCGGTCCGAAAACCGTCGGACCAAGCAGGCCGACCGCACCGCATGTGCGAAAATCAAGGCTTGTTGGCTAAAGGCGCCTCCTTTGGCGCCAGCGCGTCGAGAGCCAGATTTAGCCTCAGCACGTTCACCCCGGGATCACCGCCGATAAAGCCCAGCAGCGGGCCTTCGGTCGCTTTGGCAACTTCCGCGCGAACGGCGTCCTCGGTCAGGCCCCGTTCTTTGGCTACCCGTGAAATTTGCAAATCCGCATTCCTGATACTGATATGCGGATCCAAACCGCTTCCCGAAGAAGTGACCGCATCCACCGGAACCAAAGCTTCAGCCGGCAATCCGTTTTCCTTACGGTAGGCCTCGACGGCGCTCTTGATGGAGTCCATCAACTTCTGCGAGGTCGGCCCGAGGTTAGTACCACCAGAATTCAGCGTGTCGTATCCCACTCCCGCCGCAGAGGGCCGGGGTTGAAAGTATTTGTCACCGCTAAACCCCTGCGCCAGCAATTCGGAGCCGACCAATTGGCCATTACGCTCGACCAGGCTTCCATTAGCCTGGTGCGGAAACAAAAGCTCTCCCAAACCCCAGATCAAAACTGGGTAAAGCCCGCTTACCACAATACAGAGGACGACGGTCGCGACGATCGAAGTCCAGCATTCTTTGAGAAACGTGTTCATAAGACTAAATCGATAAAGGTTAGGATTACGCTAAACCTATGGCGGTGATGATCATGTCGATCAGCTTGATGCCGATGAAAGGCAGCAGGACACCGCCGGCCCCGTAAATCAGAAGGTTTCGCGCGAGGATTTTAGCCGCTCCCAGAGGCCGGAATCTGACCCCTTTCAGGGCCAGCGGAATCAACGCAATAATAATGACCGCGTTGAAAATAACTGCACTCAAGATCGCGCTTTGCGGCGATTTCAGGAACATGATGTTCAATGGAGCAATCTGCGGGAATGTGCCGACCAGCATCGCCGGCAAGATCGCGAAATATTTGGCTACGTCGTTCGCTATGCTAAAGGTTGTCAGAGCACCCCGGGTAATAAGCAACTGCTTTCCGATCTCTACAATCTCGAGCAGCTTGGTCGGGTTCGAATCCAGGTCCACCATGTTGCCGGCTTCCTTCGCTGCCTGAGTACCGGTATTCATGGCAACGCCGACATCGGCTTGAGCCAGCGCTGGAGCGTCGTTGGTACCATCCCCCGTCATGGCCACCAGATGACCAGCCTGCTGCTCTTTTCGGCACAGAGCCAATTTCTCCTCTGGCTTGGCTTCTGCGAGAAAGCCGTCGACTCCGGCCTCTTTGGCGATGGCTGCTGCCGTCAACGGATTATCACCGGTAATCATTATGGTACGAATACCGATGGCTCGGAACCGTTCGAACCGCTCGGAAAGACCGCCCTTGACGATGTCTTTCAGTAATATCGTACCGAGCACTTGGCTGTTAGACGCCACCACCAGCGGTGTACCGCCATCACCGGAAATTGCCTTTACATCATTTTCGACGGCAGCCGGGATAGTGCCGCCCACAAACTTGCGAACCGCGTCGGCGGATCCTTTCCGGAAACTCGCACCATCAATATCAACTCCGCTCATTCGCGTCTGCGCGCTGAACGGAATGAAGGTCGCTTTTGGCATTTCGTGCAATTCGCGCCCGCGAAGTCCGAAGTTCTTCGCTAGCACCACGATGCTGCGGCCCTCAGGCGTCTCGTCCGCCAGAGAAGCGAGTTGCGCGGCATCAGCCAGCTGCTGTTTGGTCACTCCCGGGGCCGGCAGAAAATCCGTCGCCTGCCGATTGCCGATCGTAATGGTGCCCGTTTTGTCGAGCAAAAGAACATCGACATCGCCGGCCGCTTCAACTGATCGACCGCTCATAGCCAACACATTCTTTTGGACCAGGCGATCGATACCGGCGATGCCGATGGCGCTGAGCAGCCCGCCGATGGTCGTTGGAATCAAACAAACTAACAACGCAACTAACACCGGAATGGTGAAGTCAACCTTAGTTGTGCTATCAAACGCCGAATAAGAGTTACCGAATGCCTTCAGCGACATCATTGCAATCAGGAAGATCAAGGTCAGTGCCGACAGCAGGATCGTGAGAGCAATCTCGTTTGGAGTTTTCTGACGCGTGGCGCCCTCCACCAAGCTGATCATGCGATCCAGAAAGGTCTCACCGGGGTTCGACGTGATTTCAATCTTGATCTCATCGGATAACACCTTGGTGCCACCGGTCACCGCGCTGCGGTCGCCGCCAGATTCACGAATGACCGGCGCTGACTCGCCGGTGATGGCCGATTCGTCCACCGTCGCCGCACCTTCGATGACCTCGCCGTCGCCGGGGATCAGTTCCCCTGCCGAGACGACCACGATGTCACCTTTTCGCAGCTGTTCAGCGGGAACTTTTTCAACTACGCCGTTGGCTTTCAGTCGGTTGCCAAAGCTCTGGGTCCGCGTCGCACGCAAAGCTTTCGCTTGCGCTTTGCCTCGTCCCTCGGCCATGGCTTCGGCGAAGTTAGCAAATAAGACCGTAAACCAGAGCCATAGGGCGATCTGGAGTTGAAAGCCGAAATTCTGAGGGTGGACCACCATCAGGACCGTCGTAATCGCCGCGCCGACCTCGGTCACAAACATGACCGGATTCCTGGCGAGCGTTGCTGGATTCAGCTTTTTAAACGATTCGCCGATTGCGGGCACGATAATCGCCGGATCAAAGATCGAATGAGTTTTTGCAGCCATAAGAAGAGTTTTGGTAGGGACTCGCTCCCGCGCGTCCGCGCTGGTTCTGTTTCAGAAAAGTTTGCCGCTATACATTAGGAACTGCTCCAGGATCGGCGTCATCGTCAGAGCCGGTAAGAACGTGAGCGCCCCAACCAACAGGATTGTTCCGATGACCAGCACCGTGAATAAGGAACCGGTGATCGGGAACGTGCCCGCGCTGGTCGCCACAAGCTTTTTCCGGGCGAGCGAACCGGCCAGCGCCATCACCGGAATCAGCATTCCAAACCGGCCGATCATCGTGGCAAACGCCAGCGTGATATTGTAATGGGGATCTCCATTGGTCGGATTCCCGGTCAGACCAGCGAAAGCGCTGCCATTGTTGCCTGTACAAGAACTGAACGCGTAGAAAATCTCGGCCAAACCATGAGGACCGTTGTTATTAACTCCTGCCTGACCCCATGACGTAAGCGCGGCCCAGCCGGAAAAGCCCAGGATGGAGAACGCCATGAGGAGAATGGCAATGGAGGCTACTTTTACTTCGTACGATTCGATCTTCTTTCCGAGATACTCCGGTGTCCTACCCACCATGAGGCCGGCGATGAAGACCGCCAATACGACAAACAAGAGCATGCCATAAAGACCTGAACCGACACCGCCAAAGATAATCTCCCCTAACTGGATGTTGAACAGCGGGATAAACCCACCGAGCGGCGTAAAAGAATCGTGCATCCCGTTCACCGCACCACACGAAGCATCGGTGGTAACCGTGGCAAACAAAGCCGAATCCGCAATACCAAAGCGAACCTCTTTCCCCTCCATGTTGCCCCCGGCCGGGTCGACTCCGAGTTTGTGCATGATCGGATTTCCCGTCGCTTCAGCACCCCAACACACCAGGAAGCCGGCGACAAACATGATCGTCATGATCGTCCAGATCGTCCAACCATGTTTCTGATTCTTCACCATCCGCCCGAAATAGTAAGTAAGTGCGCTACCGATGGCGAAAATTGAGAGGATCTGAACGAAGTTTGAGAGTGGAGTCGGGTTCTCGAAAGGGTGAGCCGCGTTTGCGTTGGTATACCCACCACCGTTTGTCCCGAGCATCTTAATCGCCATCTGCGAAGCGATCGGTCCCGCAATAATCGGCTGGGAATCAACCTTCTGATCAACCATGACCGGATTGCCTTTTGCGTCCTTCACCGGATTCCCGGCATCATCCTTTTTGGGAACCTGCACGGTTTGGACTTCCACCACCTTCGCGGTGTCATACGGCTTGAAATTCTGCGGAATACCCTGCCACACCAGAAACAGAGCGTAAATGATGCAGATCGGGAGTAGCAGATAGTAAACGATTCGGGTCAGATCCACCCAGAAATTGCCGATCGTATTTGCTGTATGCCGGGCGAGGCCGCGCACCAGTACAGCGGCTACGGCGATACCGATCGCTGCTGAAAAGAAGTTGTGCGATGCCAGCGCGAGCATCTGAGACAAATAGCTCATTGTCGATTCGCCGCCGTAGTTCTGCCAGTTCGTGTTAGTCACAAAACTGAGCGCCGTATTGAACGCCAGCGCGTCAGAGACGGGCGCCTGATTCTGCGGATTCAGCGGCAGGAAGTTTTGAAAGCGTAAGATGAGGTATGTTAATACCGTTGTCACCAGGCTGAAAAGCAGCAGCGAAAACGTGTAAAGGATCCAACCCTGTTCCTTTTCCGGGTTCACTCCACACAGACGGTAGGTGAGTCGTTCCAGCGGTTTGAACACCGGGTCCAGGAAAGTCTTGCCCTTGGGCTCCAACACATGGAAGAGGTAAATCCCGAGAGGTTTAGTGATTAGGAACAGCAGGACAATATAGAATACTAATTCTATCCAACCTTTGATATTCATAGATTATTGAGGTGGTTCAGCAAAACTCTCTAGAATTTCTCCGGCCTTAAGATGGAGAAAAGTAAGTAGACGATTAACCCAACTGATACGAGCCCGACGATTATATCTTCCATAACTCGATTCCGATTAGAACTTGCTGCATGCCCAGGTAAATAGGCCCAGGACCCCAAACGACAGGATCGTGACCACGATATAAATGATGTCAGTCATATGGATGGATCAGTGATGTTTGTTTACGAATTGGTCTTCTCGTCTCGTAGGTAGTGGCATGGGCGTCCCGCCCGTGATCTTGTTGGGTCCACGGGCGGGACGCCCGTGCCACTAACGTTAGACTTCGCCCTCACGCCCCTTAGCTTCCTCCGAGATTAAATGGCTCCGAGCTGGAGCCGAAGTGTTGCAGTTCAAAGAGTCGGCGCATATTCTGTTGGGCCGGCTCGTAGTTCTTATCCAACTTGATGGCCTGGCCGTAGTACTTCTTGGCTTTATCGACGTCATCCAGCATCTCTGCGAGCACCCCGGCCAGATTGAAGGCTTCAACCGATTTGGTATTTAGCTCGAGCGCCTTGACCAGATGAATCCTCGCCAGCGCGAAGGATCGTAAGTTCAAACAACGCTTTGCCGCCACGATGTGCGAATTGAACGTCTCCGCCGGGTGCTCCTTTTCCGGCGCATGACGCTTGACGATCTCCGCGACGATGCGTCGGAGTTCTTCGGGCCGGAGCGGCTTTTGCAAAAAGTCGATCGCTCCCAGCTTCATCGCTTTCACCGCGTGCGGCACATCGCTGTACGCGGTAACAATCATCGCCGGAACCGTTATGCCGACCTCCCGCATCTTTGCCAACAACTCAAGGCCATCCATTCCAGGCATGCGCATATCGAGAACCGCGACAGCAAACGAATGTTCGAGGAATTGCTGCAGCGCCACCGCGGACGACTCGGCCTCGAACACCTC
>Ga0213878_10000979_pt1 | contig 10165 bp, 9 predicted proteins | sample VelepicoBEBS_R02_FD_161053 | JGI IMG/M metagenome (GOLD analysis project Ga0213878, IMG submission 161053) | Vellozia epidendroides bulk soil microbial communities from rupestrian grasslands, the National Park of Serra do Cipo, Brazil - BS_R02 | ecosystem: Environmental > Terrestrial > Soil >... | reverse complement strand
TCGGCGACCTGGCGCTCGCGGATCGCGTCCTTGTTCTGCATGGTTTCCATCGTGGCGGACAGCAACTGTCCGGGCGAGACGTCGTTACGCTGCGCCCGGGCGATCACCATGCTGGTGGCAAGGTCGGAGAGCGGCCCCAGCAGCAGAAGGGTCACGATGAGCGCCGGCACCAGGCGTCGCGCGCGGAACAGGTGCATCGGCAGCATGCGTGTCACCGCGCCGTAGCCTGCCAGCAGGCAAAGCGAAATGATGCCGATCAGCACCAGGGAGCGGCTGTTGCTGCTGATCGATACAGCGGCCAGGACCACCGTGTAGCCAGCCAGCGCGAGCTTCCAGCGCTTGTCGAGCGGCACCCAGACACGCGCACCGATCAGCGGCCGCACGAGCATGCAATAGGGCACATAGGCCAGCGGGTACATCGCCTGCATGAACCGGTTGAGCGCGCCGCCACCGGCGCCGTTTGTCGAGCCGATCAGGAAGATCTGGTACATCATCGCGCACAGGCCGATGCCGCCCATGATCACCAGCTGCAGGTTGCCGGGCGTACGAAAGAACCCGAGCGGCCGGTAGATGCTATTGACGATCAGCAGGCGCGTGCGCATGGCCAGCGCGCTCTTGCGATAGATCTTGTGCGTCGCGAGCAGCACGAACAGGCACACCAGCGCGTGCCAGAACCCGAGTACCGGGTAGGTCAGGTTGTACGTCAGCGGCTTCCACTCGAGCAACGTTGCCACGGGCGGCAGCAGGAAGTAGGACGTGACGTAGCCGAGCAGGATCGAGGTGGAGATCGGATAGGCACGCAGCCGCGCTGAGCGGCCCATGATATGCACGCCGAGCGTGCCGCCCGCGATCACGACCAGGGCGGCCGCCACGTTGCTGGAGGAGAGCCAGATCAGCGATTGCAGGGCCACCAGCACCGACCAGCACAGCAGGAATGCAGTGCGCCAGCGCCGGAAACGCAGCGGCTGCGTCGCGGTGATGCTGCGCAGGGTGATTGTGCTCATGGATGCTTCCTCGGGCCGATACCGGGGAGCCTACCGGGGTCGCAGCGCCATGGATGTGGGATAACGCACCTATGCCGCTCCGCGGGCACCTTGGTGAGGGCAAGCGTGGGTTGCCGAACAGTGAGGCCGCAGCGCCAGCGCCAAGCTTGGCGGCAACCCGTGGACGGAGTGGAGCGTGAAGATCGTGGTGTTCGGCCATCCGGCCTATCTCGGCAGCCCCAGCATGAACGGTTTCGTGACGATGGTGGCGGACGGCATGCGAGCGCGCGGACACGATGTGGAGCTGTGGCGCCCGTCGGGATTCGTGCGGCGGCTCGGTGTCGGGCCGCGCTCGCGCAAGTGGTTCGGCTATATCGACCAGTATCTGGTGTTTCCGGTGGTGGCGTCGGTGCGGCTGCACCGTGTGGGGCCGCAGGCGCTTGTCGTGCTTGGCGATCACGCGCTCGGCATGTGGATGCCGTTCCTGTGCCGCCGGCCGCATGTCATCCACAGTCATGACTTCAACCCGCAGCGCGAACTGGCCGGCGATTTTCCGAGCCGGCGACTGACGTGGAGTGGCCGCCTGTACCAGTGGCTGATCCGCAAGGGCTTTGGCCTGGGCAACACCTTCATCGCCGTTTCGCAGGCGACCGCTCGCGATCTGGAGCGATTTCATCCGGGACCGCCACCGCATTGCGAGGTCGTCTACAACGGCCTGAACTATCCCTATCGCCCGCTGGACGAGGCGCAGGCGCTGGCCACCCTGCAGGGTCTGGTCGCGCCGCCGGCTGCACCGGGCATGCTGCTGCACGTAGGGGGCAACCAGTGGTACAAGAATCGGCTCGGCATGCTGTCGCTGTACCTTGCGTACTGCCGGCTGGTTGCCGCGCCCCGGCCGCTATGGATGATCGGGGCGGAGCCCACCGCGGAAATGCGGTCGCTTGCGGCCACTGCCGCGCAGGTGGGTGGCGAAGTGCGCTGGCTGGTCGGGTTGCCCACGGAGGCGGTGCATGCGGCCTATGCGCTGGCGGCGGTGTTCGTCTTTCCGAGCCTGGAGGAAGGCTTTGGCTGGCCCATCATCGAGGCGATGGCCTGTGGCGCACCCGTGCTGACCACCGATCGCGCGCCGATGAGCGAGATCGGCCGAGGTGTGGCACGACTGATCGAACGGATGCCCGAACACGACCGCGACGGATGGGCGCGGCGCCATGCGCCGGTGCTGGCCGAAATGGCGGCGTTGCCGGCATCGGAGCGCCAGGCCGTGGCCAGGCGGGGATTTGCGCATGCAGCAGGATTTTCGGCGGAACACGCGCTGGACCAGTATGAGCGCATCTATCGCGAAGTATTGCAGACGCACATCGGGGCGTAGCCGCACGCGGCCGGCGAGGGATTTGTCTGCCGGCCAACCGGATACGCAGGCTATGTGCGCGAGCGAACAAGTGCGTGCACTCAAAGTGCCATACGATCGGCATCGATTCTCGCTGGCCGGAAGAAAAAATCATCCGAGTCACGGTTTGCGAGTCCTCATCTCCAAGTTCCCAAGTGCCCTTGAGGGTTCCCCATCATGATGACGCAGACCGTGCAGGATGAAATCAATCGCAAGGCGTGGCGAAGCGGCGGTGCCCGGCGGCTCTTTGGCGAGCTGTCGGGCTATACCGATCCCGGCGAGGCCGGAGCGCTGGCCTTTATCGCCGACGAGGTGCGGGGCCGGCCCCTGCTGGATGTGGGCGTGGGTGGAGGGCGCACCGTGCCGCTGCTCAGGCGCCTCAGCGCGGACTATACGGCGGTCGACTACACGGCCGAGATGGTGGAGATATGCCGGCACAACCACCCGGATGTGCGGGTGCTCCACGCCGATGCGCGCGACCTGTCGGAGTTCGACGACGAAAGCTTTGCGCTGGTGATGTTCAGTTGGAACGGCATCGATGCGGTGGACCCGGTCGGGCGCCAGGCGATCCTGCGCGAGTTTGCGCGCGTGCTTCGCCCGGGCGGCATCCTGCTGTTCTCGAGCCACAACATGCTCGGGCCGGGGTATCGCGAGAACCTGCTGGACATGCTGCACTGGCCGCGCGGCTCGCGCAATGCGCTGGATTTCGGGCTGCGAACCGCGCGAGTGATCGCACGCCTGCCCAGCAGTGCGTTCAACTTCGTGCGGCATTCGCGGCTGAACCGCCAGTACGACGGTTTTGGACTACGTGTCTGCGCCGCGCACAGGTTCGGCATCGTCATCTACTACACCGAACTGGAAACCCAGAAGCGCGCGCTCTCGCATTTCGGCCTGACGACCGAGGCGGTGTTCTGCAATCTGCACGACCAGCCACTCAGCGAGCAGGACGACATGCAGCGAGTGTTCTGGTTTCACTTCGTGGCGCGCAAGCCGTTCGCGGCGTGACGCCTCTGCATGCGGCGGTGCCGGTGGCGCCGCCGCCAAGGCCCAAGGACCTTCATCATCAGGAGCGCCAGCGTTCCAGCGCGCCGCCGCGCACGGCGGCGCTTGCGCTGTCCCTGACGTTCGCGTGTGCCGCGCGCAACGATTGCTCGAACCGTGTCAGGACGGCATCGCGTTCCAGGTGCTGCCGCGCCCATCGACACCCGACAGTGCCCAGTGCCGCGCGCCTCGCGGGATCATCCGCCAGCGCGGCAATCGCGCTGGCGAACGCGGCGTTGTCGCCGGGCGTCACCACGATGCCGCATTGACCGACCACTTCGGCCAACCCCGAATGCGGGGCCGCGGTGGCAACGACCGGCCGCCCGCTGGCCAGCATGCCGGTCAGTTTCGATGGCATGACCAGATCGGTGACATCCGCGCGTTGCGGCAGCAGGTGAATGTCGGCGGCTGCCAGCAGTGCCTGGAATCGCTCCACGTCTTGCAGCGGCAGGAACTGCACGCGAGCCTGCCCGGCGCATGCCGCCTGCAGCTCGGCGCGGCCGCCGCCATCGCCGCAGAACACGAAGTGGATGTCCGGCCGATCGCGTAGCAGTGTTGCGGCGGCCGAAAGATGTTCGAGCCCCTGCTTGGCGCCCATGTTGCCCGAGTAGAGCGCGAGCACCGCGTGTTCGGGGACGCCGAGTTCGTGGCGCATTGTCGCGGCCGCTTCGGCGGGGGTGTCGTGCAGGACGGTCCAGTTCGGCAGCAGGATCGCCCGCGACGGGCTGACGCCCTTTTTGATGGCCAGCGCGACCATCGCCGGGGAGATCGACGACACGCGATCCTGCCGTTTCAGCAGGAACCGCTCGCATCGCGTGGCCAGCCAGCGCAGCCACGGCTGCCGTAGCAGGCCGAGCGCGAAGGCGGCATCGACTTCGTAATCCTGGATATGAAGCCACGCCTTGCTGCCCCGGCAGCGGCTCAACAACGTTCCGGCGGGCGCGCACATCAGCGGCGGCTCGACCATGAACACCACGTCAGGGCGCCAGCGGAACTGCATGGCCAGCACCGGCAGGCTCGACAGCGCAAAGCTCGCCAGATGCAGCAGGCGCCGCAGCCCGGACTGGCGTGCGGGGATCCAGACCGGTGCGCGCCAGACTTCCACGCCGCGGATCTGTTCGCGGCGGTATTGCCAGGCGCGATAGCCGTCGCCGATCTTCCATGCGGGATAGTAGGGGGGCGCGGCGATGACGCGCACTTCATGTCCGCGTGCGACGAGCCATTCGGCCTGCTCGGTGGTGTACTTGCCGATACCCGTGAGCTCCGGCGCGTAGTTGAGGCAGTACATCAGGATCTTCATCTTGCGCTTGCCATCGTGCCGGGGTATCCCGGCGTGGGTGGTCAGGCTGCCGGAACTGGCTCGCGCGTGCTCAGCAGGCCGTCCGACAGTGCATTGTGATAGGTGTCCTGCAGGCCCTGGCGCAGCCCGATGCGCGGATGCCAGCCAGTGGCCGCGATCGCGCCGCAGTCCAGCCGCTTGCGCGGCGTGCCGTCGGGGCGGCTCGTATCGAATCCGATCGTGCCGCTGAAGCCTGTGGCCTCGGCGACCAGTGCGGCTAGCGCCGCGATGCTGACTTCGTCGTCGCTGCCCACGTTGAGAAAGCCGTGGGGCGCTGCGCGTCGATAGTCGGTCTCCGGCAGGGCCATCAGGTGCAGACAGGCCGATGCCAGGTCGTCGACATGCAGGAACTCGCGCAATGGCCGCCCGCTGCCCCAGACGGATACAAGTCCGGCGCGACGCTCGGCGGCGTCGTGGAAGCGGCGTAGCAGCCCCGGAATGACATGGCTGTTGTCGGGATGGTAGTTGTCGCCGGGGCCGTAGAGGTTGGTCGGCATCGCGCAACGGTAGTCCGTGCCGTACTGCCGGTTGTAGCTGTCGCACAGCATGATGCCGGCGATCTTCGCCAGCGCGTATGGAGCGTTGGTGGGCTCCAGCGCGCCCGTGAGCAGCGCCTCTTCGCGGATCGGCTGCTCGGCCAGTCTCGGATAGATGCAGCTTGAGCCGAGAAACAGCAACTGGCGCACGCCGCTCTGCCATGCCGCGTGGATGACGTTGGTGGCAATCGCCAGGTTCTGCTGGATGAACTCGGCCGGGAACGTATTGTTGGCGTGTATGCCGCCGACGCGCGCGGCGGCCAAGTAGACCTGGTCGATGCGCTGCGTGGCAAAGAACGCCCGGACCTGCTGCTGGTCGCACAGGTCCAGCTCCGCATGCGTGCGCGTGATGATCTCCACATTGCCGCGTGCGCGCAGGGCGCGGGCAATCGCCGAGCCGACCATGCCGCGATGGCCGGCCACAAAGATGCGGGGCGCGGTGTCAGTCATGATGGTCATAGGCGCGGAATCCGGCCAGGCGTACCAGCGCATCGCGCCGTGCGGCCGCATAGTCGGATTCGATCATCTCTCGTACCAGCGCCTCGAAGCCGATGCGCGGGGTCCAGCCCAGCCGCGCACGTGCACGGCTGGCATCGCCCAGCAGGGTCTCCACTTCCGTGGGGCGGAAGTAGCGCGGGTCCACACGCACGACCACGTCACCGACCTTGCAGGCGGGCCGTGCCTGGTCCAGGCTGGCATCGATGGCGGTGACGACGCCAACCTCCTCGGTGCCGCTGCCGCAGAAGCTGATCGAGATGCCGAGCGTGCGCGCGGCAAGTTCGACGAACTCGCGCACGCTGTGCTGCTCGCCGCTGGCGATGACGAAATCCTCGGGCTGCGGCTGTTGCAGCATCAGCCACTGCATCTCGACGTAATCGCGTGCATGTCCCCAGTCCCGCAGGGCGGACAGGTTGCCCAGGTAGAGCGTCTCCTGCAGACCGAGCGCGATGCGCGCGATCGCGCGCGTGATCTTGCGCGTGACGAAGGTTTCGCCACGAACCGGGCTCTCGTGATTGAACAGGATGCCGTTGCACGCATACATGCCATACGCCTCCCGATAGTTCACGGTGATCCAGTACGCGTAGAGCTTCGCCGCCGCGTATGGGCTGCGCGGATAGAACGGCGTGGACTCCTTCTGCGGGATCTCCTGCACGAGGCCATAGAGTTCGGACGTCGAAGCCTGGTAGAAGCGCGTGGTGCGTTCCATGCCGAGGATGCGCAGCGCTTCCAGCAGCCGCAGCGTACCCAGCGCATCGGTATTGGCGGTGTACTCCGGCTCCTCGAATGAAACCTGCACGTGGCTTTGCGCGGCGAGGTTATAGACCTCGTCAGGCTGGGACTGCTGCACGACCCGCATCAGGCTGGCCGTATCGGTCATGTCACCGTGATGAAGGAACAGGCGGCGATCTGGCTCCTGCGGGTCCTGGTAGAGATGATCGATACGCTCGGTGTTGAACTGCGAGCTGCGGCGTTTGATGCCGTGGACCTCATAGCCCTTGTCGAGCAGCAGTTCGCACAGGTAGGCGCCGTCCTGGCCCGTGATGCCCGTGATCAGTGCGCGCCGGGGGCGCGGGTTGTGCGTCAGATCCGCTTCGCCGAGACCGGCAATCGGTTGGAGGTCATTAGCACCCATTTCGTCCGTAGCTCCTGGCTTGTGGCCGCAAGCGGTACCCTGGAGGCGCTGCGCGACCCGGGACGGGCCGCGGCATACCCGTCAGGGGACTGTATGACGGGGCGCCGCATGACACTGTTGGATAGCACACAGAGGGGCCGGATTGATGTGACGGCACCGGCCTGCCGGGCCGATCGAGCCATATTCGATCCACGCAGAAATGGGTACGCTCGCGGCGATTCGGGCAGCGTGGGGGTGTTGCCGTGACAGTGAGAAATGGGGGTTGGCGGGCGCACGGAGGCGCCCGCCGGAGGGATCAGAGCGCGGCCGAAGCTGCGCCAGAAGGGTAGAGCGTCTCGTCGCGGCGCGCTGCCTGATTGCGGGCCGACGGCTCATCGCCGCTGACCCACTCGAGCGTTGCGCCGCGCTGAAGTGCCGCGTATACGGCCTCGCCCTTGTTCCGGACCTTGAGCCGCTGGTAGAGCGTGCAGGCATGGCTCTTCACCGTGGCCACGGAGATATTGAGCATGCGGCTGACCGTCTTGATCGGATACCCACGGGCCAGCAGCACCAGCACCTCGTACTGGCGCGGCGTGATCTGGAGCATCTCGGCTTCGTCATAGCTCGGCTCTTCCTCGGCCAGCGGCCGGGCCGCCGCGGCGGGCGAAGACATCGGCTGTCCGGGGCGCAGGCTGGTGAGGTCGCGCACGGCCACCGTGGCACGCATGGCGCTGGCACACGCGTTGGGCGAGAGCGTTTCCTGCTGCACGGCCGATGACAGCGGCAACGGCGCCGCCGAAGCCAGCGATTGCGCGACCGGCATTGCCGAGCGCGATGCCGAAGGCGTCGTACCAACTTCACCAGCGAACATCAGTCCCTGGACGCTGGAGATAGCGAGCCGGATGGCGGCCTCGATCACCGCCAGCGAAGCGGACTTGGGCAGGCAGCCGGAAATACCGCGTGCGGCATCGGCGTTGGGCACGTGTAGCGGCAGCGCATCGGCCAGCACCAGAATGCGCTGCGGTGCCAGGCGCTCGCGCGCCAGTTCAAGCTGGCCCCAGCCTGCGGCCGGGTCGGCCGGCATGCCGAACACCAGCAATTCGGCGTTTCGATGCGGGACTTCCAGCCGGACGACGTCGGCCGGCGACATTGCCAGCACGTGTCCGAATTCCTGAATGGTTTCGAGCATCTGCAGAAGCCCGAGCCGGAGCAGCGGATGCTCCTCGATCAGCAAGGCGTTCATTCTTCTTCACTCCCCGTTCATGGGCGAGCTGCGGGGCGCTTTGCGTGTGGGTGTGAACTGCGTCAGGACAAGCACCACCTTGGCGGTGCCGCGAAACTGCGCCAACCCCGTGCTTCCGTGTCAGTCGATGTCCATTTGTCAGGATGGACTTGTCCGCGCGACCGGAAGGATGACCCGAACCCAAACCCGAAAGAAAATCTCGCTCCAAAATCGAACTTAAAACCATCTTATTGGCTGGTTGATCTGAATGCAAGCAGCCGGGTTCGAGTGGGTGTCGGGTTGGAATGAAGTCCGCCTCATAATCCATTGCCGGGGTCGTTCATTTGGATGTCAGAAACCTCGCGGGCCCTTGTGGATACGAGCGTCGCAGGGGTTTCATGATTGATACAGCGGTTTTCCAAAATGTTTCACGTATGCAACCGATTCGAATGGAAATCGTCTCGTGAATATCAAAAGCTCACCCAGTTGGGGGGTGTGGCATTAACGAATATCGTGCGGGGTGACGCAATGATGAAACCTGGGGGAAAGGGCTTTCATGTCATTAATTCGACCAACTGCTCTGGTAAGGGAGTCAGGCGGACTAGTGCAAATGGATGAGAGCGCTCCCCCTCTTCGGTAGGAGAAAAAAGACCGGTTGTCGGACACTCGCCGCCCGGCCTCCCACCAACCTCGGTGGGAGGCCGGTTGACGCTGAAAATGGCAGCGGGCCGCGGCCCATGCCCATGGCCCTGACCCGCTTTCCGCCAATTTTCCGTTTGCCGGAACGCAATTCGGCTAAAGCGTGTACTGACTTACCGAAGCCGTTTCCGCTGTGTCAGATAGTGTCCCGTAGGGGCCCGAAGTGCCCATATGGCGATCCGCTCACCGATCCCAGTACCCCGGGCGCTTGTACCAGCCTTGCGGGCCGCGGACCCAGCGGTCGGGCACGTATCGGTAGCCCGGTCGCGCTGGTTGCCAGTAGCCGCCACGCCATGCGTAAGCCCCATGTGCCCGGTCATAGTGGCCTGGCACCCAGACATGGCCTGGCCGCGGCGCGGGGTAAATTTCATGGTGCGGCGGAGGTGGCGGTCCGCGGTAGTAGTCGTGTGCCTGCGCTGCGGGCGGCAGCAACCCGAAGACACCGCCTGCGGCAAGGACGGCGGCAGCGAGCAATAGTTGGCGTTTCATGATGTCTCCTTGACCGGCGTTGAACCGTGAACTGGAAATCGGTGCTGGTGGCACCTCTGGGTCAATGACCTCAGTAGCGGTCGTAACGGTCGTAGTAGTGGTAGTGCGGGCCACGCGGCGGCACCACGATGCAGGCGGAAAGCAGGGCGCTGGTGGCGGTCAGCAGGATGGCCAGGGTGAGGGCGCGTTTCATTGGGGACTCCGTATCCGGTTCGCGTTGAACACGGCTCCAATCTAGCGGCGGACCCTGCGCTTGCGCGGTTGCACTTGTAAGGCGGTTTCTCACGCCAGAGGCGATCCGGGCTACTTTTTACTGACCTTGCAGACATCCCGCACAGCCTTGCCAGGCAACGGTTTGCGGGAATGTGACGTTGGCGCTGAGGCACGTGCCGGCGATCGCGCGCCAAATAATGTGGCGTTACATCGGAAATGAATCGCGTAAAGATTTTCCGATGTTGAGACCCCGGCCACCGCCTCCGTATGCCCCCTGTCATCGCAAAGACGGCTCACCACGTTGGTCGCAGAAACGGGTACGCTTTCACTGGTCGAGCCGGTGCCGGCCGGTGCCCCGAAGCGGTGCGCGAAGCGCGCCCGATGGTGGCGGCCGGTACGTGGCACGCCCCACGATGCGTCAAAGCGAGGCGCTGAGCCCGGGCCGCCCGTGGCATGAAGCTTGCGCCAGTCCGATCGCCGTAATCCCGAGGGAGGACGTCATGCCGGTCATGCTTATCCTGCTGGTTCTGCAGGCGCTCGAAGGCCTGAACCCGCTGACCGTGCCGCAATTTGCGCGCGCGCGTGTCGGCGATGGTGCCGATGCCGTAGCCGTCATCGAACGCACGCAGGTGCCATAGCCGCAT
>Ga0213878_10000978_pt1 | contig 10166 bp, 9 predicted proteins | sample VelepicoBEBS_R02_FD_161053 | JGI IMG/M metagenome (GOLD analysis project Ga0213878, IMG submission 161053) | Vellozia epidendroides bulk soil microbial communities from rupestrian grasslands, the National Park of Serra do Cipo, Brazil - BS_R02 | ecosystem: Environmental > Terrestrial > Soil >... | reverse complement strand
TCCTGCGGTAATGCTGTTCCTTTTAACCAGCTGCGTAACAGTTCGAGAGCGTGGCGACACTTCCCTCCGCACGTGGCGCACGTTTCATGCAGGGTTCGACAGGGTGTGGGGCGTCTTAGTCTCGGAAATTTCGTCATTCGCAGTGATCAAAACGATTGATAAGGCAAATGGATTGATCACGACGGAGCCGCTGAAAATGAGCTCAGGGCTCATGTCGGAGACTCTTCTCAAATTATACGCCCGCCGGCCTTCGAACATCTTGGGGACCTGGGACGATGCTCGAACCGTTTTGTCGTTCTTGGCCACTTCAAAAGGCTCTTCAACGACCGTGCGTATAACGGCGCGCTTCACCGGCTTTGAAAGCAGTGTAACCCACTCATGGATGGAATGGCCCACGAAGGGTGTCTTAGAAAACTTTTTGCTCGACCGAATAGCAAACGATCTTGGAGCGCCGTCCGCCAGCGCAGCGAGGAGATCAAAACTAGCTAACAATGAACGCAGATATCCAGAATTCTCGAGGACGAGCAGGAGCACGAGCACGACTTCTCAACTGGAGGCCATAGCTTGCTCGGCCCATCAGTGGGCGAGCGCTACCCTCTTTCCCGATTCAAACGATTCGACGGCGGCCCAGGCCAGTTGCAAGGCCCGTCGGCCGGCGCGCGCATGTACCGGCGGTTGATCGCCGCGTTTGAACGCCTCTAGGACCGCATCCAGATGGACATCAAAAGTGCGGTGAAATTCCCGATCGAAATCGTTGAAATAACCTGCCTGCCAAACCTCGGCGGTCTCGCTGCCGGCGTTCTGAAAACAAAATCGCTGAACTGTGTCTTCTACGACGAGCCTTCCCAGAGTTCCGTTGATCTCAAGGCGGTGAGTATCTTTGTAAGCGTAGGAGGAATCGTACGTGCCCATCATACTCCCGATTGCTCCGTTTGCGAATCGAAGGGCCAGAGCCATCGTGCGGTAACCGCCCCCGGTCTTGCCCGTCATTTCGGCCATCACCGAGTCTATCGGCCCGCACAACTCTTCGAGTTGATCGAAGCCGTGACACTGGGTTTCAATGAGATTGGCATAAGGGTGTGGGCTGACATTGGCTTCGCCGCCAAACCTCCAGATGGCATGAGTGAGTTCACCCAGCCGACCTTTTTGGATGGCTTCGCGAGCGAGACGGAGAGGTTTGGCATAGCGATGATTGAAGTTGATCGCAAAGAAAAGGCCTCGTTTTTCGGCTTCGGCCAGCAACTGATCTGCCTCGGAAAGATCGAAAGTTAGTGGCTTCTCAACCAACAACGGATAACCAGCCTCGATCACTTGTATGGTCGCTTCAAAGTGTTCCAGGTTTGGCAGTGACAAACTGACGAAATCCGGCTTCTCTGCCGCCAACATCTCCGGCACGTTGGTGTAAGCCCGGACTCCGAATTCGGACGCTCGCGCCTGTGTCTTTGCTAAGGTTCGTCCAGCGACCGCGCAAAGTTCAACGTCCGGTCTCTGCGAAAAAACCCGCGCGTGTTGCCGGCCCCACGCGCCGGCTCCAACCAGGCAGACCTTTATTTTTCGAGCGGTCGAAATCATTGTTCGATAATGACTTTCCCGGTTTCGGACCCGAAGAAGAATGCTTCAAACGCCTCTTTGATCTGGTCAACTCCCAAGCGGTGGGTAATAATTTGGGCGAGATAAGCTCGGTGCTCGCGCAAGCGCTGCAAATTGGCTGACAATTCGTTAAACCGGAAATACTCACTTCCAACGATGCTCCGTTCCGGGGCGATAATGTCAGGCGAAATCTTGAGTGCGATTCCTTCGCCGTGACCGACGCAAATCAGTGAGCCACGCTGAGCTAACGAATCGACCGCCTCCTGCCGCGCGACCTGTTTTCCGCTGGTATCTACTGCCATATCCACGCGCTCCGATCCGTGTGATTGGATACCGGCGCTGAGCGAGGTTTGGCTGACATCAATGGGTAAACCGCCAAGTTGTTCGGCAAGTCGGAGCCGATACGGCACTACGTCGGTTATCAAAACCTTTAGCTGGTGACCAATGATGATTTTGCTCATCGCAAGCACGCCAAGGCCGATCGGACCGGCGCCCGAAACCAACAGGGACTCGATGTCCGGCCGCATGAGTCGACAACGCTCGATCGCGTGTCCCCCTGTGCCCATGATGTCCAGTAACAGGGTCGCTTCGGTAGGGGAAAGCTCGTCAGGTACCGGAAAGAAGATATTCTCATGGATCAACTCATACTGGCCGTATCCGCCGTCGCGGTTGAATCCCATATCCCCGCGCTTTTGGAGGCACTGGTTGGTGAAGCCCAATCGGCATGAGCGGCATTCGCCGCAGAAGTCCATTAAGAATACAGCTCCAGTGGTCCCCACCGCCGTTCGCGTACCGGGTCCAGCAGCAACCACGGTACCCGTAGCTTCATGGCCCGGCGTGACCGATGTGCCATCAAAAAACTGCGGTCGTTCAGAGCCGCAAAGCGCGTTGGCACGGACACGGAGTAAGAGCTGTCCAGTTCCCGGGCCCGGCACTGCCTTTTCTTCAAATTTGATTTCTTTGTTCCCCACAAAATGGGGAACCCTGCAGCTTGAGGGTATGGTAATGCTCATCCGTGTGATGAAAGCTTTGAGGGCTAATCGTCATGCTTCAGGCCAGAACTTTCCAGGAGGTTTTGCGGCTGCAGACTTGAGAAAATTTGCCTTAGCGGAGGCCGGCGGGCTGCTACACAAAGCGTTAACTTAATCGCGGTTGGTCTTCCTTGTCCCGGAGGGACTGCACGATGGTAGCCTGGCACGAAGTGCCTGGAATACGTAAGAAAAAGGAGCCCGTCCCGGAGGGACGGTGTGATCAGGTATTCGCGCGTTAGTCTACAAAGATCGTGTTGGCATGCGCTAGGTTCCATGATCGAGTCGACAGCGGCTCGTATACAATCATCCTGTCCCTCCGGGACGGATCGCTTCTTTTTACGCCATTCCCGGCACTTCGTGCCAGGCTACTCTCATGCGTCCCTCCGGGACAAGTTCCTAGTCAATCGCGGGCGCCCATCAGAATGTGGGCGAGGATGCCGGCCTGGGTCATTGCTTTTCTCTCGGTCAGTTCCGCCACGAGCGTCCCGCCTCTCATCACATAGATGCGGTCGCTCATCCCGATCAGCTCTGGGAGCTCCGAGGAGACCATCAGCACGGCAAGCCCCTGGGCTGCAATTTCGTCGATCATCTTGTAGATTTCCGACTTGGCATTCACGTCAATGCCGCGCGTCGGTTCATCCAGTAGAAGGAGCCGTGGCTCTGCGACGCGCCATTTTGCAAAGACTGTCCTCTGCTGGTTCCCTCCGCTCAGGGTCCCCACCTTCTGTTCGACGGATCGGGCGATGATTCGCAGCTCCTGGACGCACTTGCGCGCGGCTTCGTACTCTTTCCGTTGCGAGATCGTACCGAACCTGAAGAGCCGAAAAAGCGAGGCGAGAGTGACGTTCTCGCGGATCGTCATCGCGGTAATAAGACCCTCGGTCTTGCGGTCCTCGGAGAGGTAGGCCATGCCTGCGCGCACCAGGCGCCCTGGTCCCCAGCCGTTAATCTTCCTCCCGTTATACACGATGCGGCCTGAAACCAGCCGGCGTGCCCCGAAAATGGTCTTCAGCAGCTCGGTCCGTCCGGAACCGACAAGCCCGCTGATACCGACGACCTCGCCGCGGCGGACTGTGAGGCTCAACGGAGGGGCCGCAGGGAGCAGCCTGAGGTTCTCCACCGCGAGCAGAACATCGTCTGTCGGTCGGTGGGATCGCGGATACATGTCGTCGATCCTCCGGCCGACCATCATCTGAATCACTTCGTCTTCGCGGAATCCGTGACTCGGAATCGTCCCAATGGAACGACCGTCGCGAAGGACTGATATGCGGTCTCCGACCTCTCGTAATTCCTCGAAGCGGTGTGAAATGTAGACGATCCCGATCCCTCTTGCTTGCAACGTTTTCATGAGGGAAAAGAGCCGGTCGATTTCGTTTTTCGAAAGGCTTGCCGTGGGCTCATCCATGATGAGGATCTTCGACTCATAGGAAAGCGCTTTAGCTATCTCGACGATCTGCTGGTGCGCCGTCGTGAGCCTGCCCAGCGGGACCATAGGATCAAGCTCGAACCCGAGGGAGGAAAGCAGTGCCCGCGCCTGCGTGTACAGCTCTTTTTTGTGCAGGACTCCCCCGCGCGTCGGCTCGCGACCGAGAAAAATATTATGGGCAACGTCCAGGTTCGCGCAAAGGTTGAGCTCCTGGTGGATGAACGCGATTCCTCTGCCCCGGGCCTCCCGGGCGCTGGTGAAACTCACTGCAGCGCCCTCTAGGGTAATCGTGCCCCGATCCGGAGGAATGATCCCACCGAGGATCTTCATTAGCGTGCTCTTGCCCGCGCCGTTTTCGCCCACCAGAACGTGAACCTCCCCCGCACGCAGATCGAAGGAAACGGAATCCAGGATCTTCACGTCGGAGTTGCGGATCGGCCTGCCAGAGCTGTCGTAGATAAATTTCGTGATCCCGTGCATTTCCAGGAACGGTTCGTTCACCTCTTGTGCCCCCTACGCTGCCCTGTTCCTGATCTTGTCCATGACGATGACGGCTAGAATGATGCCGCCCTGGACCGCGAGATACAGGTGATAGGAAATGTTCATCAAGTTGATGCAGTTCTCGATGACCTTTATGATAAGAACCCCGAAAAGACTACCGATCACAGAGCCGGTTCCTCCGAACAGGCTTGTCCCCCCCACGATCGCCGCAGTGATGATCTCGAAGGTGAACACTCCGCCTCCCATGTTCGGCTGGGCCGCATTCACGCGGATAGTCAGAAGGAGGCCGGCGAGCGCGGCCAGGCTGCTGCAGAGGACGTAAGTCAGCACATTGACGCGGGCAGTCGGAAGCCCGCTCAGGAAGGCAGCACGGGGGTTGAAGCCGAAAGCGCTCAGCGCCCGGCCGAACACGGACCTGTGGATGAGAAACCATCCCAGCGCAGTGATCCCGGCTGCGATGAATACCGATGTTGGGAGCCCCAGAAGGTCCGTTCGGCCGACCGCGAGGAGCGAATGGGGCAGGCGCGTTATGACATTTCCCGCGCTGATGAGTTTTGAAATGCCGTAAAGGATATACCCCGTCCCGAGGGTAGCTATGAACGCGGGAACCCTCATGTATTGGATGATGGCACCGTTGAGGAGGCCGACCAACGAGCCGAGGAGCACGGTGGCAGTCACGGTGAGGCCGACAGGAAGACCCCAGACCTTTGCCATCAAGCCTGTAGCGGTTGAAGCCAGACCTACAACAAATCCGAAAGAGAGATCGATGCCTCCGGTCATGAGAACCATCGTCATCCCGAGAACAGCGATCGCGGGGATCGCGGACTGCCTGGCGATGATCGCGGCATTGTCGATAGAAGCGAAGTTGCGGACGAGCACAATTCCCACGAACGCCAGGAGGACCAGGATAACAGCGCTCCCGTTTTTCAAGGTATGATGCATGATTCTTCTCATGCGGGGATTGCGCGTCTGTAACGAGGCAGGCCAGAGGCGAATACAACCAGGATGATGATTGTCCCGACCAGAACGTTCTGGAAAAAGGGATGAACTCCCAGGAGATCCAGCACATTTCGCAGAATAATGTTCCCATCTCCCTTTATGAAACCCCGTGGCGCGGTCCAGATATCCTGCGCTGGGACCAGGACATTGAACAAATTGCAAACTGGCTGATAGCTCTTCCAAAACCAGTGGCGATAATGGCCTGCAATGACGTACGCGGCCTGCACGTTCTGGACGCCTGCAGCCGAGCTGGTCTACTCGTCCCTGAAGAGGTAGCAGTGCTCGGCGTCGATGACGAGGAGATCATGTGCGAGCTTTGTAGTCCACCGCTGTCCAGCGTCGCTCCGAATCCCGAAAGAATTGGTTATGCAGCGGCAGAGTTGCTTGATGCCCTTATCGCTGGGAAGCGTCCTCGCCAATTGCGCATTTTCGTTGATCCAATCCGCGTCTTTTCTCGTCAGTCAACGGACGTGATGGCTGTCTCCGACCGGGCCGTTGCGAGCGCTGCTCGTTTTATGCGGGAACAAACGCTTCACGGCTGTCGCTTAACCGACGTGCTTCAAAAAGTTAATATGTCGCGCGCGACGCTGGAGAAGCGCTTCCGCAAGCATTTAAATCGCTCACCTAAGCAAGAGATGCGGCGCATAAGAGTCGAGCGGATTAAACAACTTTTAGTGGAGACGGATTTCACCTTGGAACGTATTGCGGAGCTTTCGGGCTTCGAGCACCCGGAATATATGAGCGTACTTTTCAAGCGTGAAACGGGACAAACACCCGGCAAATATCGAAACCAGTTTGGAGAGAGATTACAGGGGAAAAGTCCTATCTTGTGATCATCGATCGCGTTTCAGCCCGTGTGCGCTCTCTCTGGCAGGTAGAAAAACAAGACGCAAAGAATCAGGTAGACGGACAAGAGCTGCACGCCTTCAAGCCAATTCGTTTCGCCGTCGCCATTGATTTGAAAAATCAAATGCACTGCGACAATCACCGCCACGACCTCCGGCAATGTGAATTCCAGATCCATCGGCTGGCCAAAAAGATAGGAGGAAAAGACGAGCACCGGAGCCACAAAGAGCGCGATCTGCAAACTCGATCCTACAGCAATCTCGAGACTGAGACCCATCTTGTTCTTCATCGCCATTACTACTGCCGTCGAGTGCTCGGCAGCGTTGCCAATCACCGCGATTACAATGACACCAACAAAGACTTCCGTAAGTCCCAGCGTCGCTCGGGCGGCTTCCACTGCGCCAACTAGAAACTCGGACATCAACGCCACGAGAGAGGTAGCAACAATCAGCACGAATAGCGATTTGGAGACCGACCATCTGGAGGCTTCTTCTCGCTCTTCGCCGTCCTCCTGCGCGTCCCCAGCGTAGAGTTGTTTGTGAGTAATCAACTCAAAGCCAAGCAGGCAAGCGTAAGTCACGAAGAGAACCACGGCGATGGCCAGCGACAGCTTATGCTCCGTCGCCTGGCTCCACCCGCCGGCGTATCCGGCAGCGGTCACATGGAAGACCGTGGGAATCGCCAGTGCAACGGCCGCAAGCGTCAGCGTCGTAGTCGAAGTACGCGCCGCGGTTTTGTTAAAGCGTTGCTCCCGAAATTTTATGCCGCCAGCGAGAATCGAGACTCCCATGACGAGCAAGACGTTGCCGATGATCGAGCCTGTGATAGATGCCTTCACCACGCCGGTCAGCCCTTTCGAAAGCGCTATTAGTGCGATGACCAACTCTGCTGCGTTACCGAAAGTGGCATTCAACAATCCTCCGACTCCGTGGCCGAGATGCTCGGCCAGTTCCTCGGTCGCACGGCCCATCCCGCCTGCCAGAGGAACAACCGCAAGGCAAGAACAGGTGAACAAGGCGGTCTCGTTTCCGAACCGAGGCCAGATCCGCAGCAGGATAGCCACCGGTACAAAAACCAGCAACCAGTTGATTGAGGGCTTTAGCAACGCCTTCATGTTTATGATTCATCAGGCGCCGAAAAAAACTGGAAGGATCGACCTGTCCGATTCAATTCAATGCGCCTATTTGAGGTGAAGTTTTCCACGGCTATCGATGGCGCTCTATAAAATTGCTGACTAACTGAAAGAACTTTTCTTCCTCTTCGAGTTCAATCAGCTCGCCAGCTTCCTTGAACACGACCATCTCGGCGCCAGGTATAGCGTGAGCAATCTCCTCTGACAACGGCAGCGGCGTACAGAAGTTGTGGTCTCCACATAGGACCAGCGTCGGCTGTCGGATGTCGCACAGTCGTGCAAGCGCGTCGTGTGTCATAATCATATCGATTCGCTTCAATGCGATTTCACGGTCCTCTGGTCCCGTTGGATGCGCTGTCGCTCGTTCAATCCACATCGTAACCCTGTCGGGGTGTTCACGCGTATATCTTGGAGAGAATAGGAAGAGTGAATATCCTGAGAACATGGCGTGCCTATCCCAGTCGGCAGCCATCTTTCGCCGCACCTCAAACTCGCGCAGGGTGAAGGCGTCAAAGCGCGCAAAAGAGGATGAGATCGTGAGGGAGTGCACGGTACGTGGATGATTCAGAGCCATATACTGCGCGATGGCACCGCCAGTCGAGGAACCAACAACGTGTACTGGTCCCACAGCAAGATGATCGACAAGTGAAGCCATGTCGGTGGCAAGCTGTTGTGTTGTGTAGCCGCTTGCGGCGCGAGTAGATTGTCCAGTTCCGCGCTGATCGGGCAAGATGACGTAATACCTTTCGACAAACCTCTCTATCTGTGGTCCCCAGCTTTTGCCCATACCACCCAAGCCTGAAACCAAAAGAACAGGAGCATTGGTGGTCTTTCCGAGGATCTCATAATACAGGGAGATTCCCTGAGTATCTAGCTTAGCCATAATCGTCGGGCAAAATTCGTTCCCGGATCGTGATCGGTGCTTACGCTTACGCTTGAGCAACTCGAGAAAGCCACCAGTACGATAGTTAGCGCAAATCGCACATCCCATTCAATCAAACTGACGCTGCGTGATATGAAATTCTTGGGGATCATAGTCACCAAAGTGTAGAGGAATCAATCGAACAGAGTCTAGCCTGCATCGCTCACAAATCTCTAGAGATTAATAAGCGATGCAGGCTGTGGCAGCGGAATAGGCACTAAAGCAGCGCCAACGCAGCGTCCCGAGTCTTCCGCGCCAAAGCTAAACCAGAACTGAAGCGTTGTTTAGCTTGATCTTGAGCATGCTGATCTTGTGGCGCTGTAATAAAGGCTTGATGTAGCATGTCGTACATTCTCTTCAGGGCATCCGCGTATGCTTCTTTTATAGTATCCTGGTCGCTCATGATACATGGATGCCTAGGAAAGGGAAAAACCTCAAGCTCGCCGGTTGTCACAGGCTTCTTTTAGTTTCTGGATCTCGATCTTGCCCATCCGAAGCACCCCTTTGGCGTCACAAGGCCAAGGTGAAACTTGGCCCTACCGAATCGTTTGGCAGGGACGCGCTTCGTCGCGTCCTAGCTGATTGGCGACTGTTAGTCAACGACCGGGGGGCGCCCGTTTGGAGAGCTTTTCGTACCCACTACCGATTTGCCTTCGCGGTCGATTCCAAGTGCGATCAAAAGCTGGCGCGTGACCAGCGGCGCTGTTCGCAGGCAATGATCAACCTCAAATTGTTGAATGGCCTCTCCCGTATCCTGTCCCAAAAACCCGTCGATCGCATGAGCGTAGTAGCCACGCTGCCGCAAAGCGCGTTGAACCTGCTTAACTACAGCATCTCTCTGGCTGAGCAAGACTGGGACCGAACTCGTACCGTATTCGGGTCCCGTCGCATAAAGATTGCCTCCAATGCTAAGCGTGAAGAGGATCGCCAACAGAAGATTTCTTAACGCCAGTGCTGGAGACGTCATCAGTGCTGATAGCAGGCTTTTTTTCATTGTCGTTGATCTTCTCGCGCGGTACCGCAAGCAGACCCCAAAAGAGTTCGAGTGTCCAACCTTCGAGAAATTTTATCACACAACTCATTGATTATCAGCCTTAAAGAGTTTTGCTCGCCCCAATTTAGCGCCGAAGGCGTGACGTCAGGATAGCCTAGCCCGCAGGGCTAGGGACTGTAGGAAGGGCAATCAGCGCTGAAAGCGCGCCTTCGGCGCTGAAATCCACCGCATACTAGCCGCTACTCAAGGTCGATCCAGGTGGAAGGCCATACGGGCTGCTTTTTTTCCAGGTCGATCCCGACGATGTGCGCGCCGTTTGCGCCCACGCGCCGGTTTGGGCCAAATGTTAACGGAGGCGTCTGCCCCGTCTCGAAGCGATAAAGGTTTTCCAAAATTTTAACTATCTTTTCCCGTGTCACCTCCCTGCCTGCCTTTTGTAGGGCATAAATGAGTAAGTTAGCCGCGGATAAAGCAGAAAGGCGTTCAGCAAGGTTACCCTGGGAGAACTGTCCCGTTCGAGCCAGCCCCAGAAATTCTATCTCACCTTCCTTCGTCTGATCTGAGGGCAGCATCGGGAAAGAGAGGAAAAGGTGTCCTGAAAATTGTTTGGGAGCCTCATAAATTTCCGGACCCACAAATGCACTCGGCGCCAGAACCAGCGGGAATGCCTGCTTAGCGGCTGCCGCCCTGAAGAAGTCATCCAGATCCTTGCCCGAGGCGAGCCA
>Ga0213878_10000977_pt1 | contig 10180 bp, 6 predicted proteins | sample VelepicoBEBS_R02_FD_161053 | JGI IMG/M metagenome (GOLD analysis project Ga0213878, IMG submission 161053) | Vellozia epidendroides bulk soil microbial communities from rupestrian grasslands, the National Park of Serra do Cipo, Brazil - BS_R02 | ecosystem: Environmental > Terrestrial > Soil >... | reverse complement strand
CGGGCTGATTTACGCGGACAGGTTCGGACGCGAGGCGTTCATCGCCCGCGCGCGCAGTGTCTATCAACGAACGACCGGCGCCGTGCTTGCGCCAATGAGCGCCTTCCTGATCTTGCAAGGCATCGAAACCGTCGCGCTACGCATGGAGCGCCATGTCGAGAACGCGCGTGAAGTCGCGCATTTCTTGCGCGGGCATCCGCGAGTCGCGTCGGTCGAATATGTGGGCTTTCCTGACAGCCCCTATCATGCCCTTGCGGCAAAGTATCTGGGCGATCGGGCGCCCTCGCTGCTCACCTTCGGCGTCGCGGGCGGCCTGGAGGCGGCCAAGGCGTTCTACGACGCGCTGAAACTCATCAAGCGGCTGGTCAACATCGGCGACACCCGTACTCTGTGCTGCCATCCAGCTTCAACGACCCATAGGCAAATGACCCCTGAGCAGCAAATTCGAGCGGGCGTAAGGGCGGAAACGATTCGGCTCAGTGTCGGGATCGAACACGCGCAGGACATCATCGAAGATCTCGATCAGGCTCTGTCCGCCGCGTCGACCCCGCCAACGATCGCGTCGCGATAGAGGTTCGCGCGGTTCACGCCGCCTGCCTGAGACCCACAATCAGCTCCACGTAAACATAGAGCGTCTGTTCGATAACACTCTTCTCGTCGAAGGACCTCACGACCCTCTCTCGCACGGCCATACCGAACTTTCTTGTAACGTCATCATTCTCGGCAAGCCGCCGGATGGCGCTGGCGAGCGCCGGTGCGTGTCGCGCGGGGACGAGCAGTCCATCCTCGCCGCATTCCTCCACGACCACATTCTTCGGGCAGACGGATCGTGTGGTACTCTGCGTCGTGGACGCTGCGATATCTGTGCTTCACCCATCTTGGCGTGCGCCTGATCTGCTAACTGCATCCTATAGGGCGGACGTTCTGGAGGGCGGACGTTCTGGCAGAGGGGCGGGACCGCGACTTCTTGACCAGCCGAAGCCTATGGTCTCGCATCCCATACCGAGACAGCTTCCGTGGCGTGGCCCCGGCGTGGCCCTGGGCGTGGCCCGGCGCGTCCTTGACTGTAAGTTCGCTGATGCTTATCGACGTTGAAGGATTTCGCCTCCCTTGTTGTGGCGGGCTCTGGCGGCAAGTCTCTCGTTAGCGAGAATAAGCGATTCGTCGGCGTCTTTGTTTGCCGGAACTCCGCCGCAACTTACCGCCGATATCTACAGGGGAACGGCGTTAGATCCCAAGGGTTTATTGAGGGCGGCGACGTCCATTCGTGGGGCGGAATCCAATGGCGGCGACTTCAGCTGAATCGCAGCGGGAACAGCGTCTCGCTATGGTGAACTCTCAGCTGCGGACAGGCGACGTCGTCGACCGGGAAGTGCTCGCGGCCTTTCTCGAGACGCCACGCGAACGGTTTGTAGCGCCGGACTTCACCGCGCTCGCCTATCTCGATCGAGAAATCCCGGCGCGGGGCGCTAGAACCCGGCGGTTGCTGCCTCCTCTCACCCTTGCACGGATGCTTCAGGCCGTCGCCGTCAAAGCCGGCGACCGGGCGCTCGACGTTGGCGGCGGATCCGGCTACGGCGCAGCGCTCCTCGAATTGATGGGGGCTAAGGTCGTGGCGCTCGAGTCGGATGCGGGCGCCGCGGCGGCGGCGCGCGAGGAATTGACCGGCAGGCCGAACATTGAGGTTGTTGAAGGCCCGGTGGACGCCGGGGCGGCTCCTCTTGGACCGTTTGAAGTGATTGTCGTAGAGGGCGCCTTCCGCATTTGCCCGAAAGGTTTGCTCTCGCAGCTCGCCAACGGCGGCCGTCTGGTCGGGATCGACGCCAGCGGCGGGAGCTCCCAGGCCGCCCTGTACGAAAGGAGGGGCGAGGGCCTGAGCCGCCGCGCGCTGTTCGAGACGACCGCCCATACCCTGGACGGCTTCCAGCCCAGCGTGAGCTTCACCTTCTAATGACTGGACATTCGTTTGGCGATCTCTCGGGGAGAGGTGTCACGTCAAGTGTCTCATGTTTGTGACGCGTGGCAAAAAACTCGCCGATCTGCGTCGTTTCGTTAAGGCTTTGGTAGCTTCTGGCCGTCGGCGCACTAAGATGGGGGGACGAGCCATCTGCGACGAAGCGGCAGGAATGCGTCGTTCACCGCCGACGGAATCGTCAGCGCAGCGCAAGAGCGAGTATGCTTTTTGTCGCGCGCGTGCGACTTAAAGCGAGAGGGCGTTTGGCCCTGGCATGGGCGATGAGGCGGGAATGAATTGGGCCATCGGCGCATCTGGAGGACTGGTGACGGCCTTCGGCGTCGCGGCAAGGGACGCATTGCGGCGGCTGCTTTTCGCGACGGTCGCCATGGCTGCGCTTGGCGCCAACGCGTCGCGCGCCGAAACCGCCGGCGGCGCGCTCATTAAGGCCTATCTGAACAATCCGGATATCAACACACAGCGCGCCGCTGTCCGCGTCGCGGATGAGAACGTGCCCAAGGCGAACGCCGGCTATCTGCCGACAATCACCGCCTCCGTCGACGCCGCCGTCGCCCACGTCAACGGGAACTCGGTTGCTCCTCCAGCCAGTTTCGCATACGGCTCTCTCCCGCGCGGTTATGGGATCTCGGGGACTGAGACAGTTTTCAACGGCAACAGGACCATCAACTCCATTCGTCAGGCCGAATCTCAGGTGTTGGGCGCGCGAGAACAATTGCGCAACACCGAGCAGAACACGTTGCTTTCCGGAATCACGGCCTACATGGACGTGCTGCGCGACACTGCCATTCTCGATCTCGATCGCAACAATGTTCAGGTGTTGCAGGAGCAACTGCGCGAGACGCGGGACCGCTTTACGGTGGGCGAGGTCACCCGGACCGACGTCGCGCAGGCCGAAGCGAGCCTTGCCACAGCGCAGGCGACGGAGCTCAGCGCCGTGGCGACGCTGCAAGCCTCGGTCGCCAGGTACCGGCAGACGATCGGCGACGAACCGAAGAGCCTTTCGCCTGTCACTCCGATTGTAAGACAGCTGCCCAAGACCCTGCCCGAAGCCATCTCGATCTCACAGATCGAGCATCCGGCGATTGTGGCGTCGCTCCACGGCGTCGATGCTGCCCTGCTTGAGATTAAGATCGCAGAAGGCGCGCTGTATCCGACCGTAGGGCTAACCGGCTCGCTCACGCAACGGTTCGACCTCGACAATACGCCCGGTTTGCGAGCTTTTGTCGGCTCGATCATGGGACAGATCACCGTTCCGATCTATCAGGGCGGCGCGGAGTACGCGACGACCCGCCAGGCCAAGGAAAGCCTGTCGCAGCAGGAGCTGCAGACGGATTCGGAACGGAATACGGTCCGCGCCGCCGTTGTCGCCGCGTGGGGCCTCAATCAGGCCTCGGTCGGCGTCGTGCGTGCGGCGAAGGCGGCGGTTGCGGCCAACGAAGTCGCGCTGACCGGCGTGCGCGAAGAGGCGAAGGTCGGCCAACGCACGACGCTCGACGTGCTCAATGCCCAACAGGCGCTATTGACCGCACGAAGCCAGCTTGTCTCGGCCGAACACGACCAGGTCGTCAATTCGTATTCGCTCCTGTCAGCGGTCGGGCGTCTGAACATCCCGACCCTGGGACTCGCCGTCGCCGAGTACGATCCGCGCGTCCATTTCGACCAGGTCAAGAGCAAGTGGATCGGGCTGAGGACGCCCGACGGCAAGTGAGGATTGACGAGAGCGCCGCTTGCCTGACCGGCCGCCGAGCGAATAGCGTCGGCGACAGGGAGTGCCTGATTCGAAAATGGCCTAGAAGTGCGGGGCGGTTGGATGAGCGCAGCAACGTCGAATTCCGGCGATCGCGAAATCGAGGCGCTTCGCCGCGCCCAACGCGCTCACGAGCCGTCCATGGAGGAAATTCTCGCCTCCATTCGAACCATCATCGCAGAGGAGCGCGAGCCGGCGAACGCGGAACCGGCAAAACCGGCGCCGACGCGGCCCGCGGCCGTAGTCGCCGGACCTCAGATCGTCTATTCCAAGGACACGCCCGCCGAGCGACGCACGGCTCAGGAGCCTGAGCCTCCCGAACCCGGCCAGACTCCCGAAGCCAATCCTCCGAAAGTCGTCTGGCGCCAGCCTGAGCCTGCGGCCTCAGACTCGGCGGAAGACAGGAAGTCGGCAGATGATGGCCCCCTGCTGTCGCCGGCGACCGATCAAGCAGTGACTTCGGCGTTCGCGGCGTTGTCGGCGGAGCTCGCCGCCCGAAGCGCCGAACTTGCAGACGAGATGACCCGCGAGATGCTGCGCCCCATGCTGAAGGCCTGGCTCGACGAGAACCTGCCGGAGATTGTCGAGCGGCTTGTTCGCGCGGAAATCGAGCGGCTGGCGCGCGGCGCTCGGTAAGCCACCATTCGCCCTTCGCTGTCGCGTTGACTTGCGCCGCCGCGATGGGCTTAAAGCCGGCGCGGTCTTCCGCCGTCGGCCTCTCTGGCTCTGGCGCCGCAGGGAATGCCCGCACTCAAGCATGAACGCCCAAGGCAGGGCGCAGCGCGGACATAGGCTCCATGATGGACAAATCGTTTGACGCCGCAGCGGTCGAAGCCCGCGTCTCCGCCCTTTGGGAAGAATCTGGAGCGTTCCGGGCGGGACGTCCCGACCGCGCCCAAGCGAAGCCGTTCTGCGTCGTGATTCCTCCGCCGAATGTGACCGGCAATCTCCACATGGGCCACGCGCTCAACAACACCCTGCAGGACATTCTTTGCCGGTATCAGCGGATGAACGGCGGCGACGTGCTCTGGCAACCCGGCACCGACCACGCCGGCATCGCCACGCAAATGGTGGTCGAGCGGATGCTGATGGAGACTCAGGCGCCCGACCGGAGAAGCATGGGCCGAGAAGCGTTTCTCCAGCGCGTGTGGGCGTGGAAGGCCGAGTCGGGCGGGGCGATCGTTCAGCAGCTCAAGCGTCTCGGCGCTTCGTGCGACTGGAGCCGGGAGCGATTTACCCTCGATGAGGGCCTGTCCCGCGCCGTGTCCAAGGTGTTCGTCCAGCTCTATCGCGAAGGCCTCGTTTACAAGGACAAGCGGCTGGTCAACTGGGATCCGGAGTTCCAGACCGCGATTTCGGATCTGGAGGTCGTTCAGGTCGAATGCCGCGGCTCACTTAAATGGTCCCGCGACGGCGGGACGCCCCTGGACGGCGCTGCGCTCGGCAGGGTCCTGGCCAGGAACCCCAACGGGCATCTCTATTACTTTGACTATCCGGTTGTGGACTCGGGCGGCGAGGAGACTGGCGAGCGCGTGACTGTCGCAACGACCCGGCCCGAGACAATGCTCGGCGACTCAGCGGTCGCGGTCCATCCCGAAGACGAGCGCTACCGGCATCTGATTGGCCGGCAGGTTCGGTTGCCGCTTGTCGGACGGCTCATGACGATCGTGGGCGACGAGTACTCCGATCCCGAGAAAGGAACCGGAGCGGTCAAGGTCACCCCCGCGCACGATTTCAACGACTTCGAGGTCGGCAAGCGCCATCAGGCCGAGGGCGCAAGGCCAATCAATATCTTGACCGCTGAAGCGAAAGTCTTTCTGAAGGACAATCTGGCATTTTTCGAAGGCGTCGAAAGCGATCACGACCACGCCCGGCTCCTCGCCACAGTCGACGGTCAGGACCGCTTCGTTGCGCGTCTGCGGATTGTGCAGATGATGGCGCTCGCAGGACTGCTCGCGAAAATCGAGCCGCATACGCACACGGTCCCGCACGGGGACCGCTCGAACGCTGTCGTCGAGCCCTGGCTCACGGACCAGTGGTATGTCGACGCCAAGACGCTGGCTGAGCCGGCCGTCGCCGCGGTCCGCGAGGGCCGGACCCAGTTCGTGCCGAAGTCCTGGGAAAAGACCTATTACGACTGGCTCGAGAACATCCAGCCGTGGTGCGTCTCCCGCCAGCTCTGGTGGGGACACCAGATCCCCGCCTGGTACTCGCTGTGGGGCGGCGTCTTCGTGGAGGAGACGGAGGATGCGGCCTACGCCGCGGGCCTGGCGGACGGCGTCGAGCGCGGCGTCCTGGGCGAGGACGAGGCGCGCGCGGTCACGGCCGATCCGGCGAGGCTGGCGGAGATGTTCAAGCGCGACGAGGACGTGCTCGACACCTGGTTTTCTTCGGCGCTCTGGCCCTTCTCGACGCTGGGCTGGCCGGACGAAACACCCGAGCTAAAGCGGTTCTATCCGACCGACGTGCTCGTGACAGGTTTCGACATCATTTTCTTCTGGGTGGCGCGGATGATGATGATGGGCCTGCATTTCCGAAATGAGATCCCGTTCCGCGACGTCTATATCCACGCCCTCGTGCGCGACGAGAAGGGGGCGAAAATGTCGAAGTCGAAAGGGAACGTCATCGATCCGATCGAACTCATCGACCGCGTCGGCGCCGACGCTTTGCGATTCACGCTCGCGGCGATGGCGGCCCAGGGGCGCGATATCAAGCTCTCGCAATCGCGCGTCGAGGGCTATCGCAATTTCGCAACCAAGCTCTGGAACGCCTCCCGTTTCGCGGAGATCAACGGCTGTGCGCGCGTGGCCGGTTTCGATCCGGCCGCGGCTCGGGAACCGCTCAACCGCTGGATCCTCGGCGAAGCCGCCAAAGCGTCGACCGAGACGGCAGGGGCGATTGAATCCTATCGCTTCAACGACGCGGCCAATGCCGTCTATCGCTTTGTCTGGAGCGTGTTCTGCGACTGGCATCTGGAGCTCGCAAAGCCCGTGCTCCATAGCGACGCCGACACCGTCGCCAAAGCGGAGACGCGGGCGACTATCGCCCATGTGCTCGACATGATCTACGCAATCTTGCACCCGTTCATGCCGTTCCTGACTGAGGAGCTTTGGGCGATCAAGGGCGCGGTCGGCCCAAGCCGCGCCGGACCGCTGGCGCTCGGACCCTGGCCGAGGGAAGGCCTCGAGGTCGACGAGGCCGTCGAATCCGAGATCGGCTGGGTGGTCGATCTGATCGGGGAAATCCGCTCGGTGAGATCCGAGATGGGCATTCGGCCCTCGACGCTGACGGCGCTCATCCTGGCGGCTCCCAGCACACGCGCCGCCAGGAGCGCGGAGGCGTGGACCGAAAGCATTAAGCGGCTTGCTCGCGTGCGGACGATCGAGACCGCGCAAGCCGCGCCCGCCGGCGCTCTCCAGCTTGTGGTCCGCGACGAAGTCGTCGCCTTGCCCCTGGCGGGCCTGGTCGATCTCGCGGCCGAGGCCGCCCGCCTCGACAAGGAGATCGAGAAGGTGCAGGCCGAGATCGCCAAGGTCGAGGCAAAACTCGGCAACGACGACTTCCTTGCGCGCGCGCCCGACGACGTTATCGCCGAGCATGAGGAGCGGCGCGAAACGTTTCAGGAACGACTGGTTAAGCTTACCCATGCGCGGGAGCGTCTCGAGCGGGTTTGAATCGTTCAGCGGCCCTAAATATGTGACTTCCGCGCCACAGGATTAACCCAAGTCTTCAACGGTCTGGATTCTGGCCGGAACGCGCCCCGATTGCGCCATAAACTACTCTCAGGTTCATTTCCGGACGGTGACGGAACGTACGCGTGGCGTGAGCGTCTCCATCAGGAGGCCGCGGCGCGATTGGTTGACGGGTCTGAATCCATGCGGGTTGTTGGGGGTTTTGAGGCGAGGGTCGGAGGCCTGCAAAGGCCATGTCGTCGGGCCATCGCCATCACAGCCTTCGGTGTGTTGATGCTATCGTCGGCCTCTGCGTTCGCCTTTGACGGTTCGACGCCGGATCCGCCGGCCAAGATATCTCCCAAGAGCTTTACCAGCGCCGAGCAGGCCCTTCGCGCGGGAATCGACGATCTCAAGGCGGGCGACGCCGCCGGTTCGATTCCAGCGCTGACCTACGCGGCGGACGGCGGCCAGCCGATCGCGCGCTGGAAACTCGGCGAGATGTACGCCGACGGCGTCGGCGTCGCGCGCGACGACGTCAAAGCGTACCACTACTTCAACCAGCTCGTCGAAGACTACGACGAGGACGCGCCGGATCAGAGAAACCGGGCCGCCATCTCCAACGCCTTCGTGGCCGTCGGGGTCTATAGCCTCACCGGCATTCCCAACGGTCAAGTGCACGCCGACCCCGAGCGGGCGCGCGAACTCTTTCAATATGCGGCGACGACCTTCGGCGATCCCGACGCGCAGTACAATCTTGCCCACATGTACATCGTCGGCGCCGGAGGGCTCTCCAAGGACAACATAACTGCGGTGCGCTGGCTGATGCTGGCGGCGGGGAAAGGCCACCGGCCCTCGCAGGCCCTTCTCGGGCACATGCTGTTCACCGGAGATGGCGTTCCGAGCCAGCGGGGCCGAGGATTGATGTGGCTCCAGATCGCCAAGAACGGCGCCGACGGTCCGAAGGACGAGTGGATCCGCGAGGTCTATCAGCACGATTTCGCGGCCGCGAACGACGAAGACCGGCAGGTCGCCACCGCCATGCTCGACGCTCGCTCCAAGGGTCCCCCGCTGCCGTCTTTCATTTCCCGCAATGTGGTTAAGTCGTTGCAGATGCTGCGGCCGCTCAACATACCGATGCTGGCCGCCACTCCCGCGTCGCCGCCTGCGGAGTAGCCGCGCGCGGGGCGAGGAGTCGCGCCGCACTCAACTTGTTGGCGTTTTCAGATCCTCCACGAGCCGACGGGTTCCCGTTGTTTGTCCTTCAATGTCCGCAATCGCCGAGCAGTCTGGCGGCTCGTGCATGTGAACAATGACCACACCCTACGGTTGTCATCGTCTCAACACAAACCCGATTTTTGATGGGCAGCGCTCGGGAGCGCGCCCCGTCTTGGGAGCTGCAATGACCGCCTGGTTCGTATCGACGACCCGCCCGCTGCCGGAGTCTGAAGGCGATGTCGAGTGGCTGCTCATGCCTTGCGCGACGGAAGAGGAAGCCAAGGAGCTTGCGTCGAAGGCGCTGGTCAGAGGCATACGCATCGAGGCGGGCACCATTCCCGGGATCGAGCCTCGGGTCAGGATCCGCTGGCCCGCATCCCATCACTGGGCGCAGTCGTCGAATGGTGGGGCGATCATGGGGCTTCTGCGGCGGCTCGGTGAATTTGCGGCTTGAGCCCCGGCGCGTATAAGACCGCCGTCGGCGCCTGACGCCGGCAAGAGGTTCTGAGGCCCCGCGCGATAGCCGATGGTTGAATTCGTGATGCGGCAGGCCATAGGGCCTTGGGCGGCGCCGGCGCTGATCTGCCTGCTGGTTGTCGTCCTCTTGTTCGCGCTCGCGGGGCAGACCGTCAACGCTCCCTTCGTCTATACGCCGCCGGCATGAAGCGCAGCCCGGCGCTCGACTTCTTGCGGGGCGCGGCGGCCTTCGCGGTGGCGGTCCCGCACTATCTGACCACCAACGCGCCGTTCCGGCCAGCTGCTGACGCCGTCGCAGTCGCCGGCGTCGAGGTCTTCTTCGTACTCAGCGGCTTCGTGCTCGCGCCCCAGATCGTCTACTGGGTGATCGGAAAGCCCTGGCGCAATCTCGGCGTGTTTCTCGCCCGGCGCTGGATGCGCACGATCCCGCCCTATGTCGTCGCCCTCATCATCGTCGCGCTGATGACCGGCAATCTGCTGACAGCCGATTTCCTGCGCTATCTATTTTATGTCGAGAACCTGTTCGGCGCGGCCAACCAAATCGATTTCTATCCGGTCGCCTGGAGCCTCGCGGTCGAGGAATGGTTCTATCTCCTTTTCGCGCCGCTCCTTTTCCTCGTCGGGCGGCTGGTCGGCCGCAGCGACCGGCGCTTGGACGCGGCGTTCGCGATCATCGTCATCGTAGCCGTCGCGGCGCTGAGGCTCTTTTTCGCACCGCACGACTGGGACCTCAACGTCCGGCGCGTCACGCTCTTCCGCATCGACTCGATCGTCTGGGGCTACCTCCTCTATCTAATGCTCGAAAAGCATCCTGCGCCGTCGCTCAAGACAAAGGCCGGAAGCCGGCGATTCGCTGCGCTCGCCGCGCTTGTCGCGGCCAGCACCGTGGCCGAACTTTCGCTCGCCGGGCTCGCGGTCGGCGGCAGCGCCGCGGCGCAACAGGCCTTTCCCTATTCGTCGGCGCTCTTCGGCATGGCTGGCGTCGGCTTTTTCCGGCAGACGGACGAGGCCTTCAGGGGCCGTCTCGTCAGCGCCTTCAGCGTCTGGCTCGGCCGCATCTCCTACTCGGCCTATCTCTTTCACATCCTCGTC
>Ga0213878_10000975_pt1 | contig 10183 bp, 9 predicted proteins | sample VelepicoBEBS_R02_FD_161053 | JGI IMG/M metagenome (GOLD analysis project Ga0213878, IMG submission 161053) | Vellozia epidendroides bulk soil microbial communities from rupestrian grasslands, the National Park of Serra do Cipo, Brazil - BS_R02 | ecosystem: Environmental > Terrestrial > Soil >... | reverse complement strand
GTGCCGCTTCATGATGATCTTTTCGACTTTTTCTACGAGGCTTTACCTGGTTATGAGCAGGTTGGGCAACGTCGCGTTCTTCTGGGTTGTTGGGGGTCGTATCAGGATCCCGACGTTTGCGACTACAACTACAAGACGATGGACAAATGGGGGAAAGCGATGTTCGTCACCCCGGGAGTCGTTGTAGACGGCGAATTAGTGACTACCAACCTGGTAGACATCAATGTCCAGCTTCGCATTCTGCTTGGTTCATCGTACTACGAGGACTGGGAACAGAGCGAAACCTTTGTAACCCACGACCCGCTTGGGAACCCGATCGACAAGCGCCACCCGTGGAATCAAACAACCATTCCGCAGCCGCAGAAACGGGATTTCAAGGGCAAATACACGTGGGTCATGTCGCCGCGATGGCTTGACAAACGAACCGGGGATCATCTAGCGCTCGATACCGGTGGTGGCCCGCTGGCGCGTCTCTGGGCAACGGCTCTAGCTGGTCTGGTGGACATCGGTTACGTCAAGGCGACCGGAAGCAGTGTCAAAATGATCCTGCCGAAAACCTCGATGAAGCCTGAGGTCGAGTTGGAGTGGAAAATTCCGAAATGGAGCAATGCGATCGAACGCGATCGCGCTCGGACTTATTTCCAGGCCTATTCGGCAGCCGCCGCGATGTATTTCGTTGAGAGAGCGATGAAAGAATTGCACGCCGGCCGCACGGAGACTTTCACGCCTTTCAAAGTACCTGATGAATCAATCGGGTGCGGCTTCCATGAAGCTGTCCGCGGAGTACTCTCGCATCATTTGGTGATCCGGGGTGGTAAAGTGGCTAACTATCATCCGTATCCGCCGACCCCCTGGAACGCGAATCCGCGAGATATTTACGGGACTCCCGGCCCGTACGAGGACGCGGTTCAGAATACGCCGATCTTCGAGGAGAATGGTGTGGACAAGTTTAAGGGCATCGATATCATGCGCGCCGTTCGCAGCTTCGACCCATGCTTGCCTTGCGGAGTGCACATGTATCTGGGAGACGGCAAGGTGATTCAACAGGTGCATACTCCGACCGGGCTGGCGGGGTTAGCAAAAAGATGAGTCGCCAGCGATCGATAGGAGGAGCGTTGGCCATGATCCAGACGATCGAAGCGTCTCCGGACGAGATTTACGATATCGAGCTGGAGCATAGTTTGTTGGAAGCAAACGCTCGGCTGGCCAAAGAAAATCGAGCATTGCTGGATCGCCACGGGGTGACGGCTATCGATGTGATGGGCGCGATCGGATCGGGCAAGACTACTCTGATCAGTCGACTGGTGGAGAGGTTGAAGGATCGTTTCGGAGTCGCGGTGTTCAACGGGGATGCCACGACTAGCACCGATGCCGATCTGATCGCGAACCAAAGTGTGCCAGTGGTTCAGATCGCAACGGTTAACGGCTGTCATTTGGATGCGAATCTGGTCGGGAAAGCGCTCCGGAAAATCAGCCTGGAGCCGCTTCGGCTAGTCTTCATTGAGAACATTGGCAATTTGATCTGTCCGGCGGAATTCCCGCTTGGCTCAAAAGCGCGGGTCGTTGTGGTAAGCGTTACCGAGGGTCCTTACATGGTGAGAAAACATCCTCACATGTTTCTGGGGGCACAGTTGGTGGTCATCAACAAAATCGACTTAGCGGAAGCGATGGGCGTTAGCGTGGCCGAATTGACCAAGGATGTGCACAAACTGAAACCGGATCTCCGGGTTATTCCGACCAGCTGTAAAGCCGGCGACGGTCTCGACGAAGTGACCGCAGCGCTGCTGGCTGTGTGAAGTGATGCCCAGATGCACGAATTGTCAGTCGCCTCGGCGGTAGTAGAAAAGGTCCTGGAGTTCGTCAGTGCACATTCCGTGAAGAAAGTCCTGGCTGTGCGGCTGGAAATCGGAGAGTTGAGTCATATCGAAGCGGAGCAACTCCGTTTTTGCTATGTAGCTATTACCGAACAGACGCCGATCCAGGATTCGGCCCTAGAAATCGAAACGGTCGAAGCGGTCGTGAATTGCGAACGGTGCCGATATCGCGGCCGGCCGAAATACTGGGATGATGCGCTCTCGGTCGGACCAATACCGACCATGGAATGTCCGAATTGTGGAGCTGCGGTTGAAATAGCAGAAGGGAATGATTGCGCGATTAAATCGATCCGGTTCGCCGTTGAAGATGATGGGTTAGCCATCCCGGCAGCCTGAATTCTGGAGTGCCTATGGAGAAAGCACCAGCATTGAGCAACGCCGAATTGAAAGAGGGACGCCCGCCAGGAGACTTGGACGGCGACATTAATCTACAAGGCGAACGCATCCAAAAATTGCTGGAGCGGATCGAGGCGTTGCCCTACCCGGGAGCAAAGGAATTGATTCAAGAATGCATGGAAGCCGTACTCGCATTTTACGGTCATGGTCTGAACCGGATTTTGCAGGTTGTCAGCAGAGCTGGCCCAGAAGGCCGAAAGGTCTACCAAGACTTGATCCATGACGATGTGATCAAAGGGCTTCTACTGATCCATGATTTGCATCCATTGGACTTGGAAGCCCGTCTGCGGGAGGCTTTGGACAAAGTCCGCCCTTACCTTCGGAGCCACGGCGGCAATGTGGAGCTGATTAGCCTCGAGAACGACATGGCTAAATTGCAGCTTCAGGGCACTTGCAAGAGCTGTGCCTCTTCCTCCGTCACCATGGAACTGGCTATCCGGCACGCGATAGAACAGGCGTGTCCGGACCTCCTCCATTTTGAGGTGGAAGGCGCAATGCAGGACAAGCTACCTCAAGGGATACGGCTTCCAGCGCAAGGATCGATAACCTGGACTGTAATCGAGGACGCCGAACGTCTGGCTGAGGGGACGTGGATGCCTGTTCGGATCGGACAAATGCGGCTGGTCATTTGTAAGGTTAACGAAACCTTTTACGCCTACCGCAATCGTTGTCCGACCTGCAATGTGCCGTTTGACGCGGGCGACCTGGCGGGTGGCATTCTTTCGTGCGCCTCAGGTCATCGTTACGACATCTTGCATGCGGGTCGTTGTGCGGAGATTCCCAGCGCACATCTCGATCCTTTTCCGCTTCTCTTCCAGGAGGGCGTCGTAAAAGTGGCGCTCACCAAAGACGTTGCCGATGCAGGTGCCCAAACAATCTCCCACGGTCACTGATCCCTCGGGTGCTGCGGAATGCGAACGCGCGAAAGTAACAGTACTTGGCGCGGTCCAGGGGGTCGGTTTCCGGCCATTTGTCTATCGATTGGCGACAGAATTCGGCCTGAAAGGCTGGGTGTTAAACTCGTCCCAAGGGGTTTTCATTGAAGTCGAAGGCTCGCTCAATTTGCTTCAAGCCTTTCTGATTCGGCTAGAGAAAGAGAAACCTCCGCTAGCGATCGTCCAAAGCTTGGAGTGCTCGTTTGTTGACGCAGTCGGTTACGACTGTTTCGAAATTCGCTACAGCGAGCCAACAGGCCAGAAGACCGCGCTGATTCTTCCGGACGTCGGGATTTGCGCGGATTGTTTGCGAGAAATACTTGATCCTGCAAATCGGCGTTATCGGTATCCGTTTACTAACTGCACAAATTGCGGCCCGCGATTCAGCATTATCGAAGCGCTGCCCTATGATCGCCCAAACACCTCGATGAAACGATTTGGGATGTGCCCGAGTTGTGAAAAGGAATATCACGATCCGGCTGATCGCCGGTTCCATGCCCAACCGAACGCCTGTTCGGAATGCGGGCCACACCTCGAACTCTGGAATGCCAAGGGAGAGATCTTGGCCCGGGAAGACAAGGCGCTACGCAAGGCAGCTGAGCTTGTCGGTAACGAAAAGATTCTGGCTTTAAAAGGGATCGGCGGTTTTCAATTGATCGTCGATGCACGGGAGGAGGGGTCGGTCGTCCGATTACGGGCGCGCAAGCAACGAGAGGGAAAGCCGTTTGCGTTGATGTATCCAACCCTGGAAGCGGTTGAGCGGGACTGCCTGGTTTCAACTCTCGAAGAGCGATTGCTCGCTTCGCCCGAATCGCCCATCGTGCTTTTAACACGCCGATCCGGTCGATCAGGGCCGGCCGCATCCGTAGCACCCGGAAGCCCTTGTTTCGGTATCATGCTGCCGTACACGCCGCTCCACCATCTTTTGCTGCTGGAGCTAGGGCTCCCGATCGTTGCGACCAGCGGAAACCTAGCAAACGAGCCGATTTGCATCGACGAGCGCGAAGCGTTGGAACGTTTGGAGGGCATCGCCGATTTTTTTCTTGTTCACAACCGCCCCATTGTTCGGCATGTCGACGATTCTATCGCGCGCGTTGTTTGTGGCCGTGAGATGGTGCTTAGACGAGCGCGCGGCTACGCGCCATTGCCGGTACGCGTGCCAGCCCCGCTTCCTTGTGTGCTGGGTTTCGGTGCGCATTTGAAGAACAACGTTGCCTTGAGCGTGGGCCGAGACGTTTTCATCAGCCAACATATTGGTGATTTAGAGACGACGGCCGCTCTTTCCGCTTTTCGGAACACCGCAGCCGATTTGCCTCGACTTTATGAGGCGCAGCCTGAGGTGGTCGCGTGCGACCTGCATCCCGATTACTTTTCAACTAAATACGCGTCGGAGCTGCGCAAACCCGTGCAACGAGTTCAACACCATTGGGCGCACGTGCTTGCCTGCATGGCCGAAAACGAACTGGAGGCTCCTGCGTTGGGTGTGTCGTGGGATGGCACCGGCTATGGAACGGATGGCACGATCTGGGGTGGCGAATTTTTGCTCGCGAACGAGGAGTCATTTGAAAGGGTCGCTTGCTTTCGACAGTTCCGTTTGCCTGGAGGCGAAGCGGCGGTAAGAGAACCGCGCCGTACCGCTCTAGCAGTTTTGTATGAGATCTGGGGCGAGCGCGGGCTGCAGGACCGCCACCTGGCGCCGATCTTGGAGTTCTCGAAAGGAGAAATAGCGGTTATCGAACAAATGCTGACTAAGGGTCTCAATGCACCGGTCACTTCGAGTGCAGGGAGATTGTTCGATGCTGTGGCCTCGCTGGTTGGGCTCCGACAACGGGTGACTTTCGAAGGCCAGGCCGCTATCGAATTAGAGTCAGTAATAGACCCTGAAATTAGTGATCTCTATCCGTTTGAGGTCAGCGATGGCTTGCCACGAATCATCGATTGGGCGCTGATGATAGGGGAGATCCTGATTGATCTGCAGCGCGGCAAGTGTGCCGGTTTTATTTCCGCAAAATTCCACAACACCTTGGCGGAAGTAATTGTCGAGATTGGGCGAGCGATGGCGCAGCCAAAGGTAGTACTTACTGGCGGATGTTTCCAAAACCGGTATCTTCTTGAACGATCCGTTCTGCGTCTCTCCCAGGCCGGTTTTAGACCCTATTGGCATCAGCGCGTGCCCACGAACGACGGAGGCATTGCGCTAGGGCAAGTCGTAGCCGCTGCCCGCGCTAGTCGCCGGATGGTAAGCACAGAAGGAGTTGCGGTCCAATGAATCTGCTTAGAAAGTCAAGGACCAACGGAGATAAATTATGTGTTTGGCGATTCCGGGTAAACTCATAGAAATCTCGCACGACCCGCACGGCGTGCGCATGGGTAAGGCGAACTTTGGCGGTATCGTCAAGCAGGTTTGTTTGGAGTACACCCCGGAAGTGAAGGCCGGCGACTATGTCTTGGTCCATGTCGGTTTTGCTCTAGGAAAGGTTGACGAAGAGGAAGCGGCGCGCACTTACCGGCTCCTGGAAGAGATGAACCAGTTGACCGAACTGGAAGTGCCAGATCTCTGAGCTGTCCCGGAAGGACGCATATGAAATACCTCGATGAATATCGAAACGAAGCGCTGGCTCAGAAAGTAGTCAGCGAAATCCGTCGCGTCGTCACTAAGCCCTGGGTGCTGATGGAGGTCTGCGGCGGTCAAACGCACACCATCGTCAAATATGGGATCGATCATCTGATTCCTCCCGAGGTGGAACTCGTGCATGGACCCGGTTGCCCAGTGTGCGTGACCTCACTGGAAATGATCGATAAGGCGCATGCGATCGCGCGACGGCCGGACGTTATCTTCACGTCGTTCGGAGATATGCTTCGCGTACCTGGTTCCGAGTGCGACCTGCTCGTGCTTAAGTCGCGGGGAGCCGATATTCGGGTTGTTTATTCCCCGATCGATGCTCTCAAGATCGCGCGGGCTAATCCCAATAAGAAAGTCGTCTTTTTTGCGATCGGATTTGAAACGACAGCGCCCGGTAACGCGATGGCCGTCTGGCAGGCTCATCAGCAGGGAATCAAGAACTTCTCCGTGCTGGTCTCCCATGTTCTGGTTCCTCCGGCTATTGCTTCAATCTTGCAGTCGCCGTTCAATCGGGTGCAAGGGTTTCTGGGGCCAGGACACGTTTGCACCGTAATGGGTTATCGAGAATACGAGCCAATTGCTGAGCGATTTCGTGTTCCCATAGTCATCACCGGATTCGAGCCGTTGGATATTCTTGAAGGGGTGCTTATGACGGTGCGCCAGCTCGAGCTCGGCAAGTGGGAGGTTCAGAACCAGTACCCGCGGGTGGTAAGGCGGGAAGGCAACCTGATCGCCCAAAACCTGGTCAATGACGTTTTCGAGATCAGCGATCGCAAATGGCGCGGAGTAGGTTCCATCCCGAAGAGCGGCTACAAGCTTCGCTACGAACTGCGGGATCACGATGCGGAACGAATCTTTGAAGTAGAGGAAATCGATACCCAGGAACCCACTGTATGTATCAGCGGCCTGGTGTTGAGAGGGGTCAAGAAACCGCACGACTGCCCGGCTTTTGGCAAGCAGTGCACGCCTGAGCATCCGCTCGGGGCCACTATGGTTTCGGCCGAAGGGGCGTGCGCAGCCTACTATGCCTATGGCCGGCACTTGCAGCAGCCTAAGCAGGAGTGCGGCAGGCAAGAGGCGGTGATCGGCAATCAATAGGCAGAACATGAGCGCGACGAACACAACCAGCGTCGACAAGACAACGGAAAGCTTTCGCGACAAAGTCATCCGCAAATGCGGCGAGAGCGTGGAGATGAAGGAGAAGTTTTTCACGAAATACGCCGAATCGCTGGAAGCGATGTCGCGAGCGATGGCAGAGCGTTTCCAGCGCGGCGGCCGACTCTTCGTCATGGGAAACGGTGGCAGCTTGTGTGACGCGCTTCACATGTGTGTGGAGTTCAACCACCCGATCATAGAGAAGCGGGTCGCCTTCCCGGTGATTCCATTGATGACTGACATCGCTACCATGACGGCGATCGGTAATGATATTGATTTTACCCGAGTCTTTGTTAATCAACTGCGGTTGTTAAGCCTGCCGGGTGACATGGCCATGGTGTTTAGCACCAGCGGCAAATCGCCCAATCTCATCTATGCGCTGCAGTCGGCTCGCGAAAAGCAAATACTAACAATAGCTTTTGCAGGCAAGGACGGCGGCCGTTTTCCAGATATAGCCGATTACTGTTTCATCGTTCCATCTTATAGCATCCATCGGATCCAGGAGGTGCATGCCACGGTGGTACACGTGGTCTGGGACTTGGTGCATATCGCCCTGGGAGCAGAAGATGTGACGTGATTAGCCTGCATCGCTCACAAATCTTCAGAGATTTGTGAGCGATGCAGGCTCAGGCAGCAGAATCCTCCGGCTACGCCGGAACATTCTGCTGCTCTCCCATCTATGAAACCGCTGATCACGAATCACCAATCACCAATCACGGAAGACAACGTTCCAAACCCGCTCCTGAGCACGTGTCCACTCCCGTTGTCCAACTACCGCGAAATTGTACTTGCGCACGGCAGCGGCGGAAAGTTAAGCCAGCAATTAATTCACCAAGTCGTGCTTCCACAGTTCGGCAACGAACTGCTCGAACCGCTCCATGATGGCGCGATCTTCTCGCTTGGCGGCACTCGCGTAGCGTTTAGCACCGATTCGTTTGTCGTTAGTCCGATTTTTTTTCCGGGGGGCGATATCGGCCGGCTCGCTGTGAATGGTACAGTGAACGATATTGCAATGTGCGGGGCACGTCCGCTTTACTTGTCGGCGGGATTTATTCTGGAGGAAGGCACCGCGATGGAGGATTTTTGGAAGGTCGTTTCATCGATGCGAGAGGCGGCAACCGAAGCGGGAGTTAGCTTGGTGACCGGTGATACCAAAGTGGTAGATCGGGGGAAGGCGGATAAGATTTTTATCAATACTTCCGGAATTGGCCTCGTACCTGAGGGTGTCAACATCCATCCGGGACGGGCACGTGCTGGAGATAAGGTTATTGTGAGCGGGCAGATAGCTGCCCACGGTATGGCCATTATGTCTGTCCGCGAAGGGCTGGAGTTTGAAACGCAAATCGCGAGCGACACCGCCCCACTCAATGATCTGGTGAATACCATTCTGGCCACCACTCGTGACATTCATGTCTTCCGCGATCCGACTCGTGGCGGAATTACCAGTGCGTTAAGCGAGATTGCGCAGGCGGCCCGGGTCGGTATCAGGCTGGATGAAGCTAGCATTCCGATCAGTGAGGAAGTTAAGGGCGCCTGCGAGATTCTTGGGCTCGATCCGCTTTACGTTGCCAACGAAGGGAAACTCTTAGCGATCGTGCCGGCTGGAGCGGCCAGCGCTGTCCTTGCCACAATTCGGGCCCATCAACTCGGCACTGAGGCTGCCATCATCGGTGAGGTGACCGACGATCATCCCGGATTTGTGACTATGAAAACGCGCGTTGGGGGAACTCGCGTAGTAGACATGCTTTCAGGAGAACAACTCCCGCGGATCTGTTAATCCGGTAGGGCCAAGTTTCACCTTGGCCTCGTGGCGGCCGCCCGCGTCGCGGCGCGTGACATCATCAAAGGGCAGGGTGGCGTGCACGTCCCGCGGCTCGGGCGGAGCCTCGCCCTACCGCACCTGCCGCTGCAGGAATGCCAAGGTCTTCTGGTTGAACTCATCGACCTGCTCATACATCGCAGTGTGCGCGCACTCTTCGAATATGATGAGTTCCGAACCGCGAATAGCACTTGTCATCTCATCTGCAAAACGAGTCGACGTCACCATGTCTCGCCGCCCAAAGGTGATCTGCGTTGGCGCCGTGATCTGGCCCAAATGAGCCGCACAATCATGCGCGATCACGGCGTTCGACTCTTGGAGGAAGCTTGTCACAGGTTGCGCCGGCCGGCTTCGCACGAAGTCAGCCAAGGCCTGGATGTACTCTGGCTTAGCGGCATACAGCTCGGGTGTAAAACACCACGGGAAAATGCTCAGAATAATCATCTCGGGCACGCTGCCCAATGCTTTGGCCGTCACTTGCCATCCTTCGACCACGGTTTTGACAAACGGGTCAGTCTTTGCCCAACCGCTGTGCAGGGACAATGACTTAACCCTGTTAGGATACTTGGCTGCCAGCCACATGCCACTGGCCGCCCCGAGCGACAAGCCGTATATGTGCGCACTCGGGATCCCCACAGCTTGCATGAACGCAGCAACATCGTCAGCGAAAAGTTCGGTGGAATAGACGCCTTCGGGTTTGTCGCTTTCCCCGGTTCCGCGTAGGTCAATCGAGATACAGGTGAAATGCTTGGAGTACTCGGCCACCTGGAAAGCGTAGCAAGCGTAATCGGCGGCTAGATAGGGGATCAGGATCAGAGGTTCTCCAGTCCCTTGCTGGTCATAGTTGATGGTTATGTTGTTGGCCTTGACTTTAGGCATAAAGTTTCTCCTTCTGAATACGGCTCAATAGAAGCGGCTGGATGGTGGGGGGCCGCCGGCGTGGCGCAGTTATAGCAAGGGTTTTGCCAGATCACAGCCATCGGTGTCGATGAAATCCGTTACAATAGGGATGCGTTCCTGCGCGTCCGTGGTCGCAATTAGGCCTCCTCAGACCCTACCGCGAAGCGGTTAGAGACCATAGCCCAGGCCTTCTAGGCCTGGGTTTTTGCCAAAAGGACCTCGCCCTGAAAGGGCGTCCGAATGCGACGGTCTTTCGACATGGATCGCAGGTGTTCATTTTCACCCGTTCCCGTCGGTCGCCCCCTTCAGGGCGGATTTCGATGGAGCTTTCCCAGGCCTGAAGGCCTGGGCTGTTCTGTTAAACCGCTTCGCGGTTCGCTCAAACTTGAAACCTTGGGCTGAGTTCCATTGCCCTTTCCGCGGAGAGGATCCAAACCCGCTACAATGTAGACTTTCGTGACGTCACGTCTTTCGGCTCAAT
>Ga0213878_10000974_pt1 | contig 10197 bp, 11 predicted proteins | sample VelepicoBEBS_R02_FD_161053 | JGI IMG/M metagenome (GOLD analysis project Ga0213878, IMG submission 161053) | Vellozia epidendroides bulk soil microbial communities from rupestrian grasslands, the National Park of Serra do Cipo, Brazil - BS_R02 | ecosystem: Environmental > Terrestrial > Soil >... | reverse complement strand
GAGCGCGGCGACTACGGTTTATCAGCGCATCCACACCGCCTTCATCGGCCAGTTCGCGATAACGATAAAACGTATCACGCGAGACCCCTATAATTTTACAGGCTTTTGACACATTGCTGAGTTCTTCAGCCAGATTGAGCAAACCGGCTTTGTGTTTGATGACGGGATTGGTAGTATGAAGCATGAGAGTTACCTCGTGTTTTGTATAAGGATTCGACACCCATATCAAAACCGGTAACTCTCAACCTTTCAAGGTCATATGTCAGATCTGGTCGCGACTAATACACTTAAAACTCTCTTGATAATGTAATATATCCATTAAATCTAATTGAACATTCATCTTTGTTCATAAGACTAGAGGCAATAAATACAGATTTCTTACCAATTTTATTGGTGTAAGTATATTTTGCTGTAATTGATTTTACCTCATTGTCATAGTAGCTTGATAGATAAATGTCCTTGTACATATCTTCTGTTTTATCTTTGCTGGGATCTTTATCATAATCAATTCTTGCTAAATATTTAGCATAGACTTTAGATACAGGGGATATGTCAATTACTTCAACTTTTGCTTTGGTTTCATCTACAGTGGATGTATCAATTTTTAAATCTTTTGATAAAGCATCAAACAGTGATGATTCCATTGATAGACCAACTGCTGCACATCCGTAGTCTTTTGCATATGCAAATATAGGTAATATTGATAATGAGTAAATTAATAATTTCCTCATATTAATCTTCCACCACTAGAATTTTATCACTGCTTGCTGCAATCACTTTCCTGTATGGCAAGTTAAGGATGATACAACCATCTGAAGCATCACCCAAACCAGATGAATTATCACCGTGTATCATGAATCCATCACGTCCACACATATCAACACCAGCATAAGGTGTAAGTCTCATAGTCCATGCTCTGGTTCTTCTATGGTAGAAAGCAGGGCCAATAGTATAGGTTCCTCTAGGAAGTGGGCCTTTACCTTTTACACATTCATTTGCAGAATCATTCTTAAATCCTGGTCTACCAGAATACTTACCATCAAATTGATAAGTGCCATTAAGATAAAAGCTATGAGAACTTACTTTATAAACCCATGACATTACGCCGCCTCCTTGCTACCGTTCCATGAATCAGAGTGAACTATGTTACCGTCCAGATAGTGCCATGTGATTTTTTCATAGGCTAAATAGAATGCCTCTAGATGGTTATGTTTTTCAAACATAGGATCTTTGACATCAAACATGAATGGTTCAATTTCGTTCACCCTCACATTATCCATAGTCACACGGAAATATTCTTCTTCCTGTCCGTTGTAGTTGATCCGGTAGAACTTCAATACAGCCTGCTTAAACTTCCTTCCAGATGATACGCCTTGATAGAGATAAGGTGATGAACTATCTAGTTCTTTTATGAGTGCATAATCACAATGAATACGCTTAGCGGTGATCTTACCTGTTAGTGGATCAGTAGGTAGTTCAACGTTGTGCATCAGTTCCACAATCTCTATAGAACCCTCTCTACCGTGGATATCCACAGACCCTTTAACTTGATTTCCTGCATTATCGGTAAGCCATAGATAAACAGGTATAGCCATTTCTAAAACTCCTTTTCATTATTAAGAATGCTCGGCAATCGTACTCCTCCTGGTTCTGATAGCGTAAGTGATACTTCCGAGAGCAAGTTCCGAAAACTTTCACAATCTATGGATGATCACAAAATCAATGTGTTATTCACGCTATTAGCTATTTATCATTGATTTGCATCAATATTGTCTACTTCGAATTTGTATCACTGCTATTGGAATTTTGCCGTTTACAAGACTTCCCGCGGGCATTACTATCCAGAACGGTGATTAATGTGGAGCATTAATCACAACGCATTGATTTTGTTTTAAATGACTCGGGGTGCCCTTCCTTACGAAGGCTGAGAAATACCCGTACCACCTGATCTGGATAATGCCAGCGTAGGGAAGTCAGAGACCATCACATGGTTATCGCTTCTTCACGACCTGGCAGGAGCAAACCATGCAAGCTGACCTGCTTAGCCCCGCGCAACTCGCGCACGTTCGCCATCTGTTTCACACCCACTCGCCGCTCGTACACTGCATGACGAACGACGTGGTGCAAACCTTTACCGCCAATGTGCTGCTGGCCATTGGCGCCTCCCCGGCGATGGTCATCGATGATGACGAAGCCGCGCAGTTCTCCGCCATAGCCGACGCACTGTTGGTCAACGTCGGTACCCTCACTCGGGACCGGGCGCAGGCGATGCGTGCGGCGGTGCGTTGCGCGCACGCTCAGGGTAAACCCTGGGCGCTTGACCCGGTGGCGGTCGGGGCATTAACCCTACGCAGCGATTTCTGCCGCGAGCTGCTGGCCCTTAAGCCTGCGGCCATTCGCGGTAACGCCTCGGAAATTCTGGCTCTCGCGGGGATGAGCCGCGGCGGGCGCGGGGTGGATACCACCGATGAGGCGGCGACAGCGTTACCCGCCGCGCAGGCGCTGGCGCGCCAGTGGGCGACGATTGTCGCCGTGACCGGTGAGGTGGATTACATCACCGACGGCGCGCGCATCACCATGGTGACCGGCGGCGACCCGCTGATGACCCGGGTGGTCGGCACTGGTTGCGCGCTGTCCGCGGTGGTGGCGGCAAGCCTTGCGCTACCGGGCGACCCGATGGATAACGTTGCAGCCGCCTGCGGGATGATGAAGGACGCCGGGCGTGTGGCGACGGCAAACAGCCGTGGGCCGGGAAGCTTTGTCGCCGCTTTTGTCGACGCCCTGTATGCGCAGGTGCAGGCATGACGCGCATTAACGCCCTGACTATCGCGGGTACGGACCCCAGCGGCGGCGCCGGTATCCAGGCAGATCTGAAAACCTTCTCGGCGCTGGGGGCTTACGGCTGCTCGGTGATCACCGCGCTGGTGGCGCAAAACACCCGCGGCGTACAGTCGGTATACCGTATAGAACCTGATTTTGTCGCCGCGCAGCTGGATTCGGTACTGAGCGATGTGCGCATCGACACTACCAAAATCGGTATGCTGGCGGAGGCGGATATCGTCGAGGCCGTAGCGGAGCGCCTCGCCCGCTATCAGATCCAGAACGTGGTGCTGGATACGGTCATGCTCGCCAAAAGCGGCGATCCGCTGCTTTCCGCCTCTGCCGTAGAGACGTTGCGCCGTCGTCTGCTGCCGCAGGTATCGCTGATTACGCCGAATCTGCCGGAAGCGGCGGCGCTGCTGGCGGCGACGCACGCGCGCAATGAGCAGGAGATGCTGGAGCAAGGGCGTGCGCTGCTCGGTTTGGGCTGCGGCGCCGTGCTGATGAAGGGAGGACATCTTGAGGATGCCGAAAGCCCTGACTGGTTGTTGACGCCGCAGGGCGAATACCGGTTCACCGCGCCGCGCGTACCGACCAAAAACACTCACGGCACGGGCTGCACGCTGTCGGCGGCGCTGGCGGCGCTGCGTCCGCGGTATCGCAACTGGCAGGAAACGGTGCCGGAGGCCAAGGCCTGGCTGTCGGCGGCGCTGGCGCAGGCGGATACCCTTGAGGTTGGTCACGGTATTGGCCCTGTGCACCATTTCCACGCGTGGTGGTAGTATACTGGCAGGAGAACCCTGCCAGGAAAAGACTCAATGGAACAAGCGCATACCCGGCTTATCAGCCAACTGAACGAGCGCATTGCGGCGGCAGACAATACGCCGCTGTACCTTAAGTTTGCCGAAACGGTGAAAAACGCCGTGCGCAGCGGCTGGCTGGAGCACGGCAACATCCTGCCTGGCGAGCGCGATCTCAGCCAGTTGACCGGGGTCTCGCGCATCACCGTGCGTAAGGCGATGCAGACGCTGGAGGATGAGGGCGTGGTGACCCGTGCGCGGGGTTACGGCACGCAAATCAACAACATCTTCGAGTATTCGCTCAAAGAGGCGCGGGGCTTTTCGCAGCAGGTGGTGCTGCGCGGTAAAAAGCCCGATACTCTGTGGGTGAATAAACGGGTGGTGGAATGCCCGACGGAAGTGGCTGAACAGTTGGCCGTCGCGCCGCGCAGCGACGTGTTCCTGCTTAAACGTATTCGCTATGTGGATGAAGAGGCGGTATCGATTGAAGAGTCATGGGTGCCAGCGCACCTGATTGCCGATGCGGAGGCTATCGGTATCTCCCTGTATGACTATTTTCGCAGTCAGCATATTTACCCGCAGCGCACGCGCTCAAGGGTAAGCGCGCGGATGCCGGATGCCGAGTTTCAGTCGCACATCAAAATGGATGAAAAAATCCCGGTGCTGGTGATAAAACAGGTCGCGCTCGACCAGCAGCAGCGACCTGTCGAATACAGCATTAGCTATTGTCGCAGCGATTTATACGTGTTCGTGTGCGAGGAGTAACTCCTCGCGCGTGGGCGCGCAGTCGCCGCCGCGGCGGCTGACCACCCAGGATGCGACCGCGTTGCCGAGCAGCACCGCGTCGCCAAGCGTCCACCCCGCGGCAAGCCCTGCCAGTACGCCTCCGGCATGGCTGTCTCCCGCGCCGATGGTATCGACGACCGTGGTGGCGAACGGTGCGGCGAGCCCCTCTTCGTGTGGGCTAAAGTACCACGCGCCGTCTTTATCCTGACGCACGATAACCGGTGCGGCAAAGCGCGCCAGCCATGCATGACCAAAGGCGGTCGTCTGTGTTGGCAGCTGTTCGCGTTCGGCGACGATCTCCGCCTCCTGGCGATTCAGCGTGACGATCGGTCGGCAGGCCATTATCCGGGCAAACAGCGCCGGGGAGATATCCGCAATTCGCGGGCCAAAATCGATAAGCGCGGTAATGCCGGGGCGCGATTCCAGCCAGCCGACCAGCAGCGGCGCGCAGGCCGCCGTGAGCTGGTAACCGGACAGGTAGACCAGCCCGTCGCTGTCCTCGGGCAGGCGCGCCAGCCAGTCGTCGCACCAGGCGTTTTCCACCCCGGTGAAGGACATAAACGTCCGCTCGCCGTCAGGCTCGACCAGCGCCAGACACCAGCCGTTGTCGCCGGCGTCGGTTTCAATCACGCTCTCAATGCCCTGGCGGGCGAGGTTATGGCGCACAATATCCGCCCAGACGCCCTGGCCGAGCGGCAGGGCGTTGCAGGCGCGGATGCCAAGGCGCCTGAGCGCCACCGCCACGTTGAGCGCGCAGCCGCCAATGTTCACGCTTTGCTGCTTGAGTTCGATATCGCAACCCCGCCACGGCAGCGCGTAAGCATCGGCGATGACGTCGATCACCGCCGAGCCGATAACCGTCACCGGGCGCTGCTGATGCAAATGCGCAAGTTTCCCGGCTAACATATCGCCTCCCGCTGCTGACGGAAGTGAAGCAGGGCGGCGGCGTAGCGCTGGAAATCCAGCTGATTGACCACATCCAGCGCCTGCTTAAACGCCGGGTCGATCCCGGCGATGCCGTGAAGCGCGCCGCAGATGGCGGTCGCCATGGCGCCAATGGTGTCGGTGTCGCCGCCGAGGTTGGCGCACAGAATAGCGCAGCGGTTCGGGTCGGTTTCGGCGAGGTCGACCAGCGCAACCGCGCAGGCGACGGATTCCAGGGTGCTGGTGCCCGCGCCGACCAACTGATACAGCTGCTCGCAAGCGGACTCCACGCCGTTGGTCTCACGGACGGTTTTTAAGGCCAGCTCAATGCGCAGCGCCAGCGAGGCGCTAAAGGTGGTGACCCGCTTTTCCTGGGCGTGGCGGGCGACGGCGGGCAGCGCATCGACAATCGTCTGCCAGCTTGCGCCGTCAATCGCGCGCGATACCGCCCAGCCGATAACAACCGCGCCCGCCACGGCGAGGTCGGATTTGTGCGTCGGGCTGGAGGCCAGCGCAACGGCGTCGATAAAGGCGTCGAGATTATCGGCTGGCAGCATGCAGCCGAGCGGCGAGACGCGCATCGCTGCGCCGTTGGTCACGCCGTTGTTCTCAAGCTCGCTCACCGGTTTGCCGTCGCGAATAGCATTGAGCGCAATTTTCGACGTCGGGCCGAGCACATTTTTGTTAAAGGCGTCGAACCCCTGCGCCCATGCCAGGATATGGCGGCCAATCACGTCAGGTACGATGTTGCCGTCGCATTCGATCAGCGCATCGGCCAGGCACAGCGCCATCGAGGTGTCATCGGTGAATTCTGCGCGGCCAAAGTAGCAGGCTGCGGTGTTCTCCGCCGGGCCGGGCAGGAAGCGGTCGATCCAGCCGAAGTGGGCTTTTACCCGCGAGCGGGGCCACAGCTCCGATGGCATCCCCAGCGCGTCGCCAAGCGCCTGGCCGTATAAGGCCCCCAGAATTCGTTGTTCCTTCATTTCGCTTCCCCTTGTGCCAGCGTAGCATCAGTAATTGCCACAATCTCTTTATCCGATTCGCGGAACAGCAGCATGAACAGGACGGCGATAACGGCAATCATCACCGCGCCGAAGGTCCACATTCCCGCCCAGTTAAAGGTCAGCCCGTTCACTGGCTCTTTATAGGCAAACATTTTTTCCATCATCACGCCGCCCAGGCGGTAACCCAGCAGGCTGCCGAAGCCCTGACAGCACAGCGTAATCAGCCCCTGCGCGGCGGTACGCATATGCACCGGGGCTTTTTTATCCACATAGATGTACGCCGTGACGTAGTAGAAATCGTAGCTTACGCCGTGCAGCAGAATACCGAGGAACAGCAGGGCATAGGTGAAGTATTGCTCTGCGCCGCCGTAGACGAAGAAGCCATAGCGGATGGCCGCCGTGATAAGACCAAGCAATAGAACCTTTTTAATACCAAAACGCCGGGTGAAAAACGGCAGCGCCAGCATAAAGAAGATCTCGGAGAACTGGCCGAGCGTCATCCAGCCCGTGGCGTTTTTCATCCCCACTTCGGTCAGATAGCCGTTGGCGAAGATGTAGTAGAACGCCAGCGGCATGGCGAACAGAAACGAGCAGATAAAGAAGACCAGAAAGTTTTTGTCGCGCAGCAGCACCAGCGCATCCAGACCAAGCATCACCTTCAGGTCGAGTTTGCCGGTACTTTTCGGCGGCGTATCCGGCAGGAAGAAGGCGAACACGCCGAGTACCACGGAGCTTGCAGCGGTGATCAGCAGCGGTACGTTGGTGGGTGAAATATCGGCAAAGCCCATCATCTGCGGTAAAAAGCCGCAGACCAGCCCGGAACCTATCCAGCCAATGGTGCCCATGACGCGGATGCGCGGGAAGTCGCGCTCGACGTCGGGGACGTTGGCAAAAGCGATGCTGTTGGTCAGCGCAATCGTCGGCATATAGGTCAGCGAGTAAGCCAGCAGCAGCGGAAAGAAGCCGCTGAAGGTGGTCTGCTGCGCGGCGAAGTACATCAGGATGGCGCCTGCGAACATCAGCACCGCCAGCACTTTTTGCGCGCAGAAGAAGCGGTCCGTCAGCGAGCCGACGAGGATCGGCGACAGGATCGCGGCGAGGGCGGTGCAGGCATAGGACCAGCCGATCTCCCCGGCGCTAAAGCCGCTTTTATTAAGCCAAAGCCAGAGTGGAACAAACCAGGCGCCCCAGATAAACCATTCAACGAACATCATGAACGACAGTTTGACTGTGGTTTTCATAAGTAAATCCTTCATGACAGGTAAGGTACACCTGAACAATACCATTTAATAATACCTTTTAAATACCTTTGAGGTGGTTTTTTGAGCGACTTAACAGTTTGCTCCTCAGTGAATCGTGCCAGCTGACGGGCCTGAAAAGCGCACATACGGGGCTGGAAATTCCGGCCGCCGCATACCAGACTTATGGCTGGTCAAAAATCTGGCCCAGGACAATTCATGGCCAACACCGGTTGGCACTTACGGGAGTTATCACTATGACTGATATTGCGCACCTACTTGGCAAAGACGCCGACGGCCTTTTACAGCATCGTTGTATGACCATTCCGGCAGACCAGCTCTATCTCCCCGGGGCGGATTACGTCTCGCGGGTGATGATAGACAATAATCGTCCCCCTGCGGTATTACGTAATATGCAGACGATGTACAACACCGGGCGTCTTGCCGGAACCGGGTACCTCTCTATATTACCGGTAGACCAGGGCGTTGAGCACTCCGCGGGCGCCTCTTTTGCCGCCAACCCGCGCTATTTCGATCCAAAGAACATTGTGGAACTGGCGATTGAGGCCGGATGTAACTGCGTGGCGTCAACCTATGGCGTTCTGGCGTCGGTCTCGCGCCGCTATGCGCACCGAATTCCGTTCCTCGTCAAACTGAACCATAACGAAACCCTGAGCTATCCCAATACCTTTGACCAGACGCTGTACGCCAGCGTCGAGCAGGCGTTCAACATGGGCGCGGTGGCCGTCGGCGCAACCATCTACTTTGGCTCAGAGGAGTCCCGCCGCCAGATTGAAGAGATTTCAGCGGCGTTTGAGCGCGCGCATGAGCTGGGAATGGTCACTGTGCTGTGGGCCTACCTGCGTAATTCGGCCTTTAAGAAAGACGGTGTGGATTACCACGTTTCCGCCGATTTAACCGGCCAGGCCAACCATCTGGCAGCCACTATCGGCGCAGATATCGTCAAGCAGAAAATGGCGGAAAACAACGGGGGATATAAGGCGGTGAACTACGGTTACACCGACGAGCGGGTGTACAGTAAGCTGACCACCGACAACCCGATTGACCTCGTGCGTTACCAACTGGCGAACTGCTACATGGGACGCGCAGGGCTGATTAACTCCGGCGGCGCGGCGGGCGACAACGATATGGCCGATGCGGTACGTACGGCGGTGATAAATAAGCGCGCTGGCGGGATGGGGCTGATCCTCGGTCGCAAAGCGTTTAAAAAATCCATGGCCGACGGCGTTAAATTGATTAACGCCGTGCAGGATGTGTATCTGGATGGCAAAGTGACCATTGCCTGATAGTATTCATTTTCATTTTTTTTCAATGGCTTCCCTGACAGGAGGCCATTTTTTTATCCTTTCAGATCCGCTTTACCTGCGCAGCTCCCTCCTGAAACGATCACGCTTTTCGTAAGTTCATTTTTATGATCGAAATCACGACATTTATAATCGAATGCTTTCAATATATTTTGAATTCGAAAGAAATCGATAGGATATGAAAATATGTATGTGATATCTACGCACCACATGCTCAGACGAGCGCAACGTGGAAGGTATGCCGTCCCGGCCTTCAATATTCACAATTTAGAGACTCTGCAGGTGGTGGTTGAAACGGCGGTCAGACTACGCGCGCCGGTGATTATTGCGGGAACGCCCGGCACGTTTAAACACGCTGGCGCGGAAAATCTGGTCGCGCTGGTCAGTACAATGGCGAAATGTGTTAACCATCCTTTGGCGATTCATCTCGATCACCATACGGAGTACGACGATATCGCGCAGAAAGTACGCCAGGGCGTGCGTTCAGTGATGATTGACGCCTCGTCTCTGCCGTATGCGCAAAATGTGGCGATAGTGAAAAAGGTGGTGAATTTTTGTCATCACTATGACGTCAGCGTGGAGGCTGAACTGGGGCAACTTGGTGGTCAGGAGGATGAGTTACTGGTTAACAGCGAAGATGCGTTGTACACATCGCCATCACAAGCCGGGGATTTTGCCCTCGCGACCGGTATTGACTCACTGGCTATAGCGATTGGTACGGCGCACGGCATGTATGCGGCAACTCCAGCGCTCGATTTCGGTCGCCTTGATGCGATTCGCGATCGGGTCAGCGTTCCGCTGGTTTTGCACGGCGCTTCAGGATTGCCATCAGACGTTATTCGTAACGCGGTGGCGCTCGGCATCTGCAAAGTCAATGTCGCAACCGAGTTAAAAAATGCGTTTTCACACTCCCTGAAACGCTATTTACAGGATAACCCGCAGGCCACCGATCCCAGAGACTATCTGCAGCCCGCAAAACTCGCCATGAAAGACGTGGTGGAGAAAGTCATTGCGGATTGCGGCTGTGAAGGAAGGGCGTAACGCGCTCTGTTCATTGTTCAGGTATTTAATTTAACAAGGAAAAATGATGAAAGAACTCATTGCACGTCATAAAGCTGGTGAGCATATCGGGATCTGCTCTGTATGCTCTGCACATCCTCTAGTGGTTGAGGCCGCGCTGACATTTGATCGGGACAGTGCGCGCAAAGTACTCATTGAAGCGACCTCAAATCAGGTAAACCAGTTTGGGGGTTATACCGGGATGACGCCTGCGGATTTTCGTGATTTTGTCTACGCCATT
>Ga0213878_10000973_pt1 | contig 10200 bp, 9 predicted proteins | sample VelepicoBEBS_R02_FD_161053 | JGI IMG/M metagenome (GOLD analysis project Ga0213878, IMG submission 161053) | Vellozia epidendroides bulk soil microbial communities from rupestrian grasslands, the National Park of Serra do Cipo, Brazil - BS_R02 | ecosystem: Environmental > Terrestrial > Soil >... | reverse complement strand
AGCGGCTCGTGCGCGTACGTCCGATAGACGATCGCGTCGCCGTAGCGCGACAGCGCGCGCGCCGCGTCTTCGGGCGTCTCGCGCGAGCCGATACCGACCTCGCTGCCGTGCACCGCGATCGCATGGCCGCCGAGCTGGGTCATCCCGGTCTCGAACGAGATCCGCGTCCGCAGGGACGGCTGCTCGAAGAGCATCACGAGCGTCTTGCCGCGCAGCAGCGTCATCTGCTCGCGCCCGCGCGCCTTCAGGTTCTGCGCGAGCGCCAGCAGGCTGGCGAGCTCGTCAGCCCCGAGGTCGGTGACCGAGAGGACGTTCCGGCCGCGCAGCCGCGCCGCCACCGGCAGGGTGACCATGATGCATAATTATACACGAACCGTATAAATATGCAACCGACGTTGGTCGCTGCTAAACCCTCCCAGTGGGCCATGGGCGCTAGCTTGCCTTCCGCTCGTGCAGCCAGACTTGGTTCCCGTCCGGGTCGCGGACGACCGAGATCCGGCAGAACTTCAGGTCATGCGGCTCGGTCGTTTCGATGCCGCGGCCGGCGAGCGTCTTGCGGTAGCCGTCGAGGTCGGCGACCTCGAGCGCGAGGGACTGCGCCGAGCCGGGCGTCCCGACTTGCTCGAAGTTGCCGATCCCGAAGGTGCCGCCGCCGACGTCGAACTCGGCCCAGAAGTCCGCGGCGACGTCGGTGGTCCGCAGGCCGAGGGCGTCGCGGTAGAACGCGAGCGCGCGCTGCATGTCGCTGACCGGATACATCGTGAAGGCGATTTCGCTGACTGCCATGGCAGGAGCGTACGGCACCGATCACCGAGCGCCCCGTGTGCTGATCGTCCTGAAGTACGGTGGGAACGCGATGGCCCCGCCGGGGAGCGAGGACCCGACCCTCGACGAGGTCGCCGCCTTCGCGGCGCGCGGCGAGCGGGTCGTCCTCGTCCACGGCGGCGGACCGCAGATCGACGCCGAGCTGGAGGCGAAGAGGATCGACGAGGTCCGCGTCCAGGGCCTCCGCGTGACCGGCCGCGCGACCCGCGACATCGTCGAGTACGTCCTCTGCGGGACCGTGAACAAGGCCCTGGTCCGCGCCCTCGCCGCCCGCGGCGCCCGCACCGTCGGGATCTCCGGCGAAGACGGGAACCTGCTCGGCGCCCGCCGCGCCGGGACCGTCAACGGCGTCGACCTCGGCTACGTCGGTGAGGTTTCCGGCGTCGATCCGGCAGCCGCGCGCGCGCTGCTCGAGGCGGGCTTCGTGGTCGTGGTCGCCCCGCTGGCGCTCGACGTCGACGGCGGCGGCGCGCTGAACTGCAACGCCGACACCGCGGCCGGCGCCCTGGCCGGCGCGCTGCGCGCCGACGTCTACCTCGTGATCACCAACGTCGCCGGCGTCCGCCGCGACGTGAACGACCCCGACTCGCTCATCGAGCGGCTCACCGTCGCGCAGGCCGAGGCGTTCATCGCCGACGGCACCTTCACCGACGGGATGATCCCGAAGATGCGGGCCGCGATCGCCGCGGTCCGAACGGGGGCCAAACGAGCCGTCTTCGCGGGGGCCGGTTTCGGCGCGATCGACGCCGCCCTGCGCGGGCTCGGGACCGAGCTGGTCCCGTCATAGTGCGCAACTCCCCTAGGACTTTCGGAGTAGAGTCTGCTACGCTACTGAAGCGTCCAGCGACGGCCCTTTGCCGCCGCGGGTTTATGCATCGTTCAAGCGAGGGAGGCCCGTGCCGCGTCCGCACGTCGTTTCATTCAACGGCGAGCTCGACATTTGGAAGGAGAGCGAGGTGGAAGCCCGCCTCGCCGTCCTCGACGGCGGCGTGCCCATCACGATCGACCTGTCCGAGGTGCGATACCTCGACAGCGCGTTTCTCAGCGCGCTCGTCCGCCTGCGCCGGCGCCTCCCCGAGTGCCCGATCACCCTCGTGGTCGAGTCGCCTTCGGTCCGCCGGGTCTTCGAGCTGACCGAGATGCACAAGCTCTTCGAGATCAGCTCCCTTTCGGCCGAGAACCGCTCAAAACCCTAACTAGGCGATAGACTTCGCGCGCCGGACCTCCCTAGGCTCGTCCTCGGGGGCCCGGTACGTTTTGTACCGATGCTCCTAAACGGACCGGTGCCCATGCACCGGCCTTAGCTTCCTTTTGTGAAGAGAGAGCAGGTATCGACGTGCATTTCATCATCATCACCCTCACCGCGCTCCTGGGCCTCGGGCTGATCGGCCACGGCGGGTTCGTCTCGACCCACGGCGGGTCGTCGTCGGCAACGGCGCCGCACGCGCGCGCCGCCATGGACGTCCAGCCCGGCGGCGGCCCGTCCTGACGGAACCTTCGCCTAGAAAGGCGAACGTCGCAACGATGCTGGGTGTGGGGCGTGATTTCGCAACAAGCACATAGGACGCGGCCGGTCGGCCGCGCGACGTTCTCGGAAGCGATGCGGGCGTGGTTCGCGGGCGACTTCGAAGGTTGTCTCGCGCTCTGCGACCGCGTCCGGCCGAGCGACGTCGACATGGTCTCGCAGCTCGCGCTCTTACGAGCGCGAGCCCTGCTGCGTCTGAGCCGCGCGCAAGAAGCGGTCGCGGTCGTGAGCGGCGCGTTCATCGCGCACGGAACGCTCGACGCGTCGCTCACCGCGCGAATGCTGCTCGGCCAGGCGTACGTGCGCCTCGGCGAGCACGACCGCGGGCTCGCGATGCTGCGGGACGCGTACGCGGGCGCGGACGACGCGCATCCCACGATCCGTTCCGAGATCGCGCTGAACGTCGCGCTCGGATACTACGGGCTCCGGAAACTCGACGAAGCCGACGCCGCGCTCGAGCTCGTCCACGACGGCGCCGACATCGTGCACGCGCGCGCACTCGAGTACCGCGGCTGGGTTGCGGTCGCACGCACCGACTACGCGGCGGCGACTCGGTTGTTCGGCGATGCGCTGCGGCGGCTCGACGGCTGCCGCCACTACGACCGGTTCCTCGAAGCGACGGCGATCCACGGCATCGCGCTGCTCGCCTCCGAGCGCCTGGACCGTACCGCCTGGCTGCAGGCCGAGCCGCGCGCGGCGCGCTTCGACTGGAGCGCCGACGGGCTCGCGTTACCGTATCATCTCATGGCGATCCACGTCTCGGTGCTCTACGAAGCCGAAGGCCGGATCCGCGAGGCGCTGCGCGCGACGCACGACGCGGAGCGCATCGCGATCTCTCCGGCGCACGCGCTCTACGCGCAGATCCGGCGCGCCGCGATCCTCCGGGTGATGCGCGAGCGCTATGCCCACGACGATCTCGTCGCCACGATTCGCCGGGGTCTCGACGAGCTCGCACCCTCGTCGCTGCAGGGAGATCTTCGCTGGCTCCCGCTCGCGCTCGCGGAGGAGATCGCGTACGCCGGCGACGTGTTCGGTGCGCGCGCGCTGGTGAAACGTTTCCACGACCTGCCCTCGCCTTCGCGAATGAGCGCGATGGCCGACGACCCGCGCGACGAGGCCTACCAGCTCTTCGTCGACGCGGTCGTCGCCGATGCGGCGGGGGATTTGCACGACGCGCACGCGCGGTATCAGCGCGCGTTCCAGATCTACCACCGCATCGGCTACGAGCGGCGCGCGCTGCTCGCCGCGCTGCGGCTCGGCGAGCTCACCGGACAGACGTATCTGCTGGAATACGTCGACCGCACGCTGCGCAAGCTCTCCGCCCGCTCGCCGCTGCGCGAGCGCGCGCGCCTCCACGACCGCCCGCTGCTCGAAGAGGAGTAACGCGCCGCTACTGGTGCGCCTCGCCGCGGCGCGCGTGCTCGTCCGCGTTCGGATCGGGCTTCGTCTTCGGCGGCAGCGCGTTCAAATCGAGCGCGACCAGGCCGGCGGCGCGCAGCGCGTCGCTGAGCGGGCGCACCTCGCGCGCGACGAAGGTGCGGTAGCGCGCGAGCGCGGCGTCGCCCTCGCGCCGCAGCGCCGCGCCCTCGGCGAGCTGCGCCGCGGTCGGCGCGCCGGGCGTCAGGTCGGAGATGAACGTGAGGACGCGCTCGCGCAGCAGGTCCTCGAGAAAGTCGTCGTCCTGGTCGTTGACCGGCTGCGAGCTGATCGTATCCTCGACGCGCTTCGCTTCGCCGAGCACGGCGCGCGCCCGCGCGGCCAGCGCCGCGTCGGCGACCTTCTCGATGCGTGAGGGCAGCTGGTCGCGCACGTTGTCGAGCCCGTTGAGCGCGTCGTCGAGCGCGGAGAGCTCGTCGTACATCGCGACCTGGAAGCGGTAGCCGCGCAGCTCGTCGGCCGCCGAAGCGACGCGGCGGTCGCGCAGCACGCGTATCGTCCGCGCGTACGTGACGCCGTCGCGGTGCATCCGCACGGTGTACGTGCCGCTCGGCACCGGCGGGCCGTTCTCCGGCCCGCGGTCCCATTTCGCGATGCGGCGCCACGGCGTCGGCGGGTCGCGGTCGAGCTGCCACGCGACGCGGTTGTAGCCGGCCGCGTTGGGGACGTTCGGCACGTCCTCACCGTCCTCGTCGTGCGTCCCCTCGATCCGGCGCACGACGTTGCCGCGCGCGTCGACGATCTCGAACGCCGGCGCCTTCGCCGCCGGCGCTTGCTGCCAGAAGGTGAACGCCGCCGGCGGCGCGTCGGCGGCGCCGCGCTCGTTCACCGTGGGCGTGTAGCGCTGCAACGGCTGCGCGTCGCGCGGCGGGAACAGCTTCGCGACCGCCGGCGGGCTCGCGCGCTCGCGCAGTGCGGCGAGATCGTCGAAGACGTACATCCCGCGCCCGTGCGTCGCGGCGATCAGGTCGCCGGAGCCGGGCTGCACGGCGAGATCGCGCACCTCGACGCTCGGGAGCGGGGCAGGAAACGCGCGCCACGACGCACCCGCGTCGGCGCTCCACCACACGCCTTTCCCCGTGCCGGCGTACAGCACCGCGGGGTTGCGCGGGTCTTCGCGGACGACGTGGACTTCGGCGTGCGGAAGATTCGCCGCGATCGAGCGCCAGGTCTTGCCGAAGTTCGTGGTGACGTAGACGTACGGCGCGCGGTCGCCGACGAAATGGCGGTCGACGACCGCGTACGCCGTCCCGGCGGCGCGGTGCGACGGCTCCACCGACGGCACGCGCCCGTCGGCGTCGACGCCCGGGATCGAGACGTTCGACCAGTGCGCGCCGCCGTCGCGCGTGAGCTGCACGAGGCCGTCGTCGGTCGAGACCCAGAGTTGCTTCGCCGCGAGCGGCGAGGGCGCGACGCACAGGATCGTGTCGAACGTCTCGGCGCCGGTGACGTCGAGCGTGAGCGGTCCGCCGGAGAGCCCCTGGCGCTCTTTCATGTTGCGCGTCAGATCGGGGCTGATCGTGCGCCAGCTCATTCCGCCGTCGGTGGTGCGGAAGACGACGTTTCCGCCCGCGTAGAGCGTGCGCGCGTCGAACGGGTCGAACGCCATCGGCGTCTCCCAGTTGAAGCGGTACTTCAGCCGCGAGGGCGCTACCACGTTCTGGTCGCGCAGGTACGGCGAGACGTCGACCGCGGTCCCCGTGCGGCGGTCGAAACGGAACATCTCGCCTTCGTTGTCGCCGCCGCCGGCGGTGGACCAGATCGTCGCCGGGTCGCGCGGGTTCGGCACGACCCAGGTGCCGTCGCCGCCGCCGACGCGGAACCAGTCGCGCGGCAGCACGCCGCGGTCGTCGCCCGTGCGCGTGGGCGCGCACCACGATCCGTTGTCCTGCAAGCCGCCGCAGACGAGATACGGTTTCTGCAGCGTGTAGGCGACGTGGTAGAACTGCGAGATCGGGAGTACGTTGCGCCAGGTCCAGGTCGCGCCGCCGTCGTGCGAGAGCGCGACGCCGCCGTCGTTCCCTTCGACGATGCTGCGCCCGTTCGCGGAGATCCACAGATCGTGGTGATCGCCGTGCAGCCGTTTCCCGCTGACGTGCCAGGTCTTTCCGCCGGTGTTGCTCTCGGCGAGCAGCACCGAGACGGAGAACAGATGGTCGGCGTCGTGCGGGTCGACGACCAGCCGCGTGTAGTAGAACGGCCGCTCGTCGATGAGCGTGTTCGTCGACGTCGCCTTCCACGTCGCACCGGCGTCGTCGGAGCGGAACAGCAGCGCGACGCGAGACTCCACGATCGCATAGATGCGCCGCGTATCGCTGGGCGCGATCGCGAGCGCGATCCGACCGGAGAGCGCGGCCGCCGGAAGACCGTTGCCGAGGAGGAGCTTCCACGTCGCGCCGCCGTCGGTCGATTTGTAGATCCCGTCGTCCAGGCCGCCGCTGCTCAGGCTCCACGACGAGCGGCGGAAGCGCCACATCCCGGCGTAGAGCACATCCGGGTTCTTTGGGTCGGCGACGAGATCGCAGGCACCCAGCCCGGGATCGAAATAGAGCGTCTTCGTCCAGGTGCGGCCGCCGTCGGTGCTGCGGAAGACGCCGCGCTGCTCGTTGTCGCGGAACGGATCGCCGAGCGCGGCGACCAGGACGCGCTTCGGATCGCGCGGGTCGAGGACCACCCGCGCGATCTGCGAGGTCTGCTCGAGGCCGAGGTGCGCCCAGGTCTTTCCGCCGTCGGTCGAGTGGTACACGCCGTCGCCCGGGATGACGTCGTTGCGCGGCCACGGCTCGCCGGTTCCGACCCACACGTCGTTCTTGTCGCGCGGCGCGATCGCGATCGCGCCGATCGATTGCGTCCCGGCCTTGTCGAAGACCGGCGCCCAGTCGATCCCGCCGTTCGTCGACCGCCACATGCCGCCGCCCGCGGCGCCGGCGTACAGCAGATTGGGATCGAGATCGGTCCCGGCGACCGTCGCGACGCGCCCGCCGGAGACCGCCGGCCCGAGCGCGCGCCACATCATCGACGGCCCGGGCGTCGGCGAAGGCGACGCCGACGGCGAGGCGCTCGGCGCGGGCGACGGCGGCGTCTCGGGTTCCGCGGCGAACGCCGCCGAACAGGCGAAGACAATCGCCGCGCCCACGACCGGCGCGATGCGTGCGACGGCCGGCACGATCGTGGCACGCATCATGAGGTTTCGCCCGGCGCGACGACCGTCGACGATCCGCCGCGCCAGCTCTTGAACAGCGAGCCCAGCGTCCCGAGGACACCGATCAAGGCGCCGAGCAGGCCGCCGAGCGCGGTCGTCTGTTCTTGCAGCGACGCGAGCGTGGTCGGCTGCGACACGACGACCCGGCTGAGCGGTATGACGATGCTGTCGCCGACGAACGTGAGGCGGACGTCGAGCGGCTGCTCTCCGCTGCCGAACTTAACGAACCACCGCCACACGCGTTCGTTCTGCCGCAGCGTCTTCGCCCCGGCGAACGAGGTCACGACCTTCGCGGCGGGGTCGCCGCCGGTCTCCGGGCCGAACGAGGCGGTGACGGGCGGCATCTGCTGCGGTGCCGCGTCCTTGCAGTAGACGCTCAGGTCGATCGGGACGCGATCCTCGGTGGTCGCGATCGAAGGCGCCAAGATCGTCGCGGCGCACGCCTTCACGTCGCCTTTCTCGCGCAGACCGAAGGTCGTCGTCGAGCGGAGATGGCCGAGCCGGTTCGACGAAACCAGCGCCAGGCTGAACGCTATGATCGCGAGCCCCGCGAGCGCGGTTCCGCGCCAAGTTCGGGTGGATACGAGCATCGGCGCCGATCCCGCCGGCGCGGCCGCCTGCGCCGTCGCTTGGGCCTGTGCGACGCGCACCGCGTGGCGGCGCTCGGCGCCGTCCGCGATCACCGACGCGCACGCGGTGACGACCGCGAGCAGCGTCCAGGCGAAGATCGGGTCGGCGACCTCGCGGATCTCCGGCCAGCTGTTCGAGGCGCGGTACTGAATGGTGATCCACCCGATGGAAACCAAGAACACGAGCGCTGCGATGATGACGATGATCGCCACCGTGCGCCGCACCCCCGTCGTCGTATCGGACCCGAGTTGCTCGATGACTCCTTTCAGCATCGCGAGCACGGTTCGGACCGCTCCCCTAGACGCCTCCGAGTTCTCTGTGATACAAAGCTAACGATGAGATCACGATCGATCGTCCCGCCCATGGCCGCCGCGGTCGTCGCCGCACTCGCGCTCGTGCTCCCGCTCGCCGGCGATGCCGATCCGCTCTCGGTCTTCCAGCCGGCGCCGGTCCGCGCGGTCTCCGTCCGCCCGGTCGACGTGTCGGCGCTGCGCGCGCTTCCGGCGCTCGATGATTTCGGGACGATCCAAGGCGCGGTTTCCCCCGGGATCGACGAACCCGAGTCGGCCGCCGTCGCCGCGCGCGACGCCGGTTACCCGCTGCGCCTGCCCGCGGCACTGCCCGCGGCGCTCTCCAACGAGGCGCATTACCGCGTCACGCGCAGATCGCGGACCTCGTTCACGTTCTCGCGTGCGAAGGCCGCGCAATGGGCGCGCCAGCACAAGGTCGCGCTCCATCCGCTGCCGGCCGGGCTCGACGGCGCGACGTACACGATCGCGCTGCAGCCGATCGTGGTCGTCACGTACGGCGCGTTTTCCGAGGAGGGCTCCGGGCACGCCGTCCGCACCGCGCGGTTCGTCGCCGTCGCGCAGGGCCCGGTCCCGACCCTGACCGCGACGGGCGCTCCGCTGCGGGCGCTGACCGGCTGGTTCGCGGCGCAGCCCGGGATCTCGAAGCGGCTGGTCGCGCAGATCGAGGCACTCGGGGATCCCGCGCAGGCGATCCCGGTCCCGGTCCGCTTCAACGAGCAGACCGCCTCGAAGATCGCGGTCGACGGCGTGCAGGGGCTCGTGATCGGCGATGAGACCGGGATCGGCTCGGCGATCGTCTGGACGAAGGCCGGCCGGCTCTATGCGGTCGCCGGAACGCTGCCGCAGAGCGAGATCGTCGCGCTCGCGAACGACCTGAAGTAGTGCCCGGCGACGCGATCGTCGCGCGGGGTCTGGCGAAGCGCTACGGCCGCATCGACGCGCTGCAGGATCTCACGCTGAGCGTCGAGCGCGGCGAATGCCTCGGATTCCTCGGGCCGAACGGCGCGGGGAAGTCGACCGCGGTGAAGATGCTGGTCGGCCTCGTGCGCCCGAGCGGCGGCGGCGCGGACGTGCTCGGCAAACCGCTCGGCGACCGCGCGACGCGCGCGCGGATCGGCTATCTCCCGGAGCTCTTTCGCTATCCCGACTGGCTGGCGGCGCGCGAGGTGCTCGCGTTCCATGCGCGCCTCCTCCGTTTGCGCGAGGCGCCGCGCGCGATCGGCGAGGTGCTCGACGAAGTCGGCTTGCGCGAGCGCGCGAACGACCGCGTCGGCACGTACTCGAAAGGGATGCAGCAGCGGCTCGGGCTCGCCGTCGCGCTGCTCGGCGCGCCGGAGATCGTCTTCCTCGACGAGCCGACGTCGGCGCTCGATCCGGTCGGGCGCAGCGACGTGCGTGCGCTGATCGAGCGGTTGCGCGCGCGCGGCACGACCGTCTTCCTGAACTCGCATCTGCTCGGCGAGGTCGAGCGCGTCTGCGACCGCGTCTGCGTCGTCGACCGCGGCCGCGTCGTCGCCGAAGGGACGGTCGGCGCGCTGACCGGTGAGACGCGCGGCGTGCGCGTTCGGCTCGACGACGGCTGGCGCGAGTACGACGTCGCGCCGGCGGAGATCCCCGATCTCGTCGCGCGGCTCGTCGCGGAAGGCGCGCGCATCCACGCCGTCGAGCCGAAGCAGACGACGCTCGAGGACCGCTTTCTCGCGCTGGTGCGGCACGAATGAACGTCCTGCTCTTCGCGAGCCTCACGCTGCGCGAGCTGATGCGCCGGCGGCTCGTCGCGGCGGCCGGGGTGCTCACGCTGGCGATCGTCGCGTTCACGGCGTGGGGGATGCACCGGCTCGCGACGGCGGTCGTCGACGGCCAGCCGATCGGCGAGCCCGCGGTGCGCGCGACGGCGGCCGGGATCGTGATCCTGCTGGCGTTCCTGTTCTCGTTCGTGCTCGCGCTCGGCGCCGCGCTGATCGGCGCGCCCGCGATGGCGGAGAGCATCGCGAACGGCGAGATCCTCGCGGTCCTCGCGCGGCCGGTGCGCCGCGCGGAGATCGTGCTCGGACGCTGGCTCGGCACGGTCCTCGCGCTCGCCATCTACGTGGCCGCCGCGGGCGGTATCGAGTTGCTCGTCGTCCGCGCCGCGACCGGGTACGTTCCGCCGCATCCGCTCGACGCGCTGGGATTCCTCGCCGGCGTCGCGGCCGTGGTCACGACCGCCGCCGTCGCCCTCGCGACGCGCTTGCCCGCGCTCGCGGCGGGGATCGTCGCCGCGATGCTCT
>Ga0213878_10000972_pt1 | contig 10207 bp, 9 predicted proteins | sample VelepicoBEBS_R02_FD_161053 | JGI IMG/M metagenome (GOLD analysis project Ga0213878, IMG submission 161053) | Vellozia epidendroides bulk soil microbial communities from rupestrian grasslands, the National Park of Serra do Cipo, Brazil - BS_R02 | ecosystem: Environmental > Terrestrial > Soil >... | reverse complement strand
AGCAGGGCGTGGGAAACCACGCCCTTTCTTTTTTGCTGTGGATAATAAAATGAAGAACATCCTCGCTATCCAGTCTCACGTGGTGTTTGGTCATGCCGGCAACAGCGCAGCGGAGTTTCCGATGCGCCGCCTGGGCGCTAACGTCTGGCCGCTGAACACCGTTCAGTTTTCCAACCACACGCAGTATGGCAAATGGACCGGCTGTGTGATGCCGCCAGCGCATCTGACCGAGATTGTTCAGGGGATCGCCGATATCGATAAGCTGAAAAGCTGCGATGCTGTACTGAGCGGCTATCTGGGATCCGCTGAGCAGGGCGAACATATTCTTGGCATCGTCCGTCAGGTGAAAGCGGCCAACCCGCAAGCGAAATATTTCTGCGACCCGGTGATGGGGCATCCTGAGAAAGGCTGCATCGTGGCGCCGGGCGTCGCGGAGTTCCACGTCCGTCATGCGCTGCCGGCGAGCGATATTATCGCGCCGAACCTGATTGAACTTGAGATCCTCTGCGGCCACGCGGTGAACAGCGTGGAAGAGGCGGTGACGGCGGCCCGCGAACTTATCTCCCAGGGGCCGGAAATCGTGCTAGTGAAGCATCTGGCGCGAGCCGGACGTCGCGCCGACGGCTTTGAAATGCTGCTGGTGACTGCCAGCGAAGCGTGGCATATCAGCCGTCCTCTGGTTGATTTTGGCACGCGTCAGCCGGTCGGCGTGGGGGATGTGACCAGCGGACTGCTGTTGGTTAAGCTGTTGCAGGGCGCAACGCTGCGTGATGCGCTGGAGCACGTCACTGCGGCAGTGTACGAGATCATGGAGGCGACGCACCGGATGGGGGAATACGAACTTCAGGTGGTCGCCGCGCAGGACAGAATTGCGCAACCGGAGTATGCCTTCAGCGCAACGGCGTTATAATGTCGGCAAGCCCGGAGCGTACTCCGGGCTTATTTCAGGATTAGTTCAGACCTTCCGCGGCGAGCGCCGCGACCACGGCCGGACGCGCCGCAACGCGCGCCATGTAGGCTTCAATATTTTTCAGCCCGCTCATATCCAGCTTCACGGCGCGGGCCCAGCGCAGCACGGTAAAAAGATAGGCGTCAGCGATAGTAAAACGCGGGCCGCTTACCCATTCCACGTTTTGCAGCGAATCATTCACGTACTGTAGTTTCTTCTCCAGCTGTGCCCTTGCGGTGGGTTTGTAGTCTTCCGGGGTGTCCGGACGGAACAGCGGGGTGAAGCCTTTATGAAGCTCCGTCGCCACGTAGTTCAGCCACTCCAGCGTTCTGTAACGCGCAATGCTGCCCGTCGGCGCCAGTAGCTGACGGTCTGATTTGATGTCAGCAATATACTGCATGATGGCGACGCCTTCGGTCAGCAGCGTATTGTCGTCCAGCAGCAGGGTGGGAACCTGCCCTTTGGGGTTGATTTTCAGGAAATCGTCGCCGTTTTCCAGCTGCTTTTTGGCAAGATCAACACCGGTAAGTGAGAAGTCGAGCCCACTCTCGCGCAGGGTGATATGGGAAGCAAGAGAGCACGCGCCGGGTTTGTAGAACAATTTCATGACTCATTCCTTCTGACAGAGATGTCTCTCTATCCTGCGGCGCAGTCCAATAAAAAACAAGATTCTTTCGTGGGGGAAGCGCTAAAAAAAACCGCTGATATATTCTCAGCGGTTTGAAAGAAAATCGTTTCCCGAAAAGCGTTACGCGGTGGCGGTTTCGCTCGATTTCGCGGAAGAACTGTCGTCCTGCGTCATGCGGTTCAGCTTCGGCGCAGTCAGCAGCATCAGGACGGCGATGACGGCGGTCGCGATACCGATCTGCATGAAGACGCGACCATACACGTCCAGAGACACCAGTGGGTCGGTAACGTTTTCCGGTACCGCCATCAGGTTGGCAATCTTACCCGCGATAATCGCCGCACCTGCGGTGGTGAGGAACCAACTGCCCATGATGAAGCCCATCAGACGCTGCGGCACCAGCTGTGCCACCATCGCCAGGCCCAGGCCGGAGATCATCAGTTCACCGATGGACTGCAGCGCGTAGCTCATGATCAGCCAGTTAACGGAGACGATACCGGCGTCGCTGGCGAATTTAGCGCCCAGCGGCAGCACGAGGAACGCGCCGGAGCACAGTACCATACCGATAGCGAATTTGTGCGGCATCGGCAGACGGTCGCCCATCTTGTTGTAGATAGCGGCCAGAATCGGGCTACCAATCATGATCCAGAACGGGTTCAGCGCCTGGTACTGCTCCGGCTCGAACGCGATACCCAGAATGGAATGCTCAACGTTACGAATCGCGAAGAAGTTCAGCGAGGTCGGCATCTGGCTGTACAGAACGAAGAAGACGACGGCTTCCAGCATCAGGATGAAGGCAACGATCATCTTACGGCGTGCGGCACCCTGCATTGCGAACGCTTCTTTCGCAAACAGAATAACGATACACAGTGCGATAACGCCCAGCGCCATACGCGCGATGCCCTGGTTGTGCAGCAGCCAGGTAGCGATAGCAACCAGAATCACCACGCCGACGATGGTCGCCAGCAGTTTGCCGATGTGTACCGGTTCGAAGTCCGGTTTGGAACCGTACTGTTTAACCCATTTTTTGCAGAAGGCAAAGTTCACGACGGTGATCAGCATACCGACCACGCTCAGCGAAAACGCGACGCTCCAGCCAAATTTGGCGGCGAGCCATGGCGTTGCCAGCATAGAGAAGAAAGAACCGATGTTCACGGACATGTAGTACATGGTGAATGCACCGTCCAGACGCGGGTCATCTTTGGCATAGCAGGTAGAGAGCAGGGAGGACGGGTTGGCTTTGAACAAACCGTTACCCACGGCGATCGTCGCCATACCCATATAGACGATAGCGGCGTCATGGCCTGACCATGCGACCAGCGCATAGCCGATAGCCAGCACGACGGCGCCCAGCATAATAACGCGTTTGGTACCGAGAACTTTGTCACCCAGCCAGCCGCCGATAGCAACCAGACCGTATACCAGAGCACTAAAGGACGAAAACAGCGTAATAGAATCCGCTTCAGACATACCCAGTTGTTTAACCAGGTAAACGGCCATGATCCCTTGCAGGCCGTAATAGCCGAAACGTTCCCAAAGTTCGATAGAGAAAATGAGATAGAACGCTTTTGGCTGTTTGAAAGCGTTCAGACTCACGCTTTCTGTTGGTTTATTGTTTGCAGTAGACACATATACCTCTTTTTTTACATCCCATTTAAACGGGGGGGTCTGGGCGTGATGCTCATATGAACATCCACCTTATAGTTATTCTTGGAGGGGGAAACGGCAGGTAATGTTCACTATCCTGCCTGTTCAGGCAAGAGGTTTGTAATATTCCGTTACACATATCAGGCGCGTTATAATCTTCCGGACATATAAATGTTATTCAGCGTTAAATCTCTCCGTTTCATTTCTTCTGGTTTTTTTCACTACTACAGAGGGGAGGTGCAGGGGTGAAGGCGATATGTTCTGCTATTTTGTCATTATGGCAGTCATATGGTCTATTATTCGGAATAATACTGGTGTAATGTCTGGTTAAAAAATGGTTAACCCTTGTCCCGGCAATGCATTACGACACTTTGGATAACATGTTTGTAACGTTGTGTTATCGAGGTGATCTGTATCACATTTATATAGAATTTTTTTCTAATAAAAAAACGATTAACCTGCAATAGCGGTTAAGAGACAGAGGATAACATGTCAGCGCGGTGAAAAGCTGGTCAGATAGCGGGTGAGACCGCCGCCGGGGAGGGCGGCGATCGAATGTGCTGCGATCAGAGCTCGACCTTCTCTTTGAATTCGCAGAGATCTTCAATCAGGCATGAGCCGCAGCGCGGTTTCCGGGCGATGCAGGTATAGCGGCCATGCAGAATCAGCCAGTGGTGGCAGTCGACTTTAAATTCCGCCGGAACGACGTTGAGCAGTTTCTCCTCCACCTGTTCGACGTTCTTGCCAGGGGCGAAGTTGGTACGGTTGCAGACGCGAAAGATGTGGGTGTCGACGGCGATGGTCGGCCAACCAAATGCAGTATTCAGTACCACGTTAGCAGTCTTACGCCCAACGCCTGGCAGCGCTTCCAGCGCCGCGCGGTCTTCAGGCACAGTCCCGCCATGCTGTTCCAGCAGGATGCGGCAGGTTTTGATCACGTTTTCGGCTTTACTGTTAAATAAGCCGATGGTCTTAATATATTCCTTTACGCCGTCAACCCCCAGCTCGAGTATCGCCTGCGGCGTATTCGCCACCGGATAAAGCTTCGCCGTGGCTTTGTTGACGCTGACGTCTGTTGCCTGCGCGGACAGCAGCACCGCGATCAGCAGCTCGAAAGGGCTGGTGAAGTTCAGTTCTGTCGTTGGATGCGGGTTGTTATCGCGTAACCGGGTCAGAATTTCGAGCCGCTTCTCTTTATTCATGAGGCCTTCCCTGGGGTGGTGTTTACGGTAACGTCGACGCTTTGTGGGCGTGCGCTGGCGTGACGCTTCGCGCGTTCGTCTATCAGGTATTTTACGGCGAGCAGCATGCCAAGGCCAATAAAGGCGCCAGGCGGTAGCATTGCCAGCAGGAACGGCGTGTCGGTGTGGAATACCTCAATACGTAGCACCTTCGCCCAGCTTCCTAACAGGCTGTCCGCGCCGTCGAAAAGGGTACCGTTGCCGATGATTTCGCGCAGCGACCCGAGGACAAACATCGCACAGGTGGCGCCCATCCCGATGGAAAACCCATCAAGAGCCGAGAGCGCGGGGCCTTTTTTCGCCGCGAATGCTTCCGCACGGCCGACGACGATGCAGTTGGTCACAATCAGTGGAATAAAGATGCCCAGTGACTGGTACAGGCCGAAGGCGTAGGCGTTGATCAGCATTTGCACCACGCTCACCACCGAGGCGATGATCATGACGTAAATGGGGATACGGATTTCTGAGGGCGTCCAGCGCCGCAGCAGGGAAATCGTCAGGTTGGTTAACGTCAGCACCAGCGTCGTGGCAAGCCCAAGCCCAAGGGCGTTGGTCGCCGTTGAGGTCACCGCCAACAGTGGGCACATTCCCAGCAACTGCACCAGCGACGAGTTATTTTTCCACAACCCCTGGACGATGATGTCTTTAATTTCGCTCATGATTTACTCTTCACAGGGGGACAGGGTATTGAGTTGAGACGGTAGCGTTTCGGCGAACAGTCCCGCACGTTTAACCGCATTGACCACCGCCCGTGGCGTAATGGTCGCGCCGGTAAACTGGTCGAAATCACCGCCGTCTTTCTTCACTGCCCAGTGGCGGTCACTCGCGCCGCCAATCACTTTATCGGCAAAATGGGTGATCCAGTCAGAATGGCGCAGTTCAATTTTATCGCCAAGTCCTGGCGTCTCATGATGCTCCGTCACCCTGGACCCCAGTACCGTGCCTTTAAAATCCGCGCCGACCAGCAACTGAATATTGCCAGAATAGCCGTCCGGGGCGGTTGCTTCCATCACTGCGGCAACCGGCGTGCTATCCATTATGGCGATATACACCTTGTGGCTGCCTTTGCCTAAGGCCGGTGCGTTGAGCACATAGCAGCTTTTCAACAAATTATTATTATACCGATCCTGCGGCAGCACCTGAGAAAACAGCGTCATCTGCTGTTTTTCCGCCTGGACGTCGATGGTGCTCTTCGTTAACTGGTTGATGGCGGCGGTCAGCCCGGTGGCGCCAGCGGCAAACAGCGCCAGCGTGACGCCGTGTTTACGTATGGTTTTCAGCATGATGTTCCTCAGCGATGGCCGTATACGCGTGGGCGGGTGTAGTAATCAATCAGCGGCACGGTGATATTGGCCAGCAGGGTGGCGAATGCAACACCATCCGGATAGCCGCCGAAGCTGCGAATCAGCCAGACCAGCAGGCCCGCCAGCGCGCCGAACATCAGGCGTCCCCGGTTGGTCGTCGAGGCGGTAACGGGGTCCGTCAGAATAAAGAACGCGCCGATCATGGTGGCGCCGGACAACAGATGAATCTGCGGGGACGCCATGCTTTCAGGGGACGCTATCCAGCCGAGCGTACTGCATATTGCCAGGCTCAGCAGAAAACTGGTCGGGATATGCCAGCGAATGGCGCCTTTCCACATCAGGAAGAGTCCGCCGACAAGCCAGGCAATATTAACCCACTGCCAGCCCACGCCCGCCAGGGCGCCGCGGTAAATGGAAAACTGGAGAATGTCGTTAACGCGATGGCCCGCATGTAGCGAGGTTTTGAAGGTATCCAGCGGTGTGGCCTGGCTAATACCGTCAATGCCCATTTGCAGCGAGTTGATATCTGCGCCCGCAGAGGTATGACCAAAAAGGATAATTTGCGCGCTATCCCACAGGCCGGGCGTAGCGGCGGCAATGTCATGCGGCGGCAGCCAGGAGGTCATTTGCACCGGGAACGAAATCAGCAGCACCACGTAGCCGATCATGGCCGGGTTGAAGGGATTATGGCCCAGACCGCCATACAGCTGTTTGGCGATAATGACGGCAAAGGCGGTGCCGAGCACGATCATCCACCACGGCGCCGACGGCGGAATACTGACCGCCAGCAGCAGGCCGGTCAACAGGGCGGAATTATCACTCAGGGTCTGACCGATGCGCTGTTTACGCAGACGGAGCACCAGGGCTTCAGCCGCCCAGGCAGTGGCCGCTGCAAGGATAAGCTGCAGCAGAGTACCCCAACCGAAAAACCAGGTTTGCACGGCAATACCCGGCACGGTGGCCAGGATAACCAACATCATAATACGCGATGTCTGACGATGGTTATGGGTGTATGGGGAGCTTGCGATTTTAAAAACCATTTATTCCTCGTTGACGGCCTTTTGCGCGGCCTTCTTTGCCTGGACGCGGGCTATCGCCGCAGCGACTGCGGCTTTGCGCGGATCGTCATTGACGGCAGCCGCTTCTTGTTGTTGTTCTGCTTTGCGTGCCTTCGCGCGGGCAATCGCGGCCTCAATGGCCGCTTTACGCGGATCGGCTGGCGTAACTTCAGTCGCCGGAGCGGGCTCCTGCGCGGCTTTACGCGCTTTGGCTCGCGCAATGGCGGCTTCGACGGCCGCTTTGCGCGGGTCTGCGTGTTGTGCTGCAGGTTCTGCCGCTTCGACCGTTCCAGCAGGCTGGGTTTTGCTTTCCTGATTCGCTCGCGCCAGCGCTTTGCGCGCCTCGCGGGCGGCGATAACCGCGCTGTTATCCGGCTTTTCCCCGGCCAGAACAACAATAGGCTGCGCCGCGTGCTGTTTTTTCTCTCGGATGCGGGTAAGCGCCGCGTTAATGGCGTCCTGATCCTGCGCTGCGGGCTGTACGGCCGCTTGCTTATGGCGCTCAAGACGGGCGGCTTTCTCGCGTTCAAGTCTTGCCTGGCGGGCTTCGAAGCGCGCTTTGGCTTCTGCGGCGCGCTGCTCTTCCTGACGGATAGCGGCAATTTCGGCCTTTTCCTGACGAAAGTACTGCACCAGCGGGATATTGCTTGGGCAAACCCAGGCGCAGGCGCCGCACTCAATGCAATCTGACAGGTTATGCGTCTGCGCTTTATCGTGCTGTTGGCCTTTACTGAACCAGTAAAGCTGTTGCGGCAGTAAGTCTGCCGGGCAGGCATCCGCGCAGGCGCTACAGCGGATACAGCCTTTTTCTTCCTGCTGCTTGCCCATTTCCGACGGCGACGGCGCCAGCAGGCAGTTGGTTATTTTCACCACCGGTACGTCCAGCCAGGGCAGGGTAAAGCCCATGAGCGGCCCCCCCATAATGACCAGTTGTTCTGCCGACGGGCAAAATCCGGCGTCGGCGAGCAGATGTTGCACCGGCGTCCCCAGCCGTGCCCAGACGTTGCCTGGACGTCCGACCGATTCACCGGTCAGGGTGACCACACGCTCCGTCAGCGGCTCGCCGTCGATGATCGCGCGTTTTACGGCAAACGCCGTACCGACGTTTTGCATCAGTACGCCAATATCGGAAGAGCGTCCACCGTGCGGTACCTGCTTGCCGGTGAGAATTTGTGTCAGTTGCTTTGCACCGCCGGAGGGATATTTGGTGGGGATTACCCTGAGGTTGATGCCATGGGCATCGGCCAGTACAGCGCGCATCATGGAGATGGCCTGCGGCTTATTATCTTCAATGCCGATCAGCACCTGCTTAGGCTGCAGAATGTGCGCAAGGATGCGGACCCCTTCCACGATCTGCGCCGCGCAGTCCTGCATCAGGCGATCGTCGGCGGTGATATAGGGTTCGCACTCGGCGGCATTAATAATGAGGGTTTCTATCTTATTGCCGCCGCCCCGCAGCTTGGCGCCAGTCGGAAAGCCTGCGCCGCCGAGACCGGCCACGCCGAACTGATGAATTCGCTCGATAAGCGCATCGCGCGTTTTATTCTGCCAGTCGCTCCAGCCGTCGCGCTCAAACCACGTGTCGTGACCATCGGCTTCAATAATGACGCTGAGCTCTTCCAGCGCGGACGGATGCGCGGTGGAGTGGGGAGCAATAGCGATGACGACGCCAGAGGTCGGCGCGTGAACCGGCAGCATACGCCCCCAGCCGCGGGTCAGCGGCTGACCGCGCAGAACGCTGTCGCCAACGCTGACGCACAGCTCACCTTCAGCGCCACTGTGTTGCTTTAACGGAATGACGTAGCGCTGCGCCAGCGGGACCTGGCGTAACGGCGTGCCATTTGACTGGGTTTTCATTTCAGGTGGATGGATCCCGCCATCAAAGTCCCAGATTTTGTCCTTTTTAAACGCAGAAAATAACTTAAGCATGATGTTCCACAGGAATAATACGGACCGGAATGGTTTGCAGGTCCCATTTCCAGGTCTCCGTTGTGGTCTTGACCGGTTGCAGAGTGATGCACTGTGTGGGACATGGCGCAACGCAAAGATTGCAGCCGGTACACAGATCGCTGATGACGGTATGCATCGCGCGCGTCGCGCCGACGATGGCATCGACCGGGCAGGCCTGGATGCACTTTGTGCAGCCAATACAGTTAGGCTCGTCGATAACCGCCAGTACGCGCACAGGTTCCTGACTTGCCTCATCGCCGTCGGCGGGTTGAGGATCGACGTTCAGCAGTTCCGCAATTTTCAGCATCACCGCCTCGCCGCCGGGGGCGCAGCGATTAATCTTCTCGCCCTGGCAGCCAACGGCTTCCGCGTACGGACGGCAGCCCGGGTATCCGCACTGCCCACATTGGCTTTGCGGCAACAACTCATCAATTTTTTCGACGACCGGATCGTCCTCGACGGCAAATCGGCGCGAGGCATACCCGAGAATGCCGCCAAACAGCAGGCCGAGAAGGCTAAGGGCGATAATCGCTATCCACACTGCGTTCATTACAATTTCACCAGACCGCTAAAGCCCATAAAGGCCAGAGACATCAGACCGGCGGTAATCAGCGCAATCGCATTACCGCGAAACGGCGCAGGAACATCGGCGACAACCAGGCGTTCGCGAATGGCGGCAAACAGCACCATCACCAGGGAGAAACCGACTGCCGCCGAGAAACCATACAGGGCCGATTGCATGAAATTGTGGCCAAGGTTGATGTTCAGCAGGGCAACGCCAAGTACCGCACAGTTGGTGGTGATAAGCGGCAGGAAAATACCCAACAGGCGATACAGCGCCGGGCTGGTTTTACGCACCACCATTTCAGTAAATTGCACCACGACGGCAATCACCAGAATAAAGGCCATTGTGCGCAGATAGACAAGGTTGAGCGGGATCAGGATCCAGGTGTCAATCAGCCAGGCGCAGATAGACGCCAGCGTCATCACAAAGGTGGTGGCCAGTCCCATTCCCATGGCAGTTTCCAGCTTTTTGGAAACACCCATAAACGGGCACAGTCCAAGAAACTTCACTAATACGAAGTTATTGACCAGGACAGTACCGATAAAGAGCAGTAAGTAATCAGTCATTATTCGACCTGAAACCAAAAAAAAGCCGCCTATTATCGGTCAAACCACAAAAGGCGACAACAGATTATCTGTGGGGTTATTTACGGGTTAACGAAGGTGCGCTTTACGCGCGCCGAGCGTCTAAAATAGGGTGCCAGCAAGGCGGCAGCCAGCAGAGGAAACAGCAACTGGCGAAGCGCAAGCGCGTCGGAAACCGGAGAAAACGCAAAGGCTTTGACCGCTAACAGCACTGAAATCAGCAGCCAGATAATGTAGTGCTTCGGCACCAGCGCGCGGCGCTTGAAAAAAGCGATAGTTAACCA
>Ga0213878_10000971_pt1 | contig 10209 bp, 7 predicted proteins | sample VelepicoBEBS_R02_FD_161053 | JGI IMG/M metagenome (GOLD analysis project Ga0213878, IMG submission 161053) | Vellozia epidendroides bulk soil microbial communities from rupestrian grasslands, the National Park of Serra do Cipo, Brazil - BS_R02 | ecosystem: Environmental > Terrestrial > Soil >... | reverse complement strand
AGGATCACAATAGAGGAGGGCTTCGCTGCCATTCGAGTTTTTCTGCGGTGATTAAAAAGTGGACCGCGAGCGGCCCCAGACGGATCATCTCCCGGACTTGTAATGAACTCGCATCCGCAATCGATTCGACTGTCTGATGAGCAAGCCGCACGAATCGGGGCGAAAATTTGGCAAAATCAATCGGGACGCACAATCGCCGGGTTAACCGCTTGGAATATCGGTGAAGAGTTTGCTTCCCTCGGCATTGGACATTTTATCTGGTATCCAGCGGGTCGAAGGGGACCGTTCGAAGAGAGTTTTCCGCCGCTCCTGCGGTTTCTTGCAGCCAACGGGGTCCAGATTCCGGATTGGCTGAAGAACTCCGAATCGTGCCCGTGGCCGGATCGAAGCCGGTTTCTAGCCGAGCAGACGAGCCCGCGGATGGGAGAACTCAGATCTCTCCTGGCTGGTACCGTGCCGCTGCAGGCAAGATTCGCAGCGAGCAGACTGGAAGCTGCATTGCCGAAAATGCTTCAGGCCGCGCAGCCAGCAGAAAGAGAGAAAATTGGGAGAAATTTTTATCGCGTTGCCGCCGAGCCTTTGGGCCCTTTCGCACTGGTCGACTATGTAAACTTTAAAGGCGAGGGAACCCTTGAGAGCGAGAGGTATAAAGGCGAGGGCTGGGGTTTGCTCCAGGTTCTGGAAGCGATGCGGGAGGGTCCCGCCCTTGTAGAGTTTCAACGCGCCGCCGAGTCGGTTCTGAGTCGCCGAGTAAAAAACTCGCCTCCGGAGAGGAGAGGCGAGTCGCGTTGGCTTCCGACTTGGAAAAACAGAATCAGGACTTACGCCGAATAATCAGTCAATTTTTGCCGAAGATATTTGGTGGGTTTTTCTTAGCTTACCACTGAAGTGCGGCTGGGTCCATGAGCATGGGGTCCCAACGCACTTGCCCGAGCTGCGGCAATGAGTTTTCTGGACCGATGCAATTCTGTCCGGTTTGCATGCTTCGCAAGAGTCTGGCTGGCAAGGCTGAGTCCGGCGAGCCTTCTGGTTCCGAGGATACAGTGCTGACAACTTTGGAACCGGTGGCGCCACGATTTGAGCACTACGCGCTTTTAATGGGCCGTTTGGAGATCCAGATCCACGGCTGGAACGGCGTGGGAGAAGGGAGAGAGGCTTGCGAAGCTGGTCGCGCACCGGCGAACCTTATTGGTGCTGGACGGTCTGGAGCCTCTCCAAAATCCACCTGGTCCACAAGAAGGACGGTTGCGAGAGCCTTCCCTCCAGGCGTTTTTGCGCGAACTCGCTGCCTTCAATACGGGGCTTTGCGTGATTACCACGCGAACGCCGGTCGCTGATATTGTGGATTGCGAGCGCACGTCGGCTTTGCGTCGTGAGCTGGAGCAACTATCCAGCGATGCTGGTGCGAAGCTGCTCCGAGCGTTGGCGTCAAGGGACATGTGGAGGAGCTGCAACGTGCCAGCGACGAGTTCGGGGGCCATTGTTTCGCTCTTACGCTGCTGGGCAGCTATCTGACAGACGCCTATAACGGAGATGTTCGTTGTCGCAAAGAGGTATCGGCGCGTCTTGCTCACGACCTAAGACAGGGAGCTCATGCCCGAAAAGTCATGGAATCATACCAAAGCTGGCTTGGAGAGGGTCCTGAACTGGCCGTTCTCCGCATGTTAGGCTTATTCGATCGCCCAGCTGACGAAAAGGCGCTTGGAGCCCTGTTAAAGTCGCCGGCGATTCCCGGCCGCACAGAGTCATTCACTGATTTGAGCCCGACCGCGTGGCGCACGATTCTAGCCAACTTAAGAAGAGCTACTAAAAGCCTACGTCTGCACAAACAGGGTAATCATAAGTCGAATGCGGGTTGCGCTGCCACTGACGCCACGGGCGTAAATTATGATTTGACCTGCTACTTCCGATGGAAACACATCGATTGTATGGAACCCTGCGAGTTCCTGGATATTGTCGTACGGCGCCCAACAGGTCGCGATGATCGTTCCATTTTGAGGAAGAGTAAGGCTGAATGGTGCCGAGTCTACTTGGACGGGGACCCGTTCGGGATCTTTGGGTAGATTAGGGAACCCGAACTCGTCGCTCCCGTGACTACCCTTACCTCCAGTGAAAATCACTGGTTGTATTCTGTATGTGCTTATTGCCATAGACTAACCATATAACCGCAGGTAAAGGAATCATCTATACGTCAAACCCCGTATTGACTCCCTATTGCTAGGGTGGAGTGACGGAGATCAGAAATTCTTGGAGCGGATCAAAGCATGTTTCAGAACAGAAATCCTGCAGCCCAGATCTCAACAATAGGATGTAATGAGGCCCTCTCAGGGTTCCAATCACCAATCGAGCTGCCTCGGACTTCTCACTTCTCACGGCCGCGTTAGCGGCCCAGCGGCATCAATTCGCTGCGGATGACAGTTGGAGGGAGCGTAGCAAGACGCAACCGGTTCGTTGCTTGCCAAGATGTGGCCTGATAATCGCCTTTGCGAAAGCTTTTGGCCCAATTGGTTTCAGTAAAGCTCGCCTCCAGAATGCGATGAGCCGTTATAGAAGTCTTTGACCGCTTCCTTTAGCGAACTAACCTGCCGGCGTAGCACTTGAAAGCGATAGCTCTGAAGCTAGCTCATCTTCGACTTTGCTGACGATTGACGGATCGTCCAGCGCTTTGAGTGGTTTCAGAAGATTCCTGACATCCGTGAGCGTTTCGAAAACGCCGGCGTCGCGAACGGCTAGCCGGGATAACCCTTTCTGGAAATTGAGGATTTCTTCTAAATTCTTTGGACGCACGCCGGTAGTGTCCGGATAGATAAAATCAGGAATCGCTGACATAGCCCAGGGATCGGCAATTATGTCCTCGGCCTTGGTTAGGAAATCTGGCGCCAACGTCGATAGCGAGTCGCCGGTGGATCTTCCAAGTATGTCCGAAAGCAGACTGACTTGCCGTGCGGCGGTTGACATGCCTTGGCCGTAGACCGGGTTAAAACGGCAAATGGCATCCCCAATTGGCAGCAGTCCGCGAGGAAAGTCAGAGACTTGGGCGAAATGTCGCCACTTACTTTGGTTAAACGAAGCGGGGGTTATCCCGCTTAAAAATTTCGCATTCCTGATCGCATTATAAATGGTGGGGGTCCGGAGCATCTTGGCAAAGCTCCGAAACTCATTTTCCTTAATTGGCGGGACATGTTCGCCCCGGCCGATCAGAACCAGCTGGTAAGTTCTATTTTCTGCTGGCATGAGCAGTCCGCCTTGACTCTCTTCCGGCGCATCGGGAAGCGTATAAGCAGACTTGTAATTATCCTTAATCTCAACGTGTTCCAGCAAGGTGCTGGCATAGTGCATGTTGACACCAATGCTCGTTTCATCTGGCAACCTGCGGCGAGTGGCTTTCAGAAATTCCAAGGTCAAGGATCCGTTTCCGGAAGCATCAATGATGAGATCAGCGTGAAGTGTTTCCAACTTGTCTTCAGGTGTCCGGAAACAAATATCGGTGGCGGCGCCGGTGCGCGGTTCAGCGATGATATTAAGGACTCGACAGCCGCCTCGCACTTTGACATTCGTCAAGCGCGCCACCTGGTTGCGCAAGGTCAGCTCAAGCAACGGTCTGGTCAAAGAGTAGGTAGGATGGTGAATTTCAATTCTCGGCCAAGGGTCCTGTCCCGGGAGCTCGAACAGAATGTCAGAACCGCGATCGATCGGCACCGCTCCAGCCCGTGTCAGTTCGTTGCCGAAGCCCGGAAAGAGCTGCTCCAGGGCGTTCAGCCCGCCGGCCAATAGGCCGTGAGGATGTTTACCTTGAGGGACACCGGGCCGCGGTGTGGCGCTATCTGGCAGTTCATCGCGATCCAGAATCACGACTTGATGGAACCGATCCGACAGCACACGAGCGGCCGATAGTCCCGCAATTCCTCCCCCAACTACAATGGCGCGGTCGCCAAGATTAAAACTTTTAGAAGCAGTTTCTTGTCTCATGTAATTTGTACTCCCAACAGATTTCTCAGGCTGGTCTTCGTCCGCTGAGACGATCAGCCGCCGTAACAAACGTCATTGGTACGCGCGGCCCCCGAAGTTTGTTCTGATGGCCGGATTTGCTGTCCTAAACGGCAAGTAATCGTCAGGTCTCTTGATCGAACTGCCGGATTGGATGTCTGAACCGAGTCTTCCTTAAATGACGATACGGAAAGATACGAGCGGTAGGGACGAGCTCCCGCTCGTCCGTTTTGGCCGAAGCACAGCTGTGGTACGCAAGCACACGGACGAGCAGGAGCTCTTCCCTACCGAGCTCGTGATTTTTGCGTCCTGTGCGAATCGAAGGCAGGTGATTTTCGGAAGGCGCTTCCGGCAACTCGAACAAAAAGGGCGGTCCCCGGCTACTATAGGGTAGCCTGTAACGCCGCCTAAACGCGGGCCGCAGATATGGACCACACCAGTAACCAAGAGGTAATGGAAATGCATACTATCGAGCTCTCCACGGATGAATTGCTCCTGATCGCGCGGGTAACTGGAGTGATTTTGGGCTATGCCGTGCCGGATAGATATTGCGATCGTCGTTTGGTTTTAACGGTCTTCAATAAGGCTCAGAAGAAGCTTTCGGAGTCGGTTAGCAATTAGTGTGGGCAAGCCATGGTTCCCAGTCCGATATTCCGAGTGACGTTATGAGTTTCGAAGCATTTCTGCGGCAATTACATACCCTCAATTCATCATTGGAAACATTAGCCGCCATTGGCGCTGAGCTCCGGCTACGGCGTGACGGGCACACGGGCGATCCTCGGGTGCGTTCACTCTTGCAGAACGTGGTGCAAAGAATCGATCCGACCGTCTTGGACGAAATTAGCCCTAGCCAAGCGCAGTCTGCCTTGGGATTGATTCGGACCTCTTTCCGGCAAACCATGGATTTGTTGGAGAACCCGGAGCGCGCGCCCGGATGGGTCTATGAAGATCCGGTCGTCCTTGATTCGCAAGGCCAGGCGTCCCGACTGATTGTGCGTGGTATTGAGGCGGCTGCCGGGCAGCGGGCTGATCTGGCCGCCACGTTGCAACAACCAGGAATTTTCCTCGATGCCGGCGCCGGGGCCGGCTGGCTGACGATCGAAGCGGCTCAGTCTTGGCCGGCATTAAACGTTGTGGGCATCGATCCCTGGCCGCCGGCCTTAGATCTGGCGCGTAAAAATCTGGCCCAGAGCTCCGTCGGTAAGCGGGTGGAGTTTCGGTTGCAAAGAATAGAGGAACTCACGGATGAGGCTGTTTTCACCTTAGCCTGGTTACCTGCGCCTTTTATCGGTAAAGACGCCATGAAGATAGCGCTCGAGCGGGTTTATAAAGCGCTTCAACCAGGCGGCTGGCTCATCGTTGGGCTTTATCCACCGCCACCAGACGAACTCGGCCAAATGCTCACTAAGTTGCGAGTCGTGCGCAGTGGTGGTTACCCCTGGTTGGCGACTGAAATCGAGGAGCAACTGCGGATACTGGGCTTCGAGGGCACCGAAACGTTCTCTCCCATGCCGCCGGTTTTATTTGTGCTCGGCCGACGGGCGACCCATGAGAGCTAAATCTAGCTCCGTTCGGCGTAGACCCACATTACGCTCAGATGTCTTCTCAGGATCTCGAATAATTCTTCTTCCATAACCGGTTTCGGCAAGAAATCATTAAATCCAGAAGCAAGCGCAAGGCGCTGGTCGTCGGCAAATACACTGCCCGAGGAGGCTATAATAATCAGGTTCTTGGTCTCATCAGATGACCTGAGCCGCCGGCAGAAGGTATGCCCATCGTCGCCTGGCATTCTTATGTCTGAGATCACCGCATCAAAATTATCTTTGATCAGCGATAGCGCTTGTTCCGTGGATTCCGCGGCGACCGTATCAAAGCCGACCGTGGAGAGAAGTTCTTTCAACATCGAACGGTTGAGCAATTCATCGTCAACTACCAAAAGCTTCCGCACGGGCGCTTCATAACCGATGATCTGTGGCGAAGCCGATTTAGGATTCACCGGGTTTGTGTCGCGTAGCGGAATCTCGAAACTGAACGTACTGCCTCGGCCCGGTTCACTAGCAATCGAGATTTTTCCTCCGAGCAATTCCACAATTTGCCTGCTAATATGCAGTCCCAATCCCACGCCTTGGCCTATTTGCTGGTTGTTACTTGCTTGATAGAAGGGCTTGAAGATCGAAGGCAAATCTTGCTGCGGGATTCCCTTTCCGGTGTCCTGCACTTCAAACCGAAGCTGCTCTGGACTCGCGTATACTCTAAAGGCGATCTCTCCCTGAGTCGTAAATTTCACGGCGTTTCCGAGTAAATTATAGAGCACTTGTCGTAACCGGAGGGGATCGGTTTCGATCCATTGCGGCAGCCGCCCGTGAATTTCGTGAATAAAACGCAGCTGCCCGTGAGCGGCCCGCAGTTGAAACTCGTCCACGATTCCCGCAAAAAACTTGGGCAGCTCCAAGGATCGAAGCTCAACCGATACCTTTCCAGATTCGACCCTGGAGAGGTCCAATACTTCATTGATCATCGCGAGGAGATGTTCTCCGCTGGCCAGGATCGTCCTCAATTTCGCTCTTCCATCGTCGGCGCATTCCCGGCGCCGGAGGAGTATTTGGGCATAACCGAGAATACTGTTGAGAGGCGTCCGGAGCTCGTGGCTCATGTTTGCCAGGAATGACGTTTTCGCCCGATTGGCCGTTTCCGCATTTTCCCGCGCTAATTCCGCCGCGTCTTTGGCGTTTTCCGCAGCATCCTTGGCATTTTGTAGCTCAACTTCATGCTCGCGCAGTTCTTGGGTACGAAGATCCACCAGGCTCACCAGCTCCCGCTGGCGCAGTCTAAGCTGATAAGTTCGCCACCGGCCAAACAGGTAGAACCCAAGAAGTATGGCTAATCCATAGACAACCTCCATCCAGATACTGCGATACCAGGGAGGCTGGATGGTGAAAGCCAGGACATATTCCTTACTCTCGACTCCGTTGCTATCTGTGGCCTGCACCCGAAGCAGATAATTCCCTTCATTTAGCGCGCCGGACCACCAAACCGGCGTGGTAGTAACCGGCAAACTATGATTGATTTGCCCTTCCAGCCTGGCTCGATAATAAAGTCCGTCACCTACGCTGAACCGATCGGTCCCAAAATGAATTTGGAAATCACGAGCGTCGTATTTGAGCGTTAATTGTCCTCCGTTCTGGACAGGTAAGACTTCTCCATCCGCGTTAAGAATCTGGCTAGCGTACAGCGCGAATTTTCTCTGATTAAAAGTGGGTTGATTGAGAACGACGCGCATGAGGCCGTAGTCTCCGCCAATCCACGCAACTGTTTCACCATCGATGTTATCTTCCCAAATACTATACACGTTCCCTAATGGGTAGGTAATCAAGTGAGATAAAGGTTCGTAACGGCCTGATGTATAGAGTCGGCCGACCTCAAAACCGATCTCCCGGTCGGCATGAAGCGGTCTGCTAATGACCCAGACGTAATCGTTGGTCAATCGGCTGTTAGCGAGCTCCAATATTTTCGTGGAGAGCAAACTTGCTGCCTGCAGTTTAAACGGTTCCAACCGGTCGTTCCCTTTTCTTAGCTGCCAAATCCCGTCAGGTCCGACAAACAGCATTTTGCCCTGCCACTGACAAATTGTTCCATCTGCCGAGGCAATCGGATGATTTTGCACATCTAACAAGCGTTCGACTTTGGCGCCAGCAAACAGTGGCTGGGCATTTTTTTTTAATTGGATTCGATAAAAGCCGTCGCTCTCCGTGCAAATAAACAAGTCGCCTTTTTCGTCATCTTCAATTTGTGGGATGTTATCCGGAAATCCCGGTAGCACCCCTTCGGACAACCACTGACCGTTGACATTATGTACCGACTCTAGTCCGGCCATTGTACTGAGAAAAATTCGGGCAGGATCAATTTTCGAAACATCGATCGCGAGACTACCAGATCCGATGCGATCCAGGGTCGAAGTTAAGCTGTCTAAAGAATAAGTTCCGGAATAGGAGATGGCGAATGCATTCGAACTGGTTGCCTTCATCCCGTAAAAGCGTTCATTCCGATCTCCGAATGGAATGAAATGGGGAGGGTACCCACTTTGATCTGCCGTTTTCAATGTATAAACCCCGTGGCCCGTGTCGGCATAGATTCTTCCCTGATGCCTGACGACGCCATCAATAAACCCTCTTGGCAATCCCATCTGATGGTCGAATTCGGTGCAGCCAGTGTCACACTGAATGCGGGTTATGACTGTATCGCTGCAGATCCAGAGCCCTCCGTCTCTGTCTTCACCCAGTGCTCGAAATCCGGCATCTTCCAGACCGTTGTCAGGCGTAAAGCTCCCGACCAGACGCCCTTCTCGATCAAGCAGATAAACCCCACTATTTTGCAGCAGGACGACCAAGTACTTATCCTGGACCCACTTGGCATCGTATATCTCGAAACGGTTCAACAGTGAATCGATTTCGCTGTTCCATGGAACCAGGGTAGAACCGGCCTTCTGAAAAATCCGTGACTGCATGACAATGAGCCCATCCTGGATCGGACAGTCGATAATCGCTCGAACTGGACCAGCATCCAAAGAAGGAGACTGCAGGATTTGCTTGAGCCGACCTCCCTCCAGTTCGTAGGTGGAACCGTTTTGATCACCTGCGGTAATCGTTCCATGAAAGAGAGTCAGAGAAGTTAGATTGATCGAAGTGGAGGGCCAAGACAGCCGAGAAAGATGTCGGTTTTTCCAAAGCAAAAGGTTGTCCTGTGTACCAACATACACGTCATCACCTTTCGTAACGATTTTGGGAAAAGCACCGAAGGCGCCATCTGCCATTTTAACCACACCAAACACGCCACCGACTTCAGACAAATAACCTATCTCTGTACTACTGCTAAACCAGACCGCTCCCCTGCCATCAACTGCTAACGACCTGATAACGCCCGTCTCCGGCGCAGTGATTGTTTGCCAACGAGAGTTATCGAAAGTCGCGATCTCATTATGACGGCCAAATAGCATGCGACCTTGATTGTCACCGGCTACCGTGTATGCCTCTCCAGACTCGCCATAGTCGTGAGCGCTGAAAGTGCGAAAAATTGGGTGTCCAAATTCTCTATCGCTTCCAAGGCCGATGCCTGCGTTACAAATGAACAAAAGGAATCCGACGAACTTTATCATCTAGAGAAACACCTGCTCGAATTGGTCGGAACTGCAGCATTCGATCCAAAAAACCGCGGTCGTTCGACTCCAGAGAATACGCGGTCCCCTGCAGTCGGATTGTAGAATATTGCAGATCCTGGACCCCCCCGGGGAAGGCATACTATCTGCGAGAGAGCGCTCGTTGCCGCCCTATTACAACGGACGGAAACGCTGAGTTTTAGGAAAGGGGCGAGATATTACGGACGCGGCTTGCCGAGCTGCTTCAACCGGTCAATTGCTTCCTGCACGAATTTGCAGGTGAGCTCCGTGGCCGGCATTTCTCTTCCAAGCGGCGAGGCTTGACCTGACCAGAACGGCGTGAAATCGCTGTTTCCCTGCTGTTCGGCCTTTGCCCGCAATGGCGCCAACGGTCCCATCGGCAAGGGAAAATCGGGCAAGCCATCGGTGATTGGGCCAATCTCGAGGGCGAGCCGGTTCGATAAGGCGCGTGCAGGCCGGCCCGTGAAAACGTTGGTAACAAACGTCGCGTCGGAATCCGCGTCCCGCAAAGCGTCCCGATGTGGTTCTGACGTCGCTGCTTCAGGGCATAGAAGATAAGCGGTTCCGAGTTGGGTTCCGGCGGCTCCAAGGGCAAACGCTGCGGCGATACCGCGACCGTCCGCGATGCCGCCGGCGGCTACTACCGGCACTTTGACGGCATCAACAACTAGAGGGACTAGCGCCAAAGTTCCCGGTTGAGAGGAGCTAACAGAGTTCGAGTTTTGGCTTAGGAACGTCCCCCGATGACCGCCTGCCTCATAACCTTGAGCGATGATGATATCCACGCCATGCGTCTCCAGCCAGCGCGCTTCCGCCACGGTCGTCGCGGACGCCATGATGCGGCAACCAGCAGCTTTTACCCGATTTAGAAGCGTTGAGTCTGGCAGGCCAAAATGGAAACTCACAACTTCCGGCTTAGTTTCCTCGACGACCTTACACCTTGCCTCATCAAACGGTGGAATATCTATCTGCGGCACTGAAATCGCAGAATCAATGTTGAGCTCGCGATAGTAAGGCAACAAGCGGTCTCGCCAAGCCTCTTCGCGATC